>OGRE01002246.1_pt1 | contig 14164 bp, 12 predicted proteins | sample 1553421 | NCBI WGS metagenome assembly OGRE01 (sample SAMEA2580076, study PRJEB22360) | human gut metagenome | biome: human gut; feature: human-associated habitat; material: faeces | place: Denmark | collected 2008/2010 | reverse complement strand
AACACGGCTCATAGGATCGCCAGCGATGCAAGCGTCAAGAACGGCATCCGAGATCTGGTCGGCAACCTTGTCGGGATGCCCTTCGCTCACAGATTCGGAGGTAAAGAGAAATTCACTGCTCATGAACCTTAGACTCCAAAGAAAAATGGAAGCGCTCTGCGCATTGGTCTTGGTTCCAAGCGTGAGACGCTTTAGCGGAATTTGGATAGCGCCCCGCAAGTTGTCATTAACTCGGCGCTTATATCGGAGGACGCAATGATACAGCGGCAAGCGTGAACTAGAACTTAAATGGCCCTCCTTATTGGGTTGTCCGTAAAGATTTTGTACGGCTGATGCCCTGTCGCCGTTAAAATTGCGTGTTTCAGCGTGTTTTCGACGCTGAGGGATTGAATAACCGCAGGAGCACGTTACCGGATGCACTGGCTGCTTACGCTTGTCGCCAAACTTCCGCTTGGATTTCTTCAGGGCTTCGGCGCTTGCATCGGAGAACTGGTCTTTTGGCTTTCTCCGGGTTATCGCCGCCGAACGCGCGACAATCTTCGCCATGCGGGTTACAACGAGGCGAAGTTTTTTACTAAGGTGGGCCGCAATGCTGGCCGTCAGTCAATGGAAAGCATTTGGGTGTGGTATCGCCCGGCCAAGACAGTGCTTTCCAGAGTAAAAATCTCTCCTCAGGCTGAGCACATCATTGGCAGCGCAATGACAAGCGGTCGGCCGATTGTGTTTTTGACCCCGCATGTCGGATGCTTTGAGATCCTTCCGGTTTGGCTTGCCGGCACACATTATGAGAAAACCGGTCGCCGAATCACCATTCTTTATCGCCCGCCGCGCAAGGAGATCCTGCGTGCAGTTGTAGGCGAGGCGCGTCAAGCTCCGGGAATTGAAGCGGTGCCGACAAACTTGGCTGGCGTCAAGCATGTGATACGAAGTCTGCGCAATGGGAATACCTTTGGAGCATTGCCCGATCAGGTACCCTCGAACGGTGAGGGTGTTTGGGCAGACTTCTTTGGCCGCCCAGCTTATACGATGACACTTCCCGTACGCGTTGCCAAACAGTTCAATGCTGTACGGATCTTTGCGTGGGGTGTGCGGGAAAAGAACGGATGGCGCATTGAAGCCGAAGAGTGGGATTCGAAGCTAACTGGGGATATGGCCAGGGATGTGGAAGATATGAATCGAATGATTGAAGGCATCATTCGCCGCATGCCTGAACAGTATGCCTGGAGCTACAACCGCTATAAGCGCCCGCAAGGCGCACCGCCGCCGGATGCGCCGAGGTCTAAAGGAAACCAGAAGTGAGTTCGCTGAATCTACTTTTGTCGCGCGGATGGGTGCAGCTCGTTAAATCCTTCCGTTATCTTTCAATGCCGATGCGTTGGCGGTTGGCTCGCGTTGCAGCTGCAGTGCTGTGGTTTGCCGTACCTAAGCGCCGGCACGTTATCCTGCGCAATCTGGAGCTCTGCTTTCCAGAACTTTCGAGAACCGAACGGGAATCGCTCGCCAAACGCGTTTATGTACGTTTGGCGCGAGCTGCAATTGACCATGGCACCTTGTGGTGCGGTTCGGCTGAGGATGTGCGCAGCTTGGTGCATTTTCATGGGATTGAGCATTTGCTTAATCCGGAAAATCGACCGGTGATTGTCGTTTCGCCGCACTTTGCTGGTCTTGATGCAGCAGGCATTGCTCTCAACACTTATGTAAGGGGTGTTTCGCTCTATCAGACGCAAAGCAATCCTGTTTGGGACGAGGCGCTGTTAAAGGGACGATTGCGCTTTAGCAATCCTGTTCTTATTGCTAAATCGGGAGACAGCGATCTGCGCCGCGTAATGCGTGAAATGAAAACCGGCTTGCCGTTCTACTATCTTCCCGATATGGATCACGGTCGGCGCAACTCCATTTTCGTACCGTTCTTCGGTGTCGAAGCGGCAACGCTTCCGATGGTGTCGCGGTTGGCACGCGTTATGCAGGCCAAGGTCCTCTGGTGCATTGCTACGATGACAGAAACAGGGTACCAAGTAGAGATCTCTGAGGCGTGGGAGAATTTTCCGACAAACGATCCTCATGCGGATACCTGTCGGCTCAATGCTGAGCTTGAAACCTTCATTCGGCAGCAGCCAGATCAGTATCTCTGGGTTCACAGGCGCTTCAAAACACGCCCAGAGGGCGAGCACTCACTTTATTAAGTTTCACTGAATGTCAATGAAATTAGAATTTACGAAAATGCAAGGGGCGGGGAACGACTTTGTTGTTCTCGATGGCATCCGCCAATCCATCAACCCGACACCGGAGTTGATTCGCGCTTTGGCTGACCGTCGCTTTGGCATCGGTGCTGATCAGGTGCTGCTGGAAGCGGCCAAACATGAGGGCGAGCCGCTTCGCTATCGGATCTTCAATAACACGGGTGGTGAGGTGGAACAGTGCGGCAATGGTGCTCGCTGTATCGGCCGTTTTGCCCTTGAAGCAGGCTATGCGGCTGGTGATCGTGTGGACTTTGAGACCATGAAGGGGCGCATCTGCGTTCGGGCGGAACCCGACGGGCGCATGGTGGTCGATATGGGGGTGCCGAGACTCCTGCCAGCGCAAGTTCCCTTTGTGCCTGAAGCAGATTCGGAGATGTCTAAACGTTGTGAGCATTCTGCTGATGTTTGGACTATTTTTTGTCCGCCGTTCGGCCGTGACATTGAGTTTACGGCTGTCGGCATGGGGAATCCTCACGCGACAATTTTTGTCGATGACGTCGAAAGTTTCCCGGTGGAACCGGTTGCGCGGTTTCTGCAGACTTCGGCAGTCTTCCCCGAAGATGTGAATGTCGGCTTTGTGGAACGCATCGACAGCCGGACAGCCAAGATCCGTGTCTATGAACGCGGCGCTGGAGAGACGTTGGCCTGCGGTACGGGAACAAGCGCCGCGATGGCCTCGGGATATTTGCGCGGTTTTTTTGACGATCGAGTCGAATTTGCAGCTCGTGGCGGCCGCATTGCTTGTGCTTGGCGCGGACCGGCGACTTCGCTTTATCTGATTGGTCCTGCTGAAGTGGTGTTCGTCGGCACCATTTCGCTGGATATTTAATTTTTTCGTAATTTGAAAAAGTATGGCTGAATTGATTTTAAAAAAGGGCAAGGAGAAGTCTCTCTTGCGTCGCCACCCATGGGTTTATGACACGGCAGTCGAACGTGCTGCTGGCAACCCCAAGGCTGGCGATACAGTGAAAGTGGTTGCCAAGGATGGTCGATTTCTGGCTTGGGCAGCCTATTCACCGGTATCGGCGCTGCGTGCGCGTTGCTGGTCTTTCCGTGAAGATGAGGTGATCGACGACATCTGGTTCGAGAAGAAGATTCGTGAAGCGGTTGCCGCGCGTGCTGGACTTTTAGAGCGGACGAATGCACGGCGTATTTTGTTTGGCGAAGCGGACGGACTTCCCGGCCTTATCGTTGATCAGTACGGCGACTGGCTGGTTACGCAATTTCAGGCTGCAGGCGTTGAGGCGCATCGCGAACTGATCGGCCGTCTTTTGCTGGAAGTGACAGGTGCCCGTGGTGTTTATGACCGTTCGGATGCAGCTACTCGCCGGCGTGAGGGTCTTGAAGTGCGCTCTGAAGTGCTCGTTGGTGAAACGGCGCCAGACGTCATTGAGATCGTTGAAGATGGCGTGAAGTATGGGGTTGACGTCCGTGTAGGGCATAAGACGGGGTTTTATATCGATCAGCGTGAAAGTCGTCTTTCAGCACAGCGTGCTGCGGAAGAATTCCGTCGTCGTCATGGTCGCGGGCTGAGGGCGCTGAACTGCTTTTGTTATACGGGCGGATTTTCACTGGCGCTTTTAAAGGGTGGTGCAGAAGAAGTTGTTTCCGTCGATTCGTCGGAAGAGGCTCTTGCGATGGCGCGTGCCAATGCCGAAAGGAACGGTTTTACCAACCGAGCTGAATGGCTTTGTGAGGATGTTTTTACGTGTCTGCGTCGTCTGCGTGACGCCGGAGAGAAGTTCGATCTTGTCATTCTGGATCCTCCCAAGTTCGCTTCAAGCCACTATCATGTCGATCGCGCTGCACGTGCCTACAAGGACATCAATCTCAACGGACTGAAGCTCCTTGGGCCGGGCGGTGAACTCTTTACCTTCTCGTGCTCGGGTGCAATCGACGTTGATCTCTTTCAGAAGATTGTCGCCGGTGCCGTCATTGATTCCGGTGTGACCGCCTGGGCTACGGGCCGCTTTGGGGCGGGAGAAGATCATCCATTGCTGATGACCTGTCCTGAAGGCGAATATCTCAAAGGGCTGCGGCTTGCCGTAAGACCCTGATCGGGAGGATTTTGGAAATGAACGTTGAAGAACCGCAGGAGCCGGAGATTCCGGTAACCATCCTCACGGGGTTCCTTGGTGCCGGCAAAACTACGTTGCTTAACCGTATCCTGAAGGAAAATCACAATCATAAGATTGCGATTATTGAAAATGAGTTTGGAACGGAGAACGTGGACAATGATCTTCTGATTACGGAAAATAACGAGCAGATCGTTTCCATGAACAATGGCTGCGTCTGTTGTACTATCCGCGGCGATCTTTCGCGCATCTTGACCAAACTGCGGCTGCAGCGTGATAAGGGAGAAATTGATTTCGACTATATCGTGCTTGAAACATCGGGGGTTGCAAATCCAGGTCCCGTTGCGCAGACCTTCTTTATGGACGATGCGATTGCACCGTTCTTCCGACTCGATGGTGTCGTGACGGTGGTCGATGCTAAGTACGGACCGAAGACGCTTGGGGATGAAGCTATGTCATCATGCTCGTGATCAGGTGGGCTTTGCTGACCGCATTCTGGTTTCGAAGTGCGATCTCGTCACGCCTGAGGAACTCGCAGAGCTTGAAGCTCGGCTGCGCAGCATGAATGCTCGGGCTCCGATTCGCCGTGTAGATATGGGCAACTGTCCCGTTGATGTCGTGCTGGACATCGCGGGCTTTAACATGAACGATGTGCTTGATGTTGATCCCAATTTCTTCGTGAATGATCATCATCTTCATCATCATAATGATGACATCCACACGTTTGTCTACGAAACGGAAACGCCTTTTGATCCGCAGAAGCTTGATCGCTATATCGGCTCGCTCACGGCTGTTTATGGACAGGATATGCTTCGCTACAAGGGTATTCTCTACTTTGCAGGCGTCGACCGCCGAGTAGTGTTCCAGGGTGTGCATATGCTGGCCGTGTCGGACGTGATGGGGCCGTGGGGCGATGTGAAACCGTTTTCGAAGCTGGTCTTTATCGGACGAAACCTGCCCGAAGAGGCTATTGCGCGCGGGCTTGATACTTGCCTGGCCAAGGCATAAGCCAGGAGGATGAGGCCTTAAGGCGCTGACTTAGAGCTTTGGAGGTCAAGTTCGGTATGTAGTCCTCATGTGTCTTGCGATACATGGGGACTTTTTATAATGAGATCTTCTTCAGCTGCGGTAGGCTGCTCAGTCATGAAGCCCTCTCAAACCCTCCTTTCGTGGCAGGTCTTTGTCGCCCCCTGCCGCACTCGAAGTATTTCGCAGGCTGCGGTGCTGCTGGACATTGATCTGCCGAAAGCTTCGCGACTTTTATCGGCGCTTGAAACAGAACTTGGCGAACCGCTATTCGATAAGAGTCATCGGCCCATTCAGCCCACCCCTCGTGCGGCAGAACTGCAGCGTGCTGTCGAACCGTTGGTCGCAGGATTTCAGGCTGCCTTAGAACCTAAGGCGGAGCCGCACGAACGCTTTACTATTCGTTTTGCGGCGCCAATTGAACTCGCACAGGAATATTTTTCAGACAAGCTTTTCCAATATTCGGAACTTTTCCATGATGTTGAATTCGCAGTGCTCCCGGAGGTCGGGCCGGACGACATTCGTCGCGGGGATGTAGATGTTGCGGTATTGAACCGTCGTCCCGCAGATCCTTCAGGTCTGATCATTCGCAACTACAACAATTCGACCACGGTTCCATTAGCTACGCCGGAATATCTGAGACGGCACAGTACGCCGCTCTCGCCGGCGGATCTCAAAATGCACGAAGGGCTTCTGCTTAAAGCCTACAACGATGACACGGTGACGTAGCAACTCTTTTTCGGCCGCGAGCGCAGTGAACCGCTTGAGTGGAAGCGAACTTTCGTCACGCATGATCAGCTCACACTGAAGCGTCTGCTTCTTGAACACCATGGGATTACTGTTGATCTTTCGATTCTTCATATTGGTGAGGAAATTCGCAGAGGCATCGTTGTGCCGCTTTTGGAGGGTTGGACCAAAACTCCCTGGTGCATGTGCCTTGTCAATCGCCGTGAGGATGAATTGAGATCAGCAAAACTTCGTGACTTCGTGCTTTGGATGACCTCCACGGCGCGAGAGGATTCCGCACGCTCTGCCAACGAATGTCGTCAGATCATTGAGGACGCGTACCTTCGAAGTAAGCGGGTAGATCTCAAGAGTGGCAGCTAGTTCATATTTTGAGTGAGGGTTCTGAGGATTTCTTCCGCAGCATCCCGTCCGTCCGCAAAGGCGCGTACAGCGAGATCAGCGCCGCGAACAGCATCGCCGCCGGCGAAGATTTTTGGATTTGCAGTTCGATGATTGTCCGTCATGATCTGTCCGTCCATGTCGAAGGTCACTCCGCATTCGAGGAGCCATGCGGCAGGTTTGGCACGGAACCCGCAGGCGATGATAAGGAGGTCTGCGGGCAGTATGCGCTCTATACCGTCGACTCTGCTCCGGATGACAAGACCCGCGATCGAACCGTTTGCCCGGTGTGTGATGCGGACTGCATCAACCTGCGCCATGAAGCGTGCCCCTTCATCTTGCGCTGCGGCGACTTCTTCAGGGAGTGCTCTTAGGTTGTCCAAAGAACGTCTGCAGATTGCCGTTGGAGCATCTGCGCCCAACCGTAAGGCCGTTCTAAGACAATCCACCGCAGTATCGCCGCTGCCGAGTACGAGAACCCGCTGGGTTGAGAGATCGGGAAGCGGCGCGAACCCCGGAATTGCCAAATGTGCACCGGCAGCATGAGCAAGCCAGGGACGCGCCCAGACAACACCGTGACCATCGAGGCCAGGAAGGTTCGGTGTTACAGGGAACTCTGCACCGATGCCAATGAAGATGGCGTCAAAGTTCTGAAGAAGATTTTGGATGGGGATATCGCGGCCAACCGCGGTGCTGAGGCGGAAACATATCCCTAAGCGTTCAAGCATTCGGCGGCGGCGTGAGATCAGGGCGTGCTCCAGTTTGAAGCTCGGAATGCCGAAGGTAAGCAACCCGCCGATTTCGCTGTCACGCTCAAAGACCGTCACATTGACGCCCTGACGAGCCAGTACATCGGCGCAGGCAAGTCCTGAGGGCCCCGCACCAACTATGGCGACTCGCTTGCCGTTGGAAGCAAGCGGCCATGGGTCCCAGCCACCGTTGAGCAAGTAATCGGCAGCAAAACGTTCAAGCGCAGCGATCGGTACAGGACCACCCAGATCCGCTGGGATCGGACAGACGGATTCGCAAAGGCGCATCGATGGGCAGACGCGTCCGCAGACTTCGGGAAAAGCTCCCGGACGAAGCATCAGAAGTGATGCATTGCGTAACCTTTCTTCTCTTAATGCTGCGGTTAGGCTTGGGATGCTATTTCCTTGCGGACACGCTTCAACGCAAGCGCCGCAGGAAATGCAGCGGCTTGCCTGAAGGACTGCGGCAGCCTGGCTAAATGTTTGGTCGACGGGATTAAAGTTTTGTCGGCGCCGTTGCGCCGGAGCAGGGGTTGGCATTTCGCGAACGGCGCGCAGCAGAGGTCGACGATTTGAGGGGGTGTCGATAACGGATGATGAGCGGATAAAAAAGGGCTGCTGCAGTGCTTGTGAAGGACAAGCGTCAATGCAGATTCGACATTTGGTGCAGCGTGCCGATGCGAGGTCTGTTGTTTCAAGCGCAGTGGGATTAAGCCCCTCTGGGCAGACTGAACGGCAGACTTCACAGGACAGACCGGTCTTGCGAAGACAGGCATTGGGAGTAGAGCGGATCCGAAATGTGCGGTTACCCCATGAGAGGAGTGTCATTACGGCGCCTAGCGGACAAAAGCTGCGGCACCATCGACGCAACACAAATACTTCGAGAAAGAGCAAGCCCGCAAAGATGGCGATAGACCATGAAAGTTCGTTGAACTCAGCGAGGCGCCAAAGAGCAATTACGAGGGCAAAGGTGAGTCCAACCGGACAAATAAGGCAGAAAACGGGGAAGCCGAAAGCGGCGGAAGAAGCGAGTGCACCCGCAAGAACCACAAACGGTCCTTTGGGGCTCTTGATGTTTGTGGTGACGGCGTCGGTTTTAGTAGCCTCAGCAGATTTTGTCTGAGCAGTGTCTGTCGTGGACGGGGATGCTGCAGTGCGGCCGGAGGTGTCTTTTATGGCGCGAAGCGGTATGACGCAGCGGTGTTGCAATGCGGTGTGATTCACAGCCTTTTTTTCTGAAGGCGACTCACAAGCATGTTCTTCTTGGCCAAAAAGATGTTTAATGAAAGGAACGGGACAAATCCATCCACAGAAGACTCTGCCGAGAATAAGACAGCATGCGACTACTGCGAGGGCACCTAAGATGGCTCGCGGGATCAGAGTTTTCTCTGCAAGCATCACCTCGAGCGCACCCAAAGGACAAACTGCAGCAATGTCGCGCCAGCCTATAGCGGAGAGTGTTCCGCTGCCCGTGTGCAGAATAAGACCGAGAAAGACGAGCAGAATGAATGCGAAAGCGCAGAGCATGCGCAGAAGTCGTGTGCGCTTCATACGACTTCTCCAAGGGGCTTCACTTTCGGGGCTTCAAGCGGGCGCACGATGATGCCGCGTACGCGTTTGCCTTGATAAGCCTGAAAGATGTTGGAGGGACAGATATATTCACACATGCCGCATCCGTTGCATTTGAGCGAGTCAACGATTGGACGGCGCCTGGCATCCAAGGTGACGGCATCATAGGGACACGCTTCATAACATTTAGTGCAGGCTCCAGTACGCAGGGCAATGCAGGATTCCGTCACTACGGCAATGCCGATGCGAACAGTTTCGGGCGCAAAGTCTTCGATGGCTCCGGTGGGACAGACTTCTGCGCATTTTTTGCAAAAATCGCAGTGTCCGAGGTGAAAGGTCATCACCGGGGTACGCATCGCAAGGAATCCGGTTTCAAAATGTGCGATGCCTATGGCATTGGTGTGGCAGACGCTGCGGCATCTGTCGCAGCGAATGCAGCGGGCCAGGAATTCGGCTTCAGGTCGACTGCCTGGCGGACGCACAAGAGACGCTTCCGACACGTTTGAATGACAAATGAATCCGCCGAAAACGACAAGCCCGACAGCGCCTGCAGCACCGGCGATCAGATCTCGGCGGGCGGGATCCTTCAGCGATTGGCGCGTTTCCTGCTGGCATTTCGTCATTGCTTGACCTCACCTTATCGTCTTCAGGCCGGTATTTCTCCGGCCGTGCCGTGAAGTTCTTTAAGGAGTTCTTCAACCATGCTGGCGTCGAGCCGCGTAAAGGCGAGTGCAATCTGTGCCGCTGCGGCGTAAAAGGGCGTTTCGGCATACTTAGCAACATCGGTCGAGAAACCGGGCAGCCAGTTGAGGAGATGTTCTCTGGCGAAGCTGAGGGATTCAGCCAAGGTTTTGAGGAGCGCTGCATCGTCCTCGCGCTCAGCAGCGTTGAGTGCATCGCTTGAGAGTTTGGCCATGAAGTCGAGCTCAAGCGCTACATGATCTTCATGCACGTCGCAGTGATCGGGTTTCTTTAGGCCATGTGCATGGTATATACGGCAGACATCCTCCCAGGCTTGTTGCATCACAAGTCCCTGAGGACTCGTGTAAACCGATTCATACGGATAAGCTGCGTCTTTGCCGGCTACACCCGCGCCGAGAAAAACGCGTGCGTAATCGACGGCAAGTTCGGTGAGCGGATCGCTGCCGGGCGCTGTTTTCCAGCGAGTGAGTGCTGCGTAGCCTGCATCCAGAACGGGGTCACCCGTTTTTTCGGGGAATGAGATGCCGTTGAGTGCCTCCAACAGCTGCTGATCGGCTTCAGTACGGAAAATCCGGGCGAGAAAAGCATAGAAGGTGCAGCGGGTCTGAAGAATATTTTGAAGGTTATTCATATGATTGCAGTAAATTTGTAAAGGCGGTCTTGCGGATCTGCGAAAAAGTCTTATGTGAGGAAGAATCGCCAGCCGGTTGCGCCGCCAAGCAGCTCTGTCGTTCGGGCGATTGCTGCTGCGGCAGAAGTGAGACCGATGAAATTGCCAAAACGAAACATCGGACTGAAAGAACTAAGGACTAAGACGGCAGCTGGGATCAGAATGCCGAGTAAGACAAATCCGATCCAGAAGGGCAGTGCAAGGTCACCCGACAGCAGGCGGGATGCGGTGGGCAGCTCTATAGGAGCTGGCCCCCAAGCGAGTGTGCCGAGCCAGATTGCTGCGCCGAGCGCAGGCATCAGTGCGATGAAGCAGTGTTGAACGCCCTTAAATGACGTTGGACCGTCTTCGGAGAGCAGCCGGAGGACCAATGCAGTGGCGGGACAGACAAGTCCTAACAATGGCAGTGCCATCGTTGCGGTATGCCATCCTGCGCGCCAAGGCATCCAAAGAACGGTGCCAACTGAAGCGACAGCGCCAAGAGCGAGAAGAGCGGCCACTGCGGCAAACAAAAGACACGTTCGTCTCAAGGCACAGCGTCGCCTGGCCCAAACGAGTCCAAGAAGCGCCGCGGCAGCTGCGCATGCCGCAGCAAATTCTCTAAACAATCCCGTAGACGGGTTTGCAAGAATGCCGAAAATGAGCTCCGGGCGGCCGAGCGAGAAGAGTGCCAGCACTTCGCCGCATATGAGAAGCAGTGCAGCAATGGTGCTTACTGCAGCGATCCGACGCACGGGGAGTCTGCATAATTCGCCCGCCAAGGCCGCTGTCGCCAAACTGGCGGCGAGTACTGCAGCAGCAGCGAAAAACGCGAGACTCCATCCCGTACCCATGGTGCACTCCGTGCTTATTAGAGCATCTTCGGTGGGTTGCTCTGCCAATCTCCCGTTTTCTTGTGCAGGATGTAGCGTACCGTCGGATGATTGCCCGAGTCCGGCAGTGAATGTACGTTTTCGGGGCCCGCAGCCGCGATTGCTTTAGAGACGTCGCTTTCTGGATCGTCAATATCGCCGAAAAAGCGCGCTTTGGCGCAACATACTTTTACGCAGGCAGGTTTTTCGCCGACAGCCTGCAAATGCTGACAGAGTGTGCATTTTTCGACCACGTTCGTGTCGGCATTGTAGGAACGTGCGCCATATGGGCACGCTGCCATACACATCTTGCAGCCAATGCACTTTTCCTTGTTGACGAGAATTTGACCGTCATCGGTACGATAGGTGGCTCCGGTTGGACAAACCTTCACGCAGGGAGCGTCCTTGCAGCACTGGCAGATTGACGGCAAAAAGTACTGCTTAATGTCAGGGAACTTCCCCATCGGGCCAATCGATAGCACTTTGTTGTAATAAACACCGAGTGCAACATTGTTTTCCTGCTTGCAGGCTACTTCGCACGCGAAGCATCCGATGCAGCGGTCGAGGTCGATAACCATTGTCTTTTGGGTCATGATGGGCTCCGATGATCAGAACTTCACGTTAGGGGTCGTGTCAGACGGTTCGGGCATCCAAGGCTTAAAGTCCTGAGGCTTTTGCCAGATGCCTTCAGGAGCTCCGTCGGCCTTTGAGATCTGTACTTGGAAGCCGCGCAGCGTGTAGGTGCCGACCATGTCATTGAAGGGGGCGTCGTTTTTTGTAAGAACATTGACGTTCGATTCCTGCCATCCGCCGGTCTTCGTATTCAGCGTTTCAGGGAACCAGAAGCGCTCCATCCAAACGATGTTCGGGCCGACGCCTTCGGTGACGCGAACTTTGCCGCGGATTCGGCCACGCAAGGACTCCACCCATACCCAGTCGCCTGTTTGGACGCCGTATTGCTTCGCAGTTATCGGGTTAAGCCAGGTTTCCGGAACCGGGTAAATCTCACGCAGATATGGAATGTTTCTGAGCGTGCCGTGGTGGTACATCGGAATGCGGCCGCTAGTGAGAACGAGCGGATACTTCTTGGCGATTTCTCCCGTGGGGCTCTCTGCCGGCTCAAGGTAGTAGGGCAGTGGATCGTAGTCTTGCTTGACTGGCGGCAGCTTCTGCAGCGCATAGGGCTTGCCTGTGCGACCGAGCTCAATAAAGACATCGCCATAAAGTTCAAGCTTCTTCGTAGGTGTACGGAAGCCCTGCGGAAGTCCGGTTTTGGGGTCGATCTTCTTGTATACGTAATATTGGTTCCACTTGTCATAAGGCATGTATTCGATCGGATTGTGCGCAAGGAGATCCTTCCAGGTCATTTTGATGCGCTTCAGACGTCCGTCGAGCAGCTCTTCCATTGTGTCCCAATACGCAAGGTCATCCTTCATGAAGGACGGATCGCAGGCACGTTTGCAGTTCTCGTTGCCAAGTTCCGCGCAGCGCTTGATGAGCTTCGACCAGAACAGCGTTTCGTCCTCGGTCTCCCAGACGTGTGCGACGGCTTGCCGGGCAAATACCATGTTCATACACTCGACGAGCATGTTCGTTTCAAGCCATTCGCGTGCTGGCAGCAGAATGTCTGCGAATTTCGAGAATGAGGTCGGATACATGTACATGTGCACAACGAGATCCATTTTCTCGAGAGCGGGAACCCAAGAGGAAGCATTCCCGTTAACGCCGAATTTATTGCCCGAACGCTCGAGCCACACTTTAAGCGGATAAGGTTTGCCGGTGAGAATGGCGTTGAGGATGGCTGAAGGCTGCCCGGCATCCCACTGCAACAATCCTTTATGCTCATTCGAGCCCAGACGCTTAGTGAGCTGACCTTCAGGGAGCAGATAGGAACATCGCGTTGCCAGAGAGCCCGCCGGCACGACGTTGCTCGACGGATTGCGCTGCATAAGGGCGCCCGGCCGCTCAACATTGCCCATGAGTGCGTTGAGAATGACCGATCCCATTGCGGCTTGTACGGAGTTTGGCGTTTGGTCAGTAGCCACGCCAAGCGATATGCCTGCGGGGCCATCAGCGTACATCAGAATGGCTTCTTCGATTTTCTTCGGATCAAGCCAACATTCTTTGGCAGTCGCTTCTAGCGTCCAGGGAGAACATCTTTCACGCAGCGCATTGAAGCCCGTGCGGTACTTCACGCCCGCCCATTCAAATTCGCCGTCAAGCACAGGATCCAAAGCATCATCCCACGGGTATTTGATTGGCTTGGGAGAATTGGTTTTTGCATCCCATACGACGAAGGTTTTGGCGTCACCTGCAGAATCAAGGTCTGAGGCACGAACAAGACGCTTCGTTGTTGCATTGACAAGATAAGGCAGGTTCGTCCACTTCATGACGAATTCATGGTCGTAGAGATCCTTTTCAATGATGTAGCGGGCCCAGCCAAGCATGAGCGCAACATCCGTACCGGGGCGGATCGGCAGCCAAATATCAGCTTTGGCTGCATCGGGCTGAAATCTTGGGTCAATTGAAATCGTACGAACGCCTTTAGCACGCAGTTCGACCAGTGCTCGACCGCCGCCAGCCGTGCAGCTATAGGAGGCATCTGTACCCCAGAGGACGAGCGTTTTAATCGCTGAGTTCGGGTTGTAGATTTCGCGTGCGGATTCGTCAGCAATCGAGGTTGAAGGGCCACCGTACATCATGTCGTAGGCGAGCGTTCGCGGGAGATAACACTGCGCGCACCCTGGTTCGTACCAGTTTGGTGTTCCAAAGGCGTTGCAAAAGCGTGGAATGCCGCGGAATGCAGGATTGCCGCCGCCGCCAGTGGTGACGAGCACGGCTTCTGCACCATACTCATGCCGTACGGTTTCCATCTTCTTGGCAATGATGTCAATGGCCTCATTCCACGAAATGCGTCGCCATTTGTTCTCGCCGCGCTTGCCGACTCGAAGAAGCGGATATTTATTGCGGTTGGGGTGATAAAGCGCTGAAACGCCCGAAAGCGCTTTTGCGCAAAGTGCCCCTTTGCTCATCGGATACTCTGGGTTGCCTTCGAGCTTCACCACGCGGCCGTTACGTACATGGGCGAGCACCCCGCAGTTGTGGATGCAAGCACGGCAGCAGGTTTTGACGATCTTTGTTTCTTCTTCCGCTGCTG
>OGRE01002221.1_pt1 | contig 14336 bp, 11 predicted proteins | sample 1553421 | NCBI WGS metagenome assembly OGRE01 (sample SAMEA2580076, study PRJEB22360) | human gut metagenome | biome: human gut; feature: human-associated habitat; material: faeces | place: Denmark | collected 2008/2010 | reverse complement strand
CCCCAGCAGGAGCAAAACTAACAAATGAGTACACTCACAGGACTGACAAAAATGACCCGTGTACCGTCTCAGTAATACCTCCCCAACTGTGTACTTTTTTCAGGAAGAGGACATCGTTCCGATTGATTCTGATTTTCTCCGAGGAATTTCTCAAATAGTTCCCGAGGAAATTCCGATTTCCTCGGAAGAACGAAAAGATTCTTCGGAAGTTTCATTTCATTCCTCCGAAGTTTCATTTCATTCTTCCGAAGAATTTTTCATCGCCTCCGTGGAGAATGACAAATATCCCTCTAGCGACTTACACATCATCTTAGCAAACCGGATTATAATGTATCGGCAGATGCAAAGGTTAGAGCAAGAGTCCCGTTTCGTGAGAAGGTAGTACCTTTGCTCTCGTGCTGGAGCCGTATGAGCCTCAGCCGACCCACCCAATCGAATCAGATGAATCAGCCACCCCTTCCCGCACCGAAGCACCTCCTCCAGAGACTCTGCTCTATGGTCAGAGGTAATAGACTAGTCCTAGAGAACTTCTTCTCTCTCGGACTGATCAACGTGCTGAACTCCTCTTTTCATCTGATCATCTACCCGATCCTAATTCATCGTGTCGGTGCCGAGGCGTACGGGGCGTATGTTTACGCCTTTTCGATCATCACCTACTTTACCACGTTGGTGACCTACGGCTTAGATATGATCGGTACCCGCTACCTAGCTCGCTACGACAAGGAGAGCGATCTAGCGGGCAAGTCCGACATCACTTCGCAGATACTCTCTAGTCGCCTCTACCTCCTCCTCCTCTCCTTTCTGCTCTTCCTGCCCATCGTGCTATGGATCGGAGCATTGGCGGCTTACCGCACGCTCCTCTGGGCGAGCTTTCTCTCTGTTGTGGCCTGTGTCATCATGCCCAACTGGTACTTCATCGGCATCCAGCGCACACGCATCTACCTTTACATACAGATCGCCACGAAGGTGCTCCTAGCCGTCGCCATTATCCTCTGGGTACTCACGCCCGACCATATGGCTCGCTACGTCTTACTCGCCTCAGCGAGCAACATACTCTCGGCGGGGATCGCCTTCGGCTATATCTTATGGCGCGAAAAGCTCTCGCTCCGCCTCGTCTCACTGCGCAAAAGCTTTGCTCTCCTGCGAGAGGCTACGCCACTCTTCCTTTCCTATCTGGTGATGACGGTCAAGTCGGCAGGGCTTAACCTCGTCATCGGCTCGCTCTTTGGCATGACCTCCCTGACGGGCTACGACTTCTCGATGAAGATCGTCAGCGTCGTCATGTACATCACCAAGCAGCTCAATATGGCGCTCTTCCCCTCAGTCAGCACCAGCTATACGACAGAGCGCATACGGAGGATCCTGCGTGGCGAACTGCTAATGGGCGTTGCCTGCATGGGTGCCCTCATGCTCGCTGCCAAGCCGATCATCTGGATCATGGGCAATGGTCCGATAGAGGATCTCATCCTACCCGTCTTCCTGCTGATGACGACACTGATCCCGATATGGCTCATCTCGGGCTTCTTCATCGAACTGGTCCTCACCGCCAATGGACGCAACCGTGAGGTCTTCATCAACCAACTCCTTTCGCTCGCCGTCATCGCGCTTGGAGCCTTGATCGCTGTGCTCCTACAGGTGCAGCTGACCGTCTTCGTCGTCATCGTCATCCTCTCGGGACTCATCGAGATCGCCTTCCTCTACGCCACCGGTCGCCGCCACGCCCTCATCTAACCCCTGTTTTTGTACGCCCTGCTAATCGAGCGGTAAGTCAGAGACCGACTCCTCATCTGCCCCTGCGCAGCAAGACTTTAGCAAGAAAAGGTCCTTCGTCTCATAGTCTGTATCATCTTAGTTCGTAAAAATAGAGACAGCCCCCACAAGCGTTTCCGCTCATAGAGGCTGTCATCGTATTAGTGCCGACTGCAAATCGCTCTTATGAAGCTTCGTAGTCCGCATCTACACCGTCAACTCACGCACCCCGTCGGGGTGCGACTTTTGACACGCAGTAGCTACAAGGCACGAGAGACGTTTCAATTCACGCACCCCGTGCGGGGTGCGACTTCGGAGCATTACCAACAGCGGACTGTATAACAGTTTCAATTCACGCACCCCGTGCGGGGTGCGACCAAGGTTAAACGCCATCACCTTATAGTATGGTGCGTTTCAATTCACGCACCCCGTGCGGGGTGCGACTACGTATGCGCCACCGCCACGCTGACCAACCAAGTTTCAATTCACGCACCCCGTGCGGGGTGCGACCGGGGTGCCACTGCAATACGTGGCACCCACTAACCGTTTCAATTCACGCACCCCGTGCGGGGTGCGACCAGGACGAGCAGACCGCAATCGCTAAGGGGCTCGTTTCAATTCACGCACCCCGTGCGGGGTGCGACCCGATATATCTAAGCTTAGCGACTATATAGAGGGCGTTTCAATTCACGCACCCCGTGCGGGGTGCGACACAGCATCAACCTTCACCGATCAGCTCGAGAGATGTTTCAATTCACGCACCCCGTGCGGGGTGCGACCCCGGCGCGGTGCGCAGGCTGTGAGGAGTAGAGTGTTTCAATTCACGCACCCCGTGCGGGGTGCGACACGGGTTAGTCGCTTGTCCGTGCCTTTGTGGTAGTTTCAATTCACGCACCCCGTGCGGGGTGCGACCATACTACTCCGATTGATACTCAGGGAGTGTTACGTTTCAATTCACGCACCCCGTGCGGGGTGCGACCGGTACTTATCACCGGGTACAACCTCTTGGCACAAGTTTCAATTCACGCACCCCGTGCGGGGTGCGACAAAGAGCGGATTCAGTCTAACGAGAAGATTGCTAATGTTTCAATTCACGCACCCCGTGCGGGGTGCGACAAAGTTGAACAAGGATGGGTTCCCAGCCTTTGGGTTTCAATTCACGCACCCCGTGCGGGGTGCGACACCTCTTTTGAGGTGGGGGCAATGGCAATAGCCGTTTCAATTCACGCACCCCGTGCGGGGTGCGACTAGGTCTTCCGTTTCACGGTTCGTCGAATCTACGTTTCAATTCACGCACCCCGTGCGGGGTGCGACTTAGATTTGGCATAGTTTATAGATCTTCTATTAGTGTTTCAATTCACGCACCCCGTGCGGGGTGCGACTTTCGGCTCTAGGTTATCAAGAGATAGAGGAGCGTGTTTCAATTCACGCACCCCGTGCGGGGTGCGACGCAGGACGAGCAGACCGCAATCGCTAAGGGGCTCGTTTCAATTCACGCACCCCGTGCGGGGTGCGACATCAACAATCTCACATCGGACGCAACCGACATCAAGTTTCAATTCACGCACCCCGTGCGGGGTGCGACCTCGGCTCTGTTTGACCTTTCCAATTATTCGCAGTTTCAATTCACGCACCCCGTGCGGGGTGCGACGCAAGCCACTGATCTACGGCTGTACCCTTGTTGGTTTCAATTCACGCACCCCGTGCGGGGTGCGACGGCATAACCAACTTTGGCAAGCCCGAGGAGAAGGAGTTTCAATTCACGCACCCCGTGCGGGGTGCGACGGTCGCCTCAGTACGTAGACGCGGCAGTGACTGCTCGTTTCAATTCACGCACCCCGTGCGGGGTGCGACTTGAACTCTGTACCGACTGGCACGGTCTGGCTCTTGTTTCAATTCACGCACCCCGTGCGGGGTGCGACAACTCCTCGCCCTGCGGTGTGCGTAGGAGCTGGCGTTTCAATTCACGCACCCCGTGCGGGGTGCGACTTTAGCCTGGGTAACTAACCCCTACACCCTCCGAGTGTTTCAATTCACGCACCCCGTGCGGGGTGCGACTGAGCATCTCATCGTTGAGTGCGACGGCTTGACGGTTTCAATTCACGCACCCCGTGCGGGGTGCGACTAATAGTGTTTGTACTTGAGGCGGACGCTCGTGTTTCAATTCACGCACCCCGTGCGGGGTGCGACTGACCGTGTCGCCCTGACCCTCGAGCATTCCGTGGTTTCAATTCACGCACCCCGTGCGGGGTGCGACCGATCCGTCCCGTGCTGGAGTAGTAGTTAGCGTCGTTTCAATTCACGCACCCCGTGCGGGGTGCGACGTAGGCGACCTCCACGATGGCTGTCGGGTCGTTTGTGTTTCAATTCACGCACCCCGTGCGGGGTGCGACGTACTCCTCCCAGTCGGCTGGAAGTCGTATCTCGAGTTTCAATTCACGCACCCCGTGCGGGGTGCGACTCTCCGAGATACTTCAGCTCATTAGCGGTAGAGAGTTTCAATTCACGCACCCCGTGCGGGGTGCGACTGCCCTCAGCATCGTGCGATGCGTTTGGCTTGCTGTTTCAATTCACGCACCCCGTGCGGGGTGCGACGTGTGCTAACGGTCTTGCCGAGACCCATCTCTAAGTTTCAATTCACGCACCCCGTGCGGGGTGCGACCCGGTCGGGGGGCTAGATTTATCCCAGCGAGTTTGGTTTCAATTCACGCACCCCGTGCGGGGTGCGACTGGAAAGCGGGAGCAGCGCACTACTTCATCGCAGTTTCAATTCACGCACCCCGTGCGGGGTGCGACCTCCTCATCGCTGATGCTAGTGCGTACCCGAGTAAGTTTCAATTCACGCACCCCGTGCGGGGTGCGACGATACCCGCATACAGTTGCTTGACGACGTAACGGGTGTTTCAATTCACGCACCCCGTGCGGGGTGCGACTTTAATATACGGTATAATGCTTCCAATAATTGGGTTTCAATTCACGCACCCCGTGCGGGGTGCGACGATAGTGCTTTTGGCTATGTTCCTCGTTACGATGTTTCAATTCACGCACCCCGTGCGGGGTGCGACACAGTAATAGTATTATTACCATCCATATCTAGCTGTTTCAATTCACGCACCCCGTGCGGGGTGCGACTTGGTAGCGTCAGCGTCCTTGGTGTCGTCTATAGCGTTTCAATTCACGCACCCCGTGCGGGGTGCGACAGCACTTCCTCGTCCACGTCCTTGTACTTGCTGGGGTTTCAATTCACGCACCCCGTGCGGGGTGCGACTAATGTTAAGAATCAAGTGTTATACGCTTCTGGCACGTTTCAATTCACGCACCCCGTGCGGGGTGCGACAGCAAGCCGACAGACGGCAAGGCAAGCGACAAGGTTTCAATTCACGCACCCCGTGCGGGGTGCGACCTTTGCTTTTCAAGAAGAAGTAGTATATTTGCCTTGTTTCAATTCACGCACCCCGTGCGGGGTGCGACTACTGCTAAGACCTTTAAGGATCTTTTTATCGAGTTTCAATTCACGCACCCCGTGCGGGGTGCGACGGACTGCCCCCCCGCCCGTTAATTATCACGAGAGAGTTTCAATTCACGCACCCCGTGCGGGGTGCGACCTACAAGCTCGCCACGGCTGAGACTGAGGCGGAGGTTTCAATTCACGCACCCCGTGCGGGGTGCGACCTTTCGTCGCCCTCGTGATGCGAGCCCCGCTGAGGTTTCAATTCACGCACCCCGTGCGGGGTGCGACCTTCAACCCCCACTTTAGTGCGTTAGGCTATCAGGGTTTCAATTCACGCACCCCGTGCGGGGTGCGACTAAACGATCGTCTTGGATGTTCCGCAATACAGTTGTTTCAATTCACGCACCCCGTGCGGGGTGCGACGCACACATTGTAACAGCCTTGGGGTATTAGTGGAGTTTCAATTCACGCACCCCGTGCGGGGTGCGACTTGAATGTTTTGTCTAATGAAGATATGGCTAAATGGTTTCAATTCACGCACCCCGTGCGGGGTGCGACTAGTGGCGGTCAAGCTGATTTTCCAGTGGCAGACTGTTTCAATTCACGCACCCCGTGCGGGGTGCGACCTTATACCTTTGTATTGTCAAGGTAAAGCAAGTATGTTTCAATTCACGCACCCCGTGCGGGGTGCGACTGCGATGGAATCGTATAGTCGTAAGGCTTTGAATGTTTCAATTCACGCACCCCGTGCGGGGTGCGACACGCCACAGCCCCACGACGTGAGAGATCGGGATCTCGTTTCAATTCACGCACCCCGTGCGGGGTGCGACACGGCTCCTCGTGACCACGAGATGCGATCGGCAGCGTTTCAATTCACGCACCCCGTGCGGGGTGCGACGCTGAGTAGTCCTGATCCTCCGAAGAGGTCTATGTTTCAATTCACGCACCCCGTGCGGGGTGCGACTAGCATAGGAGGTAACCGAAGGCTGATCCTAGCAGGTTTCAATTCACGCACCCCGTGCGGGGTGCGACGCTGGAAGCAGCGGGGCGCCTGGGCCGAGAAGCGTGTTTCAATTCACGCACCCCGTGCGGGGTGCGACATCTGTCTGGATTTTGAGGTCTTCCATCCCACTATGTTTCAATTCACGCACCCCGTGCGGGGTGCGACTGCGATGCTCAAAGGTACGCATAAATAGAGGATTAGACGATGACCCATTGCGAACAGAAAACTAATGGTGGGCGTATCGGTGCGTTGGCGGTGATTGCGAGGCGGTATGTTCTTGGATCTCAACGCATGCGAATAGTGTGCCTTTTCACTGATCGCTTGGTATTCGCAGAGGAGTACAAAAGCGAACGAGTCGGACCGCTATATGAGCAGCACGCCCTCGGGGTCTACACCCTTAGTCTTGCCAATGGTGGTGATCTTAGACTGATAGTTGGTGCCGAGGAGGTAGATGCGCAGGGAGTCGCTCGATAGGTCGATCGTGTCTGTGAGTGCAGCCTCTAGCTCCACCCTTTGGGCGGGAGAGACTAGGCATTCGAAGACCGAGTTTTGGACACGCTGGCCGTAGTTTTGGCATATCTTCGCCACTTGGCGAAGGCGCTTAGCTCCGTCAGGCGAGGCGGTGTTCACATCGTAGGTTACAAGTAGGTACATCAGCTTTGGATTAGAAAGACAGGGTAGTCGTCGAGGTCTCCTCGGAGGCATCGAGCTAGGAGCAACGCCTGAGCATAGGGGAGCAGTCCTATGGGTATGCGCTCCTGAAGGAAAGGGTGCGTGAACTCCTCTCGCTTGCGCTGCTGCCAAGCGGCAAGGAGCTCTTTGCGGGGTTCGTCTCTGAGGATGTATCCGTTTTCGCCCTGAGTGATGAAGTCAGAGGGTGCGACCTGTCGCTTGTTGATGACGGTCAGGACGAAGCGATCCACGAGGTAGGCGCGTAGCTCCTCCATAAGGTCTAGGGCTAGGCTCGCTCTGCCCGGCCTGTCCGTATGGAGGAAGCCCACGTATGGGTCCAGCCCTACGGTCTCGAGTGCTGCCGTGACCTCGTGGGCGAGGATGGTATAGAAGAACGAGAGCAACGCATTGGTCTCATCGCGAGGCGGGCGTCGCGACCGCCCCTCGAAGGTGAACTCCGGTCGCCGTATGAGGTGGTGAAAGAGGGCAAAGTATTGCTGCGCCGCTAAGCCCTCTACGCCCATAACGGTCATACGGTCTCGCTTGTAGGCTAAGCTCTTCTGCAAAGTCTTGAGTTGGCTGAGTGCCTCCTGAAAGGTTGCCTCCACGCTCTCTGTCGGGTGGTAATCTCTCATATATCTGCTCAGCACCGACCGCTGGTTGGCTATCTTAGCAGAGATGAATAGAGCGGCGAAGTGCGCTGCAGCTGGTTCGTCGTCAGCGATGCGGTACTGCGTGCGTCTCAAGAGGACGTTGCCCCTCGTGGGACCCTCTAGCGAACCTATATATCGACCTGTGGGGGTGAGGAATGTGAGCTTGACACCCTCCTGTACACAGAGTTGCATCAGCCCTGGCGAAGCACCCATATAGGAGAATGTGATGATCCCCTCGAGGTTGTGTATCGGTATGCGAAAGGTCTCCTCTCCATCTACGCGCGCCACGACATTGGTGCCGTCCTTGAGCAGGTAGACATTGGGGGTAAGGATATAGAGGGTGTTGAGTAGCTTTCTCATGAGGTGAGTATGTCGTGATGCTTTAGGTAGCTCTTTGCCGATCGGTGTGATGCGATACGAGGCATGCACTCATCGAGGAGAGAGCAGGAGCGGCACTGGCGGGTGTAGTGCGCTGGTATAGGCGTGCGCTGCGCAAAGGCCTCGTGCATCTTACGGGACACTTCGTAGCACGCTGCCCGCAGGGTCTCGTCCATCTCGACCTGTAGGCGATGCCGTGTCTCTCCATAGTAGAGTGCTCCACAGGAAATAGAGACTTGGTACATCTCCTCAAGAGCTATGACCTGAGCGCAGAGCTGCAGTTTGTCAGCGAGGTGAGTCTTAGGCTTGCCACGTTTGTACTCGACGGGTGTCGCCTGCCACGCCCCTGGGTACTTAGGGTGTCGGAAAGGACTCAGGCTATGATCCCGTAGCGGGGTCAGCTCAACCGCATCGGACAGCCCGTATAGTCCCAAAGAGTAGGAGACGAGCGGCACCCGCCTCATAGTGATCGTGTCCCCCACACGAGCACTCAGCTCCGGCTGATCTACACGCTTGTGGAGGATCTGCCCTAGCGCAGTGAGGTGGTTGTCGTGCCATAGCTGCTCTAGGGTGATTAGTTGCCACTGACGTGGGCAGAAGCAGTAGTGCTGTGTCTCGGAGATGGTCAGTAGCTCCTCGTCGCTGTAGCGTCTCATGGGGAAGACGGTTGTTTTAGGGAAAAGCCCCTCCGTAGTGGCGTGCGCTACGAGAGGGGCTTTTGTGTGAAAGAGGGCTAGACGAGTGCGATGTCATCGACCTGGACACCCTGGAGACCGTCGCGATCAATTTGGACGGTATAGTCGGAGAAGTCACGTGCGGGACCTGTGAGTCCCTCTCGCCGTGCTACGGTGACACGCTCGAAGAGCTTGTGCGCAGGCGCATTGCCTAGAGGTGAGTCGTGCTTGAAGACGATCAACTTCTGCAGGCTCATGAGTCCACGGGCTGCCGAGTGATCTAGGTCAAACATCTTCTTGAGTGCCTTCCAGAAGAGCTTCAAGTCATCCTCCGTGAAGCCTGTGTCCTCAGCAAAGTGAGGCGTCACGAAGCCATACATCTTATAGAGTCCGTAGGGCACGGTGGCTTTGCGCCCCATGGTGCGGTTGCCTCCCTTATCGTCAGCCTCTTCGTTCTTCTTTTGCTCGCTAGCATCCGTGGCAGCCATACGTGTGATGGTATGCTCGTGTGGGAAGATCGGATCTATGGAGCGTGCGAAGGTTAGCTGAATGGGACCACGCACCTGACCGGCGTTGTTGCCCGTTGAGAGGACAGCTCCGAAAGCGCGTATGTCGTAATACTTCTGACACATGAGGGCGCGAGCCTTGTCACGGTCTGAGGCGTTTTTCGTCTTAGTATCCTTGCCTGTAGCCTCTTCGACAGCCTCATTGATGGAGTCATTGAGGACAGAGTTCTCTCTGACGAAGATCCCTTGGTCAGTCGCCATCTGTATGTAGTTGCGCACCTTGCGCTTGATACACACATCGGTGACGAGTCCCTCGCCAGTCTCAGGGTCTACGCGGGGCAGGTTGCCACCATCAGGGTCTCCATTGGGGTTGCCATCCTTAACATCAAAGAGTAGGATGAAGTCATATCTATTCTGTAACATGATTATATGGGTTATTGTTCTGTTTCTTATGTTGGGTTGGTTGTCTCTTCCTTCCTATAGGTATCAACTTTCTGATGATAGTAGCCTACTCCGAAGAGGCTCTGCTCATCTAGCGAGAAGGTCGCGGGGAATGTGGGCGCCTCAGCTGGGATCAAGGCGAAGATCTCTTCGAGGAGCTTCTCGAGATTTACCGCTAGTCCAGGCTTCTCCTTGCGTAGCTTGCTCAGGTGGTGGTTGGACAGTGCGATGAGTCGTCCCATCACCATGTTAGGGCGAGTGGAGGCGCTAGCGTAAAAGCGATCTCGTATGGTCGCATTGACCCCTTTGCCTAGTGAAGCTTGCTGGATCTGCTCGAGGACTGCAAAGAGGCGTCCGGCGAGGTAGGCGATGTTGTCGTTTTGCTTGTCTAAAGCCATATCTAGTTCTTTTAGTTGTTTATATATTCTTGCTTTGCGGTTGATGCAGCCCTTGAGAATGCCCGCTCGTAGCTCGGAGACTGTGCGCTCCTGCGTGATGCGGTTGATGCAGGCCTGCTGGAGGGTCATCGGATAGGGATTGCCACTGAGGATGCTTTCGACGATGCTCTGCACAAGGTTTGTGGCGAAGGTGCTCGACTTGGAGGGCGTGGAGACACTCTTCACGATGCCATAGAGTGAGCGTAGGGGAGGGTTCTCCTCATCTACGAAGCCGTCCCAGCTGACGATGTTCATATCGACGAGATGCTGGTAGACTCTATCGAAGATCTCCGATACAGTCCCCTGCTGCCAATACTTGATGGTGATGCGTCCGCCTGCTGTCAGTCCGAGGACATAAAACTGTCGCTCATCTTCCCAATGCTGCCCTTTGCCACGGTTACCACGGATAGCTTTGAACTGCTCAAGTACTTTGTAGGTGTCCTGCGTTGGGTTCGGAGCTTTCTTTTTACTCTTACCTCTTCGCTTAGGCTGCTCATCGTCTGTGTCGGATTGCTCTTGAGTTTCGTCATTCCTTACGCCTTCGAAGGTTACGGTGCGAAAGGTCTCGTTGATACTAGGATCGTCAAGATTCGAATTCCAAAAGACATAACTTATGTCTCCGAGCGTGTAGCGTGTCTGCTCATTGCGGAGCAACTCATTGAGCGCCGTGGTATGGGCAAAGGAGGCGTACTTAGAGATCGGCGCATTCTCGCCCTGCTTCTTGCCATAGGAAAGGTAGGCTGGATCGTTGAAGCTCGCTATCGTGGCTCCCGCTTGAGAGCCTGGAGCTACAATCCGAGCATGAAAGGCTGCTAGGGGCTTTTCCTCTCCCGTGATAAGGCATCGCCCAAGGTTTTCCTCCGTACTGTAGGCTTGAGCGGCAAGGTCGTACGCATCATCTTGTGTAGCTAGAAGCTCTGTGTCACCTTGTAGCTGGAAGGTCATCCAGTCTGATGCTAAGATGCGCTCGGTATGAGCCTCTTCGGGGAGAGGCGTCTCGGCTCCGAGGTTGTGCTCGTAGAAGCGACAGACCGCCTGAAAGCTGGCATTGTCTGGGTACAGTTCAGCGATCTCGACCATGACTCGCTTGAAGTCCTCTAAACGATCCGTACAGGGTGACACCCCTTCGGCACTCTCTTCATACCCTAGGATATACTTACGATTGTCCCAAAAGGGTTGTGCGGGTGGACACTTACCGCTACGCTTTAGTCCAGCTGGCACTAGATAGTCCTGCCCCTTGCTCTTCTTGTCACTTGGATCTTTGAGGTCTTTTAGTCGGACGAAGGAGCCATCTTCGCGAATGACGATGACCCAGCGAATGGGCTTGACCTCTAGTCCAGGGGTAGCTATGCGATGTGCCTTGCGCATCGCTTCGTAGTAGTTGTATAGTGCTTGTAGGATCATCTCAGTATCTCATTACTATCCATTGGGGGGACGGTGATGACACCCTCGGTCATCTGCGCATGATAAAACATAGCTGGAGGATTCTTCCTATCCCGCTCGAAGTCCATATCGTAGAGCATGATGCTCAGGTCGCGACTCTCAGGAATAGGCTTGGGCTCAAGTGCTGTCTCGCCAGCCTCTAAGTCCACATATTCAAAGGAGCAGGTGAACTCACGACACCCTAGGTAAGGCATCGTGAAGCACTGCCCAGCTTTGGTTCTGCGCTCGAAGATCTCTTGGTACTTTCTGGGATTCTCCGCTTTACGCTCGGCCTCGCTATACTCCTCGTTGTAGTGCTTCTGACAACTAGCTGAGCGGTTCCTCACGGGGATGTAGACCATCTTAGCATAGATTCGATAGTCCACATCACGTAAGAGGTAGGAGGCGCGTTGTCTACGATCCTCTGAGATGTTGATGCCTGTGCTCCCTTTGCTCATAATAGAGGCCACCTCATTTCGCTTGATGGTAAACCGCTTGATTGGGGCTAGCACCTCTATCTTCGTAATTTCCCAGCGTATGGCGGGCTTCCAGTAGATCGCCTGAAAGATGGCTCGCGCTGCACTAGGTGTGATCACATCATAGCTGACACGCTCCACCTTCATCTCGGGGCGTGTGAAGCAGGCGAAGGGTCCACGCACACGCAGGCAGTACTCCTTATCTATATACTCTTCCATATCTGTTTATGCTGTCATGAATGTTGATGTCCTGTCGATTATCTGTATTCCAGTCTCCGTGCTGTAGAGCTTATCATCGGTTAAATAAGCGATGCCGCTATCGTTTACTGAGATACTTCCCTCCAAAGTTAAACAATCTTTTTGTTTTAGTCCAACGGTAAGCCGATTCATTTGTCGGTACTCCTGTCGTGTCAGCGGAAGATTGCTTTGGAGCTTCTTGATGATCGCTTTCCCCGGATCGCCATAGGGAATAACGATCGGTGTGTCCTGATTCTCGATGTATCTAAAGTACTCGCTCGCAGTCTCGTAGTCGAAGCGTAACTCTTCACATCGATCGTTGTAGTCGCCCCAAAGCCGTTTGGAAACCTCCTTATCCTTCTTGTTGTCGAAGCTCCCCACGTCATTATAGAACGCCTTGTAGTAACGCTCGATCTCCTCTCTCTGTGGAGTTCCCTGCTCAGCCAGCCGATCAAGCAAATCTTCCAGGGCACCTTGCGCCCAGCCCATCTCACCAAGGGCATTTGTCCCATCAGTAAGGCGAAAGATGTAGACCTCGCCAGGCTCTGCCATACGCCCCTCACGGTTGCACCGTCCAGCGGCTTGCATGACCGAGTCTAGACCCGCCATCGCTCGGTAGACCACGGGGAAGTCTAGGTCTACGCCAGCCTCGACCAGCTGCGTGCTGACGACACGCACTGGCTCGCCAGCCTTCAGGCGACGGCGTATCTCCTCTATGCGCTCCTGAATGTGTGCCGAGCACATCCTTCGTGAGAGATGTATCAGCCCCTCGCCCGACTTGTCTTGAGCTTGCAGAGCCGCATAGAGACGAGCCGCATCCTTGCGACTGTTTACGATACAGAGGAAGCTCTTGTGCTCGCCCAACCGCTCGGCTAGCTCCTCCGTAGAGAGCTTGAGTAGGTTCCAATGGTAGCGAACCTTGTCAAAGGGCGCAAAGCGCTCAGCATCATAAGGTACGACCTCCTGAATGGGCTCCTCGAGGAAGAAGAACTCATGGCCGATCCGCTTGCTGTCTGCTAGGATGTTTTTGTCAAAGACCGGTAGCGTGGCGGTGCAGAAGAGAGGCTCTACACGGAAGGCGTAGTGCAGACTCTCCACCACACGCAGGATCGGGTTGAGCAGCCGAGGGGGAAACATCTGCACCTCGTCAAAGACAACGACCGAGTTGCAAATGTTGTGTAGCTTGCGACAGCGACTCACGCGATGAGCGTAGAGCGACTCGAAGAACTGCACGTTAGTCGTCACGACGAGCGGCACATTCCAGTTTTCCGTCATGAGCTTGGTGTACTCCAGAGCTTCGTCAGGTCGCTCTTTGGCATCTACATCTGAGTGATGCTCCAGCACTTGATCCGCCCCAAAGATGTCCCTAAAGGTTTGCGCCGTCTGGGTGATGATCGAAGTGTAGGGGATGACGTAGATGATGCGCTCACACCCTTGCGCTATGGCATGCTCTAGAGCCCACATCATCGAGGAGACCGTCTTGCCGGCACCTGTGGGGAGCGTGAGCGAGTAGATCTTTCGCTGAGCCGTGCGCCCATGGCTACGGCACAGATCGAGGAAAGCAGCTCGCGCCTCATTGATCCGTCCCTCACGGTTGAAGTGTGACACATACTCCTCTAGCTGTTTTCGCATCTCTTTTAGCGAAGCCTTAGCATTCTGACGGACAAGGCTTTTGTCGGGAGACATAAACCGCTCCGTGTCGAGGAAGTCGGCGTCTACCAAGCAGGAGAAAAGCATACGGATCAGTAGCTGGTAGTCATCCTCATCGATCTTGTTCCATACCTTAGCGACCTTGCCCAGAGAGGCTTTGTGCAGAAGCTCTTCAAGTTGGCTCGCCTCAGGTTGGAGTCCCCTGACTAGGTTTGCCACTGCTCGCTTAGTATCACTAGAGTCCACAACTTGTCCTTTCCACTCAGAAGCATCGTAGAGTCCTCTGTGGTGAGCCCCGATGCAGAGCGAGAGTATCTTGAGTAGATGCTGATTATCGCCCACCTGCTCTAAGTTGTAGGCGTAGCGTGCTCCTGCGGGGCTGTGCGGGGTGCGCCACCCGTTAAGCGTCGGGTCTAGACCGGACTGCTGACGTATGTAGTGCTGGAAGCCTTCCTGATACTTGCCCAAGTCGTGCAGGAGACCCAGCAAGTAACCGATCTCGCCAAGCTCTGGATAAGTGGTGATGCGCTCGGCGTAGCTCTGCGCCAGCTCCGCCACGCCGTGTAGATGATCTAGTAGAGGTTGCG
>OGRE01002220.1_pt1 | contig 14342 bp, 10 predicted proteins | sample 1553421 | NCBI WGS metagenome assembly OGRE01 (sample SAMEA2580076, study PRJEB22360) | human gut metagenome | biome: human gut; feature: human-associated habitat; material: faeces | place: Denmark | collected 2008/2010 | reverse complement strand
CACCCCGGCTTTCAGCCACCCCTCCTTCCCGAAAGGAGGGGAATGGAGATACTACCGACTTGCTAAATTACCACCAAATTTGCAGAAGTACGCCTCTCCTTCCTTATTAGCCAATATATAATCTAACCACTTGTTTCCTGCGGCGCAACTTTAGTTTCAAAGGCTGGAAACTCTAGTTCCAAAGGCAGGAAACCTTAGTTTCAAAGGTGAGAAACTTTAGTTTCTAACGCTTGAAACTAAAGTTTCAGAGCCTTGAAACCAATCGTTTCATGCCTTGAAGCACTTTGTTCCTCATCGGGAAACAGAAATTGCCCCTAGTTACTGCTTTCGTTTACAGTAGATTTTATCCAAATTAGCAGGTGATAGGTGATAGATGAGGTGATAGGTTGCAAACAACCTATCACCGTTCTGAAAGCATGATGAATAAAGGGATTCGCAAAGTAGGTGATAGGTTGAAAGAGGATTTTCGTTTTTTTATATGGAAGAGAGTAGTCGGATAATACAGAACTTCCTGTATTTATTCCTGTATTTCTGCTGCATTTCAAAAAAAAGATATATCTTTGTCATACGCTTTCTGCTCATCAGCGTGATGAAATTGGCAGAAGGCGTTTTTATTTCCTAATGGAGTAAAAGTGTATTATCTCTCGTTCTCAAAAATAGCAACTTTTAGTAGAGAGAGATGATACAGCAGATATTCCACGTGAACGGCTATATATCAACATATCCGTAAAAGATGTGTTATATATAAATGATTGACGTGGATGTCTGTTGTTATCATTATCTTCTACGACGGTGTTGCTAGCCTTGAGAGCGGATAATGGTGCAGCAGCATTCACGTCTTTTTTGTATCCGGTCGGTTTCATAAACCTTCAACATACTCTAACCAGTTCCCGCCAGCTGGACTGCAAAAAGAGTGAATGCTCGTTGTGCTAATAAACATGAATAAAGTATTATTCATTCCCTTATTGTATGACACATAAAAGAACAAACGCTATGGCACAATGGATTAGCATAGAAGAAGCAGCTGTGAAATATGGATTTGAGGCAGAATACCTCTGGGTTCTGATAGAAATGAGAGAAATCATAGTAGACTACCAAAGACCCGATGTTGACTTTATAGACGACAGAAGCATTCAGGATTTTGTAGAACGGAACAGACTGGGGGCTACACAGATGTATATCGATAAACTGGAACGATTATGCATAGATAAGTCCCGGCTTTGTTCAATATACACGTCACTTTTAGGCAAGCAGGACAAGGAAATCACAATATATAAAGGAGCAAAAGTCTTATATGACGTATTGCAAGCCAAGTGGCTGAGACAATGCGCCCGCATGCGGAAGTTAGAAAAAGAACTTGCATTGGCGCAAACCGCCTGTCGTGCCTGTTGGTTCAAAAGATTCTGTATGAGAATTCGGAAATGAAATTAAACTATCAGAGAAGGCGCGGGAATAGGAGTGGATGAACAATAGCGACTTTGAGCGAACAAAAAACCGATAAATTGTGTTTATTTATTCTAATTATATATCTTTGTCCCGAATTATAAACACGTAAATTTATGAAAAAGATTTTTGGTGCTTTATTGATTGCTGTATGTATTGGTATGGCAATGCCTGCTCAGGCTCAAATACATTTTGGTGTAAAGGGAGGTTTGAACTTGTCAAAAGCGAGCTTCTCTAATGTGAAAGAAAACTTTAAGAAGGATAATTTTACCGGCTTCTTTATTGGCCCAATGGCTGAGTTTAATATTCCAATCGTAGGGTTGGGGGTAGATGCTGCGTTGCTTTTTGCCCAAAGAGGTATCAAGGTTTCTGATGCCGACGCGGATGTTACTGTGAAGCAGAACGGTATTGATATCCCGGTTAACTTGAAGTATAACATCGGCTTGGGTAGCCTGGCCGGTATTTATCTGGCTGCCGGTCCTGATTTTTATTTCGACTTTGAAAAGAAAACCGGAATCGACAAGAAGAAGGCGGAAGTAGGTATCAATGTAGGTGCCGGTCTGAAGTTGCTGAACCATTTGCAGGTGGGAGCTAATTATAATATCCCATTGGGCGACACTGCTGATATTGACGGCGGCGGTTCCTATAAAACCAAGACTTGGCAGGTATCTGTTGCTTATATTTTTTAGCGGATAATTTACTTTAACATAGTAGAACAAGAGGCTTTCGACTGTCGGAAGCCTCTTTTTTTATATCTTTGTGCCTGCAATGAAAAAGTATGTAGATGTCATATTACCGCTTCCACTTCCAAAGAGCTTTACTTACTCTTTGCCGGACGAGTGTGCGGAAGAAGTGAAGATCGGTTGCCGCGTGGTAGTTCCTTTCGGACGGAAGAAGTTCTATACGGCTATCGTTCTTAATGTTCATTATTGTGCTCCGACGGAGTATGAGGTGAAGGACATATCTGCATTGCTGGATGCTTCTCCTATATTATTGCCTGTTCAATTCAAGTTTTGGGAGTGGATAGCCGATTATTATCTCTGTACGCAAGGGGATGTTTATAAGGCGGCGCTGCCTTCGGGATTGAAACTCGAAAGCGAAACGATTGTAGAGTATAATCCCGATTTTGAAGCGGATGCACCATTGCCGGAACGTGAACAGCGCATTCTGGATTTGCTTGCCGTGGATGCACAGCAGTGTGTCACTAAGCTGGAGAAGGAGAGCGGGATAAAAAATATTCTGACTGTCATCAAGTCACTGCTCGATAAAGAAGCGATTTTTGTAAAGGAGGAGTTGAGGCGTACTTATAAACCCAAGACGGAGGCGCGGGTGCGGCTTGCGGGGTCGGCGGATGAAAAACGGCTGCATATACTGTTTGATATCCTGTCGCGTGCCCCGAAGCAGTTGGCATTGTTGATGAAATATGTGGAATGTTCGGGGATTCTGGGAAATGAAGTCCCGAAAGAAGTCTCCAAGAAAGAACTGTTGCAACGCGCCAATGTGTCGCCTTCCATTCTGAACGGTCTGGTAGAGAAAAAGATATTTGAGATTTATCATCATGAGATCGGCCGGTTGAACCAGCAGGTGAAGGAGGTCGTCGAACTGAATACGTTGAATGAGTTTCAGCAACGGGCACACGATGAAATCGTACAGTCCTTCCGGGAAAAGAATGTCTGCCTGCTTCATGGGGTGACGTCCAGTGGTAAGACGGAAGTATATATTCATCTGATAGAAGAAACTATTCGTCAGGGAAAGCAAGTATTGTATTTGTTGCCTGAGATTGCCCTGACTACCCAGATTACAGAACGTCTGCAACGGGTTTTCGGCTCTCGGCTGGGCATTTATCACTCTAAATTTCCCGACGCCGAACGGGTAGAGATATGGCGGAAACAGTTGGGAGAAAATGGCTATGATATTATTTTGGGAGTCCGTTCTTCCGTTTTCCTCCCTTTCCGGAACCTGGGACTGGTGATTGTGGACGAGGAACACGAGAATACTTATAAGCAGCAAGACCCTGCTCCCCGTTATCATGCACGTAGCGCAGCTATTGTACTGGCTGCCATGTATGGAGCTAAAACACTGTTGGGAACGGCTACTCCTTCTATCGAGACATGGCAGAACGCGACGGACGGAAAATACGGCTTTGTCCAACTGAAAGAACGCTATAAAGAGATTCAGTTGCCGGAGATTATCCCGGTAGATATCAAGGAACTGCACCGTAAGAAACGGATGGTCGGACAGTTCTCGCCTTTGCTGGTACAATATATGAAAGAAGCCCTGGAACAGAAGGAACAGGTGATTCTTTTCCAGAACCGTCGCGGCTTCGCTCCCATGATAGAATGCCGTACTTGCGGCTGGGTGCCGAAGTGCAAAAACTGTGATGTGAGCCTGACTTACCACAAAGGAATCAATCAACTGACCTGCCACTATTGCGGCTATACCTATCAACTTCCGAAGGCCTGTCCCGCTTGCGAAGGTACGGAACTGGTGAACCGCGGCTTTGGTACGGAAAAGATTGAGGACGACATCAAAATCCTTTTCCCCGAAGCAGCTGTGGCGCGTATGGATTTGGATACCACCCGCACCCGCTCTGCTTACGAAAAGATTATTGCAGACTTTGAACAGGGAAAGACCGATATTCTGATCGGTACGCAAATGGTGTCGAAGGGTTTGGACTTCGACCATGTAAGTATCGTCGGAATACTGAATGCCGATACGATGTTGAATTATCCCGATTTCCGTTCTTACGAACGTGCCTTCCAGCTAATGGCACAAGTAGCGGGACGCGCCGGGCGTAAGAATAAACGCGGACGTGTGATACTCCAGACCAAGAGTATCGACCACCCTATTATTCATCAGGTGATTGCCAATGACTATGAAGATATGGTAGGCGGGCAACTGGCGGAGCGTCAGATGTTCCACTATCCTCCTTATTATCGCCTGGTATATGTTTATCTGAAAAATCATAATGAGTCGTTGCTGGATCAAATGGCGGCGGTAATGGCCGGCAAGTTGAGGGCAGTATTCGGCAACCGGGTGCTGGGACCGGATAAACCTCCTGTTGCCCGTATCCAGACACTGTTCATCAAAAAGATCGTTGTGAAGATAGAACAGAATGCCCCAATGGGGCGTGCCCGGGAACTGCTTTTGCGCATTCAACGGGAGATGATAGAGGATGAGCGTTATAAGTCCCTGATAGTCTACTATGATGTAGACCCTATGTGATAAAAGAAATTATTCCCCCTTATTAATAAACCTTGTATTAATTTAATTAACTAACCATGAAACGATTTACAATTTTTTCTCTGACTTGTTTCCTTAGCATGGGTTCTGTGTTTGCCCAGCAAGGAGTAACCCAGTGCGGCGTTCCGACAGGACAACCGAAGTTCCCTTTACAGGCTTATCAGGAATTGCCCGACCCTGCGGCACCTTCCGAAAAAGAATGGGCGGCAGTCACGGCACCGCAAGTGTCGTGGGGAACAATTGATGTCCGCTACGCGAAACATCAACTTCCGGCTTTGAAGAAAACCACGAACACCTCTCTGAAAGGCTGGCGCGGCGAACGTGTGAATGCCCAAGCGGTCGTGTGGACAGGCACGGAGCTGAAGGACTTGAATTTCAGCTTTACCGATTTTAAGGATAAGAAGGGGAACTCTCTTTCGGGAGATGCGTTGACAGCCGGCTTTGTCCGCTACGTCATGACGGACGAACTGAACAAAGACGGAAGAGGTGCGTGCGGTTATCGGAAGTCGGTGGACTTTGACTCTCTATTGGTAGCCGATCCGATTGACTCGGAACTGAAAATGATGGCTTTGCCTGCTCGTACTGTTCAGCCTATCTGGGTACAATGCTGGATTCCCCAGTCTGCGGTTCCCGGAACTTATAAAGGACAGTTATTGGTTAACGACGGCTCGAATCTGTTACAGCGCCTCAATCTTGAGATTACGGTTTCTTCCCGCGTACTTCCCCAACCCTCGGAATGGGCTTTTCATCTGGATTTGTGGCAAAGCCCGTATGCCGTAGCCCGTTATTATCAGGTGCCTTTATGGAGCCAGGAACATCTGGACGCTATGCGCCCTCTGATGAAAATGCTGGCAAATGCCGGGCAGAAGATTATTACGGCTACTTTGACTCATAAACCCTGGAACGGGCAGACGGAAGATTATTTCGACACAATGGTGACTTGGATAAAACGTGCAGACGGTACGTGGACGTTTGACTATACCATTTTTGACCGTTGGGTGGAATTTATGATGAGTGTCGGCATTGACAAGCAGATAAACTGTTATTCAATGGTTCCCTGGAAACTGTCTTTCCAGTATTACGACCAGGCTACGAACTCGTTGAAATTTGTGAAGACCGCACCGGGCGAACAGGCTTATGAAGAAATGTGGGTGGCAATGCTTGCTTCTTTTGCAAAACACCTCAAAGAAAAAGGCTGGTTTGATATTTGTACGATTGCTATGGATGAGCGCCCAATGGACGTAATGCAGAAGACTCTGAAAGTGATTCGTAAGGCTGATCCGGATTTTAAAGTTTCACTGGCAGGAAATTATCATGCGGAAATTGAGCCGGATTTGTATGATTATTGCATTGTGATCGGTCAGAACTATCCCGAAGATGTACGTCTCCGCCGTAAAGCCGAGAATAAGCGCACTACCTATTATACTTGCTGCACGGAAGCACACCCCAATACGTTTACTTTCTCCGACCCGGCCGAAGCTGCCTGGATGAGTTTCTATTCTTCAAAGAAGCATCTGGACGGTTATCTGCGTTGGGCGTACAACAGTTGGCCGTTGGAGCCGTTGCTCGATTCCCGTTTCCGTACCTGGGCAGCCGGAGATACTTATCTGGTATACCCCGGAGCACGTAGCTGTATCCGTTTCGAACGTTTGATCGAAGGAGTACAAGCACATGAGAAAATAAATATTCTTCGTCAGGAATTTGAGAAGAACGGAAATAAAGCCGGACTGAAGAAGATTGAGAAAATGCTGGCTCCGTTCAACTTGGGGGATATGCCGGAGATCCCGGCAGCTGTCACCGTGAACCGGGCGAATCAGATTTTGAACTCATTCTAACCGGCGTAACACCGGAGCAAGGTTTCCTTGTGGCATATTGTCAAGTATTAAAAGTTTATTATGAAGAAAATATTATTTGTTTGCTTGGGAAATATCTGCCGTAGTTCTACGGCAGAGGGTGTAATGCTTCATTTAATAGAGGAGGCGGGACTGGAGAAAGAGTTTGTGATAGACTCCGCCGGAATCCTGTCTTACCATCAGGGAGAGTTGCCGGACAGCCGGATGCGTGCCCACGCTGCCCGTCGGGGGTATCAACTGGTGCATCGTTCACGCCCGGTACGGACAGAGGACTTTTATAATTTTGATCTGATTATCGGTATGGATGACCGTAATATTGAGGACCTGAAAGATAAAGCTCCCTCTCCCGAAGAATGGAAGAAGATTCACCGCATGACGGAATATTGCAACCGTATCCCCGCAGATCATGTCCCCGACCCCTATTATGGTGGGGCCGAAGGTTTCGAGTATGTGCTGGATATTTTGGAAGATGCCTGTTCCGGCCTGCTTATTTCTTTAACTCAGGATAACTGATCCGGGTATGATAAGCAATCTTTAGTTTTTCTTTGAATACAGTTTTTATTGTGGCAATATCTTTGAAAGTAATAGGGCATTCCTTGAAGTAGCCCTCTGTAACCTGGGAGTCAATAATCTTGTCGACCAGGTTACTTATACTTTCTTCCGTATATTCAGGCAGACTGCGTGAAGCTGCTTCTACGGCATCCGCCATCATCAGGATGGCCTGTTCTTTAGTAAACGGGTTCGGACCGGGATAAGTGAATAATTCTTCGTTCGGCTCCTCGTCCGGATGTTCGTTTTTCCACGAGATATAGAAATATTTTGTTTTCCCCCGTCCATGATGCGTACTGATAAAGTCTTTGACGGCTTTAGGCAGATTGTGTTTGTCGGCTAGTTTTAATCCGTCCGTGACATGACTGATCACGACCTGTGCACTCTGTTCGTAGCTCAGGTTCTTGTGCGGATTGACCCCTCCCGACTGGTTCTCGGTGAAGAAAGCCGGATTCTCCATTTTTCCGATATCGTGATACAAAGCTCCCGTACGTACGAACTGGCTTTTCGCACCGACGCGGATAGCTGCTTCTGCCGCAAGATTGGCTACCTGCATGGAGTGCTGGAAAGTTCCCGGTACCGTCTCGGACATCTGGCGCAGTAAGTCATTATTGATATTCGATAGTTCCACCAAAGTGACATTGGAGGTAAATCCGAATGTTTTTTCCAACAGGAACAACAGCGGATAAGCGAATAATAGCAGAACTCCATTTATTATAAAATAGGTGTACATCCGCAAATTCAGTTTCGAGAAGTCATTGGAAAGCCCGTTCTCCGTCATTAACTCGAAGGCAAAGTAAATGGCGGCATAAGTCAATATGACTAATAGCGCCGTCCGGAAAAGCTGGGATCTTTGGGATAATTCCCTTAAACTGAATATCGCAACCAGTCCCGCCGCCAACTGGGTCAGGATAAATTCATGCGGGAAGCGTAGGGATATGGAGCATATTAATATCGTGATGACGTGTGTCAGGAAAGCGGTCCTTGAATCGAGGAACACACGAATAATGATCGGCAACATCGCATAGGGGATGATATACACATTGAATATATTGTGTGTGACCATGAAAGCCGTGACTATACTGTAAAATACAATCAAAGTGAACAGCAGCGACAAACTGCCCTTCCGTTGATAATAGTCTTTCCGGAATAAATCAAGATAAAGCATGAAACACAACATCAGCATACCCACAAACAGAATCTGCCCTCCGAGAATCAGGCGGCTTTGCCCCATTGACTCATTCCGCTTAATGGATTCTTTCCGCAGTGATTCTAGAATATTATAAGTTTCCGGGCTGATGATCTCTCCCCGGTCGATAATCTTTTGTCCGCTGACTACCAGCCCGTTCGCCCAGGAATAGTTGTTCAGCATTTCTTCTTTGGCAGTCTGGGTGCGTTGTTCGTCAAAAGTGAGGTTGGGAGTGATGTATTCGTTCAACGAACATTGTCTTAGAATATCCCGGTTGAAATGGGTAGAGTCAGCCGAAAGCAGGTATTCGTAAGCCTTCTTCACCGTGTAAATCTCCTCGGTGGGATGCGGGTTGGCTAGCTTGTCGTCTATAACCATGATAGACGAAGTGCTGTCTTTTTGCAGTTGCTGTATGTCTTCTGTCGATACAATCCCTGCCTGATAGATTTCTTTGAGCGTGCGTTCGATATACCGCAGGTAATCTATGGATGGAAGGATCCCTTTCAGGCTCGTATGATAGTTCTCCTTCAATTTGCTGATGGCGTCCTTTTCTATCTTCTTGTCGAGCTCGTAGTAAGGTTGGAAAAGAACTAACAGACTGTCTTGTTCGCGCTTCACCACCGCCTCGTCTTTATAGATAGGAAAATCGAAAGTAGCTATCAACTGCCCGTACTTCCAGGGTTTGTTTATATCAAACTGGTAGTTGAACTTCCCGTCGCGCGGTAAGAAATAAACAATCAGTGCCACAGTAGCCACAAATAGCAGTGATTTATATAGCAAATCTCTCCATGAGAAACTCTTTTTCTTCTTCAAATGTTCCATACGCATTGAAATTTTTGCGAAAAGTACAAAAAAAAACAATAGTGTGGAAAAAAAGGTTTAATTTTGCCACGATTTACCTATACTAACCCAAATTATGGCAGAAAGAAAAGTAAGAGTTCGTTTTGCTCCGAGTCCTACGGGAGCACTGCACATCGGTGGTGTGCGTACAGCTTTGTATAATTATCTATTTGCGCGTCAACACGACGGAGACCTGATATTTCGTATAGAAGATACTGACTCTCACCGGTTTGTTCCGGGAGCGGAAGAGTATATACTCGAATCTTTCAAGTGGTTGGGTATCCACTTTGACGAAGGTGTGAGCTTCGGTGGGGAACATGGCCCGTACCGTCAGTCGGAACGCCGCGAAATCTATAAGAAATATGTAGAGGTTTTGCTGGAGAATGGAAAAGCATACATCGCCTTTGATACCCCGGAGGAACTGGACGCCAAGCGTGCGGAAATTGCTAACTTCCAATATGACGCATCTACCCGAGGGATGATGCGCAATTCACTGACTATGCCGAAGGAAGAAGTGGATGCACTGATTGCGGAAGGCAAGCAATATGTAGTCCGTTTCAAGATTGAACCGAACGAAGATGTTCGTGTGAACGACTTGATCCGTGGTGAAGTGATTATCAACTCATCTATTCTGGATGATAAGGTTCTTTATAAATCGGCCGATGAACTGCCTACCTACCACCTTGCTAACATCGTGGACGATCATTTAATGGAGGTTTCCCATGTGATCCGTGGGGAAGAATGGTTGCCTTCCGCTCCGCTGCACGTACTGTTGTACCGTGCTTTCGGCTGGGAAGATACCATGCCGGAATTTGCTCACCTGCCTCTGCTCTTGAAGCCGGAAGGCAACGGCAAACTGAGCAAGCGTGACGGTGACCGTCTGGGATTCCCCGTATTCCCGTTGGAATGGCATGATCCGAAATCGGGAGAGGTTTCTTCCGGTTATCGTGAATCCGGTTATTTGCCTGAAGCTGTCATCAATTTCCTTGCTTTGCTTGGCTGGAATCCGGGTAACGATCAGGAAGTGATGTCAATGGACGAACTTATAAAGTTATTCGACTTGCACCGTTGCAGTAAGTCGGGTGCTAAATTTGATTATAAGAAAGGTATTTGGTTCAACCACCAGTATATCCAGCAGAAACCGAATGAAGAGATTGCCGAACTGTTTGTGCCTGTATTGAAAGAACACGGTGTGGAGGCTCCTTTCGAGAAGGTTGTTACTGTGGTCGGGATGATGAAAGACCGCGTAAGTTTCGTAAAGGAACTGTGGGAGACATGCAGCTTCTTCTTTGTGGCTCCTACCGAATATGATGAAAAGACAGTAAAGAAACGTTGGAAAGAAGATTCGGCTAAGTGTATGACGGAATTGGCGGAAGTAATTGCCGGCATTGAAGATTTTAGTATTGAAGGACAGGAAAAGGTCGTAATGGACTGGATTGCGGAAAAAGGTTATCATACAGGTAATATCATGAATGCTTTCCGTCTGACTCTGGTAGGCGAAGGCAAAGGCCCGCACATGTTCGACATTTCCTGGGTATTGGGTAAGGAAGAGACTGTGGCTCGTATGAAACGGGCGGTAGAGGTTTTGAAGTAATCGACATACATAGTACTATGCTTTACAACCTGGCAATAGTCATTTATGACTTTTTCGTCCATTTGGCTGCTCCGTTTAGCCGCAAGCCCCGGAAGATGATGAAAGGGCATTGGGTGGTATATGAACTTCTACGCCAACAGGTGGAGAAAGGGGAGCAGTATATCTGGTTCCATGCCGCTTCGCTTGGTGAGTTCGAGCAGGGACGTCCCTTGATAGAAATGATTCGGGAAAAATATCCGAATTATAAGATATTGCTTACTTTTTTCTCTCCGTCCGGTTATGAAGTGCGCAAGCACTACCGGGGAGCGGATATTGTCTGCTATCTGCCGTTTGACAAACCGCGAAATGTGAAGAAGTTCCTGGATATCGCAAACCCTTGCATGGCATTCTTTATCAAGTACGAGTTTTGGAAAAATTATCTGGACGAACTGCATAAACGCCGTATCCCGGTGTATAGTGTGTCTTCTATTTTCCGCCGCGATCAGATCTTCTTTAAATGGTATGGAGGGACATATCGGAATGTGTTGAAGGATTTCGACCACCTGTTTGTGCAGAATGAGACTTCCAAACGCTATTTGTCAAAGATAGGTATTAACCGTGTGACGGTAGTGGGTGATACCCGTTTTGACCGGGTATTGCAGATTCGCGAGGAAGCCAAAGATCTTCCGTTAGTGAAACTGTTCAAAGGAGACAATACCTTTACTTTTGTGGCGGGAAGCTCTTGGGGACCGGATGAAGATTTATTCCTTGAGTATTTCAACAATCACCCGGAAATGAAGCTGATTATAGCTCCCCATGTAATTGATGAAAATCACCTGGTAGAGATTATCAGCAAACTGAAACGTCCTTACGTGCGTTATACCCGTGCCGACGAAAAGAATGTATTGAAAGCTGACTGTCTCATTATTGATTGTTTCGGATTGCTTTCTTCTATTTATCGTTATGGAGAAATAGCTTATATCGGGGGTGGTTTCGGGGTTGGTATTCACAACACTTTGGAGGCAGCCGTGTATGGTATTCCTGTGATTTTCGGACCTAAATACCAGAAATTTATGGAAGCTGTTCAATTGCTGGAAGCAAAAGGAGCCTATTCTATCAAAGATTATGATGAACTGAAAACTTTGCTGGATCGTTTCCGGACTGATGAGGTATTCTTGCGTGAAACCGGTACAAATGCGGGGTATTATGTGACAAGCAACGCCGGAGCTACGGAGAAGATTATGCACATGATTAATTTCTAATTATAAAAGTCCCCTAATTTTAGTTCTCTGTAATGGGTCAATCTAAAATAAGGGGACTTCTCTCTTCTTAAAGGAGATTTCATATTCCGAAATCCTGCCCTGAAAAACAATTCTCTTTTATTAGTATTTGTACGGACTTATATCTTATTGATTTCTTGTTCCAGTAAATCTTTTAATTCTTTGGCGGTAATGTGAGTAAATCGTTTCACTATATTCCCTTGCTTATCTATTAGCAGATACATCGGTAACCCTGTCATTTGAAAATGTGTCCAAAGATATTCCCATTGCTCTTTGTCCAGCCAGTAATGTTCGCCTGCGATATCTTCTATGAGTATTTCCCATGTCTTCTTTATCGAACTGGGGCCGGTGAGGTAAATGAAAGCTACTTTGTCTTCACTTATATCTTTCTTTAGCGGCTCATATTCTTTGATAATCTGCCGGCAACCGCCACACCAGGTAGCCCAGAAATCGATAAACTGTACTTTGCCTTTATGACGTGCAATGAGTGCATCCAGCAGTTCTTCTTCTGCCACTTGCGGCGCTTCGCAGATGGTATATTTCTTTGTTGTTGCCTTCTTCCGGGGTTGCATCTGACGGTTCATGTCTTGAATGATTCCTATGAATATAGGATTTGTAATTTCCGAAGCCATGATTTCCTGCCGGGAGGTCAACGGTTGTAGGTTGTAAAGGCTGGAGCGCATATAGATTGCGCGTATGTAGTCAACCGGCAAACAGGTGCTGTCTTGCAGGATATGCCCCAGACGTTTTTTGGCTTCGGAAAATATTTTCCAGTTACAGTCGTCTCTCTCTTTAGTATATTTGCGGATGAGTGTCATCAAATCGTTTTGCTGCCGGAAGATTACTCCTGCTTTAAAAGCTGCTTCATATTGATGAATGAGTGTCTGCTCCTCTTTTGTGAGCGGTGCGTTTTCCAATAGATATTTTTCCATAGAGAGTGGGTCATAGTGTGTATCATATAAGAAGTTTGTGACTACATTACGGTAATTATAACAATAAAGTGCCAAAGGGTGATTGACAGGAAAATCTTTCAGGTAGTTGTGAAAATCATCAGGTAAATGTATATCGAGGAAAGCTGCAAAAGCTTGTTCTCGCGTAATGTTTTCTTTCTTCTGATAAGCTGTTTGCAGACAATAGTGGGTAGCTTGCAGGTTTTCCAGACAATCAAATGCGCATGAAAGATTGGCTAGTGTACGAGTGTCTTCGCTGAATTGCGACTGTGTGTTGTTGTGCGCTATGTACTGTTTGTATTGGTTGATGCAGCGTTCCTTGAACTTGTTGGCACTGATGCCTGCAATAGAATCCAATAAGTCGCCATCTCTATAAACAGGAGGTATCTTTGTTATCAGTTCCGGCTGACACCATTCATTGTTAATGGTAGCATACTGACCACTATATACAAATTGTTTTCCTGGCAGATTGCTTAAATTGATAGTTACATTGGTCTCTTTTTCGGGACTTAACAGAATGACTAAATCTGCATTTCCTATTATCATCCGTACTTGAGCACTATGGTAGAGAGGAATATTAATCGTGAAACTTCCATCTGCTTCAACAGTCGGATAAAGTGTCTCGGCTGTTCCCATTACGATATTGGGAGCACCGATCTTGAATATCAGATTGTCGTCCGGATTGTAATTGGCGATTGTCCCACTCAGGATGGCTTGTCCTTTTTTATACTCGGGGGTCGGTAATTGTGCCTGTGCTAGATTGAATAACAAAGACAGGCAAAGGAAGGTAAATAGTCTGCTCATAGTAGTTCTTTTATTGTATGGATTATTTCTTTATCGGTATTCTCTTTACTATAACTTCTGATTCCTTCTTGATCTACAATGAAAAAGTAAGGTGTGGCACCGCTTGTCTGATATTGTTTGATTACTTCATTGGCTGCGTTTAGAATAGTATCATTTAACTTCTTCCGGTTTGCGTAATTTCGAATAGAAGATACTTGGCGGCTCCAAGATTCTATTGCGATAAGCTCAAACTCTTTGCTACTGAATTATGTGGTGGAATCATCAGGTTGCCGGCTTTCGTCAGTGACGTAATATGTCGCAGATTCAATCTTTTCTAACTTGGTAAGTACTTTCTTTAAAAACGTTCTTTCCATGATTTGGGTATTGGCAGCTATTGTTGCTGTCGGTAAGAGAATTGTAAGTAGTAGTCTTATTTTCATAATAGGTGAATGTTTGTTGATTCACTGCCTCGATTTAATCTTTTACAAATCTACGGATATTTCGTAATATATCAATTTTCAGAGGGTTAAATAAGATGAATATGGACTTTGGAAGTCAATGATGATTGATTCGGGTAATACAAGAAAAACGAAGGTGTGTCGTAATACACGATGCGCCTTCTTTTTTTTCATTGACTAT
>OGRE01002194.1_pt1 | contig 14483 bp, 15 predicted proteins | sample 1553421 | NCBI WGS metagenome assembly OGRE01 (sample SAMEA2580076, study PRJEB22360) | human gut metagenome | biome: human gut; feature: human-associated habitat; material: faeces | place: Denmark | collected 2008/2010 | reverse complement strand
GGGCGGGACGACATTGTAAGCTCGTCGAGATATCCGCGCAGCATTTCAATCCACCCGCCCCTTGCGGGGCGGGACCCGCCGTCCACATACGCCTTGACAATATTGCTCAATTTCAATCCCACGAGCCAGTACTGAGAAAAACTGATAGAGCTTTCCCTGGAGATAATAAAGATTTTCTGCAGTTGAACACGTATGATGAAGCATTTCAAATACAATTTCTTTCAGTTCTTCTCCATATTCACACTCGCATGTAAGCTGACGACTGTTCAGTCCGAGATCTCTGACAAATCTCTGTGCCTCCGTACCACCAAATCCTACCCAAAGGTAAGACCATGGGTCCGTTTTATCTGCCTGATAAAAGGTAAGGCTTTTCGGCTCGATCAGAAAGGCCTGTCCTTCTTTCAGCGGATACTTCGTTTCACCTACCTGATAGATACCTTTGCCCTTCATTACATAATGCAAAATATAATTGGGTCTTGCGGCTGGCCCGTAGCTATGTAATGGCTTGCATTCTGCAAATCCGCAGAAACACAAATGAAAATCTTTAAACTTTGGTTTCAACAGTTGTAATACGTAAGAATCTTCCATAATCTGTATCCTCTCTTAATCCCTAAGATCACAAGCACTTTCCAGTCATGCTTACTTTTACTGTTGCTCACTCAGCAATGGTTAGTTTAACCGTTTTCCTTATTCTATCACAGTATCGTGTTATTCTTCCATCAGTTTTCAAACCAAGTATTAATATGAAAATAGATCATACGCTCTGTTTTTTTGCAATATTTTATTATCTTGCGAATTTATCATTGTAACGAATATGCATATCTTCCCAATCCATGAACAATACATAAAATACTTTCCCGTATTGCGGGCTATCTACAATTCTTCCATGATCAAGAACAGAAAAATAAGTTCCGTCAGCTTTTCGAAGATGGAAGTGAATATAGTCATTTTCATTACCACTGTCAATCTGTTCCCAGATACTTGATTCTATCTGTTGCTGTTCATCTTCACGAATCAAGTTGCGAAAACTTTTCTCAGTAAGTCTGAACAGTTCATCTATATCTTTATATCCGGACATATGAAGAAATTCATCATTTGCAAAAAATAGTTCATCATCTTCTTTGTCAGCTCTGTATATGATGAATGCACCTGGAAGATGTTCAGAGATATCCTTGAATGTGAATCCAAGTTGTTTGCGGGCACCTGACCGAAATCCTTCTCTGTAGACCATACATCCATTTTTTCCACGAAGCTTTATTTCATAAAGAGCGGCATCTGCGCAGCGCATGAGTTGTGAACGATTGGATGCAAATGTTGGATATTCTGCATATCCTAGAGAAATATAAAATGCATGTTCCTTACCATGGTATGAGAATGATTTAGGAAGTTTGGTGAATTTCTGCAGCTGTATATCTGCTTCTGCAAAAGTACAATTTGGTAAAAGAATGCAGAATTCGTCACCACCATTTCTTCCAAGTAATGCATCGGATGGGAAAAAAGTCTTCATGCTGTCTGCAAGATTCTTTAGTGCCCTGTCTCCGTAATTATGTCCATAGATATCATTAATAAACTTGAAATCATCGATATCAAGGAGCGCAGCCACAAAATGTGCTTTTGGATTTTTTTGAATCATTTTTTCTGCAAATTCATCAAATCCATAGCGGTTATAAATATTTGTAAGAGAATCTGTGCGCGCCAGTATCTGAAACTTTTTCTTATGTTCTTTTGCTACTAACCATACTCTGGTAAGAACTGACAGGAGAAGGCTTATTGTAAGAAATATTCCGATGATGATTATCAGTAATGTGGCATTTCTCCATCCACTTTTAGGAGTTACTTCAAATTTCCAGTTTTCATCTCCTATTGTAAATGTATAAGAAACAGGATGATTTATTTGCCCATCTGATTGATAAACCACTTTATAAGTATCACTCCATGGAGCGTCTGTTTTTGAAATTTTGTATTCGTATCCAAAATTTGAAAGTGCACTGATTGAATCTGAAAAAATATCCGGAACACGCAGGATAACAATAGTAAATCCCCAGAAATACTCATGTCCGTTTTTATCTTTTAGGTATACGGGATTGCGGACTGCAATTCCATATCCTCCCTGTTTTAATTTGAAGGGGCCCTGCGTAATGATTGTATGGTTGTCTCTTGCGTAACAGGAAATTTTTCCGCGGTCTTTATCATGGATCAAATCAATCTTACCTGTCTCATTTCCATTAGCCGGATAAATATCTGTAACAACACCATTAGGAGCGAGCTGTACACTTTCAATAGAATCAGACATAAGATTTCCTGCAATTGTTTCAAACTGATGGATTTCGCCATCTTCACTTATTAAGATTTGCTTCAAGGTATCTGTGATCTCAATTCCATTTGTAATTTCATTCTTTATTCGTTCGCCATAGGTGGCTACGTTTAATTGTGCTGTTATGTGTCTCTGCTCTTTTTCGTGGGTATCTGTTTTGTATACAATCAAACTAACAAGGCATATGCCCAGTAAAAAAGTGATAAGAGGCACAAGTGTTTTTTTTTCACTTGGTTCACCTCGTTTTGTCTATGGGAATTTTTACAATAAAGCATTATAGCACAGAAATCGAAAAACAGAATAGGTTTTATGAAAAAATGAAAGCTTACAGGTGCGAAGCGAATCTGGTTTGTGATGGATTGTGGCAGTGAAATCGGAGATGCAGCAAAATATAATCGCAGGCTTGCCGAGAAAAAGAAATGGCAGTATATGGGAACAGCGCAGATTGTGATGCCTGTACACATTGTATGGCATGCATCTGCTATTGCCCGGCGGAAGCTATCGAATATGGAAAGAAGAGCGTTGGAAAACCACGCTATCATCTGGATTGATAAATGTAAAGAAATATTAAGAATATTATTCTATATTTTTAATAATTGTTTGCTATAATAATTTCGTAAATGAAGAGCATATCTTTATATTAGAACAGTGTTTTTGTGTAGTGCAATAGAAGGAGAAATCATCATGAAAAATACTTATTTCAAATCAGTAAAAGTAGCTTTGTCCTGTGCCCTTGTGGCATCTATGTGTCTGGCATTTCCGACGATGACGAAGGCGGCATCTGTAAGAAATGTGCCGGTCAAAAAGGAAATATCGGCGGATGTTACCGGCGATGGTAAGATGGATAAGATACTCGTAAAAACAATCATAGGAAAAGATGATTGTGTAAGTCGAGTGAAAATCACAGTAAATAATAAGCTGGCATATTCTAAGAGTTATGCAAATCAGGGCATCAACTCTGTGAATGCGAAGTATGCCAGAATGACAAATAAAAATGAATTCGTCCAGCTGATGGCAATCGGTGATAATGACTGTATCAATGTCAACAAAATTTACAGATATGATAATAAATCCAAAAAGTTTGTATGTGTAAGTAAATTAGATGATACAGCATGCGAGATCGTATCTGCAAAGAAAAACAGCCTGACGCTCAAACATGCAGATCAGCCGGCTGAAACAGGTTGGCTCAATTGGACGATGGATTATCGAGTAAGCAACAACAAGCTTGTATTAGCAGATACAACAACATCTACTGTAAAAAGTATAATCGGCAATGACCGCAACGATTACTACAGTAAATTATTTAAGAAAAACACTTTTGTAACTGCAAAAAAAGTAAACCTCTATAACGGTAGTAAAGTCGCATGTAAAGTTCCGGCAGGAAAGAAAGTAGTTTTGAAAAAGCTTACACTCTCTAACGGAAAGATTTATCTTGAGTTCAAGTATGGAAAGAAGGCTGGCTGGATAAGTGTAAATAACGAAAATTATAATTACAGATCACCTTATTTCAAATCCGTTTCCAATCGATTAGTTGGATAGAGCCGGTGACAGAGTAATTGAAAAAGAGTATAATGAGTCCTATAAAATTGCAATTGGGAAATGAAAAATGATCAATTTCCAGCTAACATTTGGGTTTCGCTCTGTTGTCACCCCTTATTCGGGGATGTAAATCAGAAAAAGGCGGGAAAAGAAACAATCTCTCCCAACTGTTGCTGATCTATGACAGAAGAATGTATATCGATATACTCGTAGCCAAGCTGGGATATATATCCATGCTTGACTACTATCTAACAGTTTGTGAAAACTAAAGAACCGCCTTGGTACGGAACCGTATGCCAGGTGGTGTGGGAGGTCGGTAGATAAAATAATTATCTACCTCCTACCCGATTTTAGAAATTAAGAAAGTTCTGCCACATTCTTGTAGCCCAGACGGAATTAATCATCAATGCCGTATTTGTTTTCCAGCGCTTCTTCTGCTAATTCCAGTTCATCTTCCAGTTTTTCAATCGCGCGTTCTCTCGCTTTGTATGTCTCGAAGCTAATCTCTTTCATCTGGTAAGCATGCTCAAATTCATCATCAAGTTTATCCAGTTCATCATCGACTGCGTCTATCTGTTTTTTCAAAGTGTAGAAATGTTTGTGATTCTCAGATGCATTTGAAGATGTTTTTGCGTTGTTTACTTTCTTTGTTATTTTACGGATATCGTTTTCATAAGAAGAGAAATCATAATCCTTTTCGTTCACATTCTCTACTGTGTTTTCTGTGTTACTGATGTTATCATCATCGTCATCTGTATTTGATGTTACAACTTCCTGTGTCTTAATTTCCATATCTTCTGCAGCTTCATTATTGGATGAGGTGCATCCTGTAAAAGCAAATATTAATGTGAGGGATAATAAAACTACTAATAATTTTTTCATAACATATTCTCCTTTCGGCTCTTGGGTGTTTTGTTTTTGCTGTTATATGTATCATATAGGGGGAAGATTAAAAAAAGATTAAAACAAATAGTAATTTCAGAAAATGAAAAAAAGGGCTCTAGCACCAGAAAACGATTGGTATTATAATAATTACATTATGAGATTACTGATTGTAGAAGACGAAAATGATTTAAGAAACATTGTCAAAAAAAGGCTTGTCAAGGAACATTACAGTGTAGATGCCTGTGGGGATGGTCTGGAAGCGATGGATTATATCGATATGACTTCCTACGATGGTATTATTCTTGATATCATGTTGCCGGGAAAGGACGGATATGAAATCTTAAGAGAATTAAGGCGGCGAGAAGATGATACACCGGTTCTGTTACTGACAGCAAAAGACAGCATTGAAGATCGCGTCAAAGGACTGGATCTTGGTGCCGATGATTACCTGATCAAACCATTTGCATTTGAAGAACTGCTTGCAAGAATCCGTGTCATGATGCGTAGAAAGCCACAATTTACATCCAATCAACTAAAAATAGCAGATCTTATTCTGGATCGTGACACAAGAAAGGTTACAAGAGCCGGGAATGAGATTGATCTTTCTGCAAAAGAATTTATGGTTTTGGAATGTCTTATGCGCAACAAAAATATCGTAATGACAAGACAGCAGATTGAGCAGAATGCGTGGGACTTTGATTTTGAAGGTGGTTCCAATGTGATCGACGTATACATTCGCTATTTGCGAAAAAAAATCGATGCACAATATGAACAAAAACTCATCCACACTGTTCGCGGTGTCGGATATGTAATGAGGGAAAACGAATGAAACAGCTGACGATCAAGAAAAAAATTACGCTATGGTACACCGGAATCATTGCCGTAGTTCTTGGGACTATTTTAGTTTTCGTCCTTCTTTTTGTGGATAGGGTTGGAATTTCTGCGACAGAAGAAGAAATCAGTGCCGCAGTGACCGGTTTCTCTTCAAATATTAATTTTCAGGATGATTCCTTTTATCTTGACGGCGATACCGAATTTTACGATGACGGTATTATGTTTTGTATTTATGACAAAAACGGACGATTACTTTATGGAACGATTCCAACCCAATTTCCAGAAGGAATTATCCTCAAGTCGAATACACCGCGAATGATAACCGGATCAAATCGAAAATGGATGATATATGACAGCATTTATACTTACGGTGATGATGACGAAATATGGGTACGAGGAATTACCTCTGTACATTCTATAGAACTTTTCATGCAGACATCCGAGAAAATGCTTTTGATTGTATTTCCATTACTTATTATTCTGATCGGGGTCATCGGATATTTTATGATCAAACGGGCATTGAGACAGGTGGATCTTATCTGCGATGAAGTTGAAAACATCAGCAATGGAAAAGATCTTTCCAAACGATTGTCTCTGCCAAAAGCAAAAGATGAATTATACGAATTGTCGGAGAAATTTAACGGAATGTTCGAGCGATTGGAACTTTCATTTGAGAAGGAGCGTCAATTCACATCAGACGTATCCCATGAACTGCGGACTCCCGTTGCTGTTATCATTTCCCAGTGTGAGTACTTATTGGAAAATGAAAACTTATCTGCGGAAGACAAGGAAGAGATTGCAGTCATCTTAAAGCAGGCAAAACGAATGTCAAAGCTGACAAACGAAATGTTAATGATCGCCAGAAACGAACAGGGCGAGCAGTATCTGATGGAAAAACTGGATTTTGGATTATTAAGCGAATTCGTAATAGAAGAACTGCAGACAAAAGCACAGGAAAAAAATATCGAGATCACCCTGCAAAAGCAGGATGACTTATTTATGAACGGCGACCAGACATTGATTTTGCGTATGATGATAAATTTAATAACCAACGCCATCAATTACGGAAAAATAAATGGACATATCCACGTTATCCTGAAGGTCGAAAATGACCAGATTGTCGGTGAAGTGAAAGATGATGGTATTGGAATAAGTGAGGAACACCTGGACAGAATCTGGGAGCGTTTCTATCGTATAGACAAAAGCCGTTCCAGAGAAAATGGCGGTACCGGACTCGGCCTTTCTATGGTGCGTTGGATTGTAAATCTCCACAATGGAACCATTCATGTTGAAAGTATCGAAGGTATCGGAACGAGTTTTATTTTCCGATTTCCGAAAATATAAGGAGCTATCGCTGTATAGTCATCATGAAGAATGATCGCTTTTTGATTTTCTATTCCCGTTCGTGTTATGAATAGGTTCTTTATATTTGGATTCGTGCATTACATAAAAATACGCATATACATTTTGTAATAGTAACAGGGAATAACCGCCAAAAGTCTGCTTGCAAAGCGGTATTGTTGAATGTGCAGATTTATACTAAGGAGAATAAGACAATGTCAAAAGATGAATATTTAATTACAGATGCGCCTCTTAAAGCGCTGACTGTTTTTGCAATGCCTATGATTCTAGGCAGTTTCTTTCAACAAGTATATAATATGGCTGATTCTATTATTGTTGGTCAGTTTGTTGGCTCATCTGCACTTGCTGCAGTTGGGGCCTGCGCCGCACTTACGAATGTATTCATTTGTGTAGCATTGGGTGCAGGTGTAGGTGCAGGGGTTCTTGTAAGCCGTTATTTTGGCGCCCGGGATTATAGCAAAATGAAAACGATTGTGTCGACATCATTAATTAGTTTTCTGATTCTAAGTATACTTCTTGGTCTGTTTGGATTTTGCTTTTCCCATCCAATGATGAATTTATTACAGACACCTGCTGATATATTGGATGAAGCGGTACTGTACCTTCGAGTTTATTTTGTGGGATTTCCGTTTCTGTTTATGTACAATATCCTTTCAACGATGTTCACTTCAATCGGCGAATCAAAGATTCCGTTAGGTCTTTTAATATTTTCTTCGGTTTTAAATATATTTATGGACCTTTGGATGGTGGCTGGACTTGGACTTGGTGTGTTTGGTGCAGCCCTTGCGACTCTTATTGCACAAGGAATTTCTGCAGTATTTTCACTTTTGATTTTCTTTAGTCGGATGCGCCGATATAAAAGTCACTTTAGCTGGTTTGACGGGCAGGAGTTACGTTCAATGCTTCGAATTGCTGTACCTTCGGTTCTTCAGCAGTCTACAGTGTCTATCGGTATGATGATCGTACAGGCGGTGGTAAATCCTTTCGGCACACAGGCTCTTGCAGGATATGCGGCGACGATGCGGGTGGAGAATGTTTTTTCCCTGATCTTCGTGTCCATCGGTAATGCAGTTTCGCCGTATGTTTCCCAGAACCTTGGGGCAGGCAAAACCGAGCGTATCAAAAAAGGGTATCATGCGGCATTGGTGTTGGACGTGTGTTTTGCGGCGGTTGCCTTCCTTGTCATTGAAACACTGCACACGCAGATTTCTTCGCTATTTCTTGGAAAAGACGGAACAGCTCTGGCTTATCAGGTGTCCGGAGATTATATGAGATGGCTTGGTTACTTCTTTATCTTTATGGGAATTAAAATGGCGACCGATGGAGTTCTTCGCGGACTTGGAATCATGCGCCCATTCCTTATTGCCAACATGGTAAACCTTGCGATCCGCCTGTCCGTGGCTTTGATCTGTGCGCCGCGTTTTGGCATTGACTTTGTCTGGCTTGCTGTGCCTGCCGGCTGGCTTGCCAATTTCCTGGTTTCCTATGCAGCACTCAGAAAATCCTGGCCGGGCGAGAAAGTGGAGCCATCTCGAATATTTTCATAATCCTTGAAATTGTCCTTGAAATATGCCATCATTAGTCCATGGGATGCAAAAGCATAAAAGAGTTAGAAAGAGCAGGTATCATATATGAAAAAGAAGATCATTGTTGCAGTAGTGGTAGTTGTTGTGATTTTGGCGGTGATCGCGATTATCTCTGTCCTGGCACAGACACCGGCGCTGATCTGACCGGAAAGAAAGCAGGACAACGCTTATGAAACTGTTATACGGTACCGGCAATCCGGCAAAGGCAGCTGCCATGCAGAACCGCATAGCCGGACTTGGCATTGAACTGATCAGTCTGCAGGATCTGCAGGCACAAGGGGAGGAGATCCCCGATGTCCCGGAGACAGGCAATACACCTCTGGAGAATGCCAGGCAGAAAGCTCATGCTTATTATGAAGCTTTTCGTATGCCTGTATTTTCCTGTGATTCCGGGTTGTATTTTGAAGATGTCCCGGAGGCGATCCAGCCCGGGGTACATGTGCGTACGGTGAACGGTGTATATCTGACGGATGAGCAGATGCTGGAGCATTATATCGGACTGGTAAAACGCTATGGAAGGCTTACGGCAAAATACCGCAATGCCATCTGCTATGTGCAGGATGAGGAACATGTATATGAGGCGATGGAGCCTGACATGGAAAGTGAGAAATTCTGGCTGACGGATGTACCCCACAGCAGCATCCGCAGAGAGGGGTTTCCGCTGGACAGCATTTCCCTGGATCCCGGAACCGGGAAATATTTCTATGATCTGCCTGAGACGGCGGTTGACCGGGTGGCGGTAGAGGAAGGTTTTCTTACCTTTTTCCGGAGAATCTTACAAGAGGGAACGGTGAAATAACAGGTGCGCAGAGCGTCCCGCGGCGCTCAGATAGGAGAATATATGGCAGTTGAGAGTGTAACGGAAACAGCAATGATCTGGGGAACCGTAAGCGGTGCAAGCATGGTGGGGATGGTGATATCTCTGCTATTATCCGTGGGTTTACCCATATTTTTAGGTATCTTTATCTATAAGAAGACAAAGGCGTGGGTGCCGGCATTTTTCATCGGCTGCGGTATCTTCGTGGGCTTTGCCATGATCTTAGAGCAGATCTGTCATGCCATTGTGCTGACGGTGACCGGAGACGTGATCAGGGACAATATCTGGCTGTATGCGATTTACGGTGGGCTTGCAGCAGCACTTTTTGAGGAGTGTGGCCGGTGGATCGCCATGAAATTCTGCCTGAAAAAACATCTTACCCGGGAAAATGCATTGATGTACGGCGCCGGACATGGCGGCATTGAGGCTTTTCTGATCCTTGGTATGTCTTCTATGAGCAATCTCCTTACCGCAGCCATGATCAACGGTGGTCTGATGGAGAAGACTATGACGGCATTGGAGCCCGCACAACAGGAGGTAACCTACCATCAGCTCTCTGTTCTCTGGACCACGCCGGCTTACCAGTTCTATCTCGCACCGGTGGAGCGGATCAGTGCGATCGCTCTGCAGATCGCGTTGTCGATTCTTGTATACAGTGCGGTGAAGACAGGCAGAAAGCTGCATTTGGCAGCAGCCTTCGGACTGCATTTTGCAGTGGACTTTCTGACTGTGGTGTGTGCCTCCACGATTCCTACATGGGCATTGGAGCTGGGATTGCTGATGGTGGTTGCAGTGATCTGTGTAGCGGTATACAAGCTGGCCTATGTATCGTCGACAGAGAAAAAGGCCTGACAGAGACAAAAACCATCAGATAAGAAGGAATGGATTTGAAAAAAATCGAACAGGTCATGAGTCATGAAACATGAAAGAGATAAGAGGCAAAAGAGGCAACGAACAATGAAGATCAACAGAGAAAAAGCACTGGCAGCATTTCAGGAATACACGGACCGTTATGACAGCAGCCGGGACATGATCCGCCTGAAAATAGAACACACCTACCGGGTCTGCGGATTGTGTCAGCAGATCGCCAGATCTCTGGACCTTCCGGAGGAAGGGGTGGACATTGCGTGGCTGACCGGACTGCTCCATGATGTGGGACGCTTTGAACAACAGCGGGTATATGGTACCTTCACCGATGCAGATTCCATCGATCATGCGAAATACGGAGCAAGGATTTTATTTGGTAAGGTCTGGGAAGAGAAACACGGACTTGCTTCCGGAAGCGAAGAAAGCCTGTCCGAGGAAATTCAGGCAGACGCCGGAATCAGTATCCGGGATTTCGTAGAAGATGCTTCCTACGATGAGCTTCTGTGGACGGCGGTGTTTTATCACAGCGCCTACCGGATTCCGGAGGGACTGGATGAACGTACGGCAATGTTCTGCCATATCTTACGGGATGCGGATAAGATTGATATCTTGAAGGTCAATGTGGAATTCCCTCTGGAAGAGATCTACAATGTGGACACCGAGGTATTATACCAGGAGGAAGTGACGCCGGAAGTACTGCAGAGCTTTGATGAGGAGCATGCCGTACTACGATCCCTGAAGAAAACAGCAGTGGACAACGTGGTGGGACATATTTCGCTGGTGTACGAGCTGGTCTATCCCGAGAGCTGCCGTATTGTGAAGAGACAGGGGTATCTGGATAAGCTGATGAATTTTGAGTCGAAAAATTCTCATACGAGAAAACAGTTCGAGCATATCAGAGAACATATGAGAGAATATCTTGCCGGAAAATAATGTTGAATACCTGACAGACAGAAAGCAAACTGAAAATCTCACGGATGGCGGAGAATACCGTTATTCGTGAGATTTTCATTTACAAAGAGCGAGTTTTCGTTTTGTATATCGCAGATTCCTCCTGCACAGACTAAACAGTAGCACTTGATCGATAACATATGCAAAATTATGTTATCGATCAAGTGCACGATTGTTATGCAAAAACAGGATGCCTGTAAAATGAGGCATCTTCGCAGAACGCGGGAAAGGAGTTTGCAATGGATGGATTGACTGGGGGAAGCGGCGGAACAGAAGCGTTTCCCTTGAATGAACTGCCGGTAGGATTCGGCATGGCGCTGGCGATGAATGAACAGGCCATGCAAGGCTATGCGGCACTGACAGAGACGGAGAAGGAACATCTGATCCTCCGGTGCCGGGATGCTGGATCCAAAGAAGAGATGGAGCGAATCGTGGCATCACTGGTACCGGGAGAATCGGCGGAGAGTGTTATTGCCAGCCTCCGTCAAGAGTAAGGATCTGTCCGGTGAGATAGGTTGGCGCCTGGATGAGCTGGAGGACAAGTTTTGCGACTTCCTCCGGCTGGCCCAGACGGTCGGCGGGAATCTCTTCCCGGAGGGCGTTCATTTCCTCGGGGGAGAAGCAGTGGTTCATGGCAGTATCAATAACACCGCAGGAGATGGCGTTGACCTGGATATTACTGGGAGCCAGCTCCTTGGCCAGTGCTTTGGTGAAGCTGTTCACACCACCCTTGGAGGCGGAGTAAGCCACTTCCATGGAAGCTCCCACATTTCCCCAGACGGAGGAAATATTGATAATGCGTCCGCTGTGCTTCAACAGCATCAGAGGCACTGCCAGACGGCTGGTGTAGAAGCAGGAGCTCAGGTTCGTATTCAGGACATGCTGCCATTCTTCGACACTCATATCCGTGAGCAGACCAATGTAAGAGATTCCGGCGTTGTTGACCAGTACATCCAGATGGTCCAGGGAGGCAAAAACTTTTTTGATGGCAGCGGGTTCCGATGCGTCCGCAGCCATGGCGGTGCAGGTGATGCCATATTTTTCTTCTAAACAGGCAGCCACTTCCTGAAGGTCCGGCAAGGTATGGCTACAGGTGAGGATCAGATGGTAGCCGGCTTCGGCCAGGGCTTCTGCGATGGCCTTACCGATGCCGCGGGAGGCACCGGTGACAAGAGCCAACGGTGCGTTCTTTATTGTATTCATGTAAAGTATCCTTTCTGAATTATTGTTTTTCATTCACGGCGGCAGCCCGGCATAAGTCATCCGCAAAGTCCATCAGCTACCACGGGTTCCGCTATTCTACAGCAAGCTTTGGAGATAAAACAGTGCCGGATGCTAAAAACCTGTAAAACGAGTGTAGCACAGATGGACTTGCTTTTCCATAGGGGAACTGCTACACTGGACAAAAGGAGAGAAAATTATGTTCGATTTGATCATTATCGGTTCCGGTCCCGCAGGGCTGTCAGCTGCAGTCTATGGTAAGAGAGCGGGACTGAATCTACTTATTATAGAAGAAAAGCCCATGAGCGGCGGTCAGATCCTCAATACCTATGAGGTGGATAACTATCTGGGACTTCCCGGCATCAGTGGATTCGATATGGGAATGACGTTCCGGCATCATGCAGAGAAACTGGGAGCGGAGTTCCTGGAGGCTACGGTACACAGTGTGGAAGAACGAGGCGATTACAAATGCGTCTATGCGGGCAACCAGGAACTGGAGACCCGTACGGGGATCTTTGCCACCGGTGCGGAACATGCCAGATTAGGAGTACCCGGCGAGGAAGAATTGAACGGCATGGGGGTATCCTACTGTGCTACCTGTGACGGTGCCTTTTTCCGGGGTAGAACGGTGGCTGTGGTCGGCGGCGGTGACGTGGCACTGGAAGATGCCATCTATCTGGCAAGAACCTGCGAAAAGGTGTATCTGATCCACAGAAGAGATAGTCTGCGGGGAGCTATGGTATTGCAGGAGGAATTAAAGAGTCTCCCTAATGTGGAGATTCTCTATGACCATGTGGTTACAGAGATCTGTGGCGAGGACATGGTGGAAAAGCTGCGTATCAAAAATGTGAAGACAGAAGCGGAAAAAGATCTGGAGGCAGCAGGCATCTTTATCGCTGTAGGCATCCATCCCAACACGGAACTGCTGCGGGAACTGGTAGCAGTCGGGGAAGACGGTTATATCCCTGCGGATGAGACCGGAGAGACCGGCCGCCCCGGCATTTATGTGGCCGGAGATATCCGTAAGAAACCTCTGCGCCAGGTCGTAACAGCGGTGGCAGACGGTGCCAATGCAGCAGTCAGCGCAGGAAATTACTGCAACCGTTTTCGTTAACAGACACAGATTAGTAATAAATTCATTAAGAAATTCGGAAGAAAACCGAAGAATATTTAAAGAAAAGAGTCACCTGGATGGTGGCTCTTTTTATGTAAAAACACCGCAAACCCGCATGAAATGGGAACTTTTGACAATATTGACAATTAATTCACTATATTGACAAATGGGAGTTCGCGTGATATATTTGTTAACAGATGTAACAAATTCGTAACAAATGATTTGAAAATGTAAAGAAATAAGTTAAGAAATTGAGACAGCTCCAAGAGTTTCAGGAGGATAGAATGGTTCGTAAATCTGTAAAAATTACCGTTTGCACCATGGCAGCGGTTATGGCTTTTTCCGGAATGAATATCACTGCAAATGCAGCAGCATCTTCATCTGTACTGCCCAGCGGCGGTATCGAGCTGACCCTGGCAAAGGGCAACAAGCTGGAGAGCCTTTCCACAGGTACCAACAGCACGAAACAGATTGAAAGTATTATTGAGACTGTGATCCGTGACGATCAGATGGATACCACCCCGGAAGCATCCGAGGAGGAGTCCTTCAAGAATCTGGTAATCGCACAGGTGAATGATTATGTAAATGTAAGAAGCCTGCCCAGTGAGGAAGGTGAGATCGTCGGTAAATTGTATGACGATTCTGTTGGTCTCTTCATTTCCGAAGAGAACGGCTGGTATCAGATTTCTTCCGGTTCCGTAACCGGTTATGTAAAAGCCGAGTACTGTGTGACCGGCGACGAAGCAGTAGAACTTGCCAAGAAGGTAGGAACCCGACTGGCAACCGTTAACACCACCACATTGAAAGTTCGTACCGAGCCTTCGCTGGAAGCATCGGTGCTGGGTCTGGTTCCTCTGGAGGACGATCTGGTAGTATCCGATGAGACCGATGGCTGGGTACAGGTAGATACCGAGGAAGGTCTTGGATGGGTCTCTACAGAATTTGTTTCCCTGCATACGGAATTCGTAGAAGCAGAATCCAAAGAGGAAGAAG
>OGRE01002192.1_pt1 | contig 14486 bp, 10 predicted proteins | sample 1553421 | NCBI WGS metagenome assembly OGRE01 (sample SAMEA2580076, study PRJEB22360) | human gut metagenome | biome: human gut; feature: human-associated habitat; material: faeces | place: Denmark | collected 2008/2010 | reverse complement strand
CCATATCATAACGTGGGGCAGGCACATGGATTGTGCTTTTCGGTAAAACCGGACGTGGACATTCCGCCTTCTTTAGAGAACATCTATAAAGAATTGCAGGAGGATTTAGGATGTTATATCCCGGATAACGGTTATCTGGTCAAATGGGCAGAACAGGGAGTATTGATGCTCAATACGGTATTGACAGTGCGGGCGCATCAGGCAAATTCTCACAGAGGGATCGGATGGGAAGAATTTACCGATGCGGCGATCATGGCGCTTAACAGTCAGGACCGTCCGATTGTATTTATTTTATGGGGCGCTCCGGCACAGCGGAAAGCCAGAATGCTTGATAATCCGAAGCACCTGATCTTAAAGGCACCACATCCGAGTCCGCTGTCGGCATACCGTGGATTCTTCGGGAGCAAGCCGTTCAGCCAGACGAATGATTTCCTGAAGGAACATGGGGTCGAGCCAATTGACTGGCAGATTGAGTAGGCGGAAGAAGTGATAGGAGAATGTTGATGCTAGAAGAGAAGAAGGCTCTCACTGCTGTTAGCGGCAGTGAGAGCCTTCTTACGAATATAAATCGTTACAATTTTCTTAATTTTCCTTGTATTTTGTTGCAAACAGTTGAAATGCCGGTTTTGTTTTGGCATAATATATCAGATGAGAGATGGTTCATATTTTCATAGGTTATGGATCTCTTGAATCGATGGGAGGACAGACCATGAAGAAGACAGAAGTAGAATGCTGTGACGTTACATGCGTGCACAACCAGATTATAGAGGCAGTAAAAGAGAAGATGCCGGCGGAAGAATTGCTGAATGAACTGGCGGATTTTTATAAAGTATTCGGAGATGCAACAAGAATCAAGATCTTATGTGTGCTGCTCCGATCAGAGATGTGTGTGTGTGACCTGGCAGAGATGCTGGGGATGACGCAGTCGGCGATTTCACATCAGCTTCGTGTATTAAAGCAGATGAAGCTGGTGAAGAACAGAAGAGAAGGAAAAACAGTTTATTATTCACTTGCGGATGGACATATTCAGAATATTATCAGCCAAGGAATGGAACATATTATGGAGTAGTTTTTACAGGCTTTTTAGTGGAAAAAGAAAAGGGAAAATGATATGACAGAGCAATTAAAAAAACAAAGTATGATATATGGAGTCGGCGTTGTTATTTATCTGGCGGCTGTTATTGTGACATCGAATTTTACGATAGAAGATGAGATTAAATTCGTCTGGTTTCTGATCGCATATCTGATCGTCGGTTTTGATGTATTTAAAAAACTTCGAGACAGGATTCTGGAACTGAAATTTTTAACAGAATATACGCTGACGACGGTTGCGACGATCGGAGCTTTCGGTATTGGAAGATATACAGAAGGTGTACTTGTCATGATCCTTTTTGAGCTGGGAGTTATTTTTGAAGCATATTCCACAGACAATGCCAAACGATCTATTGAAGAGATGATTGATATTCGTCCGGCATTTGCGATTCGTAAGACAGATGGCGGAGAAGAACAGATCGATCCGATCGATCTTCAGGTTGGAGATATCATTGTGATCAAGCCGGGAGAACGTGTGCCGGTTGATGGAATAGTAGAAGCTGGATCTACGCTTCTTGACATGAAAGCGGTTACCGGTGAGTCTATGCCAAGAAGAGTTTCTGAAGGAAATAAGATCTACAGTGGATGTATTAACTTAAGCGGTGCAGTAGAGGCAAAGGTTCTGAAAGTATATCGTGATTCGACAGTCGCACAGATCATGGAACTGGTAGAGGAAGCACAGAATAAGGAATCCGAGAGCGAAAGTTTTGTTTCCAGATTTTCAAGAATATACACACCGGCAATGGTGCTGTTAGCAATCTTTGTTATGATCTATCCGCCGCTTACATTTTCTTATCATAACTGGAATATATGGATTTACAGAGGACTTATTTTCCTGATCGTGGCATGCCCGACAGCACTTGTAATGTCGATTCCGATCGCGTTCTTAGGAGGAATTGCATCGGCGGCAAGACAGGGAATCGTAATCAAAGGAGCCAACTATCTGGAAGACCTTTCCAAGGCAGATACATTTGTATTTGATAAGACAGGAACACTGACAGAAGGAGAATTTTCGGTTCAGGAGATTTACGCAGAGCAGGGAACAGAAGAGGAACTTTTAAAGATTGCGGCGCATGTGGAAAGCTATTCCAATCATCCGATCGCACAGTCACTCCTGAATGCCTATGATGGCGAGATTGACAAAGATCTCGTATCCAATATTAAGCAGATTCCGGGATATGGTCTTTCCGGAGATTATGATGGAAAGCGAATCCATGTCGGAAACTTCCGGCTGATGGAAAAATATGATATTGAAGTAGATGAATTTGATAGTACAGGAACGGTTGTCTATGTCAGCGTGGGAACAGAATATATGGGTGCGATCATCATTGAAGATGTGATTAAATATCGTGCGAAGTGGACGATGAAATATCTGAAAGATAAGTGTAAAGCTGTGCTTGTTATGCTGACTGGTGATACAAGGAGCGCAGGATATGCGGTGGCAAAAGAACTGAAGATGGATTATGCATATACAGATCTGATGCCTTCAGACAAATTAGAGCAGCTGGAAGATTTCCTGACGATCCAGGATGATATGGAGAAATTGGTCTGTGTCGGAGACGGTGTAAATGATGCCCCGGTACTGGCACGTGCAGATATCGGAATCGCGATGGGAGCGTTAGGTTCTGCGCTGGCAATTGAGGCGGCAGATATTATTTTACTGGAAGATGAATTGCCGAAAATCGTAGATGCGATCAAAATTTCCAAAGAAACACTCCGGGTAGTAAACCAGAATATTGCTTTTGCGATTGCAGTGAAAGTGATCATTGTACTGCTTGCACTGGTTGGATACTTTGGAATGTGGGAAGCGATCGTTGCAGAAGTCGGCGTTGTATTTGCAGCGATTATGAACGCAGTCTATGTCGTGAAATATTATGCATAGACTGTGGAATATATTTTGAGAGAGAATCACTATTTGCATATAAACATGTAGGAAAGCAAAAGGAGACAGATCATAATGAAGAGATTGGCAGCAGTGATATTGACAGCAAGTATGGGACTTGCGCTGGCAGGATGTTCCGGCAATCCTTACAAAGAGGGTGTCAGCCAGTTAGAGTCCAAAGAATATAAACAGGCAGAAGCAAGCTTCAAAGAAGCAGTGAAACAGGACAAGAATACAGCAGATGCATACCGTGGAATCGGAATTGCCTGTTGGGAGCAGAAGGAATATAAGGCTGCATTAAAAGCATTTAAAAATGCAGTTAAAGCAGGAACAAAAGAAAATGCCACACTTTATAATTTGATGGGTGGCTGTGCACTGAAACTTGATGATGGAAAGAGTGCACTTTCCTATTATGAGAAAGGCCTGGCAGCATCCGGAAGTTCAGATGAGTTGAAAAAGGAAATGGAATACAATGTTATTGTTTCCTATGAGAAGATGCAGAACTGGGAAAAAGCAAAGTCAAAACTGAATGAATATCTGGAAAAATATCCGGATGATGAAACAGCAAAAAAAGAAGTGGAATTTCTGGAAACAAGATAATCAGTTATAGAACCAGATAAAATAGAGGTTTCGTATGATAGAATTAAAACAGGATAAAGAGAGAGTGGTCCTGGTAGGAGTGGAACTTCCGGGAGAAGAAAGCATGGAAGATTCGCTTTCGGAACTCTCTGAACTGGCAACCACAGCAGGTGCAGAAACGGTCGGTCGTGTGATCCAGAACCGGGAGCAGGTGCATCCGGGGACTTATGTTGGAAGAGGAAAGATAGAAGAAATCAAAGACCTGTTGTGGGAACTGGAAGCAACAGGCATTATTTGTGATGACGAACTTTCACCGGCACAGATGAAGAATCTGCAGGATGAACTGAATGTGAAGGTGATGGATCGTACACTTCTTATATTGGATATATTTGCAGCCAGAGCTTCTACAAGTGAAGGTAAGATTCAGGTAGAACTGGCACAGTTAAAGTACCGACAGACAAGGCTGACCGGATTTGGTACGGCAATGTCAAGACTTGGCGGCGGTATCGGAACGAGAGGACCGGGAGAGAAGAAACTGGAGATGGACAGACGTCTCATTAAAAGCCGGATTGCAGCATTGAACCGGGAATTAAAAGAAGTAAAACGCCACCGTGAAGTGACAAGAGAGCAGAGAAGCAAAAGTTATGTGCCGGTAGTTGCAATCGTTGGATATACGAATGCTGGAAAGTCTACACTTCTTAACCGGTTGACGGGAGCGGATATTCTGGCGGAAGATAAGCTGTTTGCAACATTAGACCCGACAACAAGAGGTTTAAAATTGCCGGGAGGTCAGGAAGTACTTCTGACAGATACAGTCGGATTTATTAAAAAACTTCCACATCATCTGATCGAAGCATTTAAGAGTACACTGGAAGAAGCAAAATATGCGGATGTAATCCTGCATGTAGTAGACACATCCAGTCCACAGATGGACAGTCAGATGTACACCGTGTATGAGACATTATCGAACCTTGGTGTAAAAGACAAAGCGATCATCACGGCGTTCAATAAACAGGACAAGTTAGAAGATGCACCGTTGATCCGGGATTTTAAAGCAGATTATACGGTTAAAATTTCAGCAAAGACAGGAGCCGGACTTACCGACCTGACAGATACGATGGAAGCGGTGTTAAGAGAGCAGAAAGTATTTCTTGAATGCCTGTATGAGTACCGGGATGCGGCAAAGATCCAGCTCATCCGCAAGTACGGAGAGTTGCTGGAAGAGAAGTATCAGGAGGATGGTATCTTTGTAAGAGCCTATGTTCCGGCAGAACTTTACTCGAGAGTCACTGTCTGACTCGGAGATTCAGAAAATAATTTGCGGTATGCACGCTGGAACGTGGAATAGTCGTGATAACCGCAGTCATAACATACCTGTGCGGCAGGAGTGCCGGACAGGAGCATTTCTTTTGCGAGCAGGAGCCGTTTCTGGGCAATGTAATTCCCGATGGTATAACCGGTTTCCTGCTTGAACTGTCTCATCATATAATATTTGCTGATATAAAAATGTTCAGCAAGAATATCAATATTCAAATTTTCACTCAGATGATTATTAATGTAGTCAAGAATATGGATGATCTTTGCATTGCAGTTATCTGTATCAATAAATTCCAGCCTGTTTTTCAGGGCGGCACGGTTTAAATGGATCATAAATTCCAGAAATAATACCTGCCGGTACAGACCAGAAGCATAACTATCATCAGAGAAAGATTTCTCCAGCCGGGTAATGGAGCGGAAAAGAGAGCTTTTTTCGAGTGATGGAATACGAAGCACGTTAGAATGTTCTTTTGCGGCACGCTGAAAACAGAAACTCAGATCATAATCCTTATTTTTATAAGCTTGGATAAATCCCGGTGAAATATAAACAATAATACGTTCATAAAGAACCGAATTATCCACTTCGAGTCTATGAATATCATTATGATTGACTAGAACGATATCATAAGGTTTTAAATCATAGGATTTTCCTTCGATCATATAGTTGACCTTTCCTTTAATAAAAATCGTGATCTTGTTAAAGTCATGATAATGGTATTCGACTTCCTTCGTCTCACGGTCCGTCAGGTGAAAAAGCCGGAATTCACTGTTCAGATAGCCTTTTTTCATATATGTGTCCATGGAAAAATGCTCCTTTTGTCGTTTTTTCTTATATCATAGAATAAAATAGCATGATTTGCAATGCAAATAGCAATATTTGCGTTGAAAAGGAAAATCATGCCTGCTATGATGAGTACAGAAGCTATGAGAAAAAGAAATCACAAGATTTCTGCAAACCGGAGGTATGTTATGAAAGTTGTATTAGAGCGTTATCATGGACTTGGAAATGATTATGTTGTATTTGATCCAAATAAAAATGAGCTGGAATTAAATGAAAGAAATGTCCGGAGGATCTGTGACAGAAATGCGGGACTTGGCTCTGACGGAGTTCTGGAGGGACCGATTTTAAAAGAAGACGGAATGTATGTGAAAGTATGGAATCCAGACGGAAGCGAATCCGAGACGAGTGGAAATGGTGTCCGTATTTTTGCAAAATATCTCAAAGATGCAAGTTATGTACAGAAAAAGAATTTTAAATTATATACAGGAAACGGACCGGTTGAAGTAACATTTTTAAATGAAGATGGTAGCAGACTTCGCGTTTCCATGGGAAAACTTTCATTCTGGAGTGATGATATTCCGGTAACTGGAGAACGAAGAGAAGTCATTAATGAAGATATGGTATTCGGACGTACGTTATATCCGGTTACCTGTGTAAATATCGGTAATCCGCACTGTGTAATTCCGATGCGCGAGATCTCCAAACCACTTGTTACGAAGATTGGTGACTATGCAGAGATCGCAAGATATTTTCCAAATCGTATTAATACACAGATTATGAAAGTGATCGACAAAGAAAATATTGCGATTGAAATCTTTGAGCGAGGCGCAGGTTACACACTTGCATCCGGAACAGGAGCGTGTGCGGCAGCCGGAGTTGCATACAAACTGGGCATGACGAACAGCAAAGTGATCGTGCATATGCCGGGTGGAGAATTACAGGTAGAAGTAGAAGATGATTGGAATGTCTATATGACAGGAGATGTTTTCTATGTTGCGAAGATGACTCTGAGCAATGAATTTGCAGAGAAGTTAAGAGCTTTATAAAAATGTGTGGGGTAGATTTGTACCATCTAATAAGATATACTAAGGCATAGGAGGAAAACCTATGCCTTTAAAATTTGTATTGGGACCATCGGGGTCCGGAAAAACTTATCAATTATATAAGAATGTGATCGCTGAGTCGAAAGCGCATCCGGAGGAGAATTTTATTGTTCTTGTACCGGAGCAGTTTACGATGCAGACGCAAAAAGATCTCGTGACGATGCATGACAGACACGCAATCATGAACATCGATGTATTAAGTTTTGTGCGTCTTGCATACCGTATATTTGAAGAGACAGGAGCCGGTACACTGCCGGTGCTGGATGATGAGGGAAAAAATCTGATCCTGCGTAAGATTGCAGGCAATCATGAAAATGAATTACAGATGCTCCGCGGCAACATTCGCAAGCTTGGATATATCAGTGAAGTCAAATCGGTGCTGTCGGAATTTGCACAGTATGATATCGGGGAAGAAGAGATTGATCGTGTGATGGAAAATGCCGGCAGAGAGTCAAGACTGTATTATAAGCTGGCAGACATGAAAGTTCTATACCGCGGGTTTCAGGACTATCTGAAAGAACGGTATATTTCCAAGGAAGAACTGTTGGACGTATTAAGCCGTGTCGTATGTAAATCGGAAATATTAAAAAACAGTACGATCGTTCTGGATGGATTTACCGGATTTACACCGGTACAGAACCGCTTGCTTGGAGAACTGATGAAGCATTGTCGGAAAGTTATGATCACTGTAACGATCGATCCGGCGGAAGATCCGTACCGCTATGAACATCCATATCAGTTATTTGCGCTTAGTAAACATATGGTTACATCCATGATACAGCTGGCGAAAGAAAATCAGATCAAGATCGAAGAGCCCATGGAGCTGTTTGATAAGATTCCGTATCGTTTCCGTGATAATCCGGCACTTGCATTTCTGGAAAGAAATCTTTTCCGCTATCGGAAAGAAACTTATGAAGGAGAGCAGGATGCGGTTAAGATCCATGTGGCGAGAGAGCCGGGGGAAGAAGCACTTGCGGCGGCGCAGCAGGTGCGCGCTTATATGCGGGAGAATGGATATCGCTGCCGTGAGATTGCTGTGATCGTCAGCGATATGGAGATGTATGCCGAGGCACTGGAACAGGCATTTGCGCTGTATGAGATCCCGGTATTTATGGATCACAAGAGAAGTATCCTGTTAAATTCATTCGTAGAGTATATACGAAGTCTCCTTGGAATGGCAGAACAGAATTTTACATATGAAAGTGTATTTCGTTTTCTGCGTACGAATCTGGCGGGATTTACCCATGATGAAGTGGACGAACTGGAAAATTATATCATCGGTATGGGAATCAAAGGCTATAAACGGTGGCAGGAGAAATGGATCCGCAGATTAAAAGATATGAAAGAAGAGGATCTGGAACGACTGAACCATTACCGCACCAGATTCGTAGAAAAAGTGGATAATTTCGTCTTTGTATTAAAGCAGCGGAGGAAAACTGTCAAAGATATTACAATGGCATTGTATGAATTTATGGTGCAGGAGCAGTTGCAGGAGCGGATCGCAGAGCAGGAGCAGAAATTCCGTGAGAATGGTGAACTGGCACTTGCGAAAGAATATGCACAGGTTTATCGGATTGTTATCGAACTGATTGATAAATTTGTCGAGCTTCTCGGTGATGAACAGGTGAGCCTGAATGAATATTGCAAATTGCTGGATGCAGGGCTGGAAGAGGCACGTGTCGGTGTCATCCCGCCAAGTATTGACCAGGTTGTGATCGGAGATATGGAGCGTACGCGTCTGAAAGACATCCGTGCACTTCTCTTTGTCGGGGCAAATGATCTGCATCTTCCGGGAAATCTTCTGCGTACCGGTCTGTTGTCAGAGCCGGACAGGGAACAGTTTCAGAACCAGAAGCTGGCTCTGGCTCCGGGTGGAAAAGAGCGGGCATATGTACAGAAGTATTATCTCTATATGAATCTTACAAAACCATCGGAAAAGCTGGATATATTCTATAGCAAGGTATCTTCCGATGGTAAAAATATGCGACCGGCGTATCTGATGCAAGATTTAAGAAAAATGTATCCGGACATGAAGATCATAGAGGAAGAAGAAAAAAGCTTCGCAGAGAGGGAATTTACCGAGAAGCTGGGAATCACCTGTCTGATACGGGGGCTGCAGGAAAGTAATGGAGAACTTGATCCACTCTGGTGTGAACTGTACACCTGGTATAAGAAACATCCAGAATGGCAGCAGACAGTAGAAAGCTTACTGGAAGCCGGCTATTACCGTATGCCGATGGATGGACTTACGAGACAGGTGGCAGAGAAGTTATATGGAAAATATTTTACAGATAGTATATCGAGAATGGAGCGGTTCAGTATCTGCGCATTCGCACATTTTCTGACATACGGGCTCCGTCTGAAAGAACGGCCGGAATATGATTTCCAGTCTGTGGATTTTGGAAATGTGTGTCACCGTGCACTGGAACTGTACTCAAGAAAACTGGAGCACACCGGAGAGAGCTGGACAGAGGTTGAAAATAAAATAAGAAAGCAATATATTGATGAGTCGGTGGATGAGGCAATTACAGACTATGGCAATTCGGTTCTCTACAGTTCATCGCGGAACGAATATCTTGTAGAGCGTATGAAGAGAATGCTGGAACGCACGATCTGGGCACTGACAGAACAGCTTGCACAGGGGGATTTTGCGCCTTCTGCATATGAAGTCCGCTTTACAAATGGTAAAATTGACCGTGTCGATACCTGTGAGGATGAGGATAAAGTTTATGTGAAAGTTATGGACTATAAAACCGGCAGCAAAGAATTTGATGTAGTTTCGCTGTATCAGGGATTGCAGCTTCAGCTGATGGTTTATATAAAGGCGGCAGTGGAAAGAGAAGAGAAAAGACATTCGGGTAAAGAGATCGTACCATCAGGCGTATTTTATTATCGCATCCAGGATCCGCTTCTGGATGGAAAAGTCATGGATGAAATTCTGCGTGGAACCGAAGAGGAAAAGAAAGAACAAATGGAAAAGGAGATGTTAAAAGTACTCCGTCCGGATGGTCTGGTCAATCTGTCCGGTGAGAATCTTAAACATTTACAGAAAATACAGTCTGGTGATTCTGTTGCAGTTCCGGTTAAATATACAAAATCGGGATCGCTTTCCAAAACATCCAAAGTGGCTTCAGAGACAGATTTTGATACATTGATGCGATATGCCCAGAAGAAAGTGGAAGAGATCCATCAGAAAATTGCAGATGGTGAAGTTGCTGCTCTGCCGTACCGTCAGGGAACGGAGACAGGATGTGACTATTGTAAATATCGGCACATCTGCGGATTTGACCTGAAAGTTCCGGGTTATCATTATCGGAATCTGGAAAAATTATCAAAAGAAGAAGCAATCCAGAAGATGACAGCAGAAGTCGGAACTGGTTTAAAACAGTCGGAAAAATCTAAAAAAACTGGAATGGCAGAGAAAGAAGAACAGCCAGATAAAGAAAAAAACAGCAAGGAGGAGCAGTAATGGGTGTGACATGGACGCCGGAACAACAGAAAGTAATTGATTTGCGTAACCGGAACATACTTGTGTCGGCGGCAGCAGGCTCCGGGAAAACGGCAGTTCTGGTAGAACGGATCATAACGATGCTGACGAAAGATGAGCCGCCGATCGATGTAGACCAGCTACTTGTTGTGACATTTACAGAGGCGGCGGCAGCGGAGATGAAAGAAAGAATCCGTGTGGCCATAGAGCAGAAATTGGAAGAAGAGCCGGATAATGAACATCTGAAACGGCAGGCAACACTGATTCATAATGCACGTATTACGACAATCCACAGCTTCTGCTTGTCTGTGATCAAGGATCATTTTTATGCAATCCATCTGGATCCGGGATTCCGGATCGGAGAGGAAGGGGAGCTTAAGCTTCTGTGTCATGATGTGCTCGGAGAAGTGCTGGAAGAAGAATACACAGAGGGGAGACAGCGTTTCCTGGATTTTACGACTGCATATGGAGAAGGAAAGAATGATAAGAAGATCGAAGAACTGATCCTTAAAATATACGAATATTCCAGAAGTTATCCGGATGCAAAAAAATGGATACATGACTGTGCAGAAAGCTACCGGGTTAAAGATTTTGATGCACTGGAAGAGACAGAATTTATCCGTGTCATCAAAGATCAGGTGAGCCGTTATCTTAAGGATGCGGCGAATAAAATCCGGCAGGCAATGAAGATCTGTACCGGAGAAGCTGATGGACCATATATGTATGAGACGGCGCTGGTAAATGATTCGCAGTTGATTCAAAGTTTAAGATCAAAAGATACATTTCTTGAGATGTCAACGGTGCTGGACAAGGATTATAAATGGACAAGGCTTCCGGGCAACAGAGATGAAAACGTATCTGAGAATAAAGCAAACCAGGTAAAATATTTAAGAGATACGGCAAAGAAGATCATAAAAGAAATGAAAGAGCAGTTCTTCTATGCACCGTCTTTTAAATTGCTGGAAGACTTAAATGCCAGTGCGCCGATGATGGAAGAACTGGCAGATCTGGTATGCAAATTTGCAGATCGCTTTGAAGAGAAAAAACGAAGCAAAAATATGATTGATTTTTCCGATATGGAGCAGTATGCCCTGCAGATTCTGACAGAAGAAAAGGATGGCAGACTTGTGCCGTCACCGATCGCAAAAGAGTACCAGAGACAGTTTGTGGAAATCATGATCGATGAATACCAGGACAGCAATCTAATCCAGGAAGCGCTTCTTACAAGTGTTTCTACAATATGGGAAGATAAGTATAATATTTTCATGGTTGGTGATGTAAAGCAGAGTATTTATCGTTTCCGTCTGTCCAGACCGGAGATTTTCATGGATAAATATAATACATACGATAAATCCGAGAGTAAAAAACAGCGGATCGATCTGCATAAGAATTTCCGAAGCCGTAAGGAAGTGTTGGACAGTGTGAATTTTATTTTTCGTCAGATTATGACGGAAGATCTAGGAGGGATCGACTATGACGATGATGCAGCGCTAAATGTAGGAGCTGACTATAAAAAGACCGGAGAAAATGCGACGGAAGTGCTTGTTGTCGATACTGATATTCGCGACAATGATCATAAGAAAGTAAAAGGGATCAATGAAAGGGAGATAGAAGCAAGAGCAATTGCGGGGAAAATCCGTTCCATGATGGAGGATAACTTCCGCGTGACAGATAAAGAGAGTGGAAAACTTCGCCCGCTTCAGTACCGCGATATTGTGATCCTGACAAGAAGTTCGAGAGGATTTTCAGATGTATTTGTGGAAATCCTTGGGCAGGAAGGAATCCCGGCGTTTGCGGGAACAAAAGAAGGATATTTTGCCACACAGGAGATCGGAGTACTGTTGGACTATCTGCGTGTGCTGGATAATGCAAGACAGGATCTGCCGCTGACGGCAGTGTTGACGTCACCAATCGGTGGATGCAGTACAAAAGAGCTTGCACTGATTCGTAGCTCATGTCCGGAAGAACCATTTTATGAAACAGTGCGCAGATACCGAGCAGAAGGAACGGAAGAAGAGCTTAGAAACAAACTGGAAAACTGCCTTTCGGTGATGGAGAAAATTCGTGAGATCGTGCCGTATACACCGATGCATGAATTATTACAGCGCGTGTTGGATGATACCGGATATGAAATGTATATGTCAGCAATGCCGGGAGGTATCCAGAGAAAAGCCAATATTGATATGCTGATGGAAAGAGCGAAAGCTTTTGAAAGCACCAGTTACAAAGGGTTGTTTCATTTTGTGCGCTATATGGAACAGCTGCAGAAATATGAAGTGGATTATGGAGAGGCGAATGTCGAGGAAGAGCAGGCAGATACTGTGCGTCTTATGACAATCCATAAAAGTAAAGGACTGGAATTTCCAGTTGTATTTGTAGCCGGTATGGGGAAACGATTTAACATGCAGGATATTAACAGCCGTGTTGTTTTGAATTCCAAATTCGGTGTGGGTCTGGAAGTTGTAGACCTGAAGCAGCGGACGAAGCGGGCGAGCCTGTTAAAGAAAATGATCCGGCAGGAAGAAAAACTGGATTCACTTGGAGAAGAACTCCGAGTTCTCTATGTTGCCTATACAAGGGCAAAAGAGAAATTGATCATCACAGGAACGATGTCTAATCTGGAAAAGAAGCAGGCAGAATATGAAAGTGTGCAGGAAGAGTCGGATATGAAATTTGATTTCCTACGTCTGAGCAAAGCGACAACGTACTGGGATTTTGTACTGCCGGCAGTATTACGGGCTCCGCGGTCTGTACCGCTCAGACTGAAAGTGCTGAATATGTATGACATCATTGCGGGACAGGCAGAAACGCAGGTGAAGAGTCAGATAGAAAGAAGTGTACTGGAAGACTGGGATACAGAGCGTGTATATGATGAAGAGATGCATGAAAATCTTAGGAATCAGTTTGCTTACAGATATCCATATGAAAACAGCCAGACACGAAAGTTGAAATTCTCCGTTTCGGAATTAAAGAAACGGATTTATTTACAGGAATCCGGAGAAATGGAGGACAGCGAGCAGCTTTACGAAGAAACGGAACTGCAGCCGATCCTTCCGAAATTTATGGAGGAAGAGGTGCCGCTTACAGGAGCATCCAGAGGTACCGCTTATCACCGTGCACTGGAGCTTCTGAATTTTGCAGAAGACTATGATACTGAGAAACTGAAAAATTGCCTTAGGAAGTTTACAGAAGATGGGAAGATGACGGACGAGATGCGAAAGGCTGTCTGCATTCGGGATTTCTTGAAATTTTTACAGACAGACAGCGGAAAACGGATGCAGGCATGTGCAAAACAAAACCGCCTCTTTAAAGAGCAGCCATTCGTACTCGGAGTGCCGGCAACGGATCTGTGGAAGGAAGAAGAGGAAGGCGAACTTGTTCTTGTTCAGGGAATCATAGATGTGTATTTTGAAGAAGAGGACGGATTGGTTGTGCTGGATTATAAGACAGACCGTGTTCGTGAAAGCAGAGAACTTGTAGAACGTTATCATGGACAGCTTGATTACTACGCCAGGGCACTGGAACAGGCGACAGGTAAAACCGTAAAAGAAAAGATCATCTATTCCTTTACCCTTGGCGAAGAAATTCATCTGCCATAAAAGAAAAAAAGTTTACAATTAAGGACGGAATGCTTTCAGCGCTTCGATGGTCTGGGCAATCAGATCCTGAACGCTTTTGGACGGTCGCATAACAACGACTGCACCGATCAGTCCGGTCAGCTCGTCAACGGCATAAAGCACCTTTTCCATTTCGTGTTCCGGTTTTATGTCAACAGTAATTGCATAACCGTGACTTGCTGTGGCGTGGATGATTTTTTCATCTGCGCCATTTTCTTTTAAGATTTCTTGCTCTTTGATGCAGTGCTGATCCGGATATTTCTCAAAATCCAGGTCGTGCAGGATCCCTACGACTTCCCAGAAATCTTTCTCATCACCATATCCAAGTTTCTCTGCAAAATAGCGCATTGTTTTTCCGACAATGTCTGCGTGTTCCAGATGAAATTCATCCTGATTATATTCTTTCAATAATGTCCATGCCTGTTCCTGTGTCATATATATACCTCCTGGATGTTATTGCTATAATGATGTCAGGGTCAAAAGATGCCATACGAATTGTTCCGTACTTCGTATTCCACAATTCTATCTGACATTATTATAGCACGGTATATAAGTTCCACACTAATAAGAATCTTTTTTGGCAGACTATAGAAAAAAGTTATTACACGAATATTTTAAAAATGTTATG
>OGRE01002189.1_pt1 | contig 14492 bp, 8 predicted proteins | sample 1553421 | NCBI WGS metagenome assembly OGRE01 (sample SAMEA2580076, study PRJEB22360) | human gut metagenome | biome: human gut; feature: human-associated habitat; material: faeces | place: Denmark | collected 2008/2010 | reverse complement strand
GCACAGGGACCCTCCGCCGCCAGCAAGCTGGTGAACGATCTGGCCTTCGGCGGCTACAACAAGGCCTTTGCTCCCAACCGCACCGGCTATGACTGGCTGTCGGCGGACTCCGAAAATGTGGACCGCTACATTGCCGACCCCCTCTGCGGCGCCGATGCCACGGTGGGGCTGTTCCGCCAGATGCTCCACGGCATCGCCTTCAACCAGAACCCCAAGAATCTGGCCCGCATGGACAGCAGCCTGCCGGTGCTGCTGATCTCCGGCGACCGGGATCCGGTGGGCGATATGGGCAAGGGCGTCCGCCGCACCGCCGACGCCTTCCGCAAGGCGGGCCTGTCGGACGTGACTCTGAAGCTGTATCCCGGCCTGAGGCACGAGATCCTCAACGAAGGCCCCATGCGCCAGACGGTCTATGAGGACATCTGGCACTGGCTGGAGCCGCATCTGTCGGCCCGTTAAAATCTCGCTAATTGAAATACGGTTCACCCGCAAGAGGGCAGCCTGCAGCTGTCCTCTTTTCTTTTTTGAAAATACTGGCTCCATTTTGTCATTTCTGTCATTCGGTCAGTCAAAAAATACCAGTTTTCAACATTTTTCTCATACTTTTCTCATATCGGACTAATATGTCATTTTATAGAGAATTTGTGAGAACTTTTTTAATAAATTACGAAAAATCGGTTGGCTTTGCCGTGGAATTGGGGTATATTATAGCCCTCTAGCGCACAGGATCCGACATTGTCGAATGCGTCGGGTGGGCTGTGCGTTTTATTCCTGCCCGTACATGACGGGCTTTCGACCGGGAGGTGAGTGAAATGGCCTATATGCGCTTGGGCGATCTGCTGGTGGCGTCCGGGACCATCACAGAGCAGCAGCTGGAGCGTGCTCTGGCACTCCAGAAGGAGACAAAGCAGCGGCTGGGCGATGTGCTGATCCAGAACGGCTTCATCACGGAGGCGCAGCTCATCGACGCTCTGCGAGTGCAGCTGGGCGTGGACTTTGTGGACCTGACGGCCATTTCCATCCCCGTGGAGCTGGCCCAGTATGTCCCCCGGAACATCGCCAAGAAATACTGCGTGGTGCCGGTGAAGCTGGTACGCAACAGCCTGTATCTGGCCATGAGCGATCCTCTGGACTTCGTGGCTCAGGATGAGGTCAAAACCGCCTCCCGTAAGCGCATCATCCCCATGATCGCCACCCGCAAGGCCGTGGAGCAGGCTATCAGCCGCCTGTACGGCAACGAGGGTACGGCACGGGTCATCGAGGAGATGAAGCGAGAGGCCGGCAGCAGCAGCGATGTCATCCCCGCCCAAATGGCGCAGGACACGGCGGACCCTCAGGAGTCCGCCCCCACCATCCGCTTCGTTAACGCCCTCATCGAGCGGGCCTATACCGAGCGGGCCAGCGACATCCATCTGGAGCCGCAGGAGGGTGAGATGGTGGTGCGGATGCGCATCGATGGCCTGCTCCGCCGCATCCTGACGGTGCCTGCCGACCTGCAGAATACCGTGATCTCCCGCCTGAAAATCATGGGCGGTATGAATATTGCCGAGCATAAGATCCCGCAGGACGGCCACGCCATCCAGTCGGTGCGGGGCCACAGTCTGGACCTGCGTATCTCCTCCATGCCCACGGTGTATGGCGAGAAGATGGTGCTGCGTCTGTTGGACAAGTCCGCTCAGGCCCTCAGCAAATCCCAGCTGGGACTGGAGGGGCAGGATCTTGACAACTACAACGCTCTGCTGCGAAACACCAGCGGCGTCATTCTGCTGGTGGGTCCCACAGGCTCCGGTAAGTCCACCACCATGTGCAACATGATCCGGGATCTGTCCCGTGAGGAGATCAATATCGTCACGCTGGAGGACCCGGTGGAGTACCACATCCCCGGCGTCAGCCAGTGCCAGATCAACGAAAAGACCGGCATGACCTTCGCCAGCGGCCTGCGAGCCATCCTGCGTCAGGACCCGGACATCATCTCCGTGGGTGAGATCCGGGACGGCGAGACGGCCTCCATCGCCATGCGGGCCGCCATCACCGGTCATCTGGTGTTCTCCACTCTGCACACCAACGACGCCGTGTCCGCCGTATACCGGCTCAAGGACGTGGGCGTGGAGCCGTGGCTGGTGGCCAGCGCCCTGCGGGGCGTGGTGAGCCAGCGTCTGCTGCGGAAGGTCTGCCCCCACTGCAAGAAGGGCTATCAGCCCTCTGCCGAGGAGCTGGCCCTGCTGGGGATGCCGGAGGACAGCCATGTCACCTTCTATAAGGGCGAGGGCTGTCCGGAGTGCCATCACTCCGGCTATACCGGTCGCCGGGCCGCCTTCGAGATCCTGATGCTCAGCGGCCGCCTGCGGCGGCTCATCAGCGAGGGTGCCAACGAGGAGCGGCTGACGGAGGAGGCCCGCAAAAACGGCTTCCGCTCCATGAGGGAGAGCTGCCGCCGGCTGGTGCTGGAGGGGGTCACCTCCGCCGAGGAGGCCGCCCGCATCATCAACACCACAGTAGACGAGTAATTGCGTAAAACCCGGCACGGAAGGAGCGGAGACACGCCATGACCACATACCGTTACAAGGGCCAGACCAAGGACGGAACGGCTGTATCCGGCGTCATCCGGGCCTATGACGAGTTCGAGGCCGCCAGCCGCCTGCGGGAGACCGTAGCCATTATCACCCGGCTGGAGGAGGTACGGGAGAAGAAGGAAAGCATCTTCAACCGCCCCATCGGCCTGAAGATCAAGGAAAAGGAGCTGGCCCTGATCTGCTCCCAGTTCGCCATTATCCTCTCCGCAGGTATGTCCATTCAGCACTGTGTGGAGATGGTGGCGGCCCAGACCAAGAACCGCCACATCCGCCAGATGCTGGAGAAGGTGGCCGAGGAGGTGGGCGCAGGCTACTCCATGGCCCAGAGCTTTGAAAACAACGCCCCCTACCTGCCCAAGACCTTCATCGAGACGGTCCGGGCCGGAGAACAGTCCGGCACGCTGGAGGAGTGCTTCCAGCGGCTGCACCGGTACTATGATAAATCCGCCAAGACCAAGGCCAAGGTGGTCAGCACCCTGACCTACCCCGCCATGGTCATTGTGGTGGCCATCGTCGTATTTATTATCATCATCGCCGTGGCCGTCCCGGCCTTCAACGATGTCTTTGCCGAGATGGACACCCAGCTGCCGGGCATCACCCGTGTGCTGCTGGCCACCAGTGACTTTTTCGTGGGCTGGTGGTGGCTGCTTCTGCTGATCGCCGCCGGGCTGGGCATCGCCTATATGGTGGCCCGCCGCTCTGTTCAGGGCCGGAAGGCCATCGCCGCATGGAGCCTCACCAAGGCCCCCCTCCACCGGCTCCATACCCTCAACGCCGCCGCACAGTTCGCCCACAGCATGGCCACCATGCTGACGGCCGGTCTGCCGGTCCCCAAGGCTCTGGATGTGACCGGCAACGTGATCAGCAACTACACCTTCGCACTGGCCGTGCAGGAGGTGAAGCAGAAGGTGGAGCGTGGCCGCACCATTTCCGAGAGCATGGGTCAGATCGAGTACTTCCCCAAAATGCTGACGGAGATGGTGGGCGTAGGCGAGCAGTCCGGCTCGCTGGAGGAGACGCTGGACGTCATCGGTGAATACTTTGACAACGAGGTGGAGGTCACCACCGCCCGCCTGCTGTCGGTGCTGGAGCCCATCATCACCATCGCTCTGGCGGTGATCGTGGTGGTGCTGCTGCTGGCGGTGTATCTGCCGCTGTTCACCCTCTACGGCGGAATGTAAGGCCGCCGCACCCAAATTCGTATCCTATCCGTATAACAACCCTGTACGGATCAAGATAAAAACCGCAAAAAATAGCAAAAAATAATAGGAGATGTAGAACTATGCTGAAGAAACTGCAGAACAAGAAGGGCTTCACTCTGATGGAGATGCTGATCGTCGTCGCCATCATCGCTGTGCTGGTGGCCATCGCCATCCCCGTGTTCAACGGTGCCCTGACCAAGTCCAAGGAGGCCGCTGACGTGGCCAATGTCCGTGCTACCTATGCCGAGTGGCAGACCGCTATGCTCACCGAGAACACCAAGGCTCCCGCTGATAAGGATGCTTTCCTGAAGGGTCCCGCTGGCACCGATACCCTGACCCTGAACTATCTTGACAAGCTGACCGTCGCCGACGGCACCATCACCTACACCGCTTCTAAGCTGACTGATGCCGCCAATGCCGACAGCAAGACCTTCACCTGGACGCTGGGTACGCCCGAGATCAACTGACATCCGCTTGTCACATTCACACGCAACAGCTCCCGCACCGGCCCGGCTGGGCCGGTGCGGGGCGACCCGTCTCTCATCGGGCGGGGATGGCCGTGGGTTGGCGTCCCTCCCCGCTCCGTGAGAGCAGTCCCATCTAAAGGAGAGCCTTCCCCATGCTGTATGCCGATCCCTTTCTAACTGTTTACTGCTGCCTGCTGGCCGCCCTGCTGGGTGCGTGCATGGGCAGCTTTCTGAACTGTGCAGCCTGGCGCATCGTCCATGGGGAGAGCGTGCTGCGTGGCCGGTCCCACTGCGACGCCTGCGGCCATGTGCTGACGGTGCGGGACCTGATCCCGGTGGTCAGCTATCTGGCCGCCCACGGACGCTGCCGCTACTGCGGGGCCAAGCTCTCCCGGCGTCACGTTCTGGCCGAGGCCGTCTCGGCGCTGGTGTTCGTGACGCTGCTGCTGCATTATGATATTTCGCTCCAAGCTCTCGAAGGCTGGTGCGTGGCCGGCATCCTGCTGGTCTGCTCCTTTGCGGATTTGGAGGGGTACATCATCCCCGACCGTTTTATAGCGGTCGGCGTTGTGCTATTTATCATCACTCTTTTCTTCGCCCCCCAGCCGCTCCGGCGGGCGCTGGACGGCGCCATCGGCGGTCTGGCGGTGGCGGGGTGCGTGCTGCTTCTGGTGCTGGGAATGGAGAAGCTGCTGGGCCGTGAGGCCATGGGCGGCGGCGACATCAAGCTCCTGTTCCTGACGGGGCTGTTTTTTGGCTGGAAGCGGAACCTTCTGTGTCTGGTGGCGGCCTGCGTCATCGGCATCGTGTGGGGACTCCTGCAAAAAAAACGGGACGGCGGCGAGGCCATCCCGTGGGGTCCCAGCATCGCCCTTGGCGCTTGGCTGACGGCGCTGTGCGGCCAACAGATCATCGACTGGTATCTGGGGCTGCTGTAATTCTTGAAAGTGAGGACGAGCATTTTGGAAAAGATCGTTGGCTTTGACATCGGTGAGAGCAGCGTCAAGCTGGTATATTTCGCCGGTGCGGACCTGAAAAAGGCCGTCACGGCGGAGCTGCCGGACAACATGGTCTCCGGTTCGAGGATTTTGTCCATGGATGCCATGGCGGACTTTCTGCGCCAGATGGCCAAAAGTAACGGCATCCCCCTGACCCATGCGGCGCTGGTGCTGCCCTCCACAGAGGTGTTCACCCGTGAGCTGGTGATGCCCGCCATGACGGAGCAGCAGCTGCTGTATAACCTGCCCTATGAGTTCCGGGACTATCTGACGGAGGAGAAGAACAAGTACTTCTTCGACTATTCCATGCGGGAGGTGCTGCGGGACGAGTCCGGCCAGCCCACGGAGATGAATCTGCTGGCCTGCGCCACCCTGAAGAGCACCGTGGAGAGCTATCGGACCATGCTGCGCCGGGCGGGCTTCCGCCTGCGGGTGCTGACCCCCAGCGAGTGCGCGTACAGCGCCGTGCTGCAGGCCTACTACCGCCGCACCCAGCAGGAGGGTCATGACTTGTGCGTGGTAAATCTGGGCCACAGCGCCACCTTCCTGTATATCTACCGGGGCGGCCACTTCGCCAGCCGCCGGGAGATCGAGGTGGGGGTGTCCGATCTGGAGCATCTGGTGGCCGATCAGTGCAGCGTGGACGTCCACGTGGCTCACGAGTATGTGCGCCAGAACTACAACCATGTGCTGGAGTCGGAGCAGGCCCGTGAGCTGTATGGCCGCATCGCCGTGGAGGTGGTGAAGGCCGTGAACTTCTTCAACTACAACAACCGGGAGCGGGAGCTGACGCAGCTGTGCCTGTGCGGCGGCGGCAGCGCCATTCAGCCGCTGTACGACACCATCGCCGATACCACCGGCATGACGCTGCACACCTCCGCCGAGCTGCTGGGCCAGCGGATGTCCACCGAGGAGCCGTGGATGTACCTGCGGGCCATCGGCGGCGTGGATCTTGGCATCAAGGGGGGCCTGCAATAATGGCAGAAAAGATGAAAAAGGGGCCTTCGGAGGCCGGTCGCAAGACCCTCAAATGCCCCCATAAGCAGGGCATCAATCTGAATATGCGGGAACAGAAGGGCAATCCCCGTCTGACCCTGCTGGTGGGCTGTCTGGCCATCGTCATTCTGGCGGGCTGCGTGGCCAAGTTCGGCGTCATCGACCAGTACCGCCGGCTGGATGCGGCGCAGGCCGCCTACGCCTCCGTTCACACGGAGTATACCCAGATGCAGGAACTGCTGAAGGGCTACGACCGTCTGCTGATGGAATACCGCACCTACTCCATGGAGTGGGCCACCGACGGCAGCGAGGAAAACGGCACTCTGGTGGACCGCCAGAAGGCGCTGGATCTGCTGGAGCAGGAGATGCTGTCCCGTGGACGGCTGGTATCGCTGCAGGTATCCGGCAACAAGATGGTGGTGGCCATGTCCGGCATGAGTCTGGATCAGATCTCCCGGATGTTTGACGTGATCCAGCAGTCCCCCATCGTCAGCAATGTGGAGCTGAATCTGGCCTCCACGGAGGACGGCAACGTCTCCACCATTCTGGACTTCACCGTCCGCATCACCCTACGCAGCGCAGAGGAGGCAGACAAATGAACCGGGAATTGACAAGACGGGAAAAGACCCTGCTGCTGGTGCTGATCGTGGTGGTGCTGGTGGCGGGCTACTGTAAGCTGATCCTCATCCCCATCAACGATCAGGTATCCAGCTATCGGCTGAACATGGAGGCCGAGCAGACGGAGCTGGACGCCAATCAGGGGAAAATGGCCCAGATGCAGAAGATGCAGAAGGCCATCGACGAGATCAAGGCGGCGGGCGAGAAGCGCACCATCCCCCAGTACGACAACAGCGGCAAGCTGATGATCGAGCTCCACGAGATCATGAGCGACACGCTGGACTATTCGCTGGACTGCTCTGCGGGTACCGTGCAGCAGGACTATATCATGCTGCGGCCCATCGTCATGACCTTCCGGACCTCCACCTATGCGCAGGCCCGGCAGATCGTGGATCGGCTGTGCTCCAGCGAGAACATCAGCCAGATCTCCGATATGAATATGAACACCTATACCGAGGGCCGCAACAGCGGCACCGTGGAGACCACGCTGGTCATCACCTACTTCGAGATCATGTCCTGATGACGCCGTGGGGCGGGGAGCTTTTTCTATGACTGAGAGAAAACTACAACGGAATAGACGGGGCTTCACGCTGACGGAGGTGCTGCTGGCGCTGGCCATCCTCATCATCCTGCTGGCGCTGGCCATGATCCCCATCAGCCGCCACCAGCGCAGCATCCGCCAGTCGGAGCTGGATTCCAAGGCGGAGACCATCTATCTGGCGGCTCAGAACCGCCTCTCCCAGCTGCAGGCCAGCGGCCGCAGCGACGAGTACGGCAAGGACCGGGCCACGGCCCTGAACAACATCCCCTGGGACGCCGAGCAGGATAAGTACACCACCAGTACTCTGTACTACGTCACCTCCGCCGCCAAAAGCACCGACACCTCCGCCGCCGGGAGCATCCTGCCCCGTGAGCAGGTGGAGGCGGAGTTGTGGGACGCCAACTGGGTCATCGAGTATGACCCCGGCAGCGGCAGTGTTTACGCCGTGTTTTACAGCGAAAAGCCCATGCAGTACAGCTTCGACGCCTTCAACCCCCTGCGCTCACGGGATCGCCGGGTGCAGGAGGGGGCTACCGTGGGCTACTACGGCGGCGACAGCGTCCAGAGCGAGGACACCGGCAAGCTGACCCCCAAGATGGAGATCATCAACAAGGAGCGTCTGCTGCTGAAGGTCACCTGTGACACGCCCCGTGACCCCCTGCACTTCTATGTGACGGTGACGGACGCACAGGGCCACTCCACCGGGCGGATGGAGCTCACCGGCTCCGAAGTCAACGTCTCCTACCGCACCTATACCGTCACCATGGTGCTGGACGACCTGACGGAGGGCAAGCGCTTCTCCCAGCAGCGCCGCTTCCGCCAGCTGACCCCCGGCTCCGACCTGACCCTGAAGGTGGAGGTAGAGAGCGACAGCCGTCTGGTGGACTCCGTCACCGGCAAGCTCACCACCAACAGTCTCTTTGCCGAGGTCCGGGACGGCGGCACCACCGCCGTGGTCACCTATGCCCGGCATCTGCAAAATCTGGACGAGGGCTCCGGTCTGCCCACCGCCATCACACGGGCGCTGCAGGAGCAGGATATCCAGTTCGTCAACACCGGCATGGACGACGGCTGGGACAGCTGCTATCCGGGTCGGAGGTTCACCCCCATCTATAACGAGAACCTCGCCTATTACGACAGCACCGTCGCCGTAGGCACCCAGTCCTATCACCCTGTGATCTATGAGCTGCCGGTGGATACCGACGGCGACGGCGGCCTGTTCGAGAGCTTCCGGGGCACCTTGCGAAACATCCGTCTGTGCGGTGCCCAGATCAGCGCTGGCGGCAATGCCGGCGGTCTGGCTGGCTCCCTCCGGGGCGGCACCACCATTGAGGGCTGTCAGGTCTACCTGAGCCCCACCCGTGACAAGCTCAGCAGCAAAAACGAGCAGGATATCTGGATCAGCGGCGCCACCGCCGGTGGTCTGGTGGGCCGCTGTGGTTATGACCTCACCGTCCGCAACAGCTTCGCCTCCACGGTGCTGGAGGGCAGACGCTGCGCCGGCGGTCTGGTGGGCTACATCAGCGGCACCCGCACCGTCTATGTGGAGCACTCCTACGCCGACTGCTACCTCTACGCCTCCGGCACCACCGGCGGCCTCATCGGCAGCTGCATCGGCACGGCGGACATCACCCTGCGGGACTGCTACACCGCCGGCTTCCAGGAGGCCGACGTCATGGCGGGTCTGGTGGGCGGTGAGTTGTCCTACGGCGACGTCATCGACACCTGTTACAGCGCCAGCGCCCGGCTGAACGGCAGTGAAAAACTCACCTACTCCACCGCCAAGCCTGCGGATGTCACCACCGGCAAGCCCGATATCACCAGCACCTACTATATGTCCCACGGCGACCACGACATGGACGGCACGGTCTTTGCCGACTATGAGCAGTGGAGCGGCCGCAACCGGGCCGACGCCATCGAGAAGTACCTCAACGACGCCTTCACCGCCGAGACCGGCGGCAGCGACACCGTGGCCTATAACCTGGTGGACGGCATGGGCTTGGGCGCTTACTCCTATCCCCGTCTGATGGGACTGACCCACTACGGCGACTGGCAGGCCCAGTTCGAGGCCGGTACACTGGTGTACTACGAGGTCTATTCCGACGGCAGCTACGGCTTCCGTGGCGCCAACAAGTCCACCGTCAAAACCACCGGCACGGTGGCGGGCGACGGCTACGGCATGGTGTACAGCACGCTGCCGGAGCAGGATCTGACGGTGCGCTATTCACTGGGAGGCCGGGAGGTCACCTCTACCCTGTACCGTGCCAACGCCATCGACATGGGCGGGGGCTACTACCTGCTGCCCCTGCCCCGGACACTGGTGAACACCACCGAGGTATCCACGGACTTCTACCGCCGGGTGCAGGTGGAGGACACCACCTACTACTTCAATCCCCATTTCACCTGCTGGGTATCGGAGGGCTCCGAGGCCCCGGAGGCCCCCAGCGAGATCGGCATCCGCACGGCCCGGCAGCTGAATAACCTGAGCCTGTACTATGAGCAGTACAGCCCCCTGCTGGCCAAGGACACCACCCTCCAGCAGGAGCGCAGCATCGACTACTCCGGCTACGACTGGGCGAACTACGGCCGCAGCGGCGCCGCCGTCACCAGCCAGCAGCCCATCGGCAGCAGTGCCGTCGTCCCCTTTACCCACATCTACGACGGCGGCACCTATCCCATCGCCGCTGTGCCGCTTCAGAGTCCCAACGGCGGCGACTACGCCGGGCTCTTCGGCCTGAATCAGGGTAGCCTGCGGAATGTGGTGCTCACCACCGGAGAACAGGACTACTCCGTGACGCTTCGGGGCATCCTGCGCCTGCGTACCGCCTATGTCGGCGCTCTGGCAGGCCGCAATGACGGTACCGTCTACAACTGCGCTGCGGCGGGCTACTCCGTCACAGCCCACGCCTATCAGGGCAGCGTCCTGTATATGGGCGGCTTCGTGGGCTATAACGCCGGGACCATCCGCTCCGGCAGCGTCAGCACCCCCTCCCTCACCGCCAGCAGCAACTATGCCCGTCTGCTGATGGGCGGCTTCACCGGCGGCAACAGCGGTCTGGTGAGCCAGAGTTACTCCATGGCCAACGTGGAGGTGCTCCAGATCCGTGGCGGCGGCGTGGCCCTCAGCGGCTTCGCCGGGGAGAACATCGGCTCGATCCGCAGCAGCTACTGCGCCACGGCCCTTACCTCCCCCGGTGCCGATACCTACGGCTTCGCCCCGGCCACCGGCAGCACCTCCGGCTGCTACTATCTCAGCGGCGGTACCTATCGCTTCGTGGGACAGGTCCATCTGTATGATTACAGCGACCAGTCCGGCGCACGGGCCGTCAATGAGCAGGGACTGAAGGCCCTGACCCTCACCGGCTTCTCCTCCGCCGATGCCAGCCACACCTATCACCACAGCAAGACCCTGAACACCGACGGGCAGGCCTATCCCTATCCCACCAGTCTCACCGGCCACGGCAGCCCCGTCCACTACGGCGACTGGGTGACCCCCGCCGATCTGGGTACGCTGGGCATGGTGTACTGGGAGCACGAGGAGGGCGGCAGTAACCCCGGCTATCACTTCTCATACATCGGCTTTGAAAACGGCGTCCGCAAGGACGGCAGCAGCCTCTGCACCGCCCACGACGACGGCGGCAAGATCACCGCCTACGGCTACGGCTACTACTGGTCCAAGGGCGAGACGGAGCCCCTGCTGGAGACCCAGCGCATCGCTCTGGACGGCCGCAACACCGAGGCGGCGGCGGAGCTGGAGAAGCAGATGCCTCCGTTCAGCTTCGTCACCTATCAGACCTCCGACACCGGTCTGCGGCTCCTCAGCGGCACCACCGGCAACGGCCACTGGTTCCTGTCTCAGGGGGATGTGTGGTTCACCTACACCGTCAGTCCCTTCTTCGCAGAGTCCTATGCCGTCACCGCCGTCAGCACCGGTACTACCGGCGGCACCACCGGCGTAGAGCCCGGCACGGATGCCCTGCCCTATCAGGTGCGGTCCGTGGAGCAACTGCAATACATCAACTGGAGCTACTACGGCAATCAGGGCAGCTCCACCCGTGACGTGACGGACAGCGGGAGTATGTACAAGTACTACCCCTATCTGCAATATAGCCGTGTCACCTGGGGCTACCAGAGCAAGGAGGATGCCATCGCCGGCGACTCCACCGGCGGCACCCGTCCCATCCGCACGTGGAAACAGAGCCATGACCTCAACGGCCAGAGCCTGGCGGATCCCACGGATGCCTCCCTGAATTACAGCTTCCATCCCATCGCCGGCTCTGTCTACGACAGCGGCAGCAGCACCGACTACCGTATGGTGCTGTACAACTGGTTCGGCAGCAAGTACGACGGCCAGAGCTACTACATCAAGAACGTGAACATCGACTCCTACTGCTACAACGTGGGCCTCTTCGGCACCACCGCCGGCGCAGAGATCGCGAACATCGTCCTTTATAGTGACAACGGCGCCGTCATCCAGCGCAATACCGATCCCACGCCCTCCAGCGGCACCCGGACGGTGCGCCAGTATTCCACCTCCTACGCCTTGGGCGGTCTGGTGGGCATCGCCTATGACTACAACAGCAGCATGGGCAGCGGCAGCATCACCAACTGCGCCATCGCCGGCTACACTGTGGCCGACAACAGCCGTAACAAACAGCATCTGGGTGAGGCCGCCATCGGCGGGCTGGTGGGTGTTTCCAGCGTCAACCTCAACAAGTGTTCCGCCGTGGTGGATCTGCAGATCAACTGCACCCACGTCGATACCAACGGCTACATGAACGCCGCCCGCTACGGCAACTATGTGCGTGTAGGCGGTCTGGCCGGCGGTGTGCGCTTTGCGGTAACGGACTGCTACACCGGCGGTACCATCACCGTTGGGGAGGAGACCCTGAAGGAGCGTGTCCCCGTGGACAGCAGCAACAATGTCTTTGCCGACGGCAGCTCTGCCGTCCAGGTCAAGATGAATTCCGGCGGTGTCTCCGGCCCCGATACCTATGTCTATATCGGCGGTATGGGCGGCAGCGGCTTCTCCGCCAGCTTCACCAACTTTGTCAATCGCTCCGACAGTTCGGATGGTCAGCCCACTTTCAATAACTGCTACACCTACATGGAGTTCCCGGACATGGAGGGTACCATCACCGGCATCTCCCTTATGGGCAGTATTGCCGACCGAGCCGGTGCCAGCACCAATGCAAAGCTCTATATCAACAACTGCTACTACCTCAACAGCAGCAAGAACAGCATTTCTTTCGACGATCTGCCCAAATACTACGGCAAGGGTAATTCCAAAAGCAACTCCCTTAGCGGGCTGCTGCGTACAGAAGCGGCACGGGAAAAAATGCTCAACGGCGATCTCAGCTACCTCCGTAATTACGGCTGGAACGGTGGTTCCAACACGTATAGCATCAAGGGCCTGACGGGCCTGACCTATGAGCAGATGTCCCAGCGCACCGGTGCCAACATCGTCACCCAGAACAACAGCAGCGGCACGACCCAACGCTACGATAGCTTTGCCGCCGCTCTGGGCAGCAGCTTTGCGTGGGTCACTACCGAGGAAAACGGCGCCGAGGTCCACGGCAAATACAGCTTCCCCGGCAGCGACGAGGCCCTGCAGGGTCAGGACTTCCCCTTCCCCACCGTGCTGGTGCAGGATAACGTCTTTGGCCGGGCCCGTCTACACTACGGCTGGTGGCCGTCATCTGGCCTCTACTGGAGCAAGGGCTTGCTGACGCTGGACATGATCACCGACTACGATGCCGCCGGCGGTGAATCCGCCGTGACGCTGGATCTGCGGTTCGAGGGCACGGATCCCGGCACGGAGCTCCCCACCCTGTCCTATACCAAGGACGGCATCGTCACTGCCGAGCTTCAGCCGGACGGCACGGGCCACTACAAGGTCCGCATCGTGGGACAGGCCATCGGCTCCACCGAGATCATCGCCACACTGGGGGATTACACCGCCCGTCTGGCAGTGGACGTCACCGCCAAGCTCTCCATCTCCGTGGATCAACTCTCCGTAGAGCAGTATGTAGGCGAGAGCACTACCCTCACCCTCACCGCACGGGACGGCACCGGCCAAGTGCTCACCGGCGTCAAATGGGACGTGGTCAGCGGCTCTGACCGGGTGGTCACGCTGTCCCCGGTGAGTCGGGATCAGCAGGTCACCGTCACCGGTAAGGGCGAGGGCGAGGAGACTCTGCTGGTGCAGGCCGGTGTCACCGTGGGCCAGCGCACCTTCACCAGTGAGCTGCGCCTCACCGCCACCATCCATATGCAGGGCGTGCTGGGCATCGCCCATGTGGGCGATGGAGACGCCGTGTATCGTCAGGGCATCCTGAATCGGGACGCCACCGACTGGGATACCCCTCTCGGCCCCGCCGAGGGCGATGTCCCCGATTACGAGGGTCTGTACCTGTACAGCCGTGGCAAGGCGGCGGACTTCCGGTACTTCACCGTAACGGCCCTTACCGTTCTGGATAGCACCGGCACTTCCCACGATATGCTCTCCACCGCCGATGAGGACTACCGGGTCACCGTAGGCGACGTGGTGGCCGCCCAACAGGACGGCGACTTCAGCTATCGCCCCATCACCATCCACGGACGGCAGCAGGAGACAGTCACCCTGCAGGTGACCCTCACCGACACCCGCACCGGCCGGCCCTATACGCTGGATATCCCCTATACCCTGACGGCGGAGGATACGCAGATCACCGCCACCTTCGTGGTGGGCCGCCTGCGGCTGGAGAAGGCCGTTCCCTTCGGCCAGCCCGCCGCCGGCTTCCTCCCCACGGAGGAGGAGCTTGCCTCGGCGCTCCGGCCCGTTGTGGGCTGGACCCCCAGTCCCGACCTGCCCCTGTTCCAGGATACCACCTTTGAACCCATCTATCAGGATACGGAGGAGCCAGGTCTGCTCCGCTGGCGCTGGAGCCGATAACCGTTTTGCAGAAAGGAGGCCATTGGAATGAAAAAGTGTACAGACCGGAAGGGCGTCACCATTCTGATGGCCCTCCTCCTGCTGCTGGTAGCCAGCATGGTCAGCGTAGTGATCCTTACGGCGGCCACTACCGCCGCCCGGCCCCTCTCCCACCCCTGGGGGG
>OGRE01002175.1_pt1 | contig 14575 bp, 9 predicted proteins | sample 1553421 | NCBI WGS metagenome assembly OGRE01 (sample SAMEA2580076, study PRJEB22360) | human gut metagenome | biome: human gut; feature: human-associated habitat; material: faeces | place: Denmark | collected 2008/2010 | reverse complement strand
TCCGGGGCTATTTGATTAATTATTTAACTCGTCCCATTTTAACGGGACACTAATGAATTTGAACATTAAAATTAAACATGTCCGGATTGCTACCAACAATTCCGGAATAAACAACTCACTCAAACACCGGCATAGCTACGAACAAATTGCCGGTGTTTATTTTGCAGTAATAACTACCTGATTATTTTCATCCATTACGAAACGCACGTCCACCACCGTCTCTATCACTTTAAACAATTCTTCCAACGGCATACTTTTATCGATTACCCCCGTAAAAGTCACAGCTCTCACGGTCTCGTCGGAAAACACCGTTTCCACCCCATACCAACGGTACACCTGTCTCATAATCTCCTCCAACGACATCCGGCTAAACACAAACAGTCCATCTTTCCAGGCAATATATTCCCGTACATCCACTTTCTTCACGTTCAAACTCTCTGCCGACGCAGCAGCCTGCTCTCCCGGAACCAATACAATCTGACGTGTTCCTCTCCCAACCCTTACCTTCCCCTCTACCAGCGTTGTCACGACATCGGTACGTTCCGGGTAAGCATTTACATTAAAGTGCGTTCCCAAAACATTCACTTCCACCCCCTGCGCCATAACCTTAAACGGATGTTCCTTATCTTTAGCCACTTCAAAATACGCCTCACCCTCCAAATATACTTTACGTTCATTACCCGTAAATACTTCCGGATATTTCAAGCGGCTGTCCGAATTTAAATACACAACCGTTCCGTCTGATAAGCGTAACTGATATTCCGAACTTCCAATATATTAAACCGCTCAGCCGCCCTATTTTTCTGTCCACTTACCTCATATACAAGTCCCCCGATACTATCCCGGCGGATAGTTACCGCATCGGTCGTCAGAGATTCTTCCAGCTGTTGCTCATCTACCGCAATTTTTTTCCCAAATGCCAAAGTCAGCATAACGGCATTCTGCGGACGTACATATCCTTCCATTTGCTGCTGTTGCTCATTCCCACGGCCATTCCAAAGGATATATCCCGCCACACCTAACCCCAAAGGTAACACTACGGCAACTGCATACTTTATCACATTCCACCATAATCTCCGCTCCTTATTCCTTACCGTACCTATCTCCCTTTGTACTTTATCAAACACTTCTTCTATATCCAACTCCGGTTCTTTCACAGCCATATACATTTGGTCGACAACTTCCCGCACCTGCAATTCATCTTTGTTCCCCTCTTCATAAAGAGCTGCCCATACTTTACGGAATAATTCCTCTTTGGTACTTGTATCCATGCTCCTGCATTTTGAAATTCTTTTATAAAGAACATGAACATCCCGAAAGGGTGAAAAAATTATAGTATTTTTTTTAAGGAAAGTAAAAATAAAATAGTAAGATACATATTATCAGGAGATTTCTGAACCGTATTTTTTAATTTCTTATAAGCAATCTTCACTTGTGACTTTACTGTATTCACCGACACCCCCAATTCCTTGGCCGTATCTGTATAGCTCATTCCCTCAATTACAGACATCACAAATATCTTTCTACATCCTTCCGGCAATGCATCAATTACTTTCTTTATAGTCAATAATTTAGCATCTACATCAATCTCATCGTACGTCAACCCCGCTAACCATTCCTGCTCACGCACAATCTCTTTTTCCTGCCTGATCCGGATATTTTGATGCCGGATATAATTCAACACATAATGCCGCACACAAGAATATAAATAACCCTCTATGGCAATATCAGGCTTCATCTCCTTCCGATGGTTCCACAAATACACAAAACTTTCCTGAACAGCATCTTCTGCCACAGCTGTATCCCGATAAAGTCCTAATGCCACAAGCTGCATACTTCGCGCATATTTCCGGAACAAACGTTCAAAAGCCTTCACATCGCCGGCAATAAACTTATTTATGGTTATCTGATCTAACATGATTTCAATTACAAAATTGAAAAAAATAAATACAAACACAATTCTACCCAACAATTTTTTTCCAAAAAAATAAAAATATCACCAATACCATTATTTTTCAATCACACTTTTTATATACTTTTGTAAGGAAAAACAACAAATACAATTATGGCACAACTTCCTTCTATACCAAAGGGAACAAGAGATTATTCACCTGAAATCATGGTGAAGCGCAATTATATATTCGATACGATCAAGAGTGTTTTTAAACGATACGGTTATATGCCGCTGGAAACGCCAGCCATGGAAAACCTGTCCACTTTAATGGGCAAGTACGGAGAGGAAGGGGATAAGCTATTATTCAAAATCTTAAATTCAGGAGATTTTATCGGGAACATCTCCGATCAGGAATTATTAGAAAAGAATAGTATAAAGCTCACCAACAAGATCTCAGAAAAAGGATTACGTTATGACCTGACTGTCCCTTTCGCACGATTTGTCGTACAACATCAAAGCGAATTAACCTTTCCTTTCAAACGTTATCAAATCCAGCCGGTTTGGCGGGCCGATCGGCCTCAAAAAGGACGTTACCGGGAATTTTATCAATGTGACGTAGATGTTGTCGGAAGTGATTCGCTTTTGCATGAAGTAGAGTTGATTCAAATGGTCGACGAAGTATACCGGCGTCTGAAAATCAAGGTGCGTTTATTAATCAATAACCGGAAAATACTGGCAGGAATTGCAGAAATCATAGGTTATCCGGACCAGCTGACAGATATTACAGTAGCCATCGATAAAATGGACAAAATCGGTCTGGACAAGGTTAATGCTGAATTACGGGAAAAAGGAATCACCGAAGAAGCAATCGTCAAATTGCAACCTATTTTGAACCTGGAAGGAAGTAATAGTGAGAAGCTGGAAAAACTCAAAACTATTTTACAGGATAGCCCTATCGGTTTAAAAGGTGTCGAAGAACTATCCATTGTATTCGATTATCTGAAGGATGTGGACATCCGGACCGAAATCAAACTGGACCTTACCCTGGCCCGTGGTTTGAGTTATTATACCGGTGCTATTTTTGAAGTAAAAGCCTTAGATGTCCAGATCGGTAGTATCACCGGAGGTGGACGTTATGATGACCTGACCGGTATTTTCGGATTAAAAAATATGTCGGGAGTAGGTATATCCTTCGGTGCCGACCGTATTTTCGATGTCATGAATCAACTGGATCTGTTTCCCAAAGATAATATGACAACCACTCAGATCCTTTTCGTCAATTTCGGTAAGCAGGAAGAAAGATATTGTTTACCACTTCTCAAACAACTGCGGGAAGCCGGTATCAATGTGGAAATTTATCCGGAAGCCGCTAAAATGAAAAAACAGATGACTTATGCAGATAAAAAAGAGATACCTTTCGTAGCCCTGATCGGCGAAAATGAAATGCAAGAAGGTATTATCTCCCTGAAAAATATGCTATCGGGTGAACAGCATAATGTTACAACGGAAGAGTTAGTCGAAAGACTCAAGCGATAAGACGAATAAAACATTCATCAACCGGTATTTATGCAGATATATAAAAAGGAACACCGTCCCCTGAAAAGTCACGGATACGATTCCAGATGTCCATGATAAAATGAAAAAGAACAGTGAAAACGGGAAACAACTTTCACTACATGTGATGTGTGCATTTTTCAATTTTTAATTTTCAACATTCAATTATCATGGTACATTATATATCTCCAGCACCTCTTACATTCGAGGTCATCGATAAAATTTTAAGTAAGAATTACAAACTGGCTCTTTCCGAAGATAGTAAAAAATTAATCAACGATTGTAAAGCCTACCTGGATCATAAAATCGAGAGTTCTGCCAAACCTTTATATGGCATAACGACAGGTTTCGGTTCATTATGCAAAATCAGTATTTCCAAAGAAGACCTCAGCCAATTACAGGCCAACCTGGTGATGTCACACGCTTGTAGTCTTGGAGAACCGATTCATCAGGATATCATTCGTCTGATGTTATTGCTGAAAGCACATGCTTTGTCGCTGGGGAAATCCGGTGTGCAATTAGTGACCGTCGAACGGATCATCGATATGTTCAATCATAATGTATTGCCGGTAGTCCGTGAATTAGGTTCTTTGGGAGCCTCCGGCGACTTAGCTCCTTTGGCCAATCTATTTTTACCTTTAATTAACGAAGGAGAAGTGTGGTATAAAGGCAAGATTTGCGATGCAAAAGCAATCAATGCCAAATTGGGTTGGGCCCCGATCAAACTCGGAGCTAAAGAAGGATTGGCACTATTAAACGGTACTCAGTTTATGAGTTCTCATGCCGTATATGCTTTATTGAAAGCTTTCAAGATTGCCAAATATGCCGATATCATCGGAGCGCTTTCATTAGAAGCTTACGACGGTCGAATCGATCCTTTCTTACCTCAGATCCAGGCCGCACGTCCTCACCCGGGTCAAATCGAAACAGCACGCAATATCCGTACTTTACTGGAAGGGTCCGAATTCCAGCAAAAAGAAAAAACACATGTTCAGGATCCCTACTCTTTCCGTTGTATGCCACAAGTTCACGGAGCCAGTAAAGACAGTATCATGTATGTCGCTTCTGTTGTAGAACGGGAAATTAATTCCGTAACGGACAATCCCACCATTTTCATGGAAGACGATTTGATTATTTCCGGCGGCAACTTCCACGGTCAACCTCTGGCTTTGGTGATGGACTTCCTGAGTATTGCTTTGGCAGAGTTAGGCAGTATATCCGAGCGGCGTACTTACCGGCTGATTTCAGGTGACCGGGGAAATATTCCTGAATTCCTGGTAGCCAATCCGGGCCTGAACTCCGGTTTTATGATTCCTCAATACGCAGCAGCAGCTATTGTAAGCAAAAATAAACAATTGTGCACTCCCTGTTCTGTAGACTCTATTCCTTCTTCCAACGAACAGGAGGACCATGTCAGCATGGGAGGAAATGCAGCGACGAAAACGGTTAAGGTTGCCGAAAACGTAGAACGTATTTTAGCAATAGAACTGATGAATGCAGCTCAGGCAATCGATTTACAGCGGCCAACCAAAACCTCACCTTACCTGGAAGAGTTCCTGAAAGAATTCCGTAGCATCGTCCCCTTCAACGGGCAAGACAGAGTGATGTATAAAGACATCGATGCCGCCACAGAATTTTTAAAACAAGGTGATTTCGAATAAAGCCCAGCGATTTCTTCAGTAGAATATCCCCCAAGTCAAAAAAGCTTTGGGGATATTCCCGAAGAAATTCTTTCATTCATTACGATGTTTGCGCAGATAACGTGTCAAACTTCTTTCACCAATCAAAAGAAGTATAAAAATCCCCAGCAACACAAGGATACGCATACAAACCCCGGAATACAACGAAAAAGTAAAATGACGCATATCGATCATCATCACACTCAACAAGATCGATAAAACATCCAGATACATCACTCCCCGGATCAGTTTCAATCTTTTACTTTTCAATATCTTATTTCTACTTTCCATATTGCCAATAAAGATAACAATCCTAAAATAAAAGACAAAACTTTTCTTTTCTTACCACAAATTATTTTTAATTTTATGGAATTCCATTCGTTTTTGCATCTCTAAGACGATAAATATTTCGTATGTATCATAAAAATAGAAACAGATGAGACTAAGTAAACTTTTAATCGGCATACTATTATTTATAGGTTCAGCCACTTACGCACAGCACTCCCCGCAGGACACCTTGACGGCCTACTACTATCGATATCCTCAACAAGCCATCAAAGACGCCGAGGCACTATACCGACAAGCCATCAAAAACAACGATACCCCTTTACTGATCAAATCATTGATTTTAAAAACTACTTTTACGTTAGCGATCGATCACGAGGACTATCCGGCAATATTAAGCGAAGTCGAAAAATACCTTTCCCAGGAGACGGATTCTGCCGGTATAGCTGTCATAAATTCCTATTGTGCCCAGCTTTATGCAGAGTACTACAATAACAACAGCTATCTGATCAACCAACGCACCCCCGTAACCGATTATATTCCGGAAGATATAGCAAGCTGGAGCAGTAATATTTTCGCCGAAAAAATCAAAAAATGTGTAGCAGCCTCTCTGCTTCCTGCCCGAAAATTACAAGAAACTCCTTTGAGTGCATACAAAGCCATACTGACTTCTTTGACTCCAGCGGATTCATTACGTCCTACACTTTACGACTTTCTTTGTTACCGGGCTATAAATATTCTTTTGCAAACCAATACTCCCGGCTTTGCAGAACCATCTTCCGATTCTCCTTTACTATTCGCTCCGGCCGACGAATTTATCGCCACTCCTATTCCCGCAGAACTAAAAGGGCGGTCGGCTACCATTTTACAGATATGGCAAGAATTACTCCGGTTCCGGAAAAACGAGGCTAATCTTCCAGCTCTTCTGACCACCGACTTGGACCGTCTGGAATATGCCAAAAAACTTTCTTCCGAAGACAGAGATTCACTTTATCTAAAAGCTTTGCAGGAACTGACCCAAAAATACATCGGCAGTCCTTTTGTCATCGAAGTGATGGCTAAAGAAGCCAATGAATATGTACAAGCCCTATCTTCCTTTACATTTGGGCAATCTGCCGATCCACAACAACTCATCAAAGAAAAAGAAAAGATCATCAACTTCTGCGAAAAAGGGATACATTTATATCCTAAATATACACGTATCAACTTGCTACGTTCGATCGTCAGCGAAATGAAAGCTCCTAAACTATCGCTCCAACTCCCTGAAGTAATCTACCCGGAAGAAAAGGTTGCCTTAAAACTGACTTCACAGAACCTGGACAATGCCACCTTACAAATCTACCGAATCGATCTCACGACCGAGGCATACGAACAATTGAAAAATCAGGATAAGAACAATGTCCAACGTAAAGTTTACGAAAAACGTTTCACCTTAACTCCCAGTCTGATCGAACAAGATACCACCATCCATATCCCCCTTCCCGAAGCCGGACTCTATCAGATTTCATTAAATACAACGGAGACAAAACATAGTGTATCCCAAACTGTTATCGCCACCCATTTATTTTCAAATTCTCAGAACAGCAAGAACCAGCAAATTTATTCCGTATACGATTCGAAGAGTGGCAAACCCATTCCCAAGGCCAAAATTCTTCTTTATAAACCCAACTATCCGGGTTACACCCTACTAGACACAGTGTTTACCAATTCCCGGGGACTGGCATTCTCTTCCCAAAATTTATCTAAACAAAATCTGGCTTATCAGGTAATCAATCCGGAGAACCCTAATGGTCCCATCAACCCGATATACCGGTGGTATACCTCTCCTACCTCTCAAAACCATACGACCTTAATCACCGACAGAAGGATTTACCGGCCAGGCCAAACGGTTTATTATAAAGGTATCGGCTGGAAAGCAACCCTAGATACCCTTTATGCGCTGGAAGGTCAAAAATACAAAATCAGCTTTAAGGATGCCAACGACAAGGAAATCGCCCAACAAGAAGTAACATCCAACCGATATGGTTCCTTCACAGGAAGTTTCGTCATTCCGGCCCGCATCCTTAACGGATATTTTACCCTCTATACCGAAAAAGGTCAGACTACCATCGAGGTTGCGGATTACAAACGACCTGAATTCGAAATCACCTTTCACAAACCGACACGAACCTATTTTGTCGGTGATATCGTCCGGCTGAAAGGACAGGTCGGAAGCTTTTCCGGCGTAAAAATGGCTAATACCGAAATCAATTATACCATTTCGGTATCATCGCCGATATTCTATTTTCCACGTAGAGACACCACAATCCACGGTATTACCAGAAGTAACGCCGAGGGAAATTTCGAGATTACTTTTAAAGCCCAGGATATTCCGTCCTATCCCTCTTTCCGCAACTCCTATCTCTATGAAATAAAGGTAAAAGTGACGGATACCAAAGGTGAAACAGAGGAAGCGGGCACGAGTATTCCCATCTATTCCGGCAAAGCAACCCCAGCTTTACAAATCCCGGAACAAGTGAATAAACAACAACGTACTGCTTTTCATATCTCACTAGAGGAAATCGGCAACGACTCCAGTGCTTATCCGGTAAAGTACACCATACAAAAATTGGTATCCCCCAAACAATTACAAACCAATTTAGAAATCAAAGACACTATCGTAGAAAAAAACATCCTTGAAGGTCATCTAGACGTCTTCCGAAAAGATTCTATTTTTCCGGATTTAACCCAACAAACATCAGGTATATATTTATTTACAGTGGAATGCAACCAAATCAAGACAAATCGAGTCTTTTTCCTCTATTCCCCTCTGGATCAGAAACCGCCTTTCCCTACCTATGAGTGGGTTGTCAGAGAAAAAACCACTTGCCGGCCGGGAGAAACCGCCCGAATTCTTTTCGGTACTTCAGCCAAAGAAGCTTATGTCAGATATGATATTTATACTTCCGATAAATTAATCAAACGCTCTTACCCTATCCTTTCCAACGAAGTCATCCCGATCGATATTCCTTTCCTGGAGGAATACGGACAACAAATCTGGCTGTATATCTCCTACGTAAAAGACAAAAAATTTTTTTCTCAGGTCATTCCCATCCAAAGGGCAAAACCGGATCGTAAGTTAACCGTAGAGACCAAAGTTTTCAGAGACCATCTTATCCCAGGACAATCGGAGACCTGGAAACTTCGGGTTGTCGACGCAACAGGAAAACCGGTGACTGCCGAGTTATTGGCTATGATGTACGATGCCTCTCTCGACAAAATCGTACCGAACCATTTTTATTTCCGGCCGATTTATTTAAATCCTGGCACACCTTACGCCTGGATATGTCCATTCCGTTATAATTTCAACAACCGGATTATTTTGTCGGATCATATTTTCAGACGTCCTTCTTATCCTGTCACACCTCTTTCTTTCAGTGAATTACAGACTTATGTATCTTCACATTCCCATTATCGGTTTTCAACCAAAGCGTTGGGAAATACCTACATGACCGGTTCAGCCAAGTTGGCTGCCAGTGATTTTGCAGAAGCGGCATCAGACGAAGCCGGATCATCCGGAATGCCAACCCCCGAAATAAACTACCGGGAGAACTTCCAGGAGACCGCCTTTTTCTATCCCCAACTACAAACAGATCCGGAAGGATATGTCGATATCAGTTTTACTATACCTGACGCGACAACCCAATGGAAATTCACAGCTCTCGCCACGACACCCGCCTTACGGACCGGGCAATTATCCGAAACGATCGTTACTTCCAAACCGCTGATGGTACGCCCGAATCTGCCCCGTTTCCTCAGAACCGGCGATCAGACGGAATTGCAAGTAACCGTCAGTAACCTGTCGGATACTATTCAGCAAGGCAAAGTAAACTTTGAATTTTTCGATCCGGCAAATCAAAAAGTTTTCATGCAGCAAAATCAGACTTTCCGGACACACCCCCAGGGCAGTCAAACGCTAACTTTCCAGTTCACTGTACCGGCAGATATCGATTTGCTGGGATTCAGAGTATCCGCTCAAAGCGGGCACTTCAGTGATGGCGAGCAACATTTGCTCCCCGTATTGCCGACAGAAACTTTAATCACTCAGACCTTACCGATCTACACGAATCAGACCGGCAAGCATACCTTTACGCTAAAACAACCCAACACCACGATCACTCCTTATCGGCTAACTTTCGAATTAACCGAGAATCCGATCTGGTATGCTGTTTTGGCTATCCCCTCCATACAACAACCTCAGAACGAAAATATCACCGACTTATCAGGTGCCTATTATGTCAACAGCATAACCCAGCGTATTATACATGCCAATCCTCATATCGCCGGAGTTATCCGCAGCTGGCATCTATCCGCAGACGACCCGACTTTATTGTCCAAACTGGAACAGAACCAAGAGCTGAAATCCATTTTGCTGGAAGCTTCACCTTGGGTAATGCAAGCACAATCGGAAACAGAATGTATACAGAGTTTGGTTCAATTATTCGACCAAAACAGATTAGATTACCAACAAAAAAGTATACTCCAAAAGCTTGCAGCATTACAAAATCCGACAGGAGGCTGGAGTTGGTTCAAAGGAATGTATCCGAGTCGTTTTATGACTGCCAATGTTCTTGCGATTATGGCCAGGGCTAATCTTACCGGCCAACGGGCTTTCAATGAGCAAGAGAAAGAGATGCAAATAAAAGCACTTCGTTACCTGGATAATGAAATCCGAAAAGATTTTGAGACAACTCCCCAACGAATCGGATACGAACAAATCCTTTACCTCTATGTCAGGAGTCTATATCGGGATATCCCCTTGGGAGATGCTTTGAAAGCACACAAATATTTTATAGCATTAGCTCAAAAGCAATGGAGCGATTTCACTCTGTATGAAAAAGCTTTAACTGCCGTTACATTAAACCGATACGGTTTTAAGCAAGAAGCACAAAACATACTGAAATCCCTGCGCCAATATGCAGTCACGAATAATGAACAAGGGATGTACTGGCCTAATAACCGGAGACAAATTTACAGAAATTCAGCCATTCAGACTCACGTTGCCTTGATGGAAGCTTTTTACGAGTTAGAAGGGAATACGCCCGAGACCGAATTGATGAAACAATGGTTACTCCGGCAAAAACAAACTCAAAATTGGGGAAACGTTCCTTCTACCGTAGACGCGCTCTATGCCCTGCTGTTAACAGGGAAAGATCAACTGAATCAATCTGAAAAAATAACTGTCGAATTAGGGAAACAGACATTACCGGTCTCTACTACCGCCAATCCCTTAGGTTATTTAAAGTATACCTATACAGCATCCGAAATCCAACCCGATATGCTGAATGCCGATATCACCAAAACGACCGATTCTCCTAGCTGGGGCGGTTTATATTTGCAATACTTCGAAAAATTCGATCAGGTACAACAACAGAAAGGAATACTCAGTGTCACTAAAAAACTCTTTATTGAAAAAATAGGGTCGGATGGCAAGCAAGAACTCCTTCCTCTCGGAAAGGAAAAACTGAAAACAGGAGATAAAGTGATTACCCGCCTAACGCTTTCTTTAAAACAAGACATGGATTTTCTTTACCTGAAAGATTTCAGAGCTGCCTGTTTCGAACCCATCGGGCAGTTATCGGGCAATCGATGGAAATTCGGTACCGTATACTATGAAGAATCTAAAGATGCCGTTACCAATTTCTTTTTCAATTCTCTGGCCAAAGGTACTTACGTATTGGAATACCCGGTATGGGTAAATCAGGCAGGCACCTATCAGGACGGGATCGCAACTTTCCAAAGCATGTACGCCCCGGAATATACGGCCTATAGTGAGGCAGGAAAAATAACCGTAACCAAGTAACAAAAAAAGCTGAGGTTTACCCTCAGCTTTTTTTACTCTTCAATCACCAACCGGAAACCGGAGCCGTGAACGTTCTCTATCTTTATATTCTGATCATCTTTAAAATATTTCCTCAATTTAGTCACATAAACATCCATACTTCTGGCTGTAAAATAATCATTGGTCCCCCATATCTCGGTCAATGCTTTCTCACGGGGTAACAAGCCATCTTTATAATTATACAGCAATTCCAGCAGACGAGCCTCTTTCGGGGTCAATTTGATTTGTTCCTCATTTTTTGTGATCGTCCGCAATTCGGTATTGAACACATATTCACCGATAGTGATAAATTTCGGTTTAGGCTCGGCTTCTTCGTGTTTACTACGGCTAAGGATCGCTTTAATCTTCAAAATCAGTACTTCAGAATCAAAAGGCTTTACAATATAATCATCCGCCCCGATCTCATAACCTTGTTTCATATCTTCTTTCATACTTTTAGCCGTGATATAAACAAAGGGCACATTTCCATCGATCTCACGAATTTTTTTACCTAAGGTAAAACCGTCCATTTCAGGCATCATAACATCCAGTAAACAGATGTCGAACTTATCTTTCCGGAAAGCCTCCAAACCATCGTTACCATTCACACATAAAGTAACTTCATAATCGGATAATTCCAAATAAGATTTCAATACCGAACCAAAACAGGGGTCATCTTCCACTAACAATATTTTCTGTGCCATACTTTTTGATTTTTGACTTACGATTTACAATTTACGATTTCAACTTTTAATGCAAGGCTTTTCAAAGCTCTTTTCGTAAATCATAAATCTGAAATCTAAATTATTTTATTCTTTTTTAAATTCTATCTCTACCAAAGTTCCTTTATTTTTCCTGGAAGTCAATTTCACACTTCCACCGTGCAACTCTACGATAGACTTCACATAACTCAGCCCCAATCCGAATCCTTTCACGTTATGTAAATTTCCACTCGGAACACGGTAAAAACGTTTGAATACTTTCTTCTGGGCTTCTTTCGATATGCCGATACCATGATCTTGCACTCCGATCAGATAAGCTCCGGTCTTTTCTTGTGTATATACCAATATCTCCGGTTTTCCGCCCGAATATTTAATGGCATTATCGATCAGATTGCATACAGCATTCATCATATGAACTTCATCTACCGAACGGATGAAATGATCGGCTTCAAACTTGCACTCCAAAGTTCCGCCGGCATTTTGGACAATGAGCATAAAATGTTCAGCTGCTTCTCTGACCATTTCATTGATATCTACCTCAGTCTTATTTATTTGCAATTCTCTCCGATCCAACTTCGCTTGTTGCAAGATCCGCTCGACGTACTTATTCATCCGGTCATTTTCACTCTTAATCATGGTATTGAATTTCAGGATCTGTTCCCGGTCGTTCAATACCTTATCTTTCATAATAGCAGAAGTAGCCAGAGATATCGTCGCTATCGGGGTCTTGAATTCGTGCGTCATATTATTGATAAAATCGTTCTTGATGACCGATAATTTCTGTTGACGCATAATGATAACGATCGTAATAATAAATACGAACATCAACCCGAAAATACAGAATCCGGAAGCTAAAAACAGCCACCCCATATTTTCCAGTAAGACCGGCTGCACCGACTCAAAGCTCACCCCCAGATAATATCCTTTTTTGACTAAATCCTGTTGAAACAGTTCCACATAATAAAAATTCTTAGGAGCCCCACCTTTTACCCTGTTCAGCAGTCCCTGTTTAGTCATAATCTCATAAGTGAAAGGCAAATGAATATTATAAGTCCGGAAACCATACAATAATAAATTATCGATATCAATATGAGCCAGACGTTGTTCGGCAGATACATTTTCAGGATCTTTTTCATGAAGCAAACGTATCAGAAATTCTTGCATCTGCTGACTGAGCTGTGCCAGTCTGGCAGCCCGTGCCGTACTATCCCGCTGAGGTAACTCCATCGACCGGATCGTTTGCTCGATAAATTCCTGATCTATTTTCTTCCCGATTCCGGAACGGGCATACGGGACAACTGAAAACAAATAGGAACGCTCACCTTTCAACCGATTGATATCGTTATTCAGAATATTAAACAAATTGTTGGAATACCATTCAGAGGAGGTTCCCCCTTGCTGGGAAGCGATCAGGTCATTGTAGTTTTTAATCTCCCCGATCTGTTCATTCATTTCCTGTTTGTATCTCAGGTAATTGAATTCATCGATCCGGTTGACCACCCGGTTCAATACATCGTATACCTGCGAAGTAAATTTCGTTTCCCGTTCCCGGATAGCATATTTTATCCACAGCCATTGCACAACGACTACTGCCGTAAATGCAGCCATCATCACAACCAAAAGAATTTTAATAATTGTCTTCTTTATCATACTCCAGGAATATCTCCGTAAAAATAGTATTTATTACAAAATAATCAAAATCTGTATGATATGAAAATAAAAAGGGGGTACCGGACAGGTACCCCTAAAAACAACTAAGTAATAAAAACGGGAAAACAAAACCATTTACATGGCTTTACTTTTATTGCAATTTTTCTGCAGTAGTCTTATAAATATTACTTTCCTTATTGGCAATTTCCAATTTTTTGAACAGCTCTCTCTGTAAATCGAGACTATCTTTCAGTTCGTCTTGTAATAAGAAAAGAGACAATTCCATCGTCGGGTTAACTTCGATCAGGTTCTTGACATATTTAGCACGAGCGCGGATATAACGTTGTCTTTGCAACTGATGAACTCCCAACAATACTTCTTCTTCTTTCGATCTTTTGGGTTTTTCCATGATCTTTTTGATTGCTTTGTCGATCGGTTCGATCGGTCCTTCATATTTCTCCTTGAACATTTTTTTCAACTTCGCATATTCCATATCCAGGCCCGAACCTTTCACTTCAATTTGATCGGGGAATTTAATTTTTCCCTGAATCCATATCTGATCTTTACTATCGAGAATAAATTCCAATGTATTTTTTCCTGCCACATCCACCCATACTCTAGCTGGTATTTGCAATGCCTCTGTTTCGAGATCGATATTACCGTCAGTAACATCTTGCTGGGCTAAGATCACCAATCCTTGTTGTCCCGGCATCTCTGCCAACAATTTCACAGTACCCTGTAAACCAATAACTTTCCCTCTGACTTTTACCTTATTAGAATTACATCCGGCTAATAAAAGCGTAAAAGCAATTAAAAATAAACAAATCCTTTTCATTTTCTTATCTCACTTTGTAAATTTTATAGCGCAATTTTCTACAAAGATATAAAGAACTCGCAAAAAAACGGCAAAATTTGGATAAATAAAGTAAGT
>OGRE01002152.1_pt1 | contig 14713 bp, 6 predicted proteins | sample 1553421 | NCBI WGS metagenome assembly OGRE01 (sample SAMEA2580076, study PRJEB22360) | human gut metagenome | biome: human gut; feature: human-associated habitat; material: faeces | place: Denmark | collected 2008/2010 | reverse complement strand
GTTTCGCGCTGGCCGCACCGAACAGGGTCAAATGCTGCTGCCGATGACCTACACCTTCCCGCTGACCATGTTCCGCGAATCGGACGTAACGCTCACCACCACAGCGGAAACCACATGGCAGGACATGCTGAACGACAAAACGAATGTGCTCATTGCTGCCGCGAACTGGATACCCACGATGGAAGAGCAGGAAAATTTTGAAAACCAGTGCGGTGGCCCGCTGCTCCCCTACATACTGGGCGACCTTGCCGATTACAGCAGTGAAAAGCTGCTCTTTACGGAAGACGAGCTTTTGCAGCGCATCACCGACGTTATAGAGTTGGATGTGCGCAATAAGAACGGCGAATTTGAAAATGTCCCGCCTTATTACCACTGGTTTGCATGCGGCGGCCTTACGGGCAGCGACTTTGCCGATCCGCATGTCAAGGTGCGCGACCAAGGCCCCATCACCATGGTGCCGCTCTATTCGGACGACGGCGGTATGACCGCAGCGGTCACGTCGTATGTCGCTATTAACCGCAGCACAAAGCACGCGGACGAAGCGTTCTTCCTCGCCGACCTTTTGCTGCGCAAAGAGACCCAGCTGTCCTCCGCGCTCTATTCCGAGTGGCTCGTATACAATGATTCCGTAGGCATCCCCGTTTATGTCGATGCCATGCAGGATACCAGCCCTGTAACGTGGCACGGCATGACCGATTGGCACATGAGCGCCGAAAACTACGAAAACTTCAGCGCCGCGCGCAGCCAGATCACCCGCGTTCGCTTCCAGGGCGGTTTGGAGGAAGCGCTTGTAAATTGCTACTATGCGTGCAGCGATGCCCGCTACCAAGACCCCAATGCCGACCTCGCGCCCATCATTGCCGAATGGTACAAGACCATGGAGCAGTGGGTGCAGGAATAAAAGGCGGTGCTTTATGAGAAAAGCATTTCACGGATATATCCTGATCGCCCCGGTGATGATCGGCTGCCTTGTGTTCACGCTCATCCCGTTTGGTATTGTGCTGCGCTATTCGTTTACGCAGGGCTACGGCGCCGCCGGTATGTTCGTCGGCATGGAGCATTATACGAAGATGTTCCAAAACGACCTTTTCCGTCTGGCGTTTTTCAACACGATGAAGTTTTTAGCCGTCGGGCTGCCGCTCATCATGCTGCTTTCCTACCTTTTGGCACTCCTCATGCAAAAGCAGGCGGGCAAGCATAAGCTATTAAAATCTGTCTTTTTGTTTCCGTATATCATGCCCGTCGCCGGTACAGTCTTGCTCATCGATCTGCTTTTCGGCGAAAAGGGCGCTGTAAACGGCTTGTTTGCCGCGTTAAACCTGCCCATCATCGAGTGGCTGGACGGCAAATACGCGTTCTGGGTCATGATCCTCATGTACCTCTGGAAAAACACGGGGTACAGCGTTATTCTGCTGCTCGCAGGGCTCGTCACCGTCCCCGCGGAGCAGTACGAATCCGCCGATCTCGACGGCGCTTCGGCGTTTCAGAAGTTCCGCTACATCACCACGCCGCAAATGTGGTATTCCGTGTTTTTCGCCTTGATTTTCTCCGTCATCAACGCATTTAAGTGCTTCCGCGAGATCTTTCTTATCGGCGGCGAGCACCCCGTGGATGAGCTTTACATGCTCCAGCATTTCATCAACAACTGCTTCAGCAACCTCAATTACCAGAAGCTCTCCGTGGCTTCGGTCTTATTGTTGATCGTCATTATCGTATTCTTTGGCTTATTCTATGCGTTTGTCAGCCGAAAGGAGGCGTTCCGCGAGTGAAACGGTTTTTCTCCGGGCTGTTTGCCGCTTTGGTCGTGGTGTTATCCGCTGCGCCGTTTTTGTACGTGTTCGTGCGCAGCTTTCTGTCGCCTGGCGGCGTTACGTTCCAGTATTATTACGACGTTTTTCTGGCTTCCCCAAAATATCTTTTCCGCTTTTGGAAAAGTATCGGCATGGCCGTGTGCATCGCCGCGGGGCAGCTTTTGATCTCCGTTTTTGCCGGGTTCGGGTTTGCAAAGTATAAGTTCCCGGGCCGCAACTTCCTTTTCTTCCTTTTAATGATCCTCATGACGCTGCCTGTGCAGGTCACGCTCGTGCCCGATTTCATCATGCTGGGCTACATGAACCTGCTGAATACCTACGCAGCGCTGATCTTACCGTCTATTATCGTGCCGCTCGGCACGTTTATTTTAACGCAAAGCTTTAAATCGGTGCCGGACACCGTTCTGGATGCCGCCATGCTGGACGGCTGCGGTGTGCTGCGCATGCTGTTTTACGTCGTTTCGCCGATGAACAAAAGCGGCCTTGTGTGCGTTTTGCTGCTCTCCTTCCTCGACGCATGGAACATGGTGGAGCAGCCCATCGCGTTTTTGAAAGAAGCCGAGCAGTACCCCATCTCGGTGGCGCTCGCCTATACACCGCCGAGCGAGACCTCCGTGCAGCTCGTCTGCTGCATTCTGGTCGTGCTGCCCGCGCTGTTCCTCTTCACCTTCTTCAACCGCGAGCTTGTGGAAGGCATCGTTTTAGCGGAGGTGAAGTGATATGAAACGCCGCGTTCTCTGCATTTTTGTTTTGATCTTATGGGGCCTCGTTTTCTGCACGATGCTTTCCGTGCGCATTGAGCAGCTCATGATCCCGGAAGTGGTGCTCACGCAGGCAGATGAAAGCGAACCCTCCCCACACATCGCGCTCGACTCCCTTTTCTTTGATGATACGGGCATGCACCTCTACCGCCCGAGAGAAGGCACCGGCTGGGAGACCGGAACGCGCATTTATGAAGAAGAAATCAATAATTATTCCGTGGGCGAAAATCAGCTTGATTTGAAGTTTTTCGGCAGCTATGTCCGTTACGCTTCAAAGCCCCTGCGCAGTGGCGACGAAATTTCAATCAAATCCGATTTGGAGAACCGGGACGACACATGGCTTGCCATATTCCCGGAGGGCATCCCGCAGCTTTCAGGCGCCCTCACACCGACCGCAGAAGCCGAAAACGCATTGCTGTTTAACGTGACGGACACCCCGCAGCCGTTTATGGCAGACCGCGCGAAAAGCACAATTTTACCCGTGACGGAACTCGCAAATGAAAACGCCGGCAGCTTTTACAGTCTTTCAGACGTTAAAAGCTTTCTTTCGCAGCTGCCGCTTTTGGCCGCATTGCTTTCGCTCTCGCTTTTCGTCTTGATTCTGTGGGTTTATTCTTTCGTTCTCTCGCGCAGAGCGAAAGAGAACCGTGCAAAGCTCATTTTCCACGGCGTTTTAGGTGTTCTCGCCCTGCTCGCCGTGCCGCTGATCTTGCAGCACATCGCTCTGCCGTCCTCTCTCCTGCCGCAATACCGCATTACGGACGCCGCCTATTATATGCGGGAGTTTGGAGAGATTTTTTCCGCATTGAACATACTGGCAAAATCGAGTAGGGAATCAACAGAGCTACTTCAATATACGGGAAAAATGCAAGCGATGACTCTTGTAATTGTTTGGTTCGGTATATTTTTAGGCGTTATATTTGTTTTGATAGAAAGATTGGTAAGAAATAAATCGGTTAAGAAAGAGAAACAATAACTATATTATCATTAACAATAGCTAACTTTTCTTCTTTGCTTCGCATCGTGTATTTACCAGCCATATTGCCACCTCCATGTCTATAATAGCATAAAAATAATGGTAGACACTTTTGTGTCTACCATTATTTTTATCACTTCAGGAGTCGCTGATGGCTGAGGCGCAGATGTGCCGGAAGGCGTTCTGCCGGGGATGTCGATAGGCTCCGTCTCTTTCTGATAGCAGCCCATAACTGCCGTGGTCATGGCGAAGAGAAGGACGGCCATGCAGATGATCGGACGAATGATTCTTGTGATTCTTTTCATAATGCTGTCTCCTTGCCGCGCTGGGATAGCGGCGCAGCTCAAAATGTCATTGATTAGCTTCTTGTAGTGATGAAAAAGGAACAGCTCAGCTTCCGGGCAATACCGGAAGCTGAGCTGTTTGTTGGCCTTAAAGGTGTGATAAAACGATTACCGTGCACGTTTTCTCTTAAGGTGGACGGCGCCGGCCAGAGCAAGGGTACTTGCCAGCAGGAGGGCGCTCCACAGCGGAAGATTGCTGCTGTCTCCGGTGCTGGCGCTGGCAGTGCCCTTGACGAAGATGGCCTCGATGGTATGGGGGCTGCTGACATTCTCAAAGGTGTAGGACTTCACCGCGCCAATGCTCTTGCCGTCAATCTTGACATTGGCAACAGCATAGCCCTTATCCGGGGTGATGGTGAAGGTCTGATCACCACCCTCACGAACGCTGACATTGCCGGAGGGAGAAATGGAGCCGCCAGCCCCGGCAGTTGCCTTGATGGTGTAGTAGCTGTCGTACCAACCGTCGCCACTGCTGGACTTGTGATACAGTTCAACCTCGCCGGTCAGGGTCGTGTAGTTGTCATCATCAGGCGTGAAGCACCATTTGTAGGTCGTGTTGGCCTTGACCGTGGTATCGTCGGGCAGGGGCTCGCCCTTGTCATCCACCCATTCCAGCTTGCCGTCACTGGGATTCAGAGTGCTTTCCTCGATGGTCAGCGTCACGTCCTTCAATGTCTTGCCACTGGTTGTGATCTTGGTGTACTTGGGCTCACCGGTGGGAGTGGCCGGTTTGATCATGAGCACGAAGGGGGCGCTGGTGACGTCGTTATAGTTGTTGTCGCCTGCCTTGGTCGCGATGACACTCACAGAGCCGACCTTGACCGGAGTCAGAACGCCGGTGTTGGGATCGATGGTCGCCTCGCCGGTGCTGATAGCATTGTCGATGCGGTAGGTTACAGCACCCATGCCGGAGCCGCCGGTAGTGGTCAGCGTCAGCTTTTCACCATAGATTACGGAAGTGTTGCCGGTGATGGTCAACGGCTTCTGATCGTCCTTTTCTGTCAGAGTGACGTTCAGCGTGATGGTGAAATCCTCGTAATTGTCACAGGACGCCTTGAGGATGAGGGTGATCTTGTCACCCGCCTTGCCGCCGGAGATGGCATAGGTCAGCAAGTTGCCGTCCGCTGCGAAGTCCTGCTTGGGCAGGACGATGCTCGCCTCGCTGCTGAACGTCCAGTCCTGCCCGGCGGGCAGTCCGGCCCAGTCCGGCGTGTAGGTGTGATCCGAGGCGTCCGTGTACTTCTGCTCCAGCTCGACCGTTTTGAGGTTGCCGCCATCTGCCTTGTTCACCGTGACTTCAAGTTCAATGTTCTCCACTGTGTTGTAGTTTTCGGTGTCCTTCGGAGTGAACTTTGCCTGGAAGGTCTTGGCGGCAGTCGAAGCGCCGCCCACAGATTCGCTGCTATCCATCCAACTCCAGCCGTCCGGCAGCGTCACATCCGCCAGCGTCTGACTGTATTTTGCCGTCAGCCCGGTGGGAACGGTGTAGGTCGGCGTTGCCTTTGCTACCACAAATTCGCAATACACAGCTTCAAATCCGTAGTAGTTATCCGTATCACCAATGCTGGCGTACATACGGTAAGTACCGGCGTTCAGCGCGGGCGGATTGCTGATATCCCACGTCTGAACAGAGCCGCTGTCCGCAGCGGCATAACTGTAGGTCACTTGAGCATTCAAATCGCCCGTCTGGTCTGTCAAGGTCGGTGTGCTGGGCGTTTTACCGTAAGTATAGCCCGCCATGCTGAGCTTGCCGTACTGTCGAGCCTTTTCGACAGTGATATTCGATCTTCCCGAAACCGTTAAATACTTCTCGGTGTCAGTCGGTTCGAAAATCCACTCGGCTGCATAGGTACCGTTCCCAACCACGGGTATATGCGTGCCGTCCACCCATTCAAAGGTTCCATCGACATCCACGTTGTTGACATTATCATGGAGCTTGCCGGAGAGAGCGATGGTATTCAGGGCGTCGCCGTAGATGATGGCGTTCTTGCTCAGCGTCGGTGTGCCGGTGGGAGTGATCCTGTTCTTCGCGCTGACGTTGACGGTCAGCGTGATGTCCTCATAGTTTGCTCTCTTGATCACTACGGTCACTGTGCCCACAGAGCCGGTGGTTTCCACGTCATTTTTCTGAATGGGCAGGGTCAGCTCGCCGTTTTCCACCTTCGCGCCGCTGGTGTAGTAGCCGTCATTTAGTTTGATTTCGCCGATCTCATAGGTGGGTGCACCGTACTCTTTGGGCGTTTCCAGCGTGGGCAGGGCGGGGAGCGTCACAGTGTAGGTCTTTTCGTGGCCGTTTACAATGGTCAGCGCGGTTTCCTTGGTGAAGTCAGGCGCAGCGGCCTTGATGATGCTGCCAGTCGTAGGGAAGCTGCTCTGCTCCAGGGCGTAATTCTTCGCGGCCTGCTCCATCAAGGTCACTGTGGCAGTGATGTTCTTGCCGCTGTCCACACTGGCATCGTCAAAGTTGGCGGTCACGGTGTAGTCTGTGCCTCGGTTCAAGGTCACATTGTCGAAGGTCACGCTGGAGATGTCCGCGTTTGTCGTGCCATCATAAGGCTTGGACGCAGCCGTTACCCCGGTGATCGTCAGCGGCTTCTTCCCAATGCGGACCGCCACGCTGGCGGGTGCGGTATCGTTGTGGTTTGCATCGCCAATCACCCGATACCACACGGTATATGCTCCGGGATCGGTGCCGGTAGGGGTGTCCTGGCTGTATGTGCCGTTCTCGGTCAGGCTGTACCGCATGGTGCCATGGTCCGTCATGCCCGCAGTAATCAGCTCCTGCTCCTGTCCGGTATAGGTCAGATTTTCCTGCGCCGTGGGAGCGGTGAAGGTGGGGGTAGCCTTGTTCACCTTGATGGTCACAGTTCCGGTCGCGGTCGCGTATTCCTCATAGCCCTCCGCCGGGGTGAACGTCCACGAAGCCGGATAGTCGCCCGCAGCTGGCTTGAACGTGCCATTCGTCCATGTGAATGTACCGTCAATCGCCTTGCCGCCAGCTTTCATCTTACCTGCGATTTTACTGTCATTCAGCGCTTGACCATAGGTAATATCGCTTGCGCTGATGGGGCCGTCCGGCACGGGAACATCCTTGTTTTTGGTCTTCACCCCGATGGTTAAGTCAAAATCCCGATAGTTATCCGAGGTGACCCGGACATCAATCGTGCCGACAGAACTTACCTTATCGTAATCTACTGCCGGAACGGTCAGCTTCAGCTTATACTGACTGTTTTCCTCCACAACCTCTGCCTGAACCGTGTCCTTGTAGCCGTCCGTCAGGTAGGTGCCCCTCAACGAATAGCTGACGTTTCCATACTCACAGGGAGAACTCAACTTAGGCAAGTAGTCGTTGGACAGTACCATTTCATAGGTTTTTGCCAGATCGTTGATGACTGTCACCGCAGGGTGGAGATCGGAATCGGGCGCGGTGGCCTTATTGATCTGGAAGGTCTTATCATCAAAATCCGCGCCGTTCAGTGTAAAGTCCTTTTGGGTCGTGCCGTCTTCAAAGACATAGCCCGCATTCTTTAACTTGATGGTGAAGGAGACAGTCTTTTCGGTTTCGCTTGCATCGGCGGAATCATAGTGGGCGTTGGACACCTCATAATCTGTACCCTTAGCCAGCCGAAGCGTAGTACCAGTATAATAGCTGTCCGCGCTCTTAAATGTGATTTTCGCATTTGCAGGCAGGTCTATCGTTCCGTCGTATGTCTTAATGATGTCGCCGACCGAAGCCGCTACTTTGAGCGGTCGGACATTCCATTGGGCAGACTTGCTTCCGGTATAATCGCCGTTGTCTGTTGCCTTGATGGTCAGCGTACAGGGGCCTACATCGTAGGTGCTAGCGCCGCGGGTGATGACGAAATCCACATTTTCTTCCAGCTTTGTGCCGTTGTATGTCACGACAAACATCGGCACACCGGTCGCAGACACAGAATTAAAGGCCGCTTCATTGCCATCGGGGAATGTGATCTCGGCATTGCTTAAGTTCGGCTTGGTGACGGTCAGCTTTTTGTGGTTGCTCGTCACCGTATAGCCGTCCTTGGTGGCGGTGAAATAGATGGTGTATTCTCCGATTGTATCGAAGGAGTAATCTTTTGTATACTTCCCACCGGAATAGCTCGGCTCCGTCAAGGTGATGGGCGTTGTTTCGCCCGTCTTCAGGATGGAGAACGTCACCGTCACATCCTTCGCATTGCAGCTGGCGCAGAGCTGGACGGTCGTGCCGCGCTCCACCTTCGTCAGGTTCTTGCCATCGACCTTCAGATTCAAGATCTTGGTCGTGATGGGCAGTCTATTGATAATAACATTGTTCAACTGCGAGCCTTTGACATCATCCCGGGCATACCACTTGTGGGTGCCGTCCGCGTTGAGCATCTTGTATCCAAGTGCTGTGTCATTCAGAATCGTTTTCCACGTCGCGCCCTCTGCCAACGTCAATGTGCCGATCACGGCAGGTTTACCCGACCCGGCGAGTTTTGCACCCTTGTAGGCAACGACATTATCAATGCTGACCGTGGTCGTGTTTTTCGTGTTGCTCAAGGTGGTGGTGTTGCTGCCTGCAGCCGTCTTGACCGTCACTGTGCCCTTGATGGAGTGGCCGTTCAGGTCAAGTCCCGTGTCCTGCGTGCCGTTGATGGTATAATTGCCGGTCACGTCGGCCAGCAGCTTAAGGGTCGCGCCGCCGTCTCTGTCTGCGTCAAGAGCTGTCTGCAAATCAGCAAATCTCCGCTGCAGGCGGTTGCCCTCGCCATTGTTCAAGGCTGTTTCAGCCACCGCGGGCGCGCCGCAGTAGGGGCAGGTAGTGGCGCTTTTGTCAAAGCCGTTCTTGCCGCCGTGGCTGCACGACTTTACCACCAGGTCGCAGGTCTGGGAAGTGGCTTCCTCCAGCGTGAGCTGCGTGCCGCCACGATAGTAAGCAAGCCCCGCTTTCTGGGGAAGCAGATCACCCAATGTGATGCCATTATGTAGCCGCAGACCGCTTCTCGAAATCTTTCCGCCGCACAGCTCGACTGTGCCGCCCCAAACCTCCAGCTGGAGCAAAGTGGTATGGTCATTCTTCGGATCAAATACCAGCGTACCGCCGTCCCGCACGGTCACTCCCACCGCGCCGTTGCCGCCGCTGCTGTCAATGACCGTCAGTTTACCGGTGCGAACCTGGCTCATGGCCGTAAGACCGCCGACATTCAAGCTGTATCCGCTCAGACTGTGTCCGTTCAGGTCCAGCGTGAGGGTCTTGCTGGCATATATGCCGTCAGGCAGCATCGCGTTTGCCAGCAGCTTGATGGTCGTGCCGTTTACGGCGTTCTGAAACGCGGAAGCGAGGTCAAAGGCGTAGGTGGGCTCGGAGCCCTCAACTTCCACCTTGGCAACCACTTTTGCGCCGCAATCAGAGCAGGAGAGGGTAGTCTCGTCCACAGTATTGTGCGGGCAATGGTAGCCGCAGATGGGGCAGATGCCGTTTACCAGCACCGACTTTTCTTCGCTCAAGTCTCTGTGTGCGTGGCTTCTGCCGCACTTGCAGTAGGCAATGCCATACGCTTCGTCCTGGTTGTAGTTGCATGTGTGCGCCCCAATGCTGTATGTGTCAGAGTTGAGTGTAAGTGTAGAGGCGTTTTTGACGGTGTCATCTGCTTTATAAATGGCATAGCCATCGGCTATCAGTTTAAGTACCGTGTTGTAGTTGTCGCTGGCCGCATCCTCTTGCTGAACGTAGACGGCGAGGACGTTGTCCTTTGTGGTTTTACCGTCGGGGTCCTGCGCGTAGAACGTGCCTTTTGTCAGAAGATTGGTCAGCTTCGCGTTGTCGAGTATCGTCAGACCACCGTTCAAGGATACGTTGCCCTGCAAATCCAGCTCGCCGTCCGTGGCATAAATCGCGGGCTTGCGGCCGCTGCTGCTGTCGTAGCCGCCCTGCGCGGTGAGGTCGCCCGCAATCACCAGCTTGCCGCCGGTGAGCTTGATGGCAGGGAAGGCGTTCGCGTTGGAAGCGGTGTTCTGGTTGATCTCGCCCGCGCCCTCGATGCGCAGTGTGCCGCCGGTGACGGTCAGGGGAACGCCTGCTTCTGTTTCCAGCTTGTGACCGTTCATGTTCAGCGTGAGCGACTCAGCCGCCGACCGGTTGAACGTGACATCCTCGGTCAAATCCTGTCCCAGCGTTACCGACGTGATAGAAGCGTTATCCGCTGCTGCATTCAAAGCGGCCTGTAACGTGTTGTAGAAACTGTTGTTATTGTCAACGACGATTGCTGCCACGCCGCAGTCGCACTTGCCGTTTTCAAAGGTGTGCGTGTGCTCTTTGACCATTACCTCGGTCAAGGATGTTTTTGTGCCGTCCTGCACGTCGCTGGTGTTGTTCTCGTTAACGAAAGCGCAATCCTTCGCCAGCAGCAACATAAGCGGCTGAGGCGTGTTTGTGTCGTTGTTCGAAATCTTCTCGAATGTGCCGCCGCTGATGGCGATGGTTCCGCTGTTAACAAACTGCACGTCTTTAAAGGTACCGCCCGTAATACTCAGCGTGCCGCCGGAATCGACAGACCATCGACCCCTGTGATTGAAACCGTTCTTGACGGTGACGGCTGCACCCTCAAATACGGTGAGGCCATACACCGTGCCGTTGCTGATGGTCACAGTGCCGCTGTTCCCGTTGCAGGTAAGGTTGCCTCCGTTGTAATCTCCAATCTGGCCGCCCTGAATCGCCAGGGAACCTTTTACAAATTTGAGGTCCTTGATTTTGCCACAGCTGCCCCCTTGAATGTTATCTACGACGGTCAGGTTGCCGTCGTAGGAATCAAGGATTTCGCCCTCCTCGTCAGAAACCACCTCGCCCACAGTGAGATAATCCACCGTCATGCCGTTCAGGTCGAGCGTCAAGGTTTTCCTGACGACAGCCATCTGCTCGTCGCCCGCTTCGACGTCGCTCCAATTTGTCGTATGGTTTGCCAGCAGCTTGACGGTGTCGCCGTCCTGCGCCGCATTCAGCGCCGCCGGGAGGGATTCGTATGTGCCGCCGTCCATTCCGTCCGCTTTTGTTATCGAAGCGGCCTCAACGACAGCCTCGTTGACTGTGAGTTCCACGGTTGCTGACCGATCCTCTTCGTAGTTCGTGGTCTCGGCGGACTTGGCATAAACGTAATATGTGCCGGGCTCGCTGATTGCGGTGTTTTCGTCGATCTTGGGCATGGCTTCGCTGCCCTCGTACTCCGAAGATCCAGCTATTGGTTTGTACTGCGTATAGTAATATGTCACCGCAGCACCCTCCGGCGCACCCTCGACAGACAGCAGCGGCAGGAGCTTTTCGCCCGCCGTGCAAGCCGTCTTGGAAAGAGATACGGTCAGCTTGGGATAGGCCTTGTTGATGTAGCCGCCGATCGTAAACGTTTCTTCGCCCGCCTTGAGCTTGTACTTTACCGCGGCTTCGCCGATTAGCGCGATTTCCACAGTGACGGTATGCCATCCCGCGTCCGCGGAATCGAACGTCTTCTTGGCGGTAAAGCCCGTTCCTTCTTTGAGTTCGATTTCATTTGTGCCGTCTGTAAATGTCAAGTCGATTGGAATCGTGCCGCCGTCCGTTGTGCCGTCATAGCCGCGGCCAATGGAATCGGGCTTGCTTACGCACCAGATCTCCGTCTGCGTGTCCTCTCCGGGGATATATGTGCCGCCGCCCCCTTCTGTCGGGCTTCCGGGGGCTACATAGATCCCACCGCCCTCGCCACCGGTCTCACCGCCGCCGATGACACCGCCCGATATGCTCACGTCCTCTCCCTCGGCGAAAGCCGCTGTGGGCAGAAGCGTCAGGCAAAGCACGAGCACCATAAATAAGCTCAATACTCGTTTTTTCATAAGATCCTCCTTTAGAATATACATATAGGGTTTATATCCAGCCCGTTCAAGCACAGGCACAGCTTTTATAGGTCATCCGGAATGAGCCGCAGCTTTTTCGCGGCGGTCTTGGCCTCCGCCCGGCGCTTCACGTTCAGCTTGTCGAGGATGTGGCTGACGTGGGTCTTCACGGTCGGCAGCTTCACATCCATGATCTGCGCGATCTCGGCGTTGGACTTGTCCGCGCAGAGCAGATGCAGAATTTGCAGCTCCGTGGGCGTCAACTCCTCACCGGGGGCAAGGCGGGGTTCGAGAAAATGCGGGTAGAATGCCGCCTGCTTCCGTACCGCCGCCATTATCTGCTTATACCACTTTTTGTCGCCATCCCAGTCCAGTGCCTCCAGCAGCGGCAACACTGCCGTGCCGTATACGCTGACGGTGCGGATGAAGCGGTACTCCGCCGCCGCATCCAGCGCCGCCGTCAATCGCTCGCGCCACCGCTCGTCCTTCTTGCGGTACAGGGCAATGGCAGTCAGGACATTCAAGTGAATGCCGTCGATGATGCGGGCGCAGTTTTGGACATACGGCTCCAGCGGGGCAAGCGTCAACTGCACCGTGTCCGGCCTGCCGTCCTCCAGCTCCACCATGGCCTGGGTGAGATACTGGTAGCGCCGCATGACGTTCAGGTGCGTCAGCTCCCGCGGGGCTTTTTCCCGATACCACGCGTCCGCCGCGTCAAGGTCGCCGGTGTGCATGTCAATACGGCAGAGCATGGCGTCCATATTGGGCAGAAAGCGTGTCAAACCGCGCTCGGCAAAGTATTCACGGAGCACCTCGATGGTGCGCCGCGCGTCGGCGGGCTGTCCGCTTGCCAGCTGGCTGCGGGCCAGCAGTCCACTGACAGCGAACTCTATGTCCGGCGTGCCGCGGTTGCGGACCTCGTTCAGCTGTGGGAGAAGGGACAGCATCCGACCGGCCACGTCCTCCCCCTTTTCAAACTTGCTCTCGGCGATGGCGCAGTCCGCAAGACCCACGCCGTCCCGCCCCAGCACCGCCTCCACGGGGAGACGGAGGGTTTTGTAGAGCAGGTCGTCCTTTTTGCTCCACGGGGAAAAGTCCTTGCCGCCGTTCATGATGCTGGGCAGCGCACTTGTGACGGAGAAGGACGGCAGCGTCACTTCCTTGTTCATCAGCAGCCGGAACACAGCGGGAATGGTTTCCGTCAGACCGTTCACGCCCCGCTGGGGGAGAGAAATGTCCAGCCATGCAAGGCGGCTGCGGGCCTGCTTTCCGGCGGCGTCCTGCCTGCCGCAGCGCTCGGCAAATGCTTGCAGCTCGCCGTACCAGCGCTCCGAGCCTTCGTAGTCCATCGCCAGCGCGCAGAGCATGCTCATGCCCTGCATCAGCGAGGGAGAGGCGAGAATTTCCGCCTCCGGCAGGCTGCGGTAGTATTTTTCCATCTCGGCATAGTGACCCATGCCGGGGTGGAGTTCTGCATTGCGCACCAGCAGCTCGGAGACCTTGGCATGGTCGCCGCCCCTGGTATAGCAGTCCAGCGCGCTGGAGAAGTCCTCCTTTAACTCATAGTAAAGCCCGCCGCGGCTGAGTAGCGCGCGGCGCTTTTCCTCGGTATACTCCCGTTCCATCTCCCAGAGGAGAAAAGCTCGGAAACCCGACCAGAAGTGGAAGCGCTGGCAGTCGTCGTAGCGCAGCATAGTGGTGTATCGAAGAAGCCAGTCCAGCCGTTCGCCGGCACGGGGATCGCCGCTAACCATCCGCGCCATTTCCAGGTCAAAGCTTTCAAAGGGAGCCAGCTCCAACAGGAAGCGCCGCACCGGCAGGTCAAAGCGCCGGTAGATGGCGGTCTCAAAGTAGAGGAACACCTCGTGGAACACCCGCGCCACCAGCTCCGGTGTCCACGGCTTGCCCGGAGACATACACCGGGCGGTGATGGCTACGCCCAGCGGATAGCCCACGGATTCTTTCAAAATTCCGTCGATCTCACTGTCTGTTACATTTGCTCCCGAAAGCTGAAACAGTCGCCGCACATCGTCCGCGTCAAAAAGCAGGTCGTCGGCCTCCAGCACCGTCATCAGCCCCGTGTACTGAAACGCCGTCAGGCAGCCGGGCGGCACACCGCGCGAGAGCAGCACGAAACGGCGCTCCGGACTTGAGCGAATCAATTCGCAAAGAGCCTGCTGCCCGGCTTCCTCCTGCATGAGCTGAAGATCGTCAATCAGCAGAATGTCCCAATCCTGCGCTGACGGTGGGATCGCGCAGTCTGGGTTTGCCGCGCTTTGCCGCAGCACATTCCGCCCGCGCAGCAGCGCGTCCGCCAGCACGGTCTTTCCAAAGCCGCAGGGCGCGCTGAAAAAAAGGACTCTGCCATGCGATATGAAGCTGTCAAACCGTTTCTGAACGGAGGACTTTATGATGATATTTTCGGTCATGTCTTCCCTCCCTTTGATACAGTGCGAGATTGTCATAAGCCTTTTGCCACCTATCTCAAATTATATTATACGCGGCTGTTCTGAAATGTAAATCATCCCAAAGGATGAGACGCGCTGCATAGCAAACGGCTGTGCAGGCCAGCATTTCGTGAGGTGAAAAAGAAATCGCACAGCATCAGGCCAAAATGCCTGCGCTGTGCGATTCGGTGTTTACTTGTAAAGTCTTGTCACTTCTTACTGTGTCACAGGAGAATCAAAATTAAAGTCGCGGCGCAATGCGGCCTGCCCATGTTCTGTGTGATATTCGTCTTCAACGCGCACAGAGCAATTATTCTGTTTTCAAGGTTCGTGAGGTTTTTTCCCTCACTAACCAACTGGGAACTTTTTTCGGAAATAACAAAGAGAATTTTCAAAAAATTTTTTCGACCACCTTTCAGGGACAAAGAAAGCCCCTATCACATCACGGAGATGTAATAGAGGCAGAAATAGAAAAAACCCGCTGACCGAAATCAGCGGGCTTAAATCATATGAAATTATCGTATGCTATCGG
>OGRE01002150.1_pt1 | contig 14734 bp, 13 predicted proteins | sample 1553421 | NCBI WGS metagenome assembly OGRE01 (sample SAMEA2580076, study PRJEB22360) | human gut metagenome | biome: human gut; feature: human-associated habitat; material: faeces | place: Denmark | collected 2008/2010 | reverse complement strand
CTTGCGACATAGCCCCGCTACTGATTAGTATAGCCAGTGATCTGGCGATGGATTCATCAGAGAGCTAGACGGGTGTCTAGCCCTCTGGTGAATTAGCTTAGCGATTTACTTACCACTCTTTATCAGGGATGATGCGGATCGTGAGAGTCCTCTCATACTGGTAGCTCGTACCGTAGTTGATGAAGAGCTTAGCATTGATGTCGGTTTTTTTCGTTACAGCACCGTGACCTGCAGGATTGTCCTCAAGGTTTCTCCAAGAAATCTTGGTTGAAGTACCTGCCCAGCCAGCTGAAGGGCTAACCGTCAAGAGATGCTTCTGGACAAAGATATTATCCTTAGGAAGCTCTACAGTAACCTTAAACTTGTCACCCTGACCTAAGAAACCAAGTCTCTTCTCCTCAGCTGTTTTTTGAGCGTTGTCTACAAGAAGCTTTGGATTCTCCTCATTAGAGAACATCTGAAGTACAGTGCCAATCAAGAATGAATGCTCATCCTTGTGATCACGGATTTCAATAACGTCGCCCTTAGCTTCGTTCTTGACACGGATATACTCGTCTGTGAGATGGTCACCAACGATCTTGTACAGAGCTGCATGCTGGAACTCGATGACAAACGTAGCAAGCTGACGGAAGTTATCTGGACATTCAGCACTATAGAATCCGTAAGCTACAGTTACTAGCTCAGTCTCCTTGAGCGTGCCTGTGCGTGTGATCGTAAAGTCCTTAGTACCGTTCTGAACATCGTATAGTTTTGGATCTTTGGCACCGCCTTCGACCTTCACTACTCGAGCCTCGAACATAATCTGGTTGTAAGCAGGTTTAGCGACCTTCTCAACATCAGACTGGAACTTACCAAGATCCTTAAAGACTAGAGAAGACTTCAGCGTTGGTACATAACCGTCTGCCAGAGTACGTGGAAGACCCTTAGCATAGACCTTATTGCCCTCCCAGAGTTCTGGTATCTTGTAGCCGTCAAACTTCTTAGCTGCAGCATCTACATCTTCACGAGTCTTATCGGTGATCTCAATCTTGAAGACTACCACAACATGTATTGGGTATGCCTTCTTGTAGTCGAAGCCGTGGTGAGGATAGTTCTGCTCGAAGTATACAGGTAGGTAGTAAGTACCAGCCTCCATACACTTGGAGTTAGGCTCACGCGTGATCGTGAACTTACCAGTGTTTCTCGTATACTCAACTGTGAAGGCGTCATTCAACATCTCCGAAGTTATGTACTGCTCAGGCTTGATGGTTGAATCGCCAAGCTTAGCAAGAGGTGCAATCGTCTTAGGAGCAACACCCACGAACTTATAGCGAGGTAGGTTGTGGAACTGCTCTAGGTCAAGGTTAAAGTCATAGAGGTAGTTGATCTTAGCCCACTCAAGTGTAGTCGTGAACTCCTTATATACACCTGAGATAACCTCAGATTTAAAGACAGGCTTGTAATCCTCACCAGCATCAGTGAACTTGCCACTCTTGCTCTTTATCCAGTACTTGTAGAATGCATCGTCTACCTGCTTGGTGTTCATCTCAAAGTTGATGTAAGCAAGAGCAACGAGCTTATCCTTCATGAAGAGGCGTACCTGTACGATACCCTTCATACCCTCAGCGCCAGACTCGAATGCACGACCCTGCTTATCCTGAGGAGTTACGACACCATCCTTAGTAATCTGGTAGTACTCCTTACCGTCGTTTTCGAGAGGCATTGAGTAGAACTCATAGCGTAGCTCGTGCTTCTTCTCATCTAGCTTGTTAGCAGCAGTAGCCTCACGAGCCACCTTAGTCGTATAAGCATTAAGAAGATCCTTCAGATTGGTAGTCTTCATGACAGGGATCTCTATAACGCTCTGCCCCTTAGCCATTGAGAACTTGCGAGGTAGTAGGACAGGATCCTGATTCTCCTCGTCTAGGTAGATGTATGGTTGCTTGAGACCACCATTGACCATATAGAGGACAGCCCAGTCAGAGCGGACAGCGACGTCGCTCTTAGTCGTAGTAACCTTAATCTGAGCAAGAGGTAGAGTCTCTGCTGGCGTGCCTGGCGTCATAGCCTTCTTACCAGCGAAGTAACCCTTGAGACCAACGGTTAGGACACCGTCCTTGACGTTGTTCTCCCACTTATTATCCTTAGGAGCGATGACTGTTGGCATGTTGCCATTATCATCAGTGATCTCGACCGTGCGAAGATTCTTAGCATCCTTGAACTCGAGCTCTACACTCTTGATGTACTGAGCACCGAAAGTAGAAGGATTCAGACGAACGGCAGCCTGAACATCCTCCTCAGACTCCATAACGTCCTTCCAGTACCAAGTCTTCTCGAGGAACTTATCTCCATTGTCACTCTTAGTAGCTGGTGTCTTAGCATCAACCTCCTTGAAAGAGTTAGAAGTAAGCGGGAACTCGATAGCAGGGAAGCCCTGGTATACTTTCTCTGGTACAAGAACCATAGAGGTCAGACGAGCGCTCTCAAGCATGAACGTGATAGGATTGCCGTTATTAAGAGCCTTGCCATCCTCACCAAAGAATGTTAGGTATACAAACCCACCATCCTCATCGATCATACAGTTTACAGAGCCGTTCTTAGGCTGAGCAGAGATGTTTGTGTCCTTTCCGTCGATAAACCAGTTACCATTATCACCGATAGTGATCTTAGGACTGTGACCATCCTTACCATCCTTACCAGCGGGGCCGGCAGGACCAGCAGGACCAGCAGGACCAGTTTCGCCCTTGTCGCCCTTGTCGCCCTTGTCGCCCTTAGCTCCAGCAGCGCCGGTATCACCCTTGTCGCCCTTGTCGCCCTTGTCGCCCTTCTGGCCCTTGGCAGATACACCAGTAGACTTACCATTGATGCACCACTCGCCCTTATCGTTGATTGTTAGCTTGATGAGGTCACCTGCATCAACTTCCTTTTGAGTTCCATCCGTAAAGACGATAACAAGCTTACCATCCTTAGAGAGGACCTCCTTGACGACCTTGCCCTGTAGGGCTTGAAGTTCGCTCTGCAGTTTATCCATCCGCTCCTGGAGCGAACAGATGTCGTCTTCATACGACCGACAACCTGTGAAGATGGACATCGATAGCGCTAATGCCATCGAAGCCATAACTAGCCACAGCTTGTTGAAAACCAGACTGTTTCGTTTCATTGTTTGTTTAAAATTAGTGATTGTATTATCTGTTGATTTAGTTCTTACCTAAATGGGAGTGAACAACAGCAACTCAGGAGCATTCCTAGATGATGTTCTCGATGCAAAGGTATACTTTTTTTTCAAGCGAACAAACTATCTAGCAATTTTTCGTCTTCACGACACTCACTATCGGGAGCTGCGCCACGAGGCAAAAAGCCTCGGACGCAATCTCCTATAGTGTTTAATACGATTGTATTGTAACGCGTAGCAAATACGAATATCGTACTGGAGTTGCCTTATGCTGTATCAATACTCCTTACTTGATATTGATGATAGCAACACGGTTCCACTCGTTTGTAGCGAATGGCTGTACTGTGTCACCCTTGAAGTCAATAACGATGTTGTCAGGGTTGACTCCGTAGTTGTCTATGAGAGCCTTCTTGACAGCCTCAGCACGACGCTGAGAGAGAGACATGTTGATATTAGCATTGCCAGTCTGCTCATCAGCATAACCGACGATGTAGATCTTACCACCGTTTGCCTTTGCAGCCTCAGCAGAGTTGTAGACGTTGATCATCTGATTCTTGTCGATCTTAGCGCTACCGATACGGAAGGCTACGACATTCTCTATAACTGTTGTGGATGCAGGAGCTACAGCCTCTGGACACTCAGGGCAAGAGACAGGACGCTTGCTGAGCTCAGCGTTCTCAGCACGTAGCGCACTGATCTGACCATTGAGATCATTAACTAGATCGTAGTCCATAGGAGTAATAGGCTGGAATGCTACACGACCGAGCTTGAAGGTTAGACCTGCTGATACAAGAGCCGTAGCATCTGCTGGCTGATGAATGGTCTGAGTACCCTGGAAGTTGGTCTTAGAGAGCATCATCTGACCCTCGAGGTTGAGGTCGACGCGCTTGCCCAGACGGAACTTGAGAGCGAGACCACCATTGAGGAGACCACTGTAGTCATTCTCCTCACCGATCTTATTACCGCTCTTATCCTCAGCTGAGTAGAACTTCATCTGTCCACCTAGACCTACGAAGGGGATGAGGTGGAAGACGCGGTTCTCTCTGTATGGAGCGAAGTAGTTGACTAGGTCAAACATGAACTCTAGTGAAGCCGCACCAAAGACGTTCTGATAGCGAACGATCTCTTTAGCTGGCTGATCAAAGCTATAGATGTTCCATGCGTAGCCACGTAGGCGAGTAGCAAAGTATGGTGAGTGCCAACGTCCGAAAGAGAGACTGGCGATGGGAGAGATGCGGTCTGCAAACTCAGCCTCCCCATTAGCCTTATTGCCAAATGGTAGCATAGCGGCACCTCCGTGTAGCTCAATGAACCAATGAGCGGCAGGGTCTTGCTCGAACTCCGTCTTGTATGCGGGGCGGTTGTCGACCTCAGGAGCCTCCTGAGCCTGAGCCACGAAAGCTGTCAGGGCGACAACGAGTGATAGCATAAATACTTTTGCTTTCATATTTCTAGTGTGTTTAATTCGTAGATTGATGATTTGAGTGAGCTATAGACTTACTTAGAGCGTATGATGACGACGCGATTCCAAGCCTTTGTGTCAAATAGCTTGTCTGTAGCACCCTCCCACTGCGTAGTGATCATGTCTGCAGAAACGCCGAAGTCGTTGATAAGGGCATTTGTGACAGCCTTAGCACGGCGCTCTGAGAGACCTAGGTTATAGTTGGCATCACCAGTCGTGTCGGTGTAGCCGATGACTAGGATAGGCGTATTGTGCTCCTTGACATACTCGCTGACATTATAGAGTGTAATCATCTGGTTCTTGTCGATGCGATAGCTGTCGAACTTGAAGAGGATCGTCTTGTCAGACATAACCTCTGTCGTAGTAGGCTGTACGACCTCTGGGCACTCAGGACAAGCAACAGGGCGCTTGCTGAGCTCAGCATTCTCAGCACGTAGTGAGCTGATCTGACCATTGAGATCGTTGATTAGATCGTAGTCCATAGGAACAACCTCTGTCCACTCGACACCACCCATACGGAAGTTAAATCCTGCAGTGAGGGCTCCGTAGAGGCCATTGTATGCGTTAGGATTCCACGCGATAGAGCGTGGGCATCTATTCATGGTGAAGTTGAAGTTGTTGTAGATAGCCTTACCCTCGATAACAAGATCTGCACGACGACCTAGACGGAACTGGAGCTGTAGACCAGCGTCGATAGCTGCAGTATGATGCAGATCCTCAAAAGCCTTGTTGAACTTCAAGTTGTAGCCCACACCAGCGAATGGGATGATGTGGAAGACACGCTTAGCGTTGTAACGGCTGAAATGATTGATCATGTCAAACATGAAGTCGTAGTGAGCACCTACGAAGCTAGACTCGTAGTTCATTACATCGTTGCCCACCTTATAGTAGGTGTGTGCCTGCGCTCCAACTAGATTGAGTCGCGTAGCGAAGGAAGGTGTATGATACTTACCCAAAGAGAGTGAGTAAGACATCTGAAGACGATCCGCAAATGGCTTCTCTTCATTACCTTCTAGAAACTGAGCTCCCACACCGCCTTGCAGCGTAAGGAACCAATGATCTGCTGCCGTGCCTCGCTCAAAGGTTGTCTTGTAGACAGGCTTTGTGCCAGCTTGAGGTGCTACAGTCTCCTGAGCACTCAGCGTTAGAGTCGTTACTCCCAACAAGAGGGAGATCAGAAAGAGCTTTACTTTCATAATTATACTTTGTCTTGTTACTGGTTTGTTTCTGATTAGTTTAGTGTGTCTTAGCGCATCCTTCGCACTCGAAGATTAGCCCTCCAAGGCACGCAATACATTGCAAAAGTAGTACTATTTATTGACTTAACCAAATGGGAGGCGGTGTAGGAGAAAAAAAAACGGTCCTCTTAAAGTAGGTACGCACGGTCTGTGCATCCGTCGTATCAAAAGTTACAGCGTCGTGGTTTTAACGGGGACGGACGCTCAGACCGAGCGTCCCTACAGGAGTCGTCCCCGCTTCGCCCGTCAAATCGTTACTCGTCTCGCTTTGATACTACGGATGCTCGTGACGTGTAACGATGATGTAGGGACGCACGAGAGTGTCTAGCGGGAGGGCGTCCGTTGTGTCAAAAGTTACAGCGTCGTGGTTTTAACGGGGACGGACGCCCTCCGACTCGACACTACCAAGCGTCCCTACAAATCGTTACGCGTTTCATCGGATCACTTGAATTGCGAGCAGTGGCGCACGATTGGGCTATGTGACTTATTTTTATTACCTTTGAAGAGCTTACGGCAGAGACGTGTGGCGGATGAACTGCGTCTCGACCTTCTTTACTGAAGAGCCAAGTGCATGACAAGCGTCTAACTTACTTTTTACACAATATGAATCAGAAGCAATTAGAACAGATGAAAAGCGGTCGTGGCTTCGTCGGAGCGCTCGACCAGAGTGGTGGCTCAACGCCCAAGGCTCTGAAGGCTTACGGCCTAACTGAGGATGCCTGGAAGAATGAGGAGGAGATGTTTGACCTGATCCACCAGATGCGTACACGTATGATCAAGAGCCCAGCTTTTGCTACGGGCAAGCTCGTGGGTGTGATCCTCTTCGAGCGCACGATGCGTGGTCAGATCGATGGCATGAATACGGCAGACTATCTCTGGGAGAAGCTGCACATAGTCCCCTTCCTCAAGGTCGATAAGGGCCTGCAGGAGCTACAGGATGGTGTACAGCTGATGAAGCCATTCCCAGGACTCGATGATCTGCTCAAGGATGCGACCAAGTACCATATCTTCGGCACCAAGATGCGTAGCGTCATCAAGGAGGCTAATGAGAAGGGTATCAAGGCTATTGTCGATCAACAGTTTGAGTGGGGCAAGCAGATCCTAGCTCATGATCTCGTGCCTATCTTAGAGCCTGAGGTAGACATCCACTGCCCCGACAAGGCTGAGGCTGAGCAGATCCTCAAGCGTGAGCTGCTAGCACACTTAGACAAGCTGGATCGTCCTGTCATGCTCAAAATCACCCTTCCTACCGAGGACAATCTCTACAAGGAGGTCATCGAGCATCCTAACATGCTTCGTGTAGTAGCTCTGTCAGGTGGTTATAGCCGTGAGCACGCTAACGAGCTACTCGCTCGCAATAAGGGCGTGATCGCATCCTTCTCTCGTGCACTCGCAGAGGGCTTGACGGCACAGCAGAGCGATGAGGAGTTCAACGCTACGATCGATAAGTCGGTCGATGATGTCTATCAGGCTTCTATCAAGTAAACCTATTATAGATACGCAAAAAGAGGAGCTATCGCCCGATGGGTGGTAGCTCCTCTTTGATGGGATTGGATTAGACCATGCCGTATCGTGAGGTGGAGACGTTTAGTCTCGCTTCACAACGGCTCGACTTTGCTCAGACGTTCTTTAAGCGTGTCTTTCGCGGCGAGGACGATCCTCAGCCTCACGAATGAGGAGACGACGTCCCTCAAACTCTTGCTCGCTAAGAGCCTCGATAGCACGACGAGCATCCTCGTCTGCCATGTCGGCAAAGCCGAACCCGCGTGAACGCCCAGTGGCGCGATCCATGACGACGCGAGCGTTGGAGACCTCTCCAAACTCGCAGAGTAGTTGCTCCAAGTCGTTCTCACGAACTCGGTAGCTCAAGTTGCCTAAATATAGGGTCATAAAAAGGGAAAAGGGAAAAAGGGAAAATAATTAGTGAAGCATTGGGGGAGAGAGACATCACACGCATGTGATACAGATCTCAAACTGTCTGATTTGCTACCGTACTGCCACCTATTGTCACGGCGATATTTGTCGTCATTGTATAGCGGGCGAGAGAGGGCGACTATCTAAATTCTTAATGTGTGCCATAGCCGTCGATGCTTTCCTCCGTTTGCTGGGTGCAAATGTAAGTATAATTATTGACGTGGCAACATTTTTGGGACTAATCCCCAGCTACACTCTCTAATTTGTATTACCTTTGTAATGCTTCACCCGAGGCTATGGCACCTGTGCCACAGCCTTCGTTTACCATATAGAGGAGATAAATATGCCGATACCCTTTGACCCTTACGCTGACTACAGCACCTACCTGCGCCATCCAGTCTTTGCGCTGGTGGGGCGTGTGGCTGATACGCTCGATCTGGAGACCTATGTGGTCGGTGGATGGGTACGTGACCTTTTCTTGCAGCGTCCTAGCAATGATATAGACATCGTCTGCGTCGGTAGTGGGATAGCCTTAGCTAAAGCGGTGGCTCGGGAGATTGGACCAAAGTGCCAGGTGCATCTCTTTGCTAACTTTGGTACGGCGCAGCTGCGCTACAAGGGCGTGGAGGTAGAGTTCGTCGGAGCGCGTCGTGAGAGCTACCAGCGGGATAGTCGCAAGCCGATCGTCGAGGATGGCACGCTCGAAGATGATCAGGAGCGGCGAGACTTCACGATCAATGCGATGGCTATCTCGCTCAACGAACGTACCTATGGCGAGCTGGTAGATCCCTTCTACGGGCTGGAGGATCTGCAGGACTATATGATCCGCACGCCAGTCGATCCGCAGGTCACCTTCGATGATGATCCGCTGCGGATGATGCGTGCGGTGCGTTTTGCCTCGCAGCTGGGCTTCTTCATTGATGATGCGGTCTTTGATGCTATTGTGAAGCTTCGAGAGCGCATTAAGATAGTCTCTGCGGAGCGTATCATCGTGGAGCTCAACAAGATCATGCTCTCACCGCGTCCCAGTGTGGGGCTCTCCCTGATGGAGCAGACGGGGCTACTGGAGATTATCCTCCCCGAGGTGCAGCTACTGCGTGGCACCGAGACGGTCGTTGGGGTAGGGCACAAGGACAATCTAGCACACACCTATCAAGTGGTCGACCAGTTGGCTGAAAAGAGTGACAATCTCTACCTTCGCTGGGCGGCCTTACTGCACGACATTGCGAAGCCTAAGACTAAGCGCTGGGATGCGCAGCAGGGGTGGACCTTTCACAACCATAACTATATGGGAGCTAAGATGGTGCCGCGCATGTTTCGTCGTCTCAAGCTACCGCTCGACAGTCACATGCAGTATGTCGCTAAGCTGGTGGACCTGCACATGCGTCCCTCTTCGCTCGTCGATGAGGGGGTGACCGACTCGGCGATACGTCGTCTGCTCTTTGATGCGGGCGATGATATAGAGGACTTGATGACGCTGGTGGAGAGCGACGTAACGAGCAAGAACCCCAAGCGCGTACAGCAGGTCCTGGACAACTATCAGCTGATACGACGCAAGCTTCAAGAGGTGGAGGAGAAGGATCGCATTCGCAACTTCGCTCCTCCAATCGATGGCGACGAGATCATGCGTCTCTTTGGCATCCCGCCCTCGCAAATCGTGGGAACGCTCAAGGAGCGGATCAAGAATGCGATCCTCGATGGTGAGATCCCCAACGAATATGAGCCAGCTCGTGAGCTACTACTCAAGGAGGCTGCCGAGCGTGGACTCAGGCCACAAGAGGGAGAGTCCGCACAACTTACTAATGACTGAAAAACAGACAGAACTATGACAGATCAGACGAAGATAACGGAAGAGCTAGCTGAGCCACATCACTTTGGTTCACACAATATCTATATGCCCATGGCTCCCGTGGGTCACTTCCTCCCTTATTACCCCTGGCGCACGCTCTACGAGCAGCTGCCCTTCGAGGGGGCTTATCCACAGCTCCTCTATACAAATAGCCAGGCGGATGCTCTCTTTGAGGCACTCTCGCTACGCCTTGCCGAGCTGGTGGCGGACGAAAACTTTTGTATGGAGGTGTCGCTGCAGTACCCTCTGGGTATACCCATAGAGGAGGTGCGTGAGGGCTACCTGACACTCATCGTGACAGACCCTAGCTTGGCTCAAAGGCTAGGGGGCTTGCCTGTGGATGTACCAAAAGAACTATGGCTCGATATGCTCGCTATGAGCTTGATACAGTATATCCTACGGACGGAGATAGCCCCCGATGAGCAGGTCGAGGTTGCCCTGGTGGAGATGCCACACGAAGGTGCCGAGGAGGAGAGCGATGAAGTACGCCCTCTCTGGGTCAAGCAGTGGGAGCAGACGCAAGAGATGATCCGCAAGAGCGACGGCGCTCACCGATATCGTTACGGCTTCAGCCTCACCTTAGCGGGGCGTACCTCCAGCGACGTAGAGTAGCGTGCTTTTTTTATCTACCTTTGTATCCAAATAGATAACCGAGGGAGGCTGCTACACGGCGTAAGAGTCTCCGATAAGATATAGACGCAATGAACAAGACTCCACTAGAGGATGCTGCTAGCAATGGCGCAGAGAGCACGGGACTAAACTTTATAGAGCAGGTTGTCGTAGCAGACATCCAGAGCGGTAAGTACGATGGACGTGTGCAGACACGCTTCCCACCAGAGCCTAATGGCTACCTACACATAGGTCACGCCAAGGCTATCTGCATTGACTTCGGCATCGCGCAGAAGTATGGGGGCGTGTGCAATTTACGCTTTGACGATACCAATCCGATCAAAGAGGATGTGGAGTACGTGGACGCTATCCGTGAGGACATCCACTGGCTCGGCTTCGAGTGGGGTAAGGAGTGCTACGCTTCGGACTACTTCCCACAGCTCTACGCCTTTGCTGAGCGTCTTATCATGACGGGGCATGCTTACGTAGACGAGCAGAGCGCTGAGGAGATTGCTCAGCAGAAGGGTACGCCTACGACCCCTGGTACCAATAGCCCTTACCGTGATCGTCCCGCTGAGGAGAGCTTGGATCTCTTCCATCGTATGAATGCGGGCGAATTTCCCGAGGGTGCTATGACGCTCCGTGCTAAGATCGATATGGCTTCGGACGATATGCACTTCCGCGACCCGATCATCTACCGCATCATCAAGCGTCCGCATCACCGCACTGGTACAGAGTGGCAGGTCTATCCTATGTACGACTTTGCGCATGGACAGAGCGACTACTTCGAGGGTGTGACCCACTCGATCTGTACTTTGGAGTTCGTACCGCATCGTCCGCTCTATAACTACCTTGTGGAGCTCCTGATGCCCGAGGGCACCACTTACAGACCGTATCAGTTTGAGTTCAATCGCCTCAACCTCACCTACACGATGATGAGCAAGCGCAAGCTCCTCAGCCTCGTGCAGCAGGGGCTAGTCACTGGCTGGGATGACCCACGCATGCCGACCCTCTGCGGTCTGCGTCGTAGAGGCTACACGCCACAGTCGATCCGTGACTTCGTCAGCATGATCGGCTACACTCGCTATGAGGGCACCATAGATCTCTCGCTCCTAGAGCATGCCGTGCGCAACGATCTTAACAAGCACGCAGCACGTGTCTCGGCTGTCCTAGATCCTGTCAAGCTCATCCTGACTAACCTACTAGAGGGTCACGACGAAGCGCTAGAGATGGTCAATAACCCTGAAGATCTATCGGAGGGTACGCATATCCAGCACCTTACGCGTGAGCTATGGATCGATCGGAGCGACTTTATGGAGGAGGCTCCTAAGAAGTATTATCGTCTTACGCCTGGAGGCTTGGACGTGCGCCTACGTGGTGGCTACATCATCAAGTGTACTGGCTGCGAAAAGGATGCTGAGGGCAATGTCACTGCCGTCCTCGCCGAAGTTTACCTCGACAGCAAAACAGGCATGGAGGGTAGCAATCGCAAAGTCAAGGCTACCATACACTGGGTCTCTACGGCCTATGCGCTAGATGCTGAGGTACGTCTCTACGACCGACTCTTCCTAGAGGAAGACCCCTCAGGTGTACCTGCTGAGGAGCTCAAGGACCACCTCAACCCCGATTCGCTCATCGTGCAGCACGCTTATGTCGAGGAGTGCCTACGAGACGCTCATGTGGGAGACCACTTGCAGTTCCAGAGAGTCGGCTACTTTACGGTCGATCCTGACAGCCGTCCCGATGCGCTAGTCTTCAACCGCACGGTATCACTCAAGGAGCGTCGCTAGAGAGCTTCCCCCGCTTAGAAAAGTATGCTGGAACAGCTGACGCTCTGGTTCTTTGACCATCTGAACTACTGGACGGTCTTCCTCTTGATGACCATCGAGAGTTCGTTTATCCCCTTTCCCAGTGAGGTGGTTGTGCCACCTGCAGCCTTTTTGGCAGCCGCAAGTGAGCAGATGAGCGTCGTCGGTGTGCTCTTCTTTGCCACCAGTGGTGCCATCGTTGGAGCACTCATTAACTATTACTTAGCCATGTGGCTGGGGCGTCCTATCGTCTACCGCTTCGCCAGCAGTAGAGTAGGGCGTATGCTCCTGCTGAGTCCCGAGAAGCTCGACCGTGCCAACGAATACTTCGTTCGCAAGGGGGCTGTCTCCACTTTCGTAGGTCGTCTAGTGCCTGGCATTCGTCAGCTCATTTCCATTCCCGCTGGTTTAGCCCGCATGCCACTAGGCGCTTTTGTGGGCTACACGGCTCTAGGTGCTGGCGCCTGGAATGCGATCCTTGCGTTCATTGGCGTCCTCCTCTCGCGTGTCCCTGGCATTGAGACGAAGGAGCAGGTGGTCGCTAAGGCGAGCGAGTACAGCCACATCATCGGCTACTCCATATTGGCGATCGTGCTACTCCTGCTGACGATCTACATCGTCAGGCATGTCAAGCGCAAGCGTCGCCGCAATCTAGTCACAGACTAAAAGCTCTGGATCATCTCATTTTAGGTACCTTTGCACAGCAAAACAAGCTCAACTATATAAAGACATGAAGAATATATTGATCATTGGCTCGACCGGTCAGATAGGTTCCGAGCTGACAATGAAACTACGTCGTGAGTACCAGAATGGCTCAGTCGTAGCCGGTTACATCGCTGCAATGCCTCCTAAGGGCGAGCTCCTTGAGAGTGGTCCCGCAGAGCTTGCTGACATCACCGACTCAGCTCAGCTAGCAGCCATCGTCGACAAGTACAAGATCGATACCATCTATAACCTAGCAGCTCTCCTGAGTGCTACGGCAGAGGCCAAGCCTCAGCTTGCGTGGCACATCGGACTAGGTGGTCTCTTTAACGTGCTAGAGATAGCTCGTGAGAAGGGTTGTGCCGTCTTCACCCCCAGCTCTATCGGAGCCTTTGGCGATGAGACGCCCAAGGATAAGACGCCTCAGGACACGATCCAGCGTCCTAAGACTATGTACGGTGTGACAAAGGTGGCTGGTGAGCTCCTCAGTGATTACTACCACAAGCGCTTTGGCGTAGACACCCGCTCGGTGCGCTTCCCAGGGCTTATCTCCAATGTGACGCTACCTGGCGGTGGTACCACGGACTATGCCGTAGAGATCTACTACGCAGCCGTCAAGGAGGGCAAGTTCGTCTGCCCCATCAAGGAGGGTACCTACATGGATATGATGTATATGCCAGACGCTCTGCACGCTATGGTCCAGCTCATGGAGGCTGATCCTACGAGACTGGTACATCGCAACTCCTTCAACATTGCCTCGATGAGCTTCGAGCCTAGCCAGATCGCAGCCGCTGTCAAGCGTATCATCCCCGACTTCGAGATGACCTACGATGTAGATCCACTGCGCCAAGCTATCGCTGAGTCGTGGCCTAACTCGCTCGACGACAGCTGTGCTCGCCGTGAGTGGGACTGGCAGCCACACTACGACCTCGACACTATGAGTCAGGATATGATTCAGGTGCTACGCGCTCGCTTCGGCAAGTAAGCTCTTAGTAAAGATCACTAGAGACTGATAGATCAATAGTCTCATTTACATGCGTCACTCTTGAGTTCGCTCAGGGGTGACGCTTTTTTTGTTCTCGGCTAATCATTATTTTAAGGTGCTGGTAGGCAGAGGCTCGAGCTGACTCGTTGTGCATACAAATCCAAATTCCAATTCTTCGGAGGAAATAAAAAATTCTTCGGAGGAATCAAATGAAACTTCGGAGGAATCAAATGAAACTTCGGAAGAATCGAATGAAACTTCGGAAGAATTTGCCCGTTTCCTCCGAGGAATTTTTCAATTTCCTCGGAGGAAGTCAGACAAGTTGGGGAAATTGTCGAGAGAGTCTAAGACTATTCGTCATCTCCGAGTATTTCAAAATAGGAATTAGCCGTTTTCCCCTACAGGAAAGCAGCGCTAAAGGTATGTAGGTATTGCTTTTCTTCTAAAAGATTCCGAACTTTGTCGCCAGTAATCACATATACGACTAAACATGAAGAAACTATTTCCTCTTTTTGCAGGGCTACTACTCGCCCTCTTCTGGAGCTGCGGCTCCCTACAGGCACAGACTACAACGGATGAACACGACCACCACGCATCGTGGTTCGTGGGTGGTGTCGCTGGTTTCTGGATCGATAGCGATGCTGGAAAGACGTCGCTAGAGTTTCATCCGGAGCTCGGTTACTTTCTAAACGATACGTGGGCCGTGGGTCTCATCGCAGGCTATGGACTGGAGTCGCACGAGGTCGCTGGCGAGAAGGTGCTACAGCACGAGGTATCGCTCTCTCCCTTCGTCCGCTACTACTACCTGCATAGAGGCCCATTCAATCTCTATGTAGACGGTAATGTGGGGTACAGCTATGAGACCTCTAAGGGTGCTAGTCACCAGGGCTTTGAAGTGGGCTTGCGTCCAGGCGCTTGCCTAGACCTTGCAGAGGGGTTGTGCCTCTGCATGCGCTTTGGATTCCTAGGCTATCGCAAGAGCTTCCACGGTGAGGAGACTAATCTGCCTTCGAATG
>OGRE01002142.1_pt1 | contig 14816 bp, 9 predicted proteins | sample 1553421 | NCBI WGS metagenome assembly OGRE01 (sample SAMEA2580076, study PRJEB22360) | human gut metagenome | biome: human gut; feature: human-associated habitat; material: faeces | place: Denmark | collected 2008/2010 | reverse complement strand
GGTTTCTGTCTGCTGTTCGGAAACGTTTTCATTAGGTTTATTTTTTTGAGACGATGTTGACCGAGAATTTAAAAGTTGACTCTCAATATCAACGCTAATATTAATAATCTTCATAATTTAAATAATATATGTCATTAAAAATCCGATGTATTCTGAACATCCATTATTACAATAATCAACTACACAATTACGTTGTCCGCCTTGTATTGTACAATGCCAATTTCCACGTCCTTTATTATGGGAATAACCTATTTTATATTTAGGAGGATCAATGGTGTTTGGTAATGTAAATATGGTACCACTGTGATGGGTATGTAATTCTCCTTGAATGGACACTACTTTTCCAACTTGACGGACATACAGTTTTGTTGTAATACCACAGTTCTGAACATTGATTGCAATCCATCCACTATCTTTGGGATATTCTATAGTTCTAGCTATAACATCAATTCCACCAACGAATAGTTTTCCTGTTACATATACGTCATTGTTGAGAACCAAGTTTCCAATGTTATTTTTGATATATAAATCTTTGTTAGAGATATTGGAATACCCCATATAACCGATTTGTTCTGAATTTTTGTCTTCCCAATTTAAACAGGTTATCAATTGATTGTCTGTCTTAGGAAGAGAGGCATTCTTTAAACTTAGAAGCGAAGAATCCGCATGGGATATTTTTACTGGTCCATAAAAAATACTAGCTTTAGATTTTCCTGTGATTTCTAGTATAACAGTATTTTTTCCATCGCCAATTTTGGTGTCCCGATAATAGGAATCTCCTTCATTGTACCCTAACATATTGATATTTATACTACCAGTATCAGCTGCAACGCCTGTATTATATATATGATTACTAGCTACAACAATATTTCCTGCCTTAATAGAATTTAAAGACATTGTGACTTTTAGCGTCATACCATTGGAGTCAAGCGAAGCCAATAAAGTATCTCCAATATAAAATTGAATAGCTCCGTCCTCTGTTATAGTTACTTTGTAAACAGGCTTTCCATTTAATTGGGATTGAATACTTAATGCTCCAGAGGCATTATAGGTGATGCTAGCTTTAGCTGTTCCTGATGTTAAATTAATCCCCTTTTGGGCTGTAAGGTCTTTATTTGCCGTTACTGTTCCATCAATAACAACATCCTTCTGTACAGTCTGAACTGAATTAGGGGAATCTATCATTAAAGCATATTTACCAAATAACGCTTCTTTAAGTCGAAGTGCTGTACCATCTGATGTAATACTGATAAATTGGGGTGGTGCTTCAGTTAGTACATCATTGGCTATTGGTACACTGGATGATACAGCACATCCGTATATATTCCGTCCATTTTTATCTCCGGAATCAGCATAAGACACACGTTCAACCGAGTTGTTCTCATACAAATACATAGGCCATTTAGAGACTCCAGATGTTCCTGCGCAATAACGTATTTTACCATTGATATAGACATATCCAGCACTAATACTTGTACCTGATACTTGACATCCGCTGATAATAAAGTTATCACACTCATCAAATATACTTGTAAAAGCTAATGCAAGATTCTGTAAATTCATAATATCATCAATGTAGGTGTAACGCCCACCTGTTTGTGAAGTAAACTCTTTCATTTAAGCGTATGTAACTTTAAATTTTTTTCCTGCAATACGATAACGATCTACATAATAAGTAATCATAGCTGTAAGTTCCTCTTGTGAGATTGTCTTGGTATTAATAGCAGGACAACTTACTACAAAACTTACATCACTTGTTGGCATCTTTTCATCTTTCCAACGCAATGGAGTGGTTGGGTGTCCGCTAACTTCGATTTCGCCTTCGTTATACAAAGGAAATTCGCATATATTTTTATTAGCATCTTCCCAATATATTGGTACTCCATTTATAGCACCATCTGAAATGACAATATGTTCAGAGGTGTCTAAAAAATACTTCCTAAATTTATGATTTAAAAAATATTCCATCATAATAACCTGGGAGGTCATTGCTGCTTCTATTCGTTTTTCGTCAGCCCATTCTTTCCATTTTATATTCAAAGAGTTTAACGGTTGTAAAATGGCTTGAAGAAATAATATCAGTTTTCGTCCTCCAAGATAATGAGGAACTAACTGATTTACTATACGGTCAGTATTAATACGATAACTTCTCATTCTGTTTCTAGTTTTATAACAATTGCCTCACGAAAGGTGGGAAGTTCACTTTCTGCATCTTGCTGTGTACTTTGTTTTGCATAACCGCTTGCTAAATAACACTTCCGCTCAATTTTGGTTAATGGTCCGAGTTCATTATTGTCATTGTATTGAGCGATAAATATTCCTTGTTCTACACTAGCTTCATGATCAATATGAACATCTGTAACATGCTCTACTTTTTGAATGGCATCTATAATTTTTTGTGAGTAGACAAGAGAATCAAATTTCATATTTACAATAAAATCAATAAGTGCTGTATCAATATTATCATAAAGTTCCTCTTTCGTAATGGCTCCATCATAATACACGGTGAGTCTGGGAACAAGCACATCGCCTCTGCGACTAACTACATTACACTTAACACCTGCAAATTTAATCTGATTAAGATATGCACGTGCTGCAATTAGTTCCTCATCAGACAATTGGGACAAAGAACGACCTTCTCCGGAAGCAACTTTTAATATCAAAATATTATCTTTGAACTCTTCATTATAATACTCTTGATAAGATACATGTGTAATCAATCTTTTTGTTGTATCTTCAGTTGCATAATGAAATGCTGTACCTTCATCATTGATAATTAGATCATCTCCATATTGCCATTTCAACATGGCATTTGCGTAATATGCTGAAGTCCCATTAATTCGTTGGGTAAAGGTTTTAGCAATATCTGTGGTAAAAACGTCTAACAATGTTTCAAATGAGTAAATTGCAGCAGCTGTTACCCATGTGAAAGCATTGATTATTGACATCTTTGAGTCATTTGTTAGCTCTGTAAGTTCCAGATATTTGTTTCTGGTCTCCACGGCTTCATTGTATATTTCTGTTAATGTACGGCTCATGCTATGTCTGAATTTTCATATTGATAAATCGTTCCATTTATATCAAAGCTCCATGAACCCGCTTCATTCCATGCAGTTTCATGGGTAATCACGTATATCGCTTCCATACCAGTTGTAATAACATAATTGCCATTACTATCTTTAAGCGGCTCCTTATATGTTCCAGAGGGTTGTGTATCTAATATAACTTTACAATTCCTCCGTTGATTATTATGCTTTGCAATATAGATTAAATAGTCATTGATAACTGTGTCTTCTGTATAATCAATATTTCTTAACTCTAAATTAGATAAACTCATGTCAGCCAGTTTCACCAAATATGTACCTTTACATAAAAATAGTCCTTGTAGAGAGAGATTGTTCTTCTCCGAAATTATCTCGTCTACCACCAAGGGCATAGTTGGCATGATTAAGCCATTAATAGAAGACAATTCCCAGGTTTTTAAATTGAAATCACCATACAATTTAATTGATCTTTCATCGGTATAATTATCGAAAAAATGCACATATTTCTGTAGAGTGGGAGATAGCGTTATAGTTTCCAGATCGCTATTATCTCCCCAATCAACAATAAGATTTCCGTCTCCGGCCATTTGTAATGCAATGGATGCTTCTTTGGGGGATATGTACACAACACATCGTAATGAGGCTGTTGTACTTTTGTGATATACATGTCGTTCCCCGTTTGCCGGTACAATATGTTCTGATTGTAATGTATTTACAATGCTGTCATATATAATAAATTCTTCATCCCAATATATTTCTTCATCTTCTTTTAATTGTGAGTGGAAGGATAAATCAGGATTGTTGATTAACAAATCGAATATACCTTCTATAGAACCATGTGTGCTTACTGCAACATCAAATATGTTCTGATTTCGTTTTACTTTATACACCTGCATCTGCTTCTGAAAAATCTAAGTCTAATTCCAGATCTCCTGAATAGGAATTAAAAGCGGCATTAATAATCTCCACTTTATCATCTTTGAATTCAGTTTGTAACTTTTCTGCTAATCCTGAATGACTAAGGTTGGCATGAAGATATTTAATTAAACCCACACCTGAAGTTGGATACCTATAGTTGTTGGACGGAACACATTGTAACAATAAGTTTCGGTTCTGAATATTTGCATTTATATTTACCATATCAGATATTGCATTGGACCATAAATATGCCACCCCTTTATTTATTTGTATAAGATAATAATCTTGACTAACCATTATTAATTGTGAAGCATACAAAATCTTATCTTGTAGGCCAAATAGCCTTGTATGCACTTCAAACCATTCAGAGTTATCAGTTGGGTTTATAACTATACGAATATTACCACCACCAAAGTCTCTACTAAAACGTATTTTTATTGGTTTATAGATTGGTGTATATGGTATCTTTATTTGCACACCAATCGTGTAAAGTTGCTTTATATCAAAGTTGGAAGGGAGTATTATTTGAGCGGTAAGTTGTAAATCAGTTTCTTCGATCCATTCAAACAAATATTCTTCTAAAGAGTTTTGATTTTTTAAAACTATATCACCCGTAATTGTATTTACATAAATATCTGTGCGCATTTACATCAATTTATTATTGACTTACTGTGGATTAAAATCATCATTTGTAAAGTCACAGAAATTTTGTATATACCAAAAAACAAAATCCCCCAGTGAAATACATCTTAAAATAATTTCTTTATTTGATACACGCACTTTTGAGATTTGTATTGGAGAACCTAGTACTGGAATATATCCTGGATAGAAAAATATACCATTTCCTTTTATTATTATATCAAAGTCACTTCTGGAAGCTCTTGTTGTCATAAATCCGGAATATATTCTAATTTCTGAACCATTATATTCTTTAATAGGGGTAGGAAGTTCTATAATTTGATCACCATATATATTTCCATATCTCGCTATAAAATATCTTCCTTGTGATAAATCCATAGGAGTTGGGGTTGAATCTGTGTTAATGTAAAATTCTTTATATGGTAATGATAATGAAGCTAATACATTTATATTACCAAATTCATCCCAAGTTAAATTTTTTGAAGCTAAATAACCAGAACCATCTTTTAATAATGCCCAGGCATCTCCATTTGATAATATTGCATCTGTGTTAATAAGAGACGTATCAATTTTTCCAGATATAATTTGAGAAGCATCAATTTTACCTTTAAAATTCATATTTCCGTCTTTATCCCATGTGATATTATCTCCTGCTAATGCTCCTGAACCATCTTTTTCTAAACGCCATTTAAATCCTCTAATACCATTAGAACTAATTGTTATGTCTCCAGATTTTGTTGTAAATCCAGAATTTGTTTGTATTCCACTAAAAATAGCTTTCTCATTAAAGTTCCAACCTGCAATAAAATTATCAGAACCTGCTGAAAACACTTTCTCGTTATTTTTATATCCTATCAGACCATAATTAGTGTTACTGATGCAATACATTGCAACACCGCCATATTCTTTTACCCAGTCTAATTGATTACCAATATCTTGGACAGAAGCAACATTAGCGATGGCTATGAATTTTTTTAATGAATTGATTCCTATAGTTCCATTGTAAATGCTATCGGCTCCTATGATCCACCCTGCAATACTACCACCAGATGTTTCTATTGTTCCTTTGAATGAGGCATTTCCCTCAACATCCATTGTAACATTACCATTGGCAAAAGAGGCTGAACCGTCTTTGTTTAATGACCAATGAATGATGCCTTCACTTTGAGCAGAAATGGTTCCTTCTGATTTTATGGATAATGTGCCATCTTCACATTGAATACCACCAGATGTAATATCCCAACCGCCTATTTTACCTCCGGTTTGGTCTATATGAAAAATTTCTTTGTTATCTTTATATCCATATATACCGGCTCCGTTATTTTCTGAAGGACCAATATATACCCCCGTTAATCCTGGAACATCTTCAAGACTGTCGTGACTACCAATTATTTTTTTTCCAACAAATATTTTGGGAGTAATCACATAAGAAGAGCCAATAGTTGTTTTATTGCTTTCCCAATCTTGAATCCAATCCAGCATGGTACTTTCGCGTACAATAGAAAATGTGAAACGCCCAGTTAACCCTGCACTTACTCCAGAAAGAACTGGAATTTCAATATATCCTTGTAATATATCAATAGGGAGTGATATAATGGATAGCCGGTATCTATAACTATCAACTTTTATTAGTTGATATTCTATATTGTCGTTACTTTTTACAATAGTGCTGGAATCAATTTCTATTGGGGTTTTCTCATCTCCACAATATGCCGAAATAATAGTATAAGCATGTTCTAACTTAGGGTTAGAACCATCGAAATCTGCTTTAATCACACACGAGTTTGGGGTTAGCGACAACGAATAAGCATCGCTAATAGATACAAGTGTGATAGAAGATTTTGCTACTGTTCCCATAAATTACTTTTTCAAAAGAATAGCCCTTGAACAAAGTATTTGTTGATGCGAGAAGAGATAAACTATTTCTTAATCTCTTCTAATATTTCCTTGGCCATACGCTTTGCTTCCACTCTCCACATTTGCATGTCATTCCATTCTTTTTGATGCTCACTATCTTCATCTTCTAGGAGGTAATTATTAATAATGGCTTGCATTGCATCATCGGAGTAACGTCCATGAATAATAGCTGAAACCAATTGGCTATATGTGGGTGTTCCAACTGGAAGGGTTATCTCACACCATTTGTATTGTTCGTTTTCACCTTCTTTTACTATATGAACATCAAATGCAATTGTGTATTGACGCAACCCTAATTTTATATTGTGTCGTATGCGTTGAGGTTGCTCATTGCCTTGATTATAAGTTATAAACATTGTACTGTGTTTTTTATTTTTACAACTTGAAATTTTCCTTGAATATAGCAAGCCTTCCAAAAATAATGTAGTTCTGAAAATGCTTTGCGCCTGATTCCGTATGACTGATAATGAATTAAGAAACCTAAATAAGAGTTTATAGACCTCACATTGGCATATATAGCTTCCTTGTCACAGTTTTTACATGCTTCTTCTAAATAACTTACAGCATTAATAAAGTTTCCAACAGTTCGATTCGATAAGTAAGCTCTACCCGGCTTAATTACTCCTCCTACCATTTTTATTCCTTTTTTAACTTCTTGAATATAGATTTTATTAGGGTGCATTTGAATATTTAAAATATATCGTAGTTGATTCCTAGAAGCTCTTTTGAAATAAATTGCATCTTCCTTAGTTTTGCACACAAAGCTAAAATCATCTACAAAACGTACATATTTGGCTCCTCTTTCTTCTGCTGCTTTAATAGCCCATTCATCAAAAAATGACATGTAAAAATTGGCAAATAATTGACTAGTTAGGTTTCCTATTGGTTCGCCTTTCATCCATTCATTGTAAAACAGGCTTTTGTTTTTAGGCAGTATTCTCCATAATTTTAAATTTCCTTGACGTATACAATCATCTTGTGGTCGATGTCGTACAATTATTTCTGTAAGCCATAGCACTAAATCTAAATCTTGTTCATATATGGTCCCTTTCCAATAATTCCATTTTTCTTTGATAAATGGTAATAAGTGTTCTAATAATCGTTCGCAATCAATTGACATAAAAAATCCTTTAATATCAAATTGAGCATACCAAGCCTCGTGCGAATAATTATCAGAGACTTCAATTGTATTTTTTGTCAACTGATCAATACATGCAAATGTTCCAAAACCCTTTCGACAGTTAAATGATACATTTCCGTGTTCAACAAAACGTGCCTCAAACAGTGGCTCTAAGCGTAGGCACAACCAATGTTGTACAATACGGTCACGGAAATTTGCAGCAAACACTTCCCGTAATTTAGGACGGGTAACTATAAAACAAGTACTTGTTGTTGGTCTATATGTTCGTTCATAAACTTCTCTCGCTAAATCTAATAGATCTTCATGCCAAATAAGTCTATACATAACACATTGTGAACTTGTCTTTTTTTGGGCACAGCAATCATCTAACGCATCAAACCATCCCTCAACATATTTATCGTTAAGTGCTGCAACCGCCCTCACCATGTTACTGTTGTACTTGTTGTTGTTGTTGAAGTTGCCATTACTAAAGTTCACGTTCCAGCTGTTGTTCTGACTGTTCTCACTGCTACTCCAGTACCGGCTTGCGGTTATTGCGTGTACTATCTTATTCTTAACTAGGTCTTTAACGCTTGGTAAAGGCCCAGTGACACGCCCATTTTTCAATAAAGATGTCCCTGTTATCATAGTCGTAACCGTTCAACAGGTCTGCTGCTCCAACACTTTGCTTCTCCAGCTTTTAATATGCTTTGAAATTTCCTTTAAAGATTCAGCAAAATGTGGCATTTGCTTGTTGCTAATTATGCGTGTATGAGGACTCCGATTTGACCACTCTTTTAAGGTGTCAATGCAAGTTTTCACTGTACGCATTTGCAAATAAAATGAATTAATAAGTTCAAGTTTGGAATCAGGATCTTCTTCATTTAAAGCCAATCCTATCACTGTTAATCCATCAAGCAGAGTGTCTATGAGACGTTTGCTTAATTGACGAATTCCTACACTATTAGGGGTTCGTTCTACCATTTCTATACAGAGTAACATTAAATTTTCTGTTTCTCTGTAAATAGGTGCACTTCCTGCATTACGAATTGTTCTTGCCATAATTAAAAGATTTTATTCACAATGTGTCTTATTACATATAGTTTATTTACGAATACTTTATTTTTTCTGTAGAGGTTTACAATTATGGCATATTTATTTTTGTGGAGCGTCAAAAGACGCTCCACTATACTAAAATGCTGCAACCGCCCTCACCATGTAACTGCTGAACTTGCCGCTGAAGTTGTTGAAGTTGCCATTACTAAAGTTCACGTACCAGCTGTTGTACTGACTGTTCTCACTGCTACTCCAGTACCAAGAATTAGAAAAATCGTTCAAAATACCGGCATCTATTGCTTTTTGAAAAATTGCACCTATTTTATCATCATCATAATTCACTCCTTGCCTAGCGTGCCAATACATACGCATAAGTTCACCAACAGATGGTAGGTACCAATTATGATATTTAAATTTATTTGCCAATTCTTCGCCTGCTTTTACTGTAGGTTGATAAGCATAGCATTTGCTGGCAGCAGGATAATAAAATTGTTGATATTTACTAAGATTTTCATTGTTAGCAATTATGTTATTTATATACTGGGTTAACATCGCTTGTTCAGTATATAAATCAGTTGCTTCAGGTATCGGCAAATTAACTCCAGAATCTTCTAAGATTTTATTTCTATGTTGAATAATTTTTAAAGTTTTTGCTAAACCGACAGGAACTTCGTCACCTCTTTTATAGGCACCTGATAAAATAGCTAAATCCGCAGCCAATTCCTCTTTTCCTGTATTAATTGTACCTGGAGCAGCGATACCATCTCCAACAGCAACTGTTTTAACATCTGAATTTACAAATCCGTCAATTGTATTTTCATCTACATAATTATCATACCTTATGTAGTTAGGAGAGGTATTACCTTGGTCGTCATATTCTGTAGGTTGTAAGCCAGTCTGTGTAATGTTAGCAATTGAACCTATATCATATACACTATAATTAACATCATCTTGTAATTCAATAGGATAAATTGCATATTGTTCATTCCACTCTTCCGTTTGTCCTGTATTTTGAGGATAAAGCCCCCATACTATACCTGAATTTTCAAGATTTGATAATGCTACCATACGTCTATCATTGGCATCTGCTGGATTTATGTAAAAACAAATTCCAACTACGGTTTTTCCAGCAGTTGTAGGACCATAAGTTCCATCATAAAATACATAATCTCCGAGATGAGCACGTCTGGGGTATAAACCAATATCCCATGATGCTTCAAGCACTTCACCATTTGTTTTTGTTAGATAACATCTTAAAGTTGTATGTGGAGCCAATGTATCTTCATCTCCTAATTGAGATACATTGATAACGCAATAATCTTTTGACGTATTGACTATTTTTGCATACAAATTGGTATCCAATGACCAACGAATGCTAACCACATCATTCCCATTAACGGTATTCGGCTTACAGTAAAAAGTGTGTTCACCTGTAGAATAAATGTATTGGCTTCCTTTGATTTCTATAGCTGCAATAGGAGTTGAGTAGTAAGTAATATGAAGATTGTTGTTCTCATCATCTACATTTCCCCAATGATACAACCAATCAATTTTATTGTTAAAATTAGGTCGGTTGGTAGTATTGTTTATTACTGCTATTTTTCCAGATACACTACTGTCTGTAATAGAAGCCAAATAGTTAATCATATAAAGAGAAACCTCGGTCCAGTTTATACTTGCTAACTTTAAATAATTCAGCGGTGCATTGCCTGTAAAGCATAAATTAAATATGGTACGCGAATCTGCAATCCCTGCGCCAATTGATAAACTTTGCATTCGGTCAGCTCCTTCCAATGTGATGGTTTTCAAATTAGGCTGTTGATCTAAAGACAAAGATGTTAAAGTCCCAGGAAGATGAACCTCTTCTAAATATTCGGTAGCTGGAAGAACAACAGAAGACAACATTGTTCCTACTAAATTCAACATTCTAAGTTTAAGCAAAATAGATAAATCTAAACCACCTACTAAACTAGCGACACGTTTTAATACTAGTTCTTGCAACAAAGGGGCAGTAATAGTCATACCGGTAGGACGGAATTCAACAACATCTTTTCCATCCACATGAAAGGCTGTTAGGCGAGCACCGCTTAAATTAAATGTTTCTCCTAAACTTTTGTCTGTAAAGTCACCAATGGAACGCATATAATCAATACCATTTAAGAAAATATTAGTATTGCCATCTGAAGTTCCAACATTGACATCGTATGTTTCTCCGGCTTTAATACGTGGAGACAGTGCGTTACCAACCCCATAAGATAGTGTCGAACCTATGGCAAATGAGGGGTACATCCAAATATGTGGTACAATAGAAAATTTAAATTGTGGACGTGTACCATCTGTTTTTATTATAGACCGGAAGTTTAATGAACCTGCTGATCCTTCACCGTCACGCCTTCCAAAGTCTCCAAAGGCTGCATAAGAAGATATGTAGGTAAGTCTGCGTGCAACCCATTGCATTTCTGCTTGTAATCCATCTCCTAAACTTTGTGTTATGGGATCTGTACCATTTGTGTATTTATTTTCCGGGTCTGAACTCACATAGGCGGTTCTGGCACGTTCATATACAAGACGAGCCACTTCATTGTAAGCAACGGCTGGGAAATAACGTTGTACGTAAAAATAATATTTTTCCATACAGCCCATTAAAGTTCCATCATCACTTAATTTAAGCATTGCTTGTAATATAGAGCGCATATTGGTACGCAATTCATCTGGAAAAGCGTTTTCCATTTGGTTAAATAGTGCATTCCCTTCGCTATTCCAATAAAAGCCTCCATCATTGTTTTTATCATGTTCTTCTACATAGTAAGGTTTTTCTCTTTGCCCTACATTATTTACAGGAAATATTGTGTCCAAATCATCTTGATGCCAACCAATTAAATGAGTTTTTGGGTCAACATAAAAATATATATTCTTTCCTCTGTTATCACTGGCTGCAATTAACTTACAAAAATTCATAGCAAAATGAGTTTCTGTAAGATTAAAATATTTTCCTGCATCAGCCTTGAACAATGCTATTCTAGCCGTTTTGAACGATGAGTTAATTGCATCCCAATCTGTACCGCTGGCAATATTCCCGCATTGTTCGTTGATATTTACAGTCGAATATCTTCCACTTTCAATCTTTTCAGTGCCTGCACCCACCCAAGTAGAAGTAATGAAATCATACCTGAATAAATCAAACTGTTCATTGTTACGCCCCGATTTAGTCAGCCAATAATGTTTGGAGGTATCAAGATTTTCTGCTGCATTTAAATCTTCGATGGTACCGTTGAAATAATCTATATTGTCATAATGCTTAAAGACAAAGTTAAATCCACTTTTGATAGGGGCGATCTTATTGGTATCCCCAAAGACCAGACTCATTTGCTTTTCGCCGTTATACATCCAATCTTCTTCACCTTCTAAAGTGACATCTTCATCAATCCAAGGTACGCGGCACATCACCAAAGCACGGTCATTATCAGCTCCTTCTAGGCATACATAATCTGGAAATTTTGTTTTGTCGTATCCGAATGTCGGTTTGTCTCCCTTACCTGGTCCAAAAGTCATAAAAGATTTAAATTGTGGTTCGGAATTCTCATCTTCTTGTACAAAGAACAAAAACGGTTTTTGAAGTACAGCTACACGACAATTTTCAAAACCTTCTGTATTAGTAATGGAATTACCTCCACATATAGCTTTAAATAAATCATTAAATAGAGCTGTAGAACCTATTTTATGACTTTGTGCTGAACTTGCAAAATTTACTTTCCCTACCAATTTGAGTGCTCCGGGTACATCGTTGGTTAACTGATAACATTTACCACGATTTGCTCCATTCTCATCAACCCAATACCCATCTTCATTGAAGCCCCATTGTCCATTCCACCAAAAATACAACATAGACGATGTTCCTTGTCCTTTCTCATTCATGTCATACAGCGTACCACTATTTTCTGGTTTTCCAGGAATATGGATAATTAAAGTACCATTGAATTTATCCTTTTTGGTATTTCCATAAGTGGCATATTTCCCTTTCCAAAGGATAACGTTGTATTTTTCATAAGCAAGATCATAGCTGATAGTATTACCATTAAGAATACTATTAGAATCGCGAAATGCTATTTTTTCTTCACTATTATCTAAGGATGCCATATAATTTTGGCGCACATCATTAGCTGTGAGTGCTTTCTTATATACCTTAATGCTGTAAATGTCAATGTCGGCTCCAGAACTACCAATACGGATACCTTGTGATGTCTGTTTTCCATCTACATATTGTACGAAAGTATCGTCTGTCGCATAATTGATTTCACGGTTAATAATCCCGTTTATGAAAATACGGCAATAGTTTTGTCCAGTGCTGGACAAGTTGTATAGTAGATTGACTGCGATTTTAGTGCGTACCCCTTCGTTGTAGCCAACGTCTTGATTTTTACGGGTTACTTTGGATTGGGTCATAAAACAGGCATCAATAGGTTTCATTTCCCAACCTAGCGGATTATTATCTTTTGTGTAAGAACACATGCGTAATACCGGTTCGTCTTCGTTGGTTACATTGCGAATAGTATAGTCTATTTCAAATGTAAGAGAACCAGTTTTTTGAGATTGGATAAAGTCGGAGAACGTCTCATAATCAATTGCTATATTTCTTCCACTAGGAACACGCAAACATTTGATCCCATTATCGTCTTCAACCCAACCATCACTAATAAAACCAAAATTTTCAAAGGTCGCAGGAACATTCTCGCCTGAAACGGTATTAATAATAGTATCTGGGTGGGTTTCAGTATTACTACGTAGTTTTGGATTGATAATTAAATCGGCACCATCAGTTGGGGCAAAATTTTGTGAGTTATCGACATTAAAACTAATACGATCACGCAAGTATTTTTCTCCAGTGCTAAATAACATATAAGCACTGAAATTCGTTTCTTTGCTTTCGATTTCTATCATATTGCCAAATGTGTAAACCACACCATTTTGGGCTTGCTGTTCAGTGTAAGACAGATAATTCTCAACCTCTTGAATGTCTGTTAATTTAAAAGTAACAGGTAATACATCTGAACCTGGGTTATATATTGCCCATTGGAAAAATTGAACGGATGTCCAGTTTACAAGAGACTTGACTATCTGGTTTAATATGATATATGGAGTCTTATTATCAGGGTCTGAAACTATCATTACCTGTGAAACAATGTGTTCACTTTCCACATCTGTGCCATCTACAGATAACCAGGCCTCAATTTCATGTACTCCATGAGACATAACTTTAACAGAATCCCCTTCAGTGTCGGTTACATCAAACTGATTTGGGGTTTCCGTGTACTCAACTTTGCCAACAGCGTATTGGACAGAACGTACACCACCTTCACCACTAATTTTTAAATTTAATGTTTTAGCTACAGCACCAGTATATGTATATAATAAAGACATAGTGGCACCAGTAATAGGTTGCTGCCATTCGTTTCGGAACGTAAGTTTCAATTCTGTTTTTGTAACACTTTGGAACACTACATAAGTTGTGGTACTTTGTGTTTGGTCTCCAGTTACAATGATACGTAATTGACAGGTTCCACTGTTAAGTAATCCACTAATATCTACATCCGTATAAGTGTCGCTTTCGGCTTCTACACTCTTGATTGCCATTGTACCAATTGTACGCCAAGAATCGGAAGCGGAGGCACGCCTTTGGATAGTCATAGTACCATCTTCATAGGTATTTGCGTATTTCCCAGTAACAGGATTGTATGTTTGAGAAGTAAAACGCATTTTTAGAACTACACTACCATCAATGCTTACATAATTTGTTTGATTGCTGGCCGTGGTTAATTCTACAATATTCATTACACCCTGTTCGTCACTAATAGGAATAGTAACATCAAGCAATTTTAATGCTTGATTCTCATCAGGGTCAGCAAGCCATTCATTATATGTGTTTTTATTAGCAAATGCTCGAATATGATAAAAACCGTCCGGATCTTTTGTCATAGGAGGAATGTGACCAATTTTATTGTTTTCATGGTCTTGCAAATAGCTCTTTATAAACTTTTGGACAGCCTCCCCAGAGTAGGGGAGAAGGTTCGTTTCGTCAGGTGCTGCGGGGATGGTATTGTTTTTATTGCCACCCCAGTCCTCTG
>OGRE01002127.1_pt1 | contig 14900 bp, 14 predicted proteins | sample 1553421 | NCBI WGS metagenome assembly OGRE01 (sample SAMEA2580076, study PRJEB22360) | human gut metagenome | biome: human gut; feature: human-associated habitat; material: faeces | place: Denmark | collected 2008/2010 | reverse complement strand
CGCAAGGCCCGCCGCCAATAGGAATAATTTTCTCATAACTGATTGGTTTTTAGAGCCCCCCCCGAAGAAGCCCCGAAGAAGCCCCGAAGAAGCCCCGGAGAAGCCCCGGAGAAGTTGAAACTCAGTGGTTTGTAAAAAAATGTTATTAATAGAACTCGTTTCGTGTTCCTTTGTACCCGCAGGAGCGGTCAGGCTCCTGCGGATTGTTTATGTTTTATCGAAAGGCGTTCCGACACCTTTCGTTCGTTTTATATCTGAGATCAGCTATCGGGAGGCAGGGACAACGGCCCATTTCAAATTGTCGCCGTCTGTTATTGCTTGCCATTGATATCCGGCAGCCGGATCATAAACGGTATTGGTTACGTGATTGTAAGCCTTGCCGCTGAATTTGCCGCCTTTGAGAATCACACTTCCGCTCGGCCGTCCGGTGTCATTGTCGCCTGATACGACCGCACTGGTACCTTCGATCTGCAATCCCGTCCTGACGTTGGGAGCGGAAAATTCTCCGCCCGTGATCGTGACTTCGGCGCTGCTGCTTACATATAGCGCGTAAAAGGCATCCTGCTGTCCAGAGGTATTGACCGTATAGAACTTACCGCTGCGAATCTCGGCCTTGGCATTCTCTTCGATGGAAACAGCGCCCTGAATACCCTTGACCTCGCAATTCTCGATCAATACCTCGGAGCCGAACAGACGCATCGCGTATGCCCAGTGCTGTTTATTATCCAAATTCGAAGAAGTGGACTCGAAAAAGCTGTCAATCAAGGTAACAGTCGCGGTATTCGCACCGTTACGCCCCATACCGCAGAGGGTGAACTCACCTGAGATAACCCGGGCATTTCGGATAGTTACGTTCGCATCGTTCCAATAGGCGATCGCTGCAGTGTTGTAGGAACTTCCGTGCCAATGGTATTCGGGGTCGTTGATTAGTGTGACACCGTCGATCAGCAGATCGCCTCCCGTAACATGAATCAACGATTTATGTTCGTGTACATCGGAAGCAGCGGCAACTACGGCCGTAGAAGCTGCCGCACTGTTGTCGAGCGTACCTTTGCCGGTCAGCGTAAGACCCTTTTCGGCAGTCAGGAAATTCGCACTGCCAAGCTGGAGGGTCACACCTTCCTTGATGTCGATGGTCTTATGCTCTTCGAAAGTAAGTTCTTCGGAGCTCTTCGCCGCAAGGTCGATATCGGAAGCAACCTCGATATTGGCTATTTCGGGATCTGCCAAAGCTCCGATCAGTTCATCCGCATTATCCACTTTTGCATTTTTAACAACCTGGAACGTGCCGTTCGGCGCTGGGGTCTCTGCAATTTTGACTGCTTTGTAACCCTCGTCCACAAAGTTTGTACCGGCTCCTTCGGCCGCATTGTCGGCAGGATTGAAATTCTCGAAGGTACCGCCCGTCACCACGATGGAAGCCTTGCCAGCCTGACGGTTGGGGTCATAACAATTGAGCAGGAAGCGGTAGGGGTCTCCCTCCGTCTCGGTCTGGACAATGCTAAACGTACCGCCTTTGATTTCGGCCTTGCCTTCATGTACATAAACCGCCGAAATATTTCCGACGAAAGTACCGTCTTCGATGATCAGGGTTCCTCCATACTGCACGTCGCACGCGTAGCAATCGTTATCCTTGGCCTTTACCGTACCGTTCTTGATGGTAAGTGTTCCTCCGCGAACGGAGAACAGCGACCAATCGTTTCCTGCCCACACATCAGTTTCGTTCGTAATCGTATGCCCATTCAGATCGATCTCGACCGTCTTGCCGTTTTCCACAACCAGAGGCTCCTTGACCGTCATATTGTCCGACAGGGGACGCTGCCGCCGTTGGCCAGTGCGGCACGCAGTTCGGGATAGTCGTTGATGTCGGGCTTGTAGAACTCCGGATTGATCGTCACGTTGAACGTACCCTGTTTGGTCAGCAGGTTGCCGGATACATTGGTGCGGTAGTTGCGGCGGATCGGAATATTCTTGAAGTCGCCGTTGGTCGAAATTTCAGTCGTGCCGTTGAGGAACGTCATCGAAAAATCGGCCAGCGTAGCCTCCTCGACGGGCGCCCAGATGTAGTCCACCGTCAGCTCGCCGGTGGCGTTGAGCACGTCGGCCGTATATTCTGCCGCTGCCGTCGTCGTACCTACCTCGCTTTTCCTGGCATCGAACGAAGTCGGAACGGCCGTGAAAGCCACTTTCACTTTCGTCGGCTTCAACGCGGGATCGGGAATTGCCGCGAGGTCGAGCGTCTTGACGTTCAACTGGCCGAAAGGACGACGCAAGGTAATGTTTTCCGAAAAAGCTCCCGTTACCTGGTAGTCGAGCAATGCGCCGGTAAAGGCGTCGAATTCGTCATTGTTACCCGCATAGTCGCCTTTCACCGTGATATTGGTCAAATCGTCCGTATTATAATGATCTCCGGTCGAGCAGTCGGCCCAGAAGACAAAATCGTAGGTCTGCGAAGCCACCAGACGCAGGTTGAATGTTGCGGTCAGTTTACCATCGGTGCCTTTCTGCACGGTGGCTGACTGTTGTTCGCCATACTTCGCCAAAGTCGTACCCGAGCGGTAGATCTGAAGCAGGCAACGGTCGACTTTCGCCCCGTTGCCGAAGTCTGCCGCCGTGGCACGAGTCTGCATCCCTTGCGGGATGGTAACGGTAATGGTCTGGGAGGTCGCTCCGTCGGATACGAGCCCCTCGTCCTTCTGACACGCGGTAAATGCTGCCAGCATTCCCGCCAATAGTAGAGCTTTCTTCATAAAATGTTGAGTATTAGCGAATTACCCCCCCCTGTTCGGATTTTCCGGAAAGGAGGCAGTAACTCAACGGTTTACAATTGATTTTTAAGAACTTGTTTTCTTTTTTTCCTTGTACCCGCAGGAGCGGTCAGGCTCCTGCGGATTGTCTGTTTTCCGGTCACGCGACCGGAATGTTTCGGTTGTCTTATTCAGCGTTCCGGTTATTCTCGGCCATCACGTATTCTTGGTTGTTGATATACACGTACAGATCCTTGCAACTTCCGGTAATCGATTCGAGCGGAGTGGTAGAAACATTATTCTTTACTTCGACGGAATTCAGTTCGGTCATGCCAATTGCCGTTTCGGTAAACTGAGCATTGCCGACGATGCCAGCGGTAAAGTTGCCCGAAGAAAGCGTCTCGGCGAAGTTCTTGTTGTCATTGATCTTACCGAGGTTATAAACCGTTCCAATGATACCGCCCGCATCGTTGCCGCCGCTGACCGCACCGTAGTTCGTATTGCCCGTTACGCTGATCACGTTCTTGACGGGGTAGTTCGCCGTAGTACCATTGTAGCGCACCCAACCTACGATACCGCCCGTACCATAAGCCGAAGAGGTATTGACAACGGCTCCGCGGTTGGTACAATCCGTTACGCTGCCGGCATTCTGTTGTTCGGCGACGATGCCGGCCACATCAGCTCCGTTACCTTTAATATCGGCCTCGTTTGTACAGTTCGATACGTTGGCTGCCGACAGACCGACGATACCGCCGACGGCTCCGGCGGTTCCCGTTACCGTTCCGTAGTTTCCGCACGCCTTGATGGTCATCGTCTGACCCTTGGCCGTATAGTAGGCCGCACCCACGATGCCGCCGACGTTCGCACCCGTACCGGTCACCGTAGCGTAGTTCTTGCACCCGCTGATCGTGCCGCCCTTGATCATACGGCCTACGATAGCTCCGTTGCCGCGTATGGCTGCGACGTGTCCCGAAAGCACCTCGACCCCGCTGACCGTACCGCCGCCCGTCAGCATACCGACGGCTCCGGCAGCCATTTCGCTGGTCGGCACGTCAACGGCTACTTTCTGTAATTTCAGGTTCTTGACCGTACCGCCGTTCACCACACCGAACAAGCCGACGGCGAAGTCCGTGCCTTTCGTCGTGTTGATATTCAGGTTCGAGATCGTCTTGCCGTTACCGTCGAACGTACCCTTGAACTGGTTGCCTATAGCTGCGGATCCGAAACGGCTGCCGTTGCCGATCGGCGTCCATGCGTGACCGGCCAGATCGATGTCAGAGGTCAGTTTCACGGTCTTGCCCTCGAATTTCTCTCCTCCGTTGACCGTAGCGGCAACCCACGCCAGCTGCGCGGGGGATGCCACTTCGTATTCTCCGGCGGCGTTCGGCGTGACTTCCTCGGTTGACACGCCGTCCCACGGGTTGTAGGCATTGTTCACGACGATGTTCTTGCTCCCGAGCTCGGGTTCTTTGGCGAACTGACACCGACTGTCATAGGCCAGCGTCACGCCCAGCCCTTCGCCCTGGTTGGCGTATGCGTACAGTGCCGGGAAATGAGAACCGTACAGTCCGCCCAGATTCAGCTTCGTGTTGACGAGAGCCACATCGGTCGGATACTGGTAAGCGTTGCTGCTCTTGTTGCCGATGGTCATGGCGGCAAGGGTAATCATATTGCCCGAACCCCATTCCCGTTGGTCGAAATAACCCACGATGTCTTTATAATCGTTATCGTTGTATTCGAGGGTAATGTCGCAATCGGTGATACGGGCCGTACCGCCACGGACGACCACACCGTGCATCGAACCGGTCGCGGTACATTTGTTCATTGTCAGTTTGCAGGGGACGTTGACCAGCACGGGATCGCTTCCGGTAAAGGTGGAGTTTTCAAGAAGAATGTCGCAGGTAAAGGGAGTCGAAGCGTTGGTGGTAACGGCGTATGTCGCGGCTACGACAGTCGAGTTCCGCACGATGAGGCTCGCGCCCTCTGCTCCGTTTGCGGGAGACAGTGCTGCCGCGTCCGTTTCGAGCTGCACGTTTTCCACAAGGAGACTTGCACCCTTGTTGACAAGCAGTAAGGCTTGCGTAACGCCGGTTTTCTGGGACGCATTAATCGTGCCGCCTGTGATGGTCAGCGATGCGTCTGCGGGGACCTCGGCTGCAGCGGTAGCATTATCGAGCGTAAGCACCTTGCCGTTAAGATCCAGCGTTCCGGTAAGATTCATTCGGGAAGCGTCGAGGGCAATATTGCCGGCCAGCACGATCTTTTCGCATTTACCCGTATTCGCCAGTCCGATGGTTTTTTTGAAAGTCTCGGCATCGGCAACGGCATATACTTTGATTATGCTGGCATCGTTTTGGAAGTCGATCGAGCCGACCGTACCGAATATTTCCACGTTACCTCCTTTCACGGTCAGCGTTTCAACCGAAACGCCCTCGGGGACAATCAGGGTGTTGCCGGCAGTCGTGGCTTCTACAGCGGTATACCTCGTGCCGTTCAGCGTGACAGTCGATTTCGGAAGATTGATGATAAGTTTATCCGTAGTGGGCACCGTAATATTGACGGCCTCGGGAGCCTGGCCGCTCTGTTCGGGGGTGTAGGCGAGGGTCACCTGCTGGTCGGTCTCAGGCAGCGTAATGGAGATCTCCTTGGCAGCCTGATCGGCAGTCAGGGTGTGCGGAATCTCGACGGTCGCTGCAGTCGTTGGAGCGGTCGTTACGGTAATATCCGTAGCGCCGTTTTCGATTGCCTGAGCTACCTCACTGACGCTTTCTACTTCCGCAATCACTTTCTCGATAGGGCTTTCCGGATCGAAAGTCGGATCGATCGTCACGCTGATCGTGCCTTTCTTGGTCAGCAGGTTGCCCGATACCATGGTGCGGTAGTTGCGGCGGATAGGAATGTTGGTGAAGGCGTCGTTCGTGCAGATCTCCGTGCCGTTGTTGAGGAACGTCATCGAGAAATCGGAGAGCGCGGCCTCGGATTCCGTGGCCCAGAGGAAGTCCATCGAGATCGTGCCGTCGTTTTTGGCCAGTTCTTCCGACGTATAGGTCACGTCGGCCGATCCGCTCACTTCGCCCGTCAGGGCGTTGAACGTCGTGGGCAGTCCCTTGAAAGCGACCTCGTATCCCGTGGGCTTCAGCGCCTCGTCCTTGATTTCGTTCAGGTCGTTGGTCTTTACCACCAGCAGGCCGAAAGGACGCTTCAGGGTGATGTTGTCTCTCGTGAAGGAACCATTGACGGAAATAGTCTCGTGGTAGAAGAACGCGTCGCGCTCGTCGCTGTTGCCCACGAACTCGCCTTTCTCCGTGATGGCTTTCAGACCGCCCGTTACAGTGTTGTATACTTTATCGTCGAAACCTTCCTCACTGCTTGAATTTGCCGTAGCGCAGTCGGCCCAGAACACGAAGTCATACTCCTGCGAGGATACCAGCCGCAGATTGTCGAACGTAACCTGCTTGTTGCTTACCGGTTTTACGATACGGTTGTAAAGCTGGTCGCCGTGGTAGATTTCCAGAATACAGCGGTTGGCCGAGGTACCGGTGCCGAAAGCATCGGTCACGGCACGACTTTGCACTCCGCTCTGCGGAATGGTCACCGTAAACGAGGATGCAGCTGTCGTATCGGATACGAGCCCCTCGTCCTTCTGACATGCGGTGAGGGTCAGAGCAAGACCCGCCGCAAATAAGACTAATTTCTTCATAATATGTTGAATTTTATGGGTTTTCTTGTCTGGGGTAATTTATCATTCGGTTATCTGTTATTCGAACGTGGCCGTTACGCTGGTCGCGTAGTTCCGCTGCAGCTGCAGCACGTCGATACCCTTGGTTACGTCGCCCACCGTAATCGAGAGGCCGACGGACTGTCCCGCGTTGGAGGGAACGAAGAGGAAGTCTTCGCCGACTGTTGCCGAGTTTACGGTCGTATTCGGGAATGCGACCGTTACGGTCTGCGGCTCGGACGTCTTTTCGGTCAGTACGTCGTACCGCGTCGGAACGTTCCGGTAGGTAACCGAAACCGCTTTATCGCCCGTGTTGAACGCCTCCTTGTTCCGCATCGTCAATTTGGCCAACGGACGTTTCAGCGTGGCCGATACGCCGTTGCCGCCGTTCCATTGCACGTCGGGCAGGACGCAGGCGAAAGCGTCGCGTTCGCTGCCCGGGGCGTAGGTCGCGGGCGTGCTGCCGGAGGTCATGGCAATCTTTATCTGCCGCAGATCGGCGGTCGCATAGGCTCCCGTGCCGTAGTCGGCCCAGAAGAGGAAGTCATACGTTCCGGGCACCAGCGCGATCTCGATGGCGGCTTCGTCAAACGTTCCGTTTGCTGTCTTATGCAGTACGCATCGGGGATTGGCGTCCTTTGTCCATGCCTCGAAGGTGTAGGTCAGCCGTTGTCCTGCAGCCGTCTCGCTGTGAGCGGCCGCTTTGGCCGCAGGTTCGTTTTTCAGTAGGCTCTCGGAGCGCAGGGAGATCACACCGCCTACGGGCGCTAACCCGGGCGTGGGTTCCGTCTCTTCGCTGCAGCCGGTAAGGACGGTCAGTGCGAGGAACAGGGGAAATATCTTTTTCATTTGAATGTCGTATTAGTCAGGGATCACAATGTCGATTTCTCCGTCGAACCCGGGATTGATACCGATGCCGGGGGCATAATCGCGCGTGAGGAACTCGTCGCGGATCGTCGTCAGCTTGCCCCGCACGATCGGAACATCGATGTCTCCGATCTCGTTGAGCAGGTTGCCCTCGCCGTCACGGATCGTCAGATTGACCTTCACGGCCGATTCGGAGCCGTTGACGAAGATGTAGTCGCTGGCCAGATGCGCCTCCTTATCCGAAAGCGGTCTCATGGAACAACCGAACGACATGCCCGTTCGGGCGTCGTTGGGTTTGTTCGTGTAGGCGTTGAAGCCCGAGGGGAAGTACCCCGCGTAGTCCACCTGCACCCGTATCGTCGAAAGGTCGGGATTCTTGGTAAGCAGATTCTCGGCTATGTTGCCTGCTTTCGTCCGCCGTGCGGCCAGCTCGTCGAGGAACTTATCGATGTCGGTGGTGATGAACTCGATCTTGGCCATCGGGCGCTGGAGCGTCACGGTCGCATCCACGGTTTCGTTCCAGCGGTCTCGGTAGGCTCTGAGATCGATCTCCTGCTGCGCGACGTAGGTATCCTTGTGGTCTTCGTCGCCGATGTAGCTTCCGGCCTCGGGCACGCTGATGGCCGAGAGCGAAGGAACCGTATAGTATTTGTCGGCCACGGAGCCGTCGTCCACATAGTCCATCCACGCCACGACGTGGTATCGGGCGGCATGCAGCGCCAGCGAGGTGCGGATCGTATGGTGTCCGTCCGCCGCCTGCTCGCAGCCGAGCACCCGCCGCTCCACGGGTTCGCCGCCGATCTCGTCGCGGAACACTTCGACGATCCAGCGTACGTCGTGCAGGTCGGCCTCCGATGCTTTGGAACGTCCCGTCGGCTTGTAGGGTTCTATCTTGGGGTCGATCGCGAGGGTCAGATTCGCGTTGACCAGCGTGGGATCGACGCCTCCGTTTTCCGGAAATTCCAGTACGGTCTTGTCGCAGCCCGTCGATACGAGGACGAGCAAACAGGCGATATATATCGTTACTCTTTTCATCTTCTGCTCCTTGCCTTATTTTCCGAATCGGTAAACCAGACTGATCCCCGCTTTGGTCAGGCCCCAATAGTTGTAAGGTACTCCCTTCTCGAAGCGGGCGCCGTTGGGGATATTATAATAGACGTCGTATTTCGTGCGGACGTATCCCGCTCCGATGGTGAACTCTGCCGCCCAATGGCGGGCGAAGGGCAGCACGTAGCCGTAGCTCAGACCCGCGCCGTAGAAGCCGTCGGGCGACTGGTAGCGGTTCCTGTCGTCCACGGCGATATTGAAGGCGCCGACATGGAGATGCACGCCGAAAAAGTGGCCTTCCATCGGTTTTTTCAGCCAGTAACGGAATTCCGGTTGAACGGCCAGAAAACACAGACGGTAATCGCGTGCTACGGTGTAAGGACTGTAAATGATCGGCAGATCGACCGAGTAGCGGTCGCCGAAGCTGTACTCCACGCCGAGGTTGGCAACCGTGGCAGCCAGATAGGCAACGTTGGTCTTGACCGCCCAGCGGTAAGAGGGACGTACGGGATCGGACAGCATTCCTGCCAGAGCCTCGGCGACCGGCTGCGCCGGTTGCGGTTCCGGCTCGACAGGTGTCTCCGTGTCAGGCGTATCGGGTTCGGCAGAGGATTCCGGAGTCTCCGATTCCGGCCGACTTTCGGGTTTTTCGTTCCCGGACGGCGAATCGGACGGCACGACGTCTCTCTCGGGCAGGATGTCGGGAGTCGTATCCGCTTTCGCATTCGGAAACATATAGGCTACGGCGATCACATCGGTCATTCCGCGCCACCGTTGCGTGGAATTCGTCGTCCTGAAATGATCTTCTTTCAATCCCTCGTGAACGATAAAATAGGATTTGACCTGGTTGCTTCGATTCTTTGCGGCCGCCAGGTTCTCCTTGAAAGAGTCGTACGAGGAGCAGAAACCCAGTACGCGCACTTTCATGTCGCCCGATTCGATCGACAATCTGTGTTGTCGGATGGATCGGGTAAGCGACTTGATAGCGGCTGCGTTTCCCTTGTAATCAGCCCAGAACATACGTCGTTGCGGGGCGAATCGGAAAACAACCGTATCCTGCTTCCCCTCCGAGAGCGAGCTTGTCTTCTGCCGAAGACTCTCGCTGGTGCCGGCGGATACGTCGCGGCCCGTCTCCTGTGCCGTAACGGTCAGGCCATACAGCAGGAAGCCGAGCAAAAAGACCGCGCGGAGCGATCTCGAACAACGTCCGCGGACAGAAATACTTTCGTCAAAACAAGTCATTCGTTGCTATGTATTACCGTCAAAAACAGACTGAATTTTATACTTCGTCTGTTTAATCGTTGATTAAAACGTTGGTTTTCAAAGGTAAAGATACGAAAATATAGACATTATTTCCAATGAAATCGTTAATATTTTATGTGTCAGTTTTTTATGATCTATGTAAGTGTCTGTTATTCAGATTTATGGGAGGATTTCTTCTGCTCACCCGTTTGAATGAACATATAATCTGCAGGCTAATTAGTCTGATTGTCTTTCGTTTGCAGGGCGTTGTCCGATTTCTTCCTTTCGCAATGCTGTTTTTGAAGCAATTCCTGCGTCGAGGCGCACAATTGTTATTCGGAGGCGAAGACAGAGCGGAGACTTCACCGTCGGCGGCCTTCGTGCCAACAGACATTTTTCCTGTCGCGCCCTCGGAAACGTTGTATGTCCGCTGCCGGCTTCGCGTCCCGACGCCGTCGTCGGACGGTCTTGCCGCCGCTGCGAAAAACTCTGTGTCCGCACGGATCCGCCGGACTTTACCGCATCACGACGGAGCGCATCCGCACCTTAAATTCGATCGCCGGATTCCGCGTCGCACGACCGAGGGCGTTTATTGGTGATTCGCTGGCACATAGGTGCTTTTCGGTGCGGATATGATCCTTGGTACAACCTGTGGCTTACATGAAAAGGTTCCCCTGCAAATGCCACTGTCGGGGTTTGCAACGGGTTGTTTTTTCAGTGGATTTTGAAAATGGTCGTGTCGCCCGAGTCCGTATTTCCCGGTAAGCGGAAATGCTGAAAAAACTTGTCGAAAGAAGGTTATTATCCGTTTTTGCCTATCTTTAACGGCGGAATGGAATTTCTGAAATAAAATCAGGCTATGACAAAAGCTGATATCGTTGCCCAAATTGCCGAAAAGCGGGGATTGGGAAAAGCGGTTGTTCTCGACGTCGTGGAAACGTTCATGGAATGTGTGAAGGAGTCGATGACCGGCGGAGAGAATGTTTATCTGCGCGGTTTCGGCAGTTTTGTCATCAAACAGAGAGCGGAGAAAGTAGCCCGCAATATCTCGAAGAATACGACGGTGGTCATTCCTGCGCACTCCATCCCGGCGTTCAAATCTGCCCAAACGTTCATGCAGGCTGTTAGGAGACGGATGCAAAATAACCGGATTTGCGGCCATCGTCAAAAAACGAATGGTCCCTCCCTGCAGCGGCGGCGTACCTTGTGGACCTGCTGCCGTCGGTAAGCCGTGCCGAAGCAAGCGGCCCTCATTCTGAGACGGAGTTTTTGTTTCGCTGACGTTGGAAGGCCCTTGACTTCGATATCACGGATTTTATCCTCGCGACGGAACGTTATGACGAACCATGCAGGCACGAACCGAAAACGAAATCGACAAATAATCAACCGAATATTCAAAAATCATGAAAATTGCAATTCCTACGAGAGACGGCCGCATCGACGACCATTTCGGTCATTGCGACCATTATACGATTTACACGATCGAAAATAAAACCGTCATTTCCCGCGAAGAACTGCCTTCGCCGCAGGGTTGCGGATGCAAGTCGGGCATTGCCGCCGACCTGCAACGCCTCGGTGTAACGGTGATGCTGGCAGGGAATATGGGCGAAGGGGCCAAAAACAAACTCGAAGCCCATGGCATCGCAGTAGTGCGAGGATGCAGCGGTGACATAGAAACGGTGGTCAAGAACTATTTGGCAGGGTTCATTCTCGATTCGGGAAAGGGGTGTGCAGGACACGACGGGGCGCATCAATGTGGAAATCATGGCCATGAGCATGTGCACGAGGCCGGACACTGATTCTGGAGACCATGAAAAACCGGCTGAAAACGAATATCCTGATCGACATCGGCCTGTTGCTTGCCATGACAACGGTCAGTTTCAGCGGTTTCGTGATGAACGTTATCGTTCCTTCGCGTCATGCCATCCGTCATTCCGGAGTTCATGCTTATGCATCGCGACTTTTCGGCATGGGCGGCATGACTGGGGGACGATCCACACATGGGCAGGCGTGATATTGCTACCGGGGTTATTATTATAAGGGAGAAGCCGATATCGGATCAAAATATGAGGGGCGTGAAAACAGTGTCACGCCTCTTTTTTGTACAGGCCATTTCCGGTTACGAGGACAACCTTCTCTCCGGAGAATGTGATTTCGGCGGCGTCATCGGCGGCGAGGCTTCTCTCTTCGCTCCTTCCGTTTTATGATGACTTCGACAGCTTTACGGTGGTAGTCTTCGTTTTTCCCGGTTACGGCGGGGCGATGATATCCTTCGAGAACTCGGTATACGTGAAAAATAAGAAATATCAGTTTGACGAGGTTTAGGTAAACTTTTGCCCGTGATACATATAGACTACACTTAAGCATAAACATCCGGTTTGTTGTCCCGATGTACTGAATTTTCAGGATTCCGATCGCAGAAAATAAGTTATGTTGGTCGATTTCAACCTATAGCCACGGGGCATTTGTTTATCTGGATCGTTTCCCGTACCTTCGTTTTACCTTAACTTTAAATTGTTTTTATTATGCAATTAAAAACGTATTTCATGATGCTTGCATTAGGAATATGTGGAGCAGTCATGCAAAGTTGCGATGACGATGATGACAATTTGAACGTTCCCGAAGAGTTGCGGTCTGCGTTTTCTCAAAAATATCCGGGATCCGTTCCGGAATGGAAAACCCGGAGTAATTATTATATTGCCGATTTCCGGGACCAAAGTTACGAAGCCGAAGCTTGGTTTACTTCCGATGCTATTTGGTTGATGACCGAAACGGATATTCCTTATGCGGCTTTGCCCGAAGCCGTGAAAAACGCTCTTCAGAACAGCGAGTACGCAACATGGAACCGGGATGATGCAGATATGTTAGAACGCAAAGGCTTGGAACCTGTCTATGTTTTGGAGGTGGAGCAGGGCTCTCGGGAAATGGATCTTTATTACAATGCGGAGGGGATTTTGATCAAGGCGATGGAAGATTACGAGGACGATTCCGAGAGTTACCTGCCGATTGAACTTCCCGAAGGGGTGAAAAATTTCTTGCAGGAAAAATATGCGGAATCCAAAATCGTAGAAACGGACCGAGAGCACGGACGACTTGAAGTGGATATCATTCACCATGGAGTTGTCAAAGAGGTCGTTTTCGACGACAGTGGAAATTGGCTTTCTACATCTCGGGAGATCGGTTGGAATAGTCTTCCGGAAGTTGTCAAGATTGCTATTCAACGGGAAATTAGCAATAATTATGTCGGTTATGAAGCCGATGATGAGCCCGAACAGGTGGAAACGCCGGACGGAAATTATTATCGAATCGAGTTGGAAGCAGAGCAAGCCAAAGATTTGATTCTCAAGATTCGGGAAGACGGAACTTTATTGCAATAGATTCGTGCGCATAAGCATACCGACAGACGAACGAGATATCCGTTTGCCGGCATGTTTGTTATGGCATATATTTTAACTCGGCTATTTACTCATGAGAAAAATCGGTTTGTTGATATTTTTTGCAGTCTTTGCTTGTTCCTTGTCTGCACAAAACAGGCTTTCTGTTTTTATCGGAAATGCCAATCGGTATGCTTCGGTCGACTTGTCGGATTTTTGTCGGCGTCTCTGCGTGGAATACGATATTTCGGCGGAATCGCTCAATGATTATTATCGACGCTGCGGTAGAGACTGGGGGCATGTGGGTCTTGCTTTGGAGATTGCCCGGACATCCGGAAGAAGTATGCGCGATGTCTGCGATCATTACAGACGTTATAGGAGCGAGGGGTGGAGCCGTATCCTGATCGAATTGGGAATCGGTCCGGAATCGTCGTACCGAACCCCTTTCTATGATCGGGTACATAGTCATAGTGATTATTGGTACGAGCATTATAATTCCTATTGCCAGCGGCATGGAAAATATCATCCGCACAGACATCCGCATAAATATAAGAAGTATCCCAAACACGGATATCGAAAATACGGAAGGTATCACGACGACGACGACGATGACGACGACGATTGAATTTCGGGTGATTATCGCCGGGGGATCGTTGTTCGTATGAATTGTTTATGAAAAAGATTTTGTTGGTTCAGGTCTGTTGCTTGGCAGCATTCGAGACGGTTTCGGCCCAAGAGAAAATGCCGTGTAAGATTACGTTTGGGTGGTGGTGCGAATTCCTTTATCAACGCAATCTTTCATCTCGGGGGCAATTTACGTTGACAAATTCCCTGTTTGGGAGAGAACTTCCGTAACAGAAATTTACAATTGCTGCTGCCGGATTACGATCCGACGAAATATTGATCCAACTTATAAATTTAAACATTATGAAACGGTTTTTACTTTGTACTGCAACTGTGTTGGCCATGTTCGGCAGCATTTCCCAGGCTGACGCCAAAGATCCGGAAGATCAGGAATTCCGGCACGTAGTCGTAACTCTCAAGTCCGGGGAAAAAGTAGAAGGCTATCTCCATCGGGGATGGCATGCGGAGGGCGCTCTGCTGAAACAGGAGAACTATTCGTTCAAAATCACCAAGACGCCCGATGACAAAGAGCCCGTCAAATATACGGCCGATGACGTAGAGAGTGTCGAATATACCGAGACGACGGAGGAAAATCCGGACGGCATTCGCTGGGAGGCTCTCGATATTGCTGCTCCAGGACTCACGAATTGGCACCGCACTTATCACAGACTGGTTTGTGTGAACAAGGCCGGAGAACATGCGACAACCTATTGGTGGAAGACGTGGACGACGGAACGAGTGGGTAACAGAGACCGCAGGGTGCTGACAACCATATACGGCATACGTTTCCACAATGATCCCGGCCGAATCGTCTATCCGTATATGTATGTCGGTACGATGTTGATGGACAAACTGCATCCCGGGCTGAAGGCATTTTATAAGAAATGGTTTAAAGGTGCCGAAGGCAAAATACGTAAAAAAGAGGCCGAAGAGAACGACGCATGGATACTCGATATGTACGATGCGTATCTGGCAAACCGGCCCAATGAATGATGACCGATATTCAAATATGCTGAAATCATGAAAAAATTACTGGTAGTTTGGGCGCTTTTACTGGCAGCTGTTTCCGCGAATGCCGCAGATAAGAAGTGTCCCGGAACCGTCCATTTTCTGGACGGCCGAACGCTGGAATGTACCAGCATTACGATCCCCGGATGGATCGACGCCGAAGTGTCTGTCGAGGTATTTTCCGACGGAAAGAATCAACACAGGACGTTGGCGGCTGCGGAAATCGCTTATCTTGAACTTTGGCCGGAAAAGAATCCCGAAGCCAAAAACGAA
>OGRE01002126.1_pt1 | contig 14901 bp, 15 predicted proteins | sample 1553421 | NCBI WGS metagenome assembly OGRE01 (sample SAMEA2580076, study PRJEB22360) | human gut metagenome | biome: human gut; feature: human-associated habitat; material: faeces | place: Denmark | collected 2008/2010 | reverse complement strand
GCCTCTCCGCAAGAGAAAGTTTCTTTCAGATAGAAAGGCAAAACAGGAACAAGCAGCCAAAATCCGAAATAAAGTAGGAAATTGGCTGCAAGTATACAGATGAAGCTGCGTGTGACTAACCTGTCTTCCACGTGGCTTTAGTTGGCGGACTTGAACTCTTCCAGGAAACGGGTGTCGTTTTCAGAGAACATGCGCAAATCCTTCACCTGGTATTTCAGATTGGTGATACGTTCGATACCCATGCCGAAAGCATATCCTGTATAGACGCTGCTGTCTATGCCGTTGGCTTCGAGTACGGCCGGGTCTACCATGCCGCATCCAAGAATTTCCACCCATCCGGTGTGCTTGCAGAAGGAACAGCCCTCTCCGCCGCAGATGTTGCAACTGATGTCCATTTCGGCAGAAGGTTCCGTGAAAGGGAAATAAGACGGACGGAGACGTATTTTCGTGTCTTTGCCGAACATTTCCTGTGCGAAGAGCAACAAGACTTGTTTCAAATCGGTGAACGACACGTTTTTATCAATATATAGTCCTTCGACTTGGTGGAAGAAGCAATGTGCACGGGCTGAAATGGCCTCATTACGGTACACGCGTCCCGGGCAAATCACACGGATGGGTGGTTGTTGGCTTTCCATGACGCGGGCCTGTACCGAGGATGTATGCGAACGGAGCACGATGTCCGGACGGGCCTCTACGAAGAAGGTGTCTTGCATGTCCCGGGCAGGATGGTCGTCGGCGAAGTTCATCGACGAATACACGTGCCAGTCGTCCTCGATTTCAGGTCCTTCGGCCAGTGTGAAGCCAAGGCGCGAAAAGATATCCACAATCTCATTCTTCACGATGGTGAGCGGATGGCGCGTGCCCAACGATACGGGATAGGCCGTGCGGGTCAGGTCCAATTCGTCGGTGCCGCAGTCTTGCGTGTCCACGGCCTCCTTCAAAGCCGCAATTTTTTCCTGGGCTTTGGCCTTCAGGTCGTTCAGTTTCATTCCCACCTCTTTCTTCATTTCGGCAGGGACATTCCGGAAGTCCGCCATCAGGGCGTTCAGGCTTCCTTTCTTGCTCAAGTATTTGATGCGCAATGCTTCTACTTCTTCAAGATTTGAGGCTTGCAGCTTCTCGACTTCTTCCAGAAGTTCTTGGATTTTTGCTATCATAATCTTCTAAGATATTGTTCGCTTTAAAAAACTTTGCAAAGGTAATCAATTATCCCCAAAAACTTGCCGTTGTTGAAAATAAAAAGTGTACTTTTGCATGATTTTAGAGAGGATTTTATCCTGTGTTAGTATGAGGGAAAATGTAGTATGGTGCATGGCGTTGGCGGCTGTGTTGGCGGCGTGCAACGGGAAAAGGGCTGCTTCGGAAGTGGACTATGCAGCCGACTCGGTTTTTGAGTCCTCGTTCGGTCCGTCGGATTCATTCAATGCTTCTTCTGCCTCGTTGGACGAGGAATTGCCCAAAAGGGCTGATGAACTTTTTGATGATTTTATTTTTGAGTTCGCCCGTCTTAAAAAAGTCCGGCTCGAACGTGTCGAATTTCCATTGCTTTCGGTTGTGCGGGGAGACACGGTATGGCTCACGGAGGAACAATGGAAATATGAATCGCTTTTCATGGATCAGGATTATTATACCGTGTTTTATAACGACGAGGAACAGATGGATTTGGAAAAGCGCACGGATTTGGACAAAGTGGACGTGGAACAAATCCATTTGGAAAAACGGTGGGTCAAGACATGCCGTTTCCAACGGCTGAAAGGGGAATGGCGGTTGACGCAGGAGAGCATACGTGATTTCACGGCTGCCGAACCCTTGGATAAGTTCATGGATTTCTACAGGAGATTTGTGTCGGATGCCGCCTTTCAGCAAAGAAGCGTGTCGAATCCTTTGCGCTATGTCACGACAGACCCCGATGATGATTTCAATACGATAGAAGGCACGTTGGACCACGACCAGTGGGATGCCTTCAAGCCCCAGTTGCCGGACGGGGTCATTACCAATATCCGTTACGGCCAGACGTATGACAATCCGGACGGGATGATTCTGGTGAAGGCCGGAATCTCCAACGGGCTGATGGACATCCTCGATTTCAGGCAGAAAGACGGGGAGTGGAAACTGGTTTCGTACGAAAATTAAACCGCTTTATGGCAAGAATAGAATATAATTATCCGTTACTTTCCCATAACACGTTCGGCATCGAAGCGCATGCAGACCGTTTTGTCGCATACGGCAGCGTAGAAGACTTGCGGCAAGTCGTTCGCCGTCTCCGGGCGGACAGTCCCGACGTGCCGGTGTTGCATATCGGCGGCGGGAGCAACCTTTTGTTCCTGTCCGATTTCAAGGGCGTGGTGCTGCATTCCGCCATCGGCGGAATCGACTGTGAGGAACAGCCGGACGGGATACGGCTTCGTGTGGGGGCGGCCGTCGTGTGGGACGATTTGGTGGCCTACTGCGTGGAGCACGGGTTCTACGGCCTGGAGAACCTTTCGTTCATACCGGGCGAAGTGGGTGCCTCTGCCGTGCAGAACATCGGGGCATACGGGGCGGAAGCCAAAGACGTGATTACGGCGGTGGAGGCCGTCGGCTTACGGGACGGCGAAGTCCGGGTGTTCGATGTTTCGGAATGCGGTTATGCTTATCGGAAAAGTATTTTTAAGGAAGAGTGGCGCGGACGTTACGCGGTGACGCATGTGCATTTCCGGTTGTCGTCCACGTTCCGCCCGAATCTGGATTACGGGGGGATACGTGAGGCTTTGAGTGCCGGGGGCATTCGTCCTGAGGAGGTCACGGCACAGGATTTGCGCCGCGTAGTGATTGCCATACGCAAGGCCAAGCTTCCAGACCCGAAAGTGCAGGGGAATGCAGGCAGCTTTTTCATGAATCCCGTGGTTTCGCGTGAGGTCTATGAGGCGATAAAAGGGGATTACCCCGACGTGCCCCGCTATGAGGTGGACGCGGAACGGGTGAAGATACCGGCCGGATGGCTCATCGAGCGGTGCGGTTGGAAAGGGCGGTCGCTCGGACGGGCGGCGGTGCACGACCGGCAGGCATTGGTGTTGGTGAACAAGGGCGGCGCGACGGGGCGCGACATACTGGCGTTGTGCGAAGCCATCCGTGCGGACGTGCTGTCCCGCTTCGGTATATCCATCACCCCGGAAGTAAATATTATAGGAGGGTGCGCATGAAAATCACGTTTTTGGGTACGGGGACGAGTACGGGAGTGCCGCAAATCGGTTGCTCGTGCAAGGTGTGCCGCAGTACGGATGCCCGTGACAAACGTTTGCGGACTTCCGTATTGGTGGAGACGGAGCAGACAAGAATCCTGTTGGACTGCGGCCCGGACTTCCGCCAACAAATCCTGCCGTTGGATTTCCGTCGTATAGACGCCGTGTTGCTTACCCACGAACATTACGACCATGTGGGAGGGATAGACGACTTGCGCCCTTTCGGCGTGTTCGGCGACGTGCAGCTTTATGCGTCGGAGCGTACGGGCGGGCAGTTGCGCCAGAGCCTGCCTTATTGTTTTGTGGAGCATAAATATCCCGGCGTGCCCCAGCTCCGGCTTCATGCCGTCCGTCCGCACGAAGCGTTCCGGGTGGGGGAATTGCAGGTCACTCCCATAGAAGTGATGCACGCCCGGCTGCCCATATTGGGCTACCGTGTGGGGCGCATGGCTTACATTACGGACATGAAAACGATAGCGGACAGCGAGTTGGATTACCTTCAAGGGTTGGATTTGCTCATCCTGAACGGTCTTCGCCACGAGCCTCATTATTCCCATCAGACGATAGGGGGGGCTTGTGCGTTTGCCCGCCGCTTATGTGTGCCGCGCACTTACCTCATCCACATGGGGCACCATATCGATTTGCATGCCGTGGAGGATGCCCGCCTGCCCGAAGGCGTACGGATGGCTTACGACGGTTTGGTGGTGGATGTGGAAGGGGAATGATTAGCGACAGGATTTTATAAAAGGATGTTTAAAGTCTGCCAAAAAGGCAGACTTTTATTGTTTTTAGGCGCTAAAAAAACGGGAAAAAGGTTGTTCTGGAAAGAAAAAATGCTTCAAAATGAATTTTTATACGGTTTTTATGCTGTTTTTCGGCGTAAGTATCTCCGCTTTTCTGCGCTATACGAAAAATCGTTCGGCTGAAAGCGATTTTTCGTTTGGCTGAGATTGATTTTCGGAGGCGCCTCAAATGGCATAAAAACGGGCTGTGACGGGAAGGAAAGCCTCGTTTTTCAGTTTTGTTTTTTCTATTTGCTTCTTTTTTCCATGCAAGATTTTTTTGCCCGAAGAAAGTGATTTTTGCTTTTTGCTGACCGTTTGTCTCTTGCCATGAGGATAGAGGCTTCGGTTTCGTGTCGGTTTGTCCGAGGGAAGTGTCGAATGCTTTCTTTATGTCAAAGTATTCTTTCATGAGAATCCCGTATTTCCGTCCGGTGAGCCGAAAGGGGGGAAATACGGGATTCTTGTAAGGGGGGTAGACTGCCATTTTGGCAGATTTTACGAAATGCCATTCCGTCGGGAGTATATTTTGTCCGATGCGGTAGTTTTTCATCCGGCGGCCACCGTACGTGTTTTACGGAGGAAACGGCGGCAGAAGAGTGCCCCGGCCAACGTCAATGCCACAGGGAAAGCCATCCATATTCCGGCCGGTCCTCCATGGAATGTGAAGCCCAGCAGATAGCTCAACGGCAGGGAAATGACAATGTAGCACAGGAACGCGTAACGCATGAGCGGGCGTACGTCGGCAATGCCCCGTAGTGAATTGGCGAAATTGATTTGCAGACCGTCGCCGAATTGATATAATACGAACGGGATGACCAGACTGACGACGATATGCCGTATGTTCGCGTCATTGGTAAAGAAGGCGCATATCTCGTTGATAAAAGTACTGATGGTAATGGCCAATGTCAGCCCGACAGCCAGAATCATCAGGTAACCGGTGAGGGAACTGCGGCGCACGTTCCTGATGTCGTTTACTCCGTGGAAATGGCTGACCCGTATGGCTACGGCTGCCCCGATGCCATAATAAACCATGAAGCAGGTAGAACCGACGCTCGTCATGATTTGATGGGCGGCGAGGGGATCGGCACCAATCCAACCTTGCATTACGGCGCACAAAGAAAATGAGGCTGTCTCCATACCCATTTGCAGGCCGAGCGGCCGGCCCAGTTTATGCAGCATGCGGCGCATGTCGGTGGTTTCGCCTTTGGCTTGGAAGCCGGAGTGATATTTTTTATACTTTTCGTTCGAGATGAATATGCCGTAAATGACAACCAACATAAGGATGCGCGACAGGGTGGTAGAGATGCCGGCACCCAACAGTCCGAGTTGCGGGAAAGGGCCTATGCCGTAAATCAACAGGTAGTTTCCCACGATGTTGAACAGGTTGGCACTGATCATGATCCACATCGGCGTACGGGTGTTGCCGATGCTGTCGAAGAACTGTTTGAAAGCGTTGAAAAGGGATTGGATGGGTATGGAAAGCACGACGACGATGTAGTACGGCCGGATTTCGGGGAGAAGCTCTTCGGGCTGTCCCATGTGCCCCAAGAAAAAGTAGAGCGTCCCCATCAGCAGGAACAGCACCATGCCCAATGCGCCGTTGACTTGAAGTCCGGCTTTCAATGCCTTGCCGGCATTCTCGAATTCTCCCCGGGCGTGCATGGGGCCTATGACCGGAGTGATGGCGTAAGAATAACCCAAGGCAAAGATCAACACCAACACCATGATGTTGTTGACAAAGCCTGCGGCGGCCAATGAGTGTGCACTGAAATGACCCACCATGATGGTGTCAGCCAGTCCTTGTATGATGGTACCTAACTGCCCTACAATGATGGGAATGCCTAATATGGCCAAGGCACGGATGTGCCTGCCGTACGTGATAGCCTGATCGGATGCTTGCATAAGTCGTGATTTTAGGCCGCAAAGTTACGATTTATCAGGCTTATGTGCAAACGATTCCTCTGTTCTGCTTCAGAAAGCTTTGCGGTAGAACCGTGTGCGTGGAGCGGTCCGGTAGTCCATCCACGAACAAGCGTGCCATCCGAGCAGCCGCATTTCGTACCAGAGGAAAGACAGGCGGTAGGGGCGTTCTCCCAATGCACGTGCCGAACGGTTGAACCATACGGTCTTGCACACGCAGAGGAGGACGAACAACAGGGATATGATGGCCGTGGCTGCCCATTGCTGCCGCCATACGCTCCATCCGAGGGACAGGGCCGTGGCGCAATAGAATAAAGGTACGACGGCTTGTTTCAAGTTGAATGTCAGTCGATAACGCCATGTTTTCTTGAAATGTCGCCGGGTTTCCATATAAAAAGTGCGCTTGAGCCTCCATTGTTTTCCGGACGTCATGTTCTCACACTCCACTTTACTGTCCGGATGGAGGGAGACGGCGGTATTTCCGATACGGCTGTGGCGGTTGACCAGCAGTTCCGTCACTCCGCCGATAAGGTTGATGTCGTCGGCAAATCCTTTATGAGCCATGAACAGACTTTTGCGATAGGCTATATTGGCCGGGTTGCAACGGTAGGCCTTATGCCGAGTGGCCCAAGGCAGGTATTGCATTTGGTGGAAGAGGTTGAAGAAAATGGCTTTACGGGAAAGCAGGCGCTTGTCCGGCATATAGTTGGCATATCCCAATACGATTTGTACGCCGTCGTGGAAATGTTCGGCCATAGTGGAAAGCCAATGAGGAGAACACGGATGGCTGTCCGGCTCGGTCAGCAGCAGCCATTCGTATTGGGCGGCCTTGATACCGATGGTCAGCGACAGGCGTTTATGGCTGATATGGCGTGCACCGGACGGGGTGAAGGTATGATGCAGGTTGGCGTATTTCAGTTCCAGGGTTTTCAGTACGTCTTCCGTGTCGTCGGTCGATGCGTCATTCACCACGATAACTTCGAAACGCTCGTATTCCTGTTCCAGTATCCGGGGAAGGTTGCGGCGTAACGCGTCGGCTTGGTTGTGTGTGGCGATGACGACGGAAATGGCCTCTTTCGGACGGCTGTCCGAGGTTTGTGTCTCCGTTTCTTGCTGTCTTACCATGCGTGCCGTCCGTTTATAGGAACGGGCGGTACAGAAATGTGCTGCCCACGTCAGTGCGAAACCGGCGTAGGCAGCATTTTCCAAAAGGAAAGTTATGAGTGGGTACATTATACGAAATCTTCAGTAGTATATCCGACCGGCAATTCGCGGCAGTTATATCTTGAAGCCATGATTTCACCGTAAGCCCCGGCCGAACGCAGAGCCAAAAGGTCGCCGCGATGGCAACGGTTGAGGTCGAATGCCTTGACAAATACATCGCTCGACTCGCAGATAGGGCCTACAACGTCGTAGGTTTCCTTGCGCTCGTCGCTGCTCAGGTTCTCAATGGAATGGAAAGCCTGATAGAGGGCCGGGCGGATGAGGTCTGTCATGCCTGCGTCCACGATGGCAAACTGCTTGTATGTGGCTTGTTTGACATAGAGTACACGTGTAATCAGGCTGCCACACTGTCCCACGACGGCCCGTCCCAGTTCGAAATGGAGCTGTTGGTCCGGTCGCAGATTCAGATGCTTGCGGTAGGTTTGGAAATAGTCTGCAAAATGGGGAACCGGCACTTCGTTCGGATGTTGGTAGTCGATGCCCAATCCGCCACCCACGTTGATGTTCTTCACCGTAATGTGATGACGTTCCAACTGGGCTTGCAGTTCGTTGACGCGGTTGCACAATGCCACGAAATCTCCCATTTCAAGTATCTGTGAACCGATATGGAAATGCAGCCCGACGAACTCCACATGTTTTAATGATGCGGCGATTTCTATGACTTTCTCCATGTCGGCCATGGCTATGCCGAATTTGTTTTCGGCCAGTCCGGTCGTGATATTGGCATGGGTATGTGCTCCTACGTCCGGATTGATACGGAATGAGACGCGGGCGATTTTGTCTTTTTCGCCAGCCAACTGGTTGATGACTTCCAATTCCGGTATGCTTTCCACGTTGAAGTAGGCTATACCGGCATCCAGGCCTACATTGATTTCCCAGTCGCTTTTTCCTACGCCGGCAAACACGATTTTCTCCGCCGGGAATCCGGCGTCCAGACAGGCTTTGATTTCTCCGCCGCTTACGCAGTCGGCTCCGAATCCAGCCGCACTGATGATGCGCAGCAGTTTGCGGTTGGCATTGGCTTTTACGGCATAATGTACATGATAATTATCGTTTTTGCCCGTTTCTGCCTTGATGGTATCCAGTGTTTTACGGAGTAACTCCGTGTCGTAATAATAGAACGGTGTTCTTACCGTATTGAATTTTTCTATCGGAAATGAGCCTTTCATATCCTCATATTAATTGTTGAACAACGTGTCGCTGAGCGCCTGAAGTGCACTTTTCTTGTCTTCTTCGTTAATCAGGAATGAGATATTATGATTGCTTCCACCGTATGAAATCATTTGTACGGGGATGTCTTTCAACGCTTTTGCAGCCTGACTTTCAAAACCGACGTTGTCTCGTGAAAGGTCGCCTACTACACAGACGATACACATATTCTCTTTGACGGTCACCGTTCCGTATTTCATCAGGTCGGCCACGATGTCTTTCAGATACGACTTGTTGTCGATCGTAACAGACACGCCAACTTCCGAGGTGCTTACCATGTCGATGCTCGTTTTGTAGCTTTCGAAGATTTCGAACACTTTGCGTAAGAAACCATAGGCCAGCAACATACGGCTGGAGTGTACTTGTATGGAGATGATGTTGTCTTTGGCCGCAACGGCTTTGATTTTTCCTTCCTGAAACTCGTTGTTGATTATCGTTCCGGGAGCCGACGGGTCCATGGTGTTTAGCAGGCGTACGGGTACTCCGGCGAATTTAGCCGGTTGGATGCAGGTCGGATGCAGGATTTTGGCTCCGAAATAAGCCAATTCCGCCGCTTCTTCGAAATGAAGTTGACGTACGGGCTTCGTTTTGTCTACGATGCGCGGGTCGTTGTTGTGCATGCCGTCGATGTCCGTCCATATCTGGATTTCCTCACTCTTTATCGCCGCTCCGATGAGGCAGGCGGTATAGTCCGAACCGCCGCGTTGCAAGTTGTCCACCTCGCCGTATGCATTACGGCAGATGAAGCCTTGTGTGATGTAAATCTGGTATCCGGGGTTGGCCGCCAACAATTCGTTGATCTTCTCTTTGATGTAATTGAAATCCGGTTCGGAATTTTTGTCCGTACGCATAAAGTCGAGTGCCGACAACAGGATAGTCTTTACACCACATTCCTTTAAGTAATTTGTCACCATGTTGGTACTGATGACCTCTCCTTGGGCCAAGACGACCTTCTCTTCGAACGAAGTGAACAGGATTTTAGTGAAACTTCTCAAATAGTCGAACTCGTCTTTCAAAAAGTCTAATGTTTTCTGTTTGTATTCTTCCGTGGCATACAATTCATCTACGTGCTGGCGGTATTTTTGTTCCAACTGATTGATGACGTTGTTTGCACCTTCCGGATTCTTTTTATAAAGGTAATCGGATATTTCGACTAACGTATTCGTTGTACCGGACATGGCGGAAAGCACAATCATGTTGGGCGTACTGTCCTGCGTAATCAACCGACATACATCTTTCATCCTTTGTGCGGAACCCACAGATGTTCCGCCGAACTTCATTACTTTCATATCGAATATTGGGTTTTAGTTATTCTCATTTATATTTTCTTCAATGCTTTTCGATTCGATGGCGTCAGGAGCCAGCAGGGGAGTGTAGGCGTCTGTGCATTCCTGCAAGCGTCCTTCTCCGCAACGATAGACTACGCCCGGAAATTCGGATATCAGTTCTTCGTTGTGCGTGCTCAGCACGACGGTGGTACCCGCTTTGCTGATGTCGTACAATATTGCGGCGGACGACCGTTCTCTTTGTCTAAATTTCCGGTCGCTTCGTCAGCCAGGATAATGTCCGGGTGGTTCAGGATGGCTCTTGCGATACACACGCATTGCTGTTCTCCACCCGACAACTGATAGGGCATTTGGTCGGTTTTGGCCGTCATGCCCACTTGTTCAAGCACTTCATGAATGCGCGTGTTCCGTTCCTTCTTCTTTTTCCATCCGGTCGCTTTGAGTACGAAATCCAGATTGGCCCGTACGGTACGGTCGTTGAGCAACTGGAAATCCTGAAATACGATACCCAGCCGTTTGCGTAGTGCCGGGATGTGCCTGCGTTTGATTTTGGTCATTTCGCGATCGAGCACACGCGCACTTCCCGTATGCACATCCAGTTCGCCATAGAACGTCTTCAGCAGGGAACTTTTACCGGTACCCACTTTACCGATCAGGTAAACGAATTCCCCGGCTTCCGCCTGGAAATTCACGCCTTTCAGAATGACATGTTCTTCTTGGGCGATATCCACATTTTGATATTCGATGCGCATATATGTTTTTTTTAGGAGATTAATGTTTTTTCCACCCCGGCTTGTGGCGAGCCTGTAATTCTGCTGCCATCTGCTCTATACGTAATCCTTTGGAGGTAAGCAGGACGATGAGATGGTACAGCATGTCCGAACCTTCATAAATGAGGCGTTCGTCTGTGCCGTTAACAGCTTCTATGACGGCCTCCAAGGCTTCTTCGCCCACTTTCTGTGCCATACGGTTGATACCGTCCTTAAACAAACTCGTAGTGTATGACCCTTCGGGCATTTCCTTATGTCTGGTTTCGATAAAATCCTGTAACTCGCTAAGGAACGTCAAAGGATTGGCTTCGTTTTTCTCTCCCCAGCAAGTATCGGTGCCGGTATGGCACACCGGGCCTTCGGGATGTACCCGAATGAGTAGCGTATCATGGTCGCAGTCGTTTTTGATGGAAACGACATGCAAAAAGTTTCCACTGGTCTCACCTTTGGTCCATAGCCGGTTTTTACTGCGGCTGAAGAATGTTACCTTTCCGGTTTCCAGCGTCTTGTCATAGGCTTCACGGTTCATGAATCCCAGCATCAAGACGTTTTTAGTCTCGGCGTCCTGGATGACAGCCGGTACGAGGCCGTCCATCTTGTCGAAATCTATTTCCATATATATAATAGGTGTTTGATATGTCTTTTTTAAATTCTAACGTTAATACCTTCCGACTTTAGCCACGTTTTCAGTTCCGGGATGGAAATCTCTCCAAAATGAAAGACGCTGGCAGCCAATGCGGCATCGCTTTTTCCTTCGATGAAAGTGTCCCGGAAATGCTCTTTGCTTCCGGCTCCTCCCGAAGCGATAACCGGAATGCTCAGCTCCTCGGCGAGACGTGAAAGAGCTTGGTTGGCGTAGCCGTTTTTCACTCCGTCATGGTCCATGGACGTAAACAGGATTTCACCGGCTCCCCGGTCGCATACTTCGCGTGCCCATTCGAACAGACCACGTTCTGTGCGTATGCGTCCGCCGTTCAGATAACAGAACCAACCTTCTTCGGTCTCTTTGGCATCAATGGCCACCACGCAGACTTGCGACCCGAAATGTCCCGTAATCTCATTGATAAGTCCAGGGTTACGCAAGGCTGCCGAGTTGACACTCACTTTGTCGGCTCCGGCATTCAGCAACCGTTCCACGTCGGCCAGTTCATTGATACCGCCGCCGACGGTGAAGGGGATGGATATTTCTGCTGCTACGCGCTGCACCATTTCCGTGAATGTCTTACGGCCTTCGTGGCTGGCCGTAATGTCCAAATATACCAATTCGTCCGCCCCCTGTTCGCTATAAGCCTTGCCCAGTTCCACCGGGTCTCCGGCTTGGCGCAGGTTCACGAAATTAGTTCCCTTTACCGTCTGTCCGTTCTTGACATCCAGACAGGGGATGATACGTTTTGCCAATGCCATACTTATCCTTTGTTTTCAGCCCATTCGGCCAATTCGTTTAATGAGATTCTGCCCTCGTAGATGGCTTTTCCGAACACTACGGCCGGGATGCCGGCTTCGTTCAGGCCGATGAGGTCTTGCAGGCAACTGACTCCTCCGCTCGCTATCAGCCCGCAGTCCGGAAACTCTGCCATGACTTTCCGGTAGAGGTCGGTGGAGGGGCCTTGCAACATGCCGTCCTTGCTGATGTCCGTACAGAGTACATGCCGCACGCCTTCGTCCATGTAACGACGGAGGAAAGGAAGCAACTCCTGCGTGCTTTCCTCTTTCCAACCGTTGATGGAAATCAGTCCGTCTTTGACATCTGCGCCCAATATGATATGGTCTGACCCATATTGCCCGAGCCATCCGAGGAATAATTCCGGACGGGTGGCTGCCACACTGCCTATCGTGACCAGTGCGGCACCGCTTTCGAAGGCGATGCGGAGGTCTTCGTCGGCCTTGATGCCGCCACCGAAGTCTATCGTCAAGCCGGTGGCCGAAGCCAGACGCTCCAGTACTTTGTGGTTGACGATATGTTTGGAACGTGCCCCGTCGAGGTCCACGACGTGCAAACGTTTGAAGCCGTAACTTTCAAATTCCCGCGCCACGGCTACCGGGTCTTCGTTGTAGGTCTTCTGCGTGGCGTAATCTCCTTTGGTCAGCCGTACGCATTTGCCGTCTATCAGGTCTATGGCCGGTATCAGTTCGATCATACAGTCAAATCTAAAAAGTTTTTCAATATGCGTTCACCCACGCTTCCGCTTTTCTCCGGATGGAATTGCGTGGCGTAGAAATTGTCTTTATGCAAGGCGGCACTGAACGGCACGACATAATCGGTCACGGCTATGGTGTACGGGTTGACCGGCACGTAATAGCTGTGTACGAAATAAACGAATTCGTCCGTGCCGAGGCCTTTGAACAGCGGGCTGCTTGTACGTGTCAAGGTGTTCCATCCCATGTGGGGCACTTTGTCTTCGTGCTTTTCCGGACGGAACTTCAGGACTTCCGTGTCGAAAATGCCTAAGCAGTCCGTATCGCTTTCTTCGGAATGGCTGCACATCAGTTGCTGGCCGATGCAGATGCCCAAAACGGGTTGCTTCAGGTCGCGTATCAGACGGTCCAATCCCCGCGAACGCAGGTAAGCCATCGTACTACCGGCTTCTCCTTGTCCCGGAAAAAGCACACGGTCGGCTTTCGATAACCGCTCTGCGTCGTCGGTCAGTTCCGGCGTAATCCCCAACCGTTTCAGTGCGTTGACTACGGAATAGATGTTTCCTGCATTATACTTTACGATGGCTACATTCATCTTTTAATATACTCTGTCTTTTTTTGATGTCTGCAAATATACTAATTTTAGTTGACAGATGGGATAAAGTAACATGAAAAAACGTATTTTGCTTACATTTCGTTGCTTTTTTGTGACGAACTGCATGCTACTTGTTCTTTTTCAGGAACAGATTATGCGTAATGACATCGGGCAGCTCTTCGGCATAATGCGTTACCATAATCATGGTCTTGTCTTTTCGTCGGCAAAAAGCCGAAATAATCTCACGCGTCAACTGACGGTTACGGTCGTCCAATCCGTGCAACGGTTCATCCAAGATAAGCAACTCCGGGTCTTTGACGAACGCGCGGGCCAGCAGACAGAGCCGTTGCTCTCCGCTGGAGAGTTTCAGGAAAGTACGGTCTTTCAGTCCGGCGATACCGAAAATGTCCATCCACCATTCGCAGATGGCTCGCTGTTCCGGACGAGGATGTACGTAAAGCCCTACGGAGTCGTTCAGTCCGCTGGCTACGATGTCTATAGCCGGAAGGTCTTTCAGGTATGCGCGGTGCATCTCCGGGCTGACATAGCCGATATGCCGTTTGATGTCCCAAATGCTTTCTCCCGAACCTCGTTTCCGTCCGAACAGTTCGATGTCGCAGGCGTAGCTTTGCGGATTGTCGGCACATACCAGACTAAGGAGGGTGGATTTCCCGGCACCGTTTTCGCCGCCCAAAGCCCATTTCTCGTTTTGCTTCACCGTCCAGTCCAAGTCTTTCAGGATGGTGCGCTGTCCGTAACGGATGCTCACGTGGTTGAACCGCAGCATGCAACCCTCCGTGTCCGTAGTGGTCAGGCGGTTTTCTTTCTCCGGCAACGCCAGGATGCGGGCGGCTTTGTCTTCTTCGAGCACACGTACCGGGATGCGAGGGCGCTGTCCGACGTATTCCGTACGCGGTACTTTGGGTAGGATGTCCAGATGTTCCACCGGAATGACATGGGTGATGAACTCCGGAATATCATCGGTTTTCGACAGGACCAATATGACTTGCAGGTCCGTTTCGCGGATCAGCGTTTGGAGCAGTCCGGCCAGTTGTTCCCGCGTCTGTGGATCCAGTCCGATGAAAGGATTGTCCATAATCAAAAGCCTTGGGCCGGAAAGCAACGTTTTGGTGAGCTGGAATTTCCGTAACTCTCCGCTGGACAAGGTAATGATATATTTATCCAATAAGGTGGAGAGGTGGAACATCTCATAAAGTTTATCTCGCAGCATCGTGCGCCGCTCGTGCATCTGTTGCTTTTCCTCTTCGTCCATGCCGTATCCCGTACTGTTTTCGGCTGCGGTGAAAGCCTCCTCCAACATTTGTCCGGCGGTCGGTGTCTTCTCGTCGATGTCGTGTTGGTTCCAACGTTGTTGGTAGTAGTAACTGCCGTCGCTGTCTCCGTAAGAATCGCGGAAAGTGATATATTTGATATTTTCGCTGACTAATTTCAACGGTGAGGGAAAAAAGTCGTAACGGACTTCGTTCAACAGAAGCGGATAGCGTCCGGTGATGATGTCCACCAGTCGTGATTTACCACTCCCGTTGGCTCCTACGATGGCCACCTGTTCCCCGGATGCGATGGTCAGGTTTACCGGATGGTTCATGCGGTAAAGCGGATGACGAGGCACCCCGTTCGTGATTTCGATGATGTGTTGCATTGTGTTCGTGTTATATCTGTCCTTTCACCTTATCCGGGTTTTTCCGGATGAAATCTTTCCAACTGTGGTAAGGCTGGGCCACGGCCGGCTTCCCC
>OGRE01002113.1_pt1 | contig 14958 bp, 3 predicted proteins | sample 1553421 | NCBI WGS metagenome assembly OGRE01 (sample SAMEA2580076, study PRJEB22360) | human gut metagenome | biome: human gut; feature: human-associated habitat; material: faeces | place: Denmark | collected 2008/2010 | reverse complement strand
GGCCAGCACATAGGCGGCGCTCATGGTGCCGGCGATGGTCCAATTGTCGTAGAGATGGTTGAGCGCCAGAACGATGCCGAGACTCATCATGGAGATCGGCAATCGTGCCACCGCGCCGGACAGGCAGAACGCCTTGGCTCCGGGCAGCATGAACAGGCGCTGGTAGGGCGAGTGGGCAGCGGACGACTTCGAAACCGCGCGAGTCGTGGACACAATAACTCCTTACTGGTGCGTTGTCCGGCACGTGCGCCCGCCCACACGTGCCATCCGAGGGTAGCGGTTCCCCAGCAACGTCACGCGGCGCGTTTCAACCGCGGACCGGTACGTGGCCAGTCGTCCTCATCGTCGGAGATGCCTTGCGATGCATAAGGTCTCTCCACCGGTGAAGGCCGTCCGATGCTGTACAGGTCATGAGCCTTTGGGCTCAGTCGTTGTCAGATTGTTCGGGAATGCCGGAGCTCAACTCGGTAAGGATTTCCTGTTTGGTTTTCGCACGGGCGTGAAGCTCGCGCAAGCCCTCGTCGGGCTCACTGACATAGTAGAGAGTGGCGTCGATACTGTCCAATTCCACACCTTCGACCGCTGCCAGCAGCAGTCGGTACATGTCGAGCTGGGCAAGTTTGCGGGTGATGTCGTCTGGCTTGGTGGGCCGACGACCGGTTTTCCAGTCGACCACGGTAAAGCGTGCGGTGGTGCTGGACGGGTCAAGTCCACCGATGAATACCGCATCGAGTTTGCCATTGACCAGGCCCACGCCCGGCACGTCCACGACAATGGCACGCTCCGTCCACGCCGGGATGCGCTTGGCCCACGATGATTCGGCCAGTCTGCGCTGCCACGCCACCAGCTTGGACTCGGTGGCATTGTCGCTGCTTATGGAAGTGGCGGATACGGCGGATACGGCGGATGCGGATTGTTGAGCCGTGGGCTGTGGGACAGCGGGCTGCCGTGTGGATGGCTTGCGGCATTGCCGCTCCCGTTCGGCCAAATCGGCCAACATGGCTTCCCGGGAAACGAATCCCGCATCCTGACCTGTATGCGGCATACTTGATTCGGCTTCATATGCCAGTACCGCTTCATCCGGCTTACCGGCATTGATGAATTGCTCAGCCCACGCATGGAACTGCGTGCCGGCTTCGGCCGCCGGAGACGATATTCGTGGAATCGGACGGATAATGCTACGCCAGTAGAGGCGCTCCTCCCGTTCGCTCATGCCACCTACGCGGGCTTGCAGGCTTGTCACGTTCTGACGTCCGACGGCCAGAATGCGTTGCGCCTTGGCTTTGACTGCCTCATCAAGCGACTGGCCGCTGGCGGCATCGGCCATCAAATCGGCGTCGTCCACCAGCAATTGCGCCCGTTGCAGCAGTGGACCGGCGTCTTGGTGCTGCTCAAGTGACGAGGAATCTGCGGCGATAACATCGATGCCACGTGACAGCTGTTCATGCACTGCGTCGCTGAGGGTAGCCGGCCACGGCAATTCGACAGCGGCATCCGTCTGCGTAATCGGCGTCTGCCATGCCTCCCCCACCACGGCGTCACCGTATGCCGCGGCATGCTCTCCGATAAAGAACCCTTCGGGAGTGGCAATCGCTTCGCCTTGCGCCGAGATCAGCATGGGCTTCCCGGCATTGGCGGCTTGCAGCCGTTCCACACAGTCCTGAGCCGATATCGCATGTTCACGGGCTTGGAGCGCGTCATGCACTTCAAGCCAGAAATTGGATGGCTGAGCGGCGCGAGAGCCTTTGGGCACCACTGACGGGTCCCGCCCGGATTCGCCCGTATAGGCGCAATAGGTCATCAGGGCATCTTCTCGCGCACGGGTAAGCGCCACATACATCAATCGACGTTCGTCGGCATGCAGCCGGCGCCCATATTCCTCCGCCTGCGTCAAATACCAGCCGGATGCATCCACTTCTTCCACGCCATCGCCGAATTCGCGCATGGAGCCGAACACTTCATCATCAATAAGCTCCACATCATCCAAAGCCGCCAACGATGCGATGGGGTCGGCTTCCACATCGGCATCATGGGGGAATCGCGGCAGAATGCCGGCATCGGCACGCATAGGCACGGGTACGGCGGTGGGGTTGGTGAGCCAGGAGTCGGCGGTCTCATGATATTCGGGTGCGGTCCAGTGACCTTGCTCGGTGCCTCCCGTATGGTGCTCGTCCAGCACGATCTTGAGATGGTCGCCCTGATTGCTGGGGAATCCGACGGCGGTAAGCCCCACTACCGCAACGGCATCCCATTCCAACCCTTTGGACTGGTGTACGGTCATCAGTTCCACATCCACCGGAGCGTCAGGGAGACTGGCGGCTTCATCCTCCACCGAAGCCAGATGATCCACCCATGTGATGAACCCATGCAACGAGGGAGTTTGCTCAGCGGCAATCTCTTGCGTGTACGTATCCACCAAATCCACAATCGCATCCATAGGCATATGCGCCAAAGCGGGATTGGCGCGGTGCTGCGGATTATGCAGCACACCGGCCAATACGGTGTCGATGTCAAGATCCAACGCTTCTATGCCGGCGCGAATCACGTCGCCCAGTGGCCGCCCGACGGCATCATGCACCTGACGGAGCATCACCGCGGCCCGGGTTATGGCGTTGCGCCCGTGTGCGCTCAACCGTTCAAGCAGTTTTATCAGGTCGCCGCGTAGCAATACGTCTGGCAGGAATACCGCATTGGCCACCTGATCGCGGTACTCACGCACCACAGCCGCCCATTCATTCGCTGGTGTATCCGGTTGGGCAAGGCCGGCCTGCACCAATGCTTGGAAGCGTTGTTCCGTGTTCTGTTCTTCAGCAAAACGGGCCAACATGGTCAAATCCGCTGCGGACATGGTGAATCGTGGCGTGGCCAGCAAGCGCATCAGCGATCCCGTATCGGTGTGGTCGGCGGCCACGTGCAGCAACGCCATCAGATCGCGGATTTCCGGACGTTCCAACAGCGCGGAATAGCCGACCACGAATGTGGTCAATCCGGCCTGTTCCAATGCCGCCTGATATTCGGGCATATGTGATTTGGACCGAAACAGCACGGCGACCGGCGCTTTCTGTTCGCCCGGCATCTGTTCCTGTTGTTCGGCTGCGGAACGGTGCCGTGCGATGGCCGTCTTGCAGAAACGCACTACGGCGTCGATCTCCTGCCCGGCCGTGGCGAAGCCCAGTACTCCCAATGTTCCTTCGGGGGCATCAGGCATGGGGTCGAGCGATGAGACATCGACCTCACGCATCAATGAGCTGGAAGGACGCGACGGATTGGAGCGCAACGGCAGCGTGAGATTATTGGCGGCTTCGAGCACTATACGGCTGTTTCGCCTGGTGACGGACAGCGGGAATGGCTTGTATCCGGCAGACAGGTGGAAATCTTGCTGGAACATACGGAATGCACCAGGGCTGGCACCACGCCATGCGTAAATCGACTGGAACGGATCACCCACCGCGTTGACGGCGGACCTCTGTGACGCATCCACGTGGAACAGTGCTGCCAGCAGAGCGGCCTGCGTGGTGGAGGTGTCCTGATATTCGTCGAGCAGCACGTGGCTGTACCTGCGGCGCGTACGCTCTCCGATGGAGGGGAAGCGCTCGATAAGCTGATACGCGGCAATGGTGAAGTCGGAGAATTCGGCCATATTGCGTTCCCGCTTGGCTTGGGCATAGGCCTCCACCAGCTGGAGCAGAATATCGCGTTTGCGTGTGGTCTCCAGCAGCGCACCGCAATGATAGGTGCAGCGGGCGTGCAAATGTTCGGCACGGTCATCGAGCTTGGCTTGCCAGCTGGCGTCGGTATCTTTCTTCAGTCGTTTGATCTTGGGGATTTTCGGCTCGTCCTCGGGCATGGGTTCGTCTGCAACGGCTTGTTGCAATCGATTGATGAATGCCGAATCCCATTGCCGTACTCGATTGATCGCATCATCGAAGCTGGTGCAGCCGGCACCGATCATGGCACTGCCAATGGCATCCGACAACGCCAGAACACGGTTCGCCAAACTGGAGAAGGCGCCAAAATCCTCACTGAACGCCAGATCCATGTGACTGTCGATGACTTCGGTGGCCAGTTGAAGCGCTCCGGCTGCGCTCAATGGTTGCGTGTTCTGATCGAATCCGACAAGCAGTCCATATTGGCGCACGATGGTCTGGAAGAAGGCGTCATACGTGAAAATGGCCGGCTTGAGGAATGCCCGATCAGACACCGTGGCGGTCGTAGAGCCCGCCATATCACCGGCCACTGCGGCGGAGACGCGTTCCAGCAGTTCGCCTGCGGCCTTGCGTGTGAAGGTCAGGCCAAGGATGCGTTCAGGTGCCACACCTCGATTGATAAGCGCGATGATGCGTTGGGTCATCGTAAAGGTTTTGCCGGAACCGGCACCGGCAACCACCAATACGTCAGCATCGACTGGCGCATCGATGATGGCGGCCTGTTCCGCACTGGGAGTGAACGTGCTCATGCTTGCCTCGTTTCGAAAATCGTGTCGATCTGGCCTGCACAGGCAGGGCAGACGTTCTTCATACGGCAGAATCCGATATGGGTGTCTTGCGGATGGGCCTCGATGATGGCTGATCTGCTGGCCGCCGCGGCATAGAATACGCGGGCGATCATGGTCAGCGACCATAACGTCTGCGTACCGGCGAGCGCGGCGAATTGCGCCCACGCTTCGGCACTCACACCTTCGGGAGGAGTAGCCGGATCTATGGCGGGTATGTCGAAGAAACGGTTGGGGTCTTTGTACCAGTATCGGGGCGTGAACGGTTCGGCATTCAACGAGCCATCAGTGAACAGCGGCGGCTGGAAGGCACCTTCCGGAGCGTAGCTTCTGGCTGGTGCCGCATTCTGCCCGACATGGAATAGCACGCTTTGGCTGATATGCGGCATTGCGGCAAGTGCCTTGGCACCGCGCGGCCCGTCTTCGGGGAACACGAGGCCAAGCTGATAGCACACGAGCTGCAAATCATTGAAAATCTGTTTGACCGTGGGCGTTCTGCCTGTTTTGTAGTCAATGAGGCGAATGCATTCGCCGCCGTCTGCGAGTACGCGGGTTTCCATACGGTCGATGCGCCCGGACAGTCTCACGGTCAGATGCTCGTCCATGCCTTCCGGCCACCCTCCGACCAGTGCTCCCATCAGACGGACCAGCGTGTTCCGACCGATTGGGTGCAGGCCGGGCACGGCATTGTATGCGTCGAGTATGTCACGCACATCGAATCGTGCGGCAAACTCCCGTTCGCATTCGGCACCGGCCAATGCGCCAATGCTGAAGTTGCTGGAGTTCTTGCCAAGATACGTTTCCGGATCGGCATCGCTGCGCACAAAGTAATCGGCGATGTTGCGCAGGGTATCCGCCGCGGACTCGTCCTTACGGGTGGCCTCATAGCGGTTCCGGGTGTCGGCTATGGCATTCGGATCAGGACGTTTGCTCTGATAGATGGCATTAAGCCGTGCCGAGACAGCCTCGATGCGACGTTCCGTGCCGGCCGTGGAGTCCAAGCCCAGTGCGGCCAACGCCTGGGCATTGTGGGAAAGATGGTCCAGCCCTTCCTCGCTGCCTTGCTGCGCAACCGCATGGATGAGGGTTCCGAAACTGGTGGCCACGGAGCTGGGGCGAGGACCGGCGAACCGGTTCTCCAGCATCCAGCACACCGGGCACGCCCATAGGCTGTCGACCGCCGATGGAGATAAGGTGACCATGGGCGCGGCCTGCGCATCCGTCTTGCCTTTCCCTGTTTGGATACCGTCAGGCTGTACACCACCAGATGACGCGCTGTCGGATGAGGCACTGTCAGATGAGGTATCGCCAGATGACGCACCGCCAGATGACGCGCTATCCGATTGGGCCGGCGATTCCACAAACGCCCAGCTCTGCGGATTTGCGGCGCGCACACCATGCTCTAACAGGAGTGCCAACGCAATCGCGGCGTCCTTTGCGGCAGCCTGCTGCGGTTGAGCAGTGGCCAGAACCGCGCGGGCGGCGCTGACCAACCCACGTGGGTCGGCGTCCAATCCGGCCAGATCATATTCGGCGAATCCCGCATGTGCCCCCACTGTGGTGAAAGGCGCCTGTTGCCGGTTGCGCGGATAGTATTCCGGCAGATACCCGAAGAGAAAGTCCGAGGGGCTCATGCTGTCGTTCCATACCGCGCTGATCATGATTCGCCGTGCACGGGTCAGCGCGACCAGGAAACTCTTCTTCTCGCCCGACAATACAGCCGCGAACCGCGGATCATGCCCGGTTTTGTCGCTTTCTTCAAGCGCTCCCCTCAGCACGAGCTCGGCAAGGTCTTCACCACCGAACATGGTGTTGCGCCCGGCGAGGTTCGGCCACACGTCTTGCTGGACCACCGGTATCCACGCATATTCCCAGTGGCGTCCGGCCGCGCCTGCCGGCGTAGTCAATGTCACCGCGTCTTCCACCGGTCCTATGTGGGCCAAGGAATCGGCCTGCACTTCCATGCCCCGAACCTGTGCCATGAATGACGTGATGTCTCGACTGGCGGTGGAATCATCGGCGAACTGGAACAGGCGCATTGCCGCGTCCAGCCGGTCATTGGCCGTACGCCCCTCTGCCGTGTTGAATAATGCCGCACGCTGCCAGACCGGTGCCAGACCGGTGGCGTTCCACGCAACAGACAGCGCATAGCGCGGCTGTACGCGCTGGCTTGCCGGCAGCCGCTCCAAGCCGGAAGCAACGCTGCCCACCAGATGCCACAGGTTCGCAAAAGCGCGGGCCTGAGGGTCGTTGCCGAGCACCGCGTGGATGGATGCGAGCGCAGCCTGCGCCGGCGCGGCGGCATCATCAATGGCAAGCATCACGTACAGCGCGTCAACGCCAAAGGCCAAGTCATCGCCGGACGGTTCACCGAGTATTTCGACAGACACTGGCAACGAAGTCACTGACGACGAAACCGCTGACGTCGAAACCACTGACGAGGATGTTTCACGACCTGTTTCACGCCGTGTTTCATGGTATGTTTCACGCAATGTTTCCCATGCCGTCGTCAGAGAGGTCAGCATGGCATCATCCGTGGCGAGATGCGCCAGCGACTCCAACGACCCCATGGCCGATTCGATCGGCGCAAGCCTTGCGGGACGCCCCTGACCGGGTTTGGCCCCGGCACTCACCAACGGGCCGTTCATCAACGTGGCCACTCTAGTCCTTATATATGCCGCGCAGGAAGCCAACGTCATCTGGCATTCCGCCATCCCCTCGGCACGCAATCGGGCAAGCTCCACAAGCGCGAACAATCCCTGCACGAAAGTCTCGTCCTTCAAAGGACGGGTGACCGACGAATACCGCACCGGTACACCATCTCGGCGCAGTCGTTCGCCGAACAGCCGCACGGCGGCATTGTCGTGGGTGATGACCGCCATGTCGTTCCACCGAATATGCCGGTCAAGATGCGCCCGCTTGATGCGCCAGACCACATCATCCAGCTCCTCACGTGAGGATCGGTACAGGCCGGCGGTCACCGTGCCGTCCGCCTGATAATTCGCTGCATCGACTCCGCCCAGTATGGCGGTCAGCTTGCCGGGACGCTCGGCCGGAGGCAGCGGCTCGTCTTCCGGCGAGGGAATCGACAGCGAAATACGAGACGCGATCACATCAGCCATCGTCATGTGCGACTGATCAGCGACGGCACTGCCGCCAACCAGCTGTTCTTCCTTGGCCTTCAGCCGCCCTTCCACGGCACGGCGCATCAGATATTCCGGATACGATCCGCGGAAGGTCTGCACCGATTCATCCGGGTTGCCGACCAGCACCAACTTGACGCCGGCATTCCCCAACTCCTCCAAGAAGCGCATGCCGGCCAGCGTGGTGTCTTGAACATCATCCACAACCAGCAGCCGGGGCAAGCCCAACGCCTCCACACACATAGGCCGGTCGGAATCATCCGCGTGATCGGCGGCGAATGCCTCACGCACCACACGAGCGCCTGCCACCAGCAAATACGAGGCATCCAAACGGTATTGCCCCGGATATACCGCGCTTTGGGCTGCAATATATTCACGGCGCAACGCGAAAGCCAAACGCCATTGCACCGACAATCGCGCGTCCTCCGTCACGGCGTCCAAGAGACGTGGCTCTTCGTGAACGCCTACACCGAGCTCATCCAATCGGGCCAGCATATCGCGCAACTGGCTGATAAACGCATCTGAAATACCTCGCGTGAACCTATCCGCGCTGGTCGAGCCGCCTGCCGACGTCGGAGACGGCGAATCCGACCCTTGTTGCGGGAGGCTTGATTGTGCGGAAGCGGCAGAGCCGGGCATCTCGCCGGCACCGGCATCGCGTATGAGTCTCGCCCAGTCATCCTGGGCAAAGTAGACGCGTAGCAAATCACAGGTGCCGCAATCATCTCCCGCTACGGCATGGCGCAGATGCACGGCCATGACTTGACGCAGCAAAGCATCCTGTTCCGCACCGTTCAACAATCGAGGCGACGGCAATCCAGTTCCCTCGCGCGAAGCTGATATGGCCCGGAATGCCACGGCACCCAGCGTGGTGACCGGCCTGGCCTGCACGGAAAACCCGAGCTCACGAATCACCCGATTGCCCAATGCGTCGGCGGCCACACGGCCGGATACGGCCATCACCGCCTGCGTGCCACCGTAGCGGCGCAGCCCCGCCATCAACACCGATAAGGCGAATTCGGTTTTGCCGCTTCCAGGCGTGCCGACAATCAGCCTCGCCGCTCCATCACGGTCGATGCCGTCCAGCACTGTTCCAGGTTCAAGTCTCGTCATCATGGCTCCAGCCTAAACCCGACCGTCACAGAGGGAAAAATTTTACCGAACCCGACGAAGAATCGTACCCTTGACGGTATCCTGTAGAACGAATGCAGGGAGAGCGCATTTTCCAAGGAGGGAGGGAACAGATGGACAACATTCCGATGAGACCGCCGAAGCTGCCCGGATATGATTTCGTCCAGATGTTGGGAAGCGGTGCCACCGCCACGGTGTACCTATATAACCAGCGTATGCCCGCACGCCCGGTGGCGGTAAAGGTCAGCGCCAAAACCCTTGACCCACGGGCCGCTGCCCTGTTCAACCGCGAGGCCAACTTCATGGCCAAGCTGTCATCCCACCCGTACATTCTGCCGGTATATGGTGCCGGCGTCACCTCCGATGGCCATGGCTACATCGTCATCGAATATGCGCCGGGCGGCACCTACAACAGCATCATGAAGGCCCGGTCCATGACCTGCGAGCAGGTACTCGACCTCGGCATCAAGCTGTCAAGCGCGCTGTTCACCGCGCATCGCAGCAATATCATCCATCACGACATCAAGCCCAGCAACATTCTCATCACCTCGCAGGGTTTGCCTGTTCTGGGTGATTTCGGTATCTCCACCGATGTGTATGACCGCACCGAAACCGGATTCTCGCCGCCGTGGGCACCGCCTGAGGTGCTTCAGCATCTGACCAATGGTTCGGAAGCCGCCGACATCTATTCACTGGCAGCCACCCTGTACGCCATGTTCGTCGGCTGCTCGCCATTCCAGCACGATTATCACCCGCGTTCGCAATCGGAACTGATTTCGCTGATCGTCAACCAGCCATTGCCTCGCCTCAACCGCCCCGACGTGCCGGCCGATGTGGAAGCGGTGCTGCGCCGGGCCCTGAACAAGGACCCCGACCAGCGGTACTACTCCGCGTTGGAGTTCGCACGTGCCATGCAGCGTGTGCAATTCGCATATTTCGGGCATGCCACTCCCGTTACCGTGGAAGGGATGCCGGCCTATCCCAAAGACATCGAGCGTCGGCGCCGGGCCACGGACCAGCGAGATCAGATCACCCGTTCGTCACGGCGATGGGTCAAACCGGTGGGTATTACCGTCGGTATACTTGCGGCGATCACCGCAGCGGCACTGATATTCGCCTTCGTGGTCGTTCCCCGCATGGACAGCGCCACCGGATCAGATACCAAACAGGTGGCGACGCCCGGCACCAAGGATGATGACAGCAACCGCAATAATCAGGATGACGTGATCACCGATACCGCGAACGCCCAGATTCCTTCCCCGGAGAATCTGAACGGCACCTATGCGGCGGATGGGTCATCCGTGACGTTCACCTGGACGAATCCAGACCCGCAAAGCGGTGATACCTATGCGTGGGCCATAGTGCAGGGCAGCAATACCGACCAGAGCGCGCAAACCGTCACAACGTCAGATCCCACGGTGACCGTCAACGCGCAGGAAGGCTCGCAGACCTGCATTCAGGTGTCCATTGTGCGCAAGAACCGCCAGATGTCCGTCAGCCCCGCCATCGCCTGTGCGGCCAAGCCGCAAGAATGATCCGCTCGCCACTGCCGGGCATGCCACCCTGGCATTGCGTATCGCATCAGACGTGCGCCCAGCAGCGGCGAATTCACCAAATGGACAACAGGAACGGCAGGTATTGGAACCGTAAAGCGTTGTCATTACACCAGCAACCAGAGAAAACAGGGGTCAGGGAGTTCAGATGGCCACATCGTCCCAGTCATACGATCGTCGCCGACGCATCAGCGCGGCTTTGCGCCGCCTTATGCCCTCCGGAGGGCATACGTGGACGGTTCCCGTAATCACGCTCCTGCTGCTTCTGGGACTTGTTGCCGGCGCGGTGATCATGAGCACCGTCACGCGCCGCCATGTGCAACTGGACGATGGCACCGTATGGGTCACTTCGCTGAAAAACCAGAAGGCCGCACGATTCAACGTAAAGAACAAGGAGGCCGACGCCGGCGTCTCCTCCTCCGCCCCACGATTCGACATCGCACAGCATAATGGCGACACCATCCTGACCGAAACGACCAAAGCCTCCACCATCAAGGCATCCACGGTCAGCACCGGTGTCAAGACCGACATCAAAGCCAACACCACCACTGTGGTCGGCGGGGATACCGCAGCCCTGATCAACGAGAAGACCGGCAATGTGTGGACCGGCTTGTCGGAAAACCTTGATTCCGTGACCCCCACCACTTCCGATCCGAAAATAAAGCTGGGCGAGGGCGGGCGCATCGCAGTAACCCACGATGGCAAGGTCTACGGATACCGTCCATCCGACGGTATGGTGCTGCGTCTTGACAATCCCAGCAGCGCCAAGGCCAAAACCCTCGAATCGCTGACCGACGGCAAGCAGCAGACCGTTGAAAGCTTTACCGTCATCGGGAGCACGCCGGTAATCGCAACCGGCAAAACCGTCATATTCAAGGGCGGCCGCGTCGATGTCGACACGACCGGCACCCTCACCCTTCAGGAGCCTCCCACCGATGACATACAGTCCGATTGGGTGGCCGCGGCATCACCGAGAGGCCTTGCGCTTATCCCGTTGAAGTCCAATGCCAAGGCGAATTTCATAGCCAACGGGGGCAAGGCGAATCCAGCACGACCGGTATCGTCCAAGGGCTGCGTGTACTCGGCTTGGAGCCAGAAGGCCAGCAACTACATTCGCGCCTGCTCCCCCACGGATACCAGCGTCAAGCCGCAAACCCTCGAATCCGTCAATACTACTTCCGAATTGGTGTTCCGCACCAACCATCGCCTTGTGGTGCTCAACGACACGGTTAACGGCAATGTGTGGAACCCTGAGGATTCCACCAAAGTCATCAAAATACAGTGGAACAAAATACAGACCGAGCAGACCGAGAAAGAACAGCAGAACAACGACTCGGCCAACAACCACCACGACTTCTCCAAGACCTGTTCCGCACAATCCGGCCAAATCAAAGCCGAGGATGATGAAATCGGCGCACGAGCCGGTTCGGAACAGATTCTCGACGCGCTGCGCAATGACGAGCAGACCGATTGTTCCGTACTGAAAATCACCAAGGTTGGCGCACCAAACAACAAAGACGTCACCATTTCGCCGATTTACGACGGCCGGTATCTGCAACTCGATGCCTCCGCCGCATCCGCAGGCACCGTTACCTTTACTTACGATATTTCCGATGGTCGCGGCCAGACCTCTTCCGCCACGGTGACCGTAACCCTGAATGATGGAGGCAACCACGCTCCCGTACAGTTCGACACTCCTCCCGAGATCGATGTGGAGCAGGGAGCCAGTTATACCGCCAATGCGCTGAGCAGCTTCAACGATCCGGATGGAGACCCGCTCACTCTGGTCTCCGCTGTGGCCCAGAACACCGACCAGGTGCAGGTGTCCACCCGAGCCGACGGCCAGCTTACGTTCAACACCGGTGCGCTGGCGTCGGGACGTGTGGGCGTCGAGGTCACCGTCTCCGACGGCACGGCAACCGGCACCGGCATGGTGTATTTCTCGGTCAAGCCCGCGAACACCTTGGCCGCGGTCATCGACCCGGTAGCGAAAACCACCGTTCCCAACACGGATACCGTCGTCAAGCTGTCCTCTTATGTGCATGGCACTTCCTTGCAGCCGGCACAACTGACTCAGGTGGATACGCCCAACGGCGCTTCGACGACCACCAATGCGGCGGATATGTCGTTGACGTTCAAGGCCACCAATCCCGGCACCTATTATGTGCCCTACATCATTACTCAAGGTTCGATTCCGGCCACCGGATTGGCTCGAGTCGAGGTGCAGCCTGCCACCGGCGAGGCCGCCAAACCGGTTGCCGCCAACGATGTCGCCCTGCTTGGCGCGGATAATACCGCCATTGTGGAGCCGCTCACCAATGACGTCGATCCGATGGGCGGTGTGCTGTCCGTCACCACGGTGAGCGCACCGGCCGACTCCGGCATCAAGGTTGGTCTCGTCAGCCATAAGCGCGTGTATATCACCGCGCGTCAGGTGCCCACGAAGCCCGTCGCCCTTACCTACACCGTGGCCAACGCCTCCGGAACCGCCAAGGGCACCATCGTGTTGCAGCCGCCGGCTCTGGCCACCTCGAATTCAGTGCCCAAGGCCAGCAATATCAATGCCCAGGTGCGTACCGACGGCATCGTGTCCGTGGATGTGCTTGACCATGTGGCCTACTCGGATGGCACCACGGTCAAACTCAAGAACAACCTGCAATACGACAAGGGGACGTTCAAGGGTCTGGCCTTCGTCTCTGGAGACACGGTCCGCTACCAAGCATCCAGCGAGACCGGCAACTTCCCCATCACCTATACGGTTGAAGACAATCTGGGTAATGTGGCTTCCGCCAATATCACCATTACCGTGCATAAGAGCGACGCAGCGAGCAAGGCCGCGCCAACCCCGCATGACGCCGAAGCGCAGGTTGCCGCCGGGCAGAAGGTCCGCATCCCCATCACACTGACCGGCATAGACACGGATGGCGACGACGATCAGCTGTTGGGTCTGGGCAACAAGGCACCCACGCTGGGCCGCATATCCGAAGTCGGTTCCGACTACTTGGTCTATGAAGCGTATCCGGATTCGTCCGGCACCGACACCTTCTCCTATGCCGTGGAGGATTGGACCGGTCAGCGCGCACAGGCGCAGATCCGCGTGGGCGTATTCCAAGGATCGTCCGACTCCGGCGTATACGCCAGGGATGACGAAATCACGTTGAGGCCCAATACGGCCGCAACCGTGCCGGTCGCGCAGAACGACATCTCCGGCGACAACACCAATCTGACCGTCGACAAGCATGTCGAGGTCCAAGGTCTCGACGGGGTGAGCGTGAAAGACAATATGATCTCCTTCACCACGCCCGGCAGCGCCACCACCGACTATATCGCCTACACGGTCAAAGACAAGGCCGGCTTGTCCGATACGGCCACCCTCACGGTAAACGTGGATCCGAGTGCCGCCATCGAGCCGCCTACCGCCTACGACTATCGTGTGCCGTCCGCCGCCACCATCGATAAGAAGTCCGTGGATGTGGATGTTTCCCAGTGGATCGCCAATCCTTCCGGCACAGCCAATGAGCTCAAGGTCGGCGTGCATCCCTCCGCCAGCGCTCACGCTCACGTCAAGGGCGGCGAGCATTCGACCACCATCACCGTCGACCTGACGTCACAGGCGCGAGCCGTGCCTTACACGGTGACCAATACGAAATACAACATCACCTCCACCGCGTTCATCCAGGTACCGGCCTATGGTGTCTTTCCGCCCACGCTGCGTCCCAAGGCACCGGAATTGAAGGTCAACTCGCGCGAGACCATTGAAATCAACATCAATGACTATGTCCGCGTCGGCGCCGGCAAGGAACCGTATATCGAAAGCGCTGATTCCGTCAGCGCCACCAAGGCTTCCAACTCCGATTTCTACGTGAACGACAAGACCCTGAAGTTCACTGCGGCAAAAGACTACGCAGGCCCCGCCTCCATTACCTTTACCGCTGTGGATGGCAAGCAGGGATCGGATAAGACCAAGATCATCAATTCCGCAGTGATCACTCTCCAGATCACGGTGATAGGCCGCGATGTGCCGCCGCCCACGTTCTCGTCCTCCACTATTGATGTCGAGGCGGGCGCGGACCCCAAGACCGTTGATCTGACGGCGCTCACCCATGCACCGTCCGGCGTGTATGACGACGAAAAGCAATACACGTATTCCGGTGGAAGCTCATCATCCAGGCAAATCACCGCAAACCTGTCCCGTTCCGGTAGCTTGCAGGTTTCCGCCACCAAGGATGCCGCTCCTGGCACCACCGCGTCCATTCCCGTGCAAATCGCATACGGCGCGGGCACCGTGAATGCCGGTGTGACCGTGCGCGTAGTGTCTTCGACCCGTCCGCTGACACGCGTCGGCAACAAGACGTTGAAGATCAAGGCCGGTGCCAGCGATGCCGTGAACGTGCTTACCGGCGCGTACAATCCGTTCCCCGATTCCTCGCTGACCGTCATCAGCTGCAAGGCGGATGACGCCGCCAAACTCACCATCGCCGGATGCGATGCCTCCGGAAACATCACCATCGCCGTCGCATCCGATGTAGGTGCTTCCACGAACACCGTGCTCGTCACCGTGCAAGACGGCACCAAGTCCAAGGATCGTGAAGTCACCGCATCGATTACCGTGTCCGTGATCGACAAGCCCGAGCCGCCA
>OGRE01002098.1_pt1 | contig 15020 bp, 9 predicted proteins | sample 1553421 | NCBI WGS metagenome assembly OGRE01 (sample SAMEA2580076, study PRJEB22360) | human gut metagenome | biome: human gut; feature: human-associated habitat; material: faeces | place: Denmark | collected 2008/2010 | reverse complement strand
GGTGCCCGTCACAGCAGGAGCTTTGTCGGGGGTTTGGGCAGGAGATGGCGAAACGCCTGGGTTGGTTGAACTGCCAGTGTTCCCCGGCTTCGTCGTGCTTCCCGAGTTACCCGTGTTGCCTCCTGGAGTGGTGCCGGGATTATCGCCCGCATTGCCAGAGTTCCCACCAGTATTACCGGTATTGCCCGTGTTCCCTGTGTTGCCTGTATCGCTCCCTTGGTTGCCACCAGTGTTGCCTGTGTTACCAGAATCACCGGTGCCACCCGTGTTGCCGGAGTCCCCACCAGTGTTACCGGAGTCTCCACCCGTGTTGCCAGAATCGCCGGTGTCTCCCGTGTTGCCGGAATCTCCGCCCGTGTTGCCGCTATCGCCTGAACCATCCGACTTGTACGTAACGCTAAAACAGAGCTTGCTGTTGGAATAGTTTGCGCTCAGCTGAATCCCGCTACCCCAATCATGCGCTTCAAGCTGATGGGCGACCAGGCCATAGATCACGTTCTTATAATCATCGGGCCAACTGTCCTTCACGGCGTCAAGCTCGAATGAGGTCTCCTTGTTGGCAAGGTGAGCCGACACGCTATACGCTCCACTCTCGTCATAATAAGGATCGACATACTGCCCGATCTTGCCCGACTTAATGAAATAGTTATCAGCGTACGAAGTGGTCTCGAACGGTTTTCTGTCGTACATCCCGATGTAATAATTCCCATCCCATTGTGTATGCACCGTCTGCATGATGCTGGAAGGTAACGCGAAATAAAGATGACGCACATCAGGATAAAAATCGCTCAACGAGGGGCTATCGTTCCACGTGGTATCAACGTTGTACCAATTCCCATTGATCAGAACGCCCGTCCACACGTGGTCATCCCCAGTACTGTCAACACGCCTGGTCTGAATCCCTACTTTGTTCAGGAGCATGACATACGCTTCGTGATACGCCTCGCACGTTCCGATCCCTTTACCAAAGACGCTCTCGGCGCCACTGCTGATGCCGTCGGGATCATAGGTGGTATTATCGATGATCCAATCGTTGAGCCACAGTGCTTTGGCATATTCATCATTCCCGCAAGCCTGCTGACACTGTGCAGCGATCTCGTTAACGCGCGACTCTATCGTAGAAAAATCGCCCGTCTCGGGCACCGTGAATATAGCCTTGAAACGAGCAGGATCTTCGAGCTTCAACGTGCCATCACCGTTGGGAGTGTATTCGTTTACCTGGATGCTCAATTCATACGTGCCCGCAGAAGAGATCTCCAGCTCGAACGTCCCACTATCTCTCATAGGAAAATACTCACCCTGCGAGGTGTCAACAACTGAGGATAAGCCGCTGGGTGTTCTAATCATGAACGAATAAAGTTGATATTTGAGCGCCTTGGTATTGTTCGAAACGTTGATCGTGAAGGCCGTTTTCTCGCCCTTCTTGAAATTATCATCGTAAGTTACCGTAGCGGTGAGCGGACCCTTGTAGGTATTGCTGATCGAGGTATTAACAGTAACCTGACGCGTACCGGTTTCTTCAGTTTGCAGGGCGAAGGCCTGCGCAGGAGCGAGCGCGACCAACACGCAGAACAGAGCTGCCACGAGCGCAGCTTTAACCGTGAAGCAAGTTTGCTCTTTATTCTTCTGCATAACCGCCATCCTTCGTCTTCATCAGGCACGACTGCACATCTTCGCTCTCGCTTCGACCCTTGTCGCACCAGGCCAGTCTCTTATCGCGTGGCATCCCATTTGCCACTTGCGTTCACATGATACTTGCCGATCCACGTGCCCGTAGCCATCACGCCATCCGAGCCAACGTAGTAGTTACCTATCCATTTGTTTTTCTGCATGGCGCCAGAACCGCTGAAGTAATACCACTTGTTAGCAACCATCCGCCAGCCAGTGAGCATCACTCCTGAGCTATTGGAACAGTAGCGTGATGTGCCCACGTCATAGAATCCCGTCTTCATGATGCCGCTCGAGGGATCGAGGTAGTACCATTTGCCTCCGGTCTTGAGCCAGCCTTTGGCCATCGCGCCCGAAGAGGCGTAGTAATGCCAGCCAGAAGACTCATTGTTCCAGCCGGTCTTCATGGCGCCAGAAGAAGGATTCAGATAGTAAGTTGCGCTGCCGATGGTCTTCTTGCCGGTTTGCATGACGCCATCGCTGGCAAGGTAGTACCAGGCTCCCTTGACCTTCTGCCAGCCTGTTCGCATGGCGCCGTCACCCGCGAAGTAGCACCACTTGCCATCGAGTCGCTGCCAATTCGTATGCATATAGCCCTTGGCGTCGAAGTGGTATTTCTTTCCCTTGATGGACACCCATTCGTTGGTTGGCCAGGATTTGCCTCCCTGCGCGGCTTTAGTGCTGGCACTGTAGGAGAACCACCATTTGCCACCCGACTTCTTCCAGGTGCCCGTCACAGCAGGAGCTTTGTCGGGGGTTTGAGCAGGGGTCGTAGCAGAACCAGAGTTGCCCGCGTTCCCTGAACTTCCCGTGTTGCCTCCAGGGGTCGTTGTTGTACTGCCGCCCGTTGTTCCTGACGTTCCGCCAGCATTGCCAGCATTGCTTCCTTGGTTGCCACCCGTGTTGCCGGTGTTACCCGTGTTGCCGGAGCTACCCCCCCTGATCGCCCTCTTGCGATCTAACGATGCTGAAGGTCACTTCTCTCGTGCCGGCATAATTGCTCTTGCCTTTAACGACCAGCTTGTAATCGCCCGCTGCACGAGGCTGAACGACCGCATCATCAAGCGTGCGATATTCGACGGTGTAATCGACATTGTTTTGCAGCACGTTGCCATTGAATGAAACGACCACATTGCTATGCGTTTGCGCAGCACCCGTATAAGAAAGGTCTTGAACGCCCCTGATCGCAGTATTCAAGGAAGTGAACTGCACTGGTGCGATCTTGAACTTCACCATCTTGAATCGTGTTGCTGTGCTATTCGGCGCAGGTGAGATGATGATCGTCCCGTATCCAGCTGCGATATTTTCCCCATATTGCAATTCATAGTCCTGCCCTAAAACGAGCAGGCGGCCATCGCTCGAATAGACCGTAGGGGTTGGCGTGATCGCTTCACCGGTGAACGTCCGCTCAGACACGTTGCTCACCGTTGCCGCGGAGAGATCGACGATCGGAGTCGCATCGCCCACGCGCACTTGCTTCTCGATCGTCCTGCTCGAAGCACGCTTATGCGTTGCAGTAAGCGTTGCATACCCTGAACCTTTTACGGTGAGAGTCCCAGAGCCTGCATCCACCGCAAGCACCTCAGGCTTGCTCGAAGTCCAAGTCCATTCTGAAGGATCCATCGCCTGGTCGCTCGCATCGCGCAAGTCGATGGCGGACCCTTCGCTCACTTCTTCGTTCTTGATCTCGGCGCTCAAGACCTGCAGCGCATGGTAAGCATCCACTTCGCCATACCCCGTTTCCCGATCCCAGCCTTCCGCGCCGATATCCGTTGCCGTTTGCTCAAGGATCTCGCGCGCTGCTTCCGCACTTAAGCTCGGATCATAAGCGAAGAGCAACGCCGCCACACCTGCAACAGCCGGCGAAGCCATGGAGGTGCCGCTCTTGTAGCCATACGAGGGCGAATCGCTGTTGTTCAGCGTGCTGTAGATCGCTGTTCCTGGAGCGGAGATATTCTTCGCGGTGCTCGATTCGCCGTTGTAGTTCGAGCTGCTTGAGCGCTCGACATGCATCGTGCCCGAGGAATCGTTCGGGGTGCCCACATCGTTCTTCAAAAGATTGATCACGGTCAAGCAGTCCTCGTAATCACCAGGGATGCAATCGTAAGGCGGAATGCTATTGCCCTCTTGATTCCCTGCTGCGCAAACCGTAAGAATGCCAGCATTCTTGGCTTTCGTGATGTTCTTGTACATGATGTTGTCGGGTTTGACCGTCGCTTCGCCGCCGACGCTCATGTTCACAACGCGCACGTTGTACTTTTGGGCGATCGTTTGCGAGCCATCGCTCGACATAAGCCAGGTATAAGCTTGAGCAAGGGTTGCTGTGGTGAAGTTCCTCGTCTCTCCTTCGCTCGCCTTGACGATCACGAGACCCGCATCATAAGAGGTTCCCGCCACGCCTTTTCCGTTATTCGCATCAGCAGCAACGATTCCCGCAACGTGCGTGCCATGCCCATCCGCATCGGTGATCTGGTCGATTCCGATCTGCCCCGTTTCAGAATTGTAGGTGGCGCGAATGTTCCCTTGGAGGTCTTCATGCGTATAGAGGCAGCCCGTGTCCACGACGGCAACGGAAACGCTTGGCGAACTAGCGTTGTCTTCCTTGCCCTTGGCGATCTTCCATGCTTGATAGAGATTCATGGACTGGAGCATCCATTGACTCGAAGCCCCGGGGTCATTGATGCTGACCGCATCTGAGGCAGCGCCTGCCGCATCTTGAGACGCGAAGATCGCGCCATCCGCTTCGGCGGCGTTTTCAGAGTTCGCTGCGGCATCGGGGTCACCCGTGAAGAGCTGAGCCACTGCATCAAGATCGTTTGGAGGAGTTGAAGCATCTCGGACAGAAGCGCCCTGGTCGATCGCACCTTGTTCATTGGCAGCAGGCGTCTGACCAGCAGTCTCCACAGGGTCTTCACTTGAAAGAGGCTGCTCGTTAGCAGATTTCTCTCCCGCGGAAGTTCCATGAGCATCCTCAAGAGGGTAATAGACGTAGTTCGGTTGAGCCTGAAGACCTTGCTTTGCGAGCGATTCGATCGCCTGCTTCATAGAAGTGCCGCTCTCGATCTCGACCCGCACGAAGCCCGCTGAAATGTCCTGATTCGAAACATCTTGCGCGGGAACGAATTCGCTTTCGGCAAGTAGATCGCTCACCTGATCGCGTTCTTGCTCATTGTCGACCAGAACGAGCACGGTGTCTTTCTCATAGTCACCAAGATTGGGATCGTTCTCGATTTCGAAGGGTTTGGTCTGGTCTTTCTTGACCGTGCTCACTTCAGCGATAGAATCGTCAAGGTTCGTTACGGAAGGATGTTCGGTAGTTCCTGAAGAGCTATTTTGGGTGTACTGAGCAAAGATACCCGTCCCGACAGCTAGAACGAAAGCTGCCACGAGGCACATCGAAACAAAAACGCCTCGAGAGAGACGTGTTCTAGGTTTACGCTTTTTCTCGCTCACTGAACGCTCCTTATCCTCGGTAAAAGAGTGATCCGCGAAGCGGCGGGAAAAGTGCTTTAAGTATACGTTCTGGTAACATTTTTCGCCAGTAAAAGGAAGTATTCCCTATGCAAACATCACGGAATTTCACGCAATAGAATGCCTTCCTCTGCCACGCTCTGCACCTCCGCAGGTTGGCATGCTACAACGCGGCTCTCAACTTGAGTATAATATGTGTTCACCTACGAATAGATTCGAGCGAAGAGGAGCTTCGATGGCAGATACAGTTGCGGTGCTCATCCCCTGCTATAACGAAGCGGTCACGATCGGAAAAGTGATCGACGATTTCAAGCGCGTGCTGCCTGATGCCGACATCTACGTCTACGACAACAACTCTAAAGACGATACTGCTGCTATTGCCGAAGACCACGGTGCCATCGTGCGCACTGAACCACGCCAAGGCAAAGGTAACGTGGTGCGTCAGATGTTCCGCGAGATCGATGCCGATTACTACATCATGGTCGATGGCGACGACACCTACCCCGCCGAAGCAGCGCCACGTTTGCTCGAACCGCTCATGAATGACACCGCAGACATGACCGTAGGTGATCGCCTTTCGAACGGCACCTATGGCGAAGAGAACGATCGCGCCTTCCATGGATTCGGCAACAACCTGGTACGCTGGCTGATCAAGGTGATCTATGGCTATGCGTTCGACGATGTTATGACGGGCTATCGCGCGTTCAACCGCATCTTCGTGAAGACCATGCCCGTTCTCTCTGAAGGCTTCCAGATCGAAACCGAACTTTCAATTCACGCTGTTGACAAGCGCTTTCGCATCGCCGACGTACCGATCGAATACCGCGATCGACCGGAAGGGAGCTACTCAAAGCTCTCCACTTTCGGCGATGGCGCAAAGGTGTTGCGCGCAATTGCGTCGCTCTTCAAGGACCACAAGCCTATGGCGTTCTTCGGTTGGCTCGCGCTCATCTTGATCGTGTTAGGCCTGATCGCTGGCATCCCGGTTATCGCAGAATACTTCCAAACGGGATTGGTTCCGCGCTTCCCCACTGCCATCCTCGCGATCGCATTGGTGATTTGCGGTGCACTTTCCTTCACTGCTGGCATCATCTTGGACACCGTAGCGAAAACAGGGCGCAAACAATGGGAGCTCTTTACCTATCAAGCCTACGAAGAAGCGCAGCGTCATCAAGAAGAAGAGTCGTAGAGCCTTCTCGATTAGGCTCGATACCTAAGCGAAATGAGAAAGAGACTGAACCAGACGGCTCAGTCTCTTTTAGCTTTGGTAGCTTTTCTTGTTTTGCAATCTGCGATCCCGATCGTCAAGCAGGGATCGAGGGTTGCGCCCTAGTTCTTCTCTACAAACGTTTTGTTCAGATAGACGATGATGTCGTCTGATTCATAGAGCGCTTTGCCGTCGATATCCAAACAAGGCACCTGGTACTTACCGCCCAGATCGATGAGCTTATCGTAGCCGTCTTTATAAGGCTCGAGGCTGATATCCATGATAGGCAAGATTATATCGTGCTGATCCATAAAATTGAGCACCTTGGTGCAGAAGGGGCAGCCAGCTTTAACATAGAGTGTATATTGTGAGTTTTCCATTCGGATCACCTTCCCTGTAATCGAGCATAATTCATGCTAGACCAGCGCGAACACAACCTTGCTCCCAAGCACGATTTGTTACATATCCGAAAGTTTCCCGACACTATCTGTCACCCGCTAAGGATGGCGAACGACCGGGTAGTTTGTCACCTACGTCACCTAAGTTGTTTGCGGGTGGTCGGCGATCTGCGCGGCATGCTTCGCCTGAAGTGATTCGAGGAACGCTTGTGCATCACCTGGATCATCGTCGAGCGTCTCATCGCCCAGATCGACCTCGGTAGGCACTCGACGATACAACAGATCGTACATGATCGGCACCACATAGAGAGTCATGAAGGTAGCATAGACAAGACCACCGACTACAACAAGCGCCATGCCGCGTTCCATGCTCGCGCCGATAGCCATGCTGAACACCATTGGCAACATGGCCAAAATGGTTGTGAGCGCAGTCATCAAGATAGGGCGCATACGCGTTTTACCTGCAGCAACAAGCGCATGATGTTTTTCCAGTCCACCGCGGCGCAGCTGATTCACATAGTCAACGAACACGATGCCATTGTTCACCACCGTGCCCATCAATACCGCAAAGCCCATGAGCGAGAGCATGGTAAGCCCTTCACCGCTGAACCACAGCGCGAAGAAGCCACCAGTGAAGGCCAACGGAACCGTAAGAATGATGATGAAAGGCGAAAGGAGACTTTGGAACTGCGCCACCATGATCAAGTAAATGAGCACGAAGCCCAAGATCAGAAGCAAGAGCATCTGCTCCAACATGGTGTTGATGTTGTCCAGTTCGCCACCATAGTAGATCTGATACTTATCAGGCACTTCATATGCATCAAGTTTCTCGGAGAGCTCGCGCGAAAGAAGTGCGTTGTTGTACCCGTCTTCGATCTCCGCAGTAACCGTCATCGTCTTGTCCGAATTCAAGTGGACGATCGCGTTAGAAGCCACCCCTTCTTCCACTTGCGCAACATCGCCGATCTTCACATCGACGGCCTCACCTGCTTGGCTGTTGAGCGTAACGACCGTATCGAGAATATCTTCGCGCGTAGGAACGTGCGTTTCATCGATGATCTCAACCTGCATCTGCCTATCATCGACAGTAAGCTTGCTCGACGTGGTTGAAGTATTCAGCATGCCGGAAAGCTCCTGGTAGAGTTGCGCGACCGTGAAGCCTTTCTTGGTGAGTGCGTCTTCATCGATGATGAGATGCAGCTCTTTGTCAGCCTCCTCCATGCCGTTCTCGATCTCGGTGTAACCATCTACCTCATCCACGATGCGCATTACGTCTTCGCTCATGGCGAGAAGCTTCTCTTGGTCGGGACCCGTGATCGTGATGGAAAGACCGCTACCGAGCATCGAGCTCATAGCATCCGACGAAGAAGCATCCGTGATCACTTCGCAATCAAGTCCTGCAGTCTTATCCGATAACTCTTTACCGATATCGAGCACTTGTTGTTCCGTAGTGACTGAATCATCCATCTGCAGATAGAACATGAACATCTCGTAGGCATCTTCGCTGCCCTCAGAAGCGGCACTCGAAACCATTGAGAGGGAGCTCGTACCATCGATCGCTGCCACATTTCCCACGCCATCGATGCTCACAGCGGCATCCATGATCTCGTCCGCCATGGCATACGCATCTTCCTTCTCCACATCTTCAGGCATCACAACCGTGACCGACATGTTCTTGCCCGTCATGGTTGGCACCATGGTGATGCCCATGTTGAACACACCACCCACAGCAACCACGAGGAGTACCACTGAGACCACGAGCGGAATGGCTTTGTGCTGCAAGAAGAAATTGAGCGAACGCGCATAAGCATCCTGAAGGCGTTCAAAGCCTTTATTGCGCCGTGGCTGATAATTCCTGAACACGAAGCGCGACAAGCTAGGGACGAGCGTAAGTGCCACCACGAGCGATGCGCACAGCACATAGGCGATCGTGAGCGCGAAGGGCAGCATCATCTGGTTCACGATGCCCGTGGTAAACACGATCGGCAAGAAAACGCAGATGGTAGTAAGCGTTGAAGCGATGACCGCGCCGGTGATCTGTTTTGCACCCTGCACTGCCGCACGCTGCGCTGGAATGCCGCGCCCGCGCAAGCGATAGATGTTCTCGAGCACGATGATGGAATTATCCACCAACATACCGATAGCGAGCGCAATGCCACCAAGCGACATGATGTTGAGCGAGATGCCCGAGAAATACATAAATAGCAGCGCAACGAGCACGGAGAACGGGATGGAGAACGCCACGATGAGCGTCGGTTTCCAATCGCGCAGGAAGATCGCAAGCACCACGATAGCAAGCAATGCACCCAAAAGCAGCGATTGCAAGATCGAATTGATGTAGAGCGAGATATACGAACCTTGATCGCTCACGATGTCGAGCGAAAGGCCCGGGTAATCTTCGCGCAGTTCAGTTATCTTCGCTTTGCAAGCGTTCGAAATGTCGCTCGTGCTGGCAGTTGAGCTCTTGTACACCATAAGGCATACGCCTTCGGTGCCGTTGAGTTTCATGTAGGCGTCACCCACATTATCAACCACGGTAATATCGGCCACATCTTTAAGGCGAATCTCACCTACGCCGTCAAGGTCGACGAGCATCAGATTCTCAAGGTCTTCGATGCTCGTGATATTCGTGCCCACTTGCAAGAGCCACTGTTCATCGTCGTTCGAATTACCCAAATATCCTGCAGGCATCGAGAAATCCTGTGCCTTGATCATGCTCGCAAGCGTGTTCTTGTCTACCAGCGCATCGATATTGGCCGACTTGATGGCTTTTTCGCGCGCATCCTCGTACTGCGCCTGCGCTTCGTCGAGTTGCTTCTTGTTCTGTTCGAGCATGGTCAGTGCATTCGCGAGCTGTGCCGTTCCACTGCCGAACTGACTTGCAGCGCTCAGTCCGCCCGCTTCAGCCACGGCCAGTTGGTTTTGATAATCGGTTAGCTCGCTCGTAGCTTTCGTGAGCTGTTCTTGGAGTGCCGCTATCTGCTGTTGCAGGGCTGGTTTCGCCGCATCGGGAGCCTGAACGAGCTGAGCTTGCAACGCCTGGATCTGCGAGGAAAGCGCAGCGACTTGTGCGGTGCCCGAAGAGATGCCCATGGTCAAACCCGAAATAGCCTGACCTAGTTGATCGGTAGTTGCCTTTTCTTGATCAGCAAGCTTCGCCTGCTGTTCTTTCAACGACTTCTCCGCAGAAGCCATCTGGGAACGTCCCTCATCGATCGATTTCTTCGCATCGTAGAGTTCGGAATTAACGTTTCCGAGCAATTTATTATTGATGTCTTCGATCTTCGAATCACTCAAGCGCACTTCGACGGATTGCTCCGCTGACCCCACCACGGAAACATCAGCAACACCGTTGATGCGTTCAAGTTCAGGCGAGAGCGTGTCTTCAGCGAACTCCGAAAGCTCATAGATATCCTTGCCTTCATAGTTCGCGGCAACATAGAGCGTGGCCATCATGTCCATGCTCATTTCCATGTAGTTGGGAGAACCAGCCGTTTCGGGCAACTGCGATTCGATCTCGTTGACCGCCGAAGACACCTTCACCATAGCTGAATCCATATCGGTGCCATCTTCGAATTCAAGAAACACCATGGAGAAGTTGTTGGCGCTCTGAGATTGGATCTCGGTCACGCCATTGACCGTCGAGAGCGTGCTTTCGAGCACTTCGGTCACTTCGGTCTCGACTTTCTCGGCGCTTGCACCAGGATCTGTGGTCATGACCATAAGATAGGGAATATCCATATCGGGAAGCAAGTCGGTCTTCATCTTGCTCAATGAAACACCGCCGAGAATAAGCGCGATAATGACGGCAACAACGATGATATAGGGACGTTTGACGCTGAATTTAGAGAGCATAGATGCCACAACACTTTCACGAACACGCAACAATATACAGAGTGGTTTCTTTTACCTGTATACCATAACTTGTGTACGCAGCAGCCTTAACGCAAAGCCAAGCGCACATAAGCCCTCCGATTGGTACGGAGGGCTTACGAAAGTGTAATAAATCTATGAACGAATGGAGAACGTTGACGCGTATCGCGCAAAAGCTGTCCACAGCACCCGTGCGCTGCCTGGCAACCTGATCCGAGAGGCGCTGAGCTAAGAGCAGTCGCCTAGACCGGCTGATAACCACTCCACCCCGAAGCGATCAGCGTTGCGCCACGAATGACCGCAAAGACCGCAATGAAGATCGCGAGGCTTTCAGGAAAGACGAAGAAGCAGATGCCCACGAGCAAGCTCAAAATAGCTGAAACCAATCCGAGTCCCCAAATTGAACCCAATTGCTTACGTGAGGCGATGATGGCGAACAACTCCACAATAGAGTACGCCATGATAAATGCGCCAATGAGCCACGGAATCACATAGGCTGTTGCGAGCGGATGGACGACCAGCATCAAGCCGATGATGATATCCAAAATGCCGTAAGCTACATACCAGCCCGAAAGCTCTGCTGCTTTGCGTTCGCGCACGTAGGATACGATGTTCACGATACCAGCGAAGACGAAGCCAGCGCCAGCTACGAAGGTAACACTCAGAAGCGTGATGCCGGGATAGAACGCACACAGCGCGCCGAAGAAGATGAGCAGCACACCCGGTACGATGAGCGACCAATTCTTTTCTGCTTTTTCCTGGGAAGCCATAGCTTGCCCCTTTCTCTTTTTTTGTCAGTCTAGCGCCAAGCGCTCAAAGACTTGCATGAAGCCCGCGAAGTTTGTTTCGCTGAAAACAAAGCGTTGCTAAAGGGTAATCATACCTCGATGGACGCAATAGATACGCGCGCTATTATAAGGTTGTTCGATCACAGACACGCACATCGCGCATGCACGAACTCCCCTGTGCTCGAACGTGCAAGCGCAATCGTATCAGATCACGCCCTTAGGCGCGTTTGAGGAGGAAACATGAGACTTGGTTTTATCGGCTGTGGCAACATGGCAGGAGCCATTATCGCAGGAATCATTAAGAAGGGCCTCGTTTCACCCGACGAGATCTACGGCTCGAATTCAACCCTTGAGCATGCGAACGCAACGCATGAGCGCCTAGGCATCCAGACTACCACCGATAACACCCTCGTTGCTGGAGAGAGCGACATCGTGTTTCTCTGCGTGAAGCCACAGCAGTATGAAGCCGTGATCGACCAGATCAAGGATCATTTGCACGAACACCAGATCCTGGTGAGCATCGCACCAGGCAAAACTCTCGCATGGCTCAGCGAAAAAGTCGGTCATCCGCAGAAGATCGTACGGGTCATGCCCAACACACCAGCACTGGTAGGTGAAGGAACCACCGCATTCTGCCCCGGCGATCTCGTTTCCCCTGAAGAGACGAAGATCGTGAAGGAGCTGCTCGAGAGCTTCGGGCTTGCGATCGAGCTTGCCGAACCTCTCATGGATGCCGCCAGCGCTGTAGGTGGCAGTGCGCCCGCTTTCGTCTACATGTTCATCGAAGCACTGGCTGATGGCGGAGTTGCTGAAGGCTTACCCCGCGCACAAGCGCAAATGATCGCTGCGCAAACCGTGCTTGGCAGCGCAAAGATGGTACTTGAGACGGGTGAGCATCCCGGCAAACTGAAGGATCAAGTTTGTTCCCCCGGCGGCTCGACCATCGCTGGCGTTGAGACACTTGAAGAAGGTGCCTTCCGCGGCACCACCACCCGCGCCGTGCGTGCCACGGTTGCAAAAGCACGTAGTCTTTAGGTTCTGGCTGCCTTAACTGAACTGCAACGACCACGCAAACTGTGATGTTTTTGTGCATGTTCTTCATGAAGCGCTTGCTTTCTTAGCACTCTCGCCCCGAGAGTGCTAACTTTTTTCATGATGAATCTGTAGCCTGCCCTTCGGTAGGCTACACGCGCGTACCCTTCACAAGAAAGGCTTATGTATGAAACAATTCAAAACTGAGAGCAAGAAACTGCTCGATCTTATGATCAACTCAATCTACACGAATCGTGAGATCTTCCTGCGTGAACTCATTTCGAACGCGTCGGATGCAGTCGACAAGCTCTATTTCAAGAGCCTCACCGACTCTTCGATCACCGTCGCAAAAGACGACCTGTTCATCAAGGTTTCCTTCGACAAAGACGCACGCACGATCACCGTGGAAGACTCCGGCATCGGCATGACGAAAGCTGAACTAGAAGAGAATCTCGGCACGATCGCTCATTCTGGAAGCCAAGAATTCAAGACCGAAAACGCCGAAGATCAGGGCAAGGATCTCGATATCATCGGCCAGTTCGGTGTTGGTTTCTATTCCGCCTTCATGGTTGCTCAAAAGGTGACCGTGAACTCGCGTGCTTGGGGAGCCGATGAATCCTGGAGCTGGACGAGCGATGGCATCGAAGGTTACTCGATCAAAAAGGGCAAGAAGCAAACGCACGGTACCGAGATCATCCTCGAACTTAAAGAGAACACCGAAGAAGAAGATTTCGATCTATTCTTGAGCGAACCGCAGCTAAAATCCCTTATCAAGCGCTACAGCAATTATGTGCGCTACCCCATCAAGATGGAATGCGCGAAGAGCGTCGAGTTGCCCAAACCCGAAGACGCAGGCGACGATTATACGCCGCAATATGAGACCGTGACCGAAGTCGAGACCATCAACTCGATGATCCCCATCTGGAAACGCCGTAAATCTGAAGTGAGCGAAGAAGAATACGACGAATTCTACAAGTCGGATTTCCATGATTACGCCAATCCGCTGCGCACCATCTCGATTCACGCCGAAGGCACACTTTCCTACGATGCACTACTCTTCATCCCGAGCCATGCGCCTTACGACCTCTATAGCAAGGATTACAAGAAGGGGCTTGCACTCTATACATCGAACGTGCTCATCATGGAAAAGTGTGAAGAACTGCTGCCCGACTACTTTAACTTCGTGCGTGGCGTGGTGGACAGCCAGGATCTCACGCTCAACATCTCGCGAGAAACGCTTCAGCACAACGGGCAACTGCGCGCGATCGCCCAAAAGCTCGAGAAGAAGATCAAGTCCGACCTGCTAAAGATGCTCGAAGATGACCGTGAAGCCTACGAAGGTTTCTTCAAAGACTTCGGACGCGGCATCAAATACGGCATCTACTCAAGCTACGGCATGGATGCCGATAAGCTCTCTGACTTGCTGCTCTTCTATTCTGCAACCGAAAAGCGCATGATCACGCTCGCAGAGTACCTCGAAAAAGCTGCCGAAGATCAGAAGTCGATCTACTATGCGGTAGGCGAATCGGTCGATCGCCTGGCAAAGATGCCTATCGTGAAGACCGTCATGGCAAAGGGCTACGATGTGCTGCTGTGCACTCAGGATGTCGACGAATTCTGCATGATGTCCATGAACAGTTTCGATGAGCGCCCGCTGAAGAATATCGCTGGCGGCGATCTCGACCTTGAGACCGAAGATGAAAAGGAAGCCGCTGAAGCTATCACGAAAGAAAACGAAGGTCTGTTCAACGCCATGAAAGAGGCGCTTGACGGTGCCGTCACCCGCGTAGCAGTCTCCACGCGTCTTTCCGACACGCCAGCCGCCGTTACTACCGAAGGACCGATCTCGCTTGAAATGGAACGCATGATGGCAATGGGCCCCGATGGCGAACGCATCAAAGCTGACCGCGTGCTCGAGATCAATCCTCAACACAAGATCTTCGATGTTTTGAAGCGAGCTCAGGAGGCCGGCGACACGGAGAAGATCGCCCAGTATTCGACCATCCTCTACAATCAAGCGCTCATCGTTGAGAACATGCCGGTCGATGACCCGATCGCCTATGCTCAAGCGGTCACAGCGCTTATGGAATAAATACACAACAAAAGCGCGAGTTTTCCCTACAATCCCTACAAAATGCGAGTAGAATATAGCGCGTTCATTTCCTTATGGGCGCGCTTGTTTTTTCAAGCATGAAAAACTGCCCAAAGAGCAATGAGGGGATCACGAAAAATCAACCATGCCTCACGATTATCGACCAGCACATCACCAGCACGATAACGCTCGCCCGCACCGTCGCAAGCCACAGCGTCGTACGTCCAATCGCGAAACCGTTCAGAGCGATGAGCTTTCCTCGACTAATGGCATCCGCATGGTGAAAGACGCACAATCCTTCAATCACGATCGCAATCCCCACCTCTCTCAAACATCGCTCCCTACCATCGGCGCTGTTGGAACTCCCCATCCGAAGTCTCCTGCGGCCAGAGCAATGCAACAGCAAGCTCGACCAGGGCATGAAACGTCTGGGTTTAGCGTCGAAGAGACATCCTTTGAAAACCCAGGGGTTCACGCACATGGCGCAGGCA
>OGRE01002088.1_pt1 | contig 15088 bp, 15 predicted proteins | sample 1553421 | NCBI WGS metagenome assembly OGRE01 (sample SAMEA2580076, study PRJEB22360) | human gut metagenome | biome: human gut; feature: human-associated habitat; material: faeces | place: Denmark | collected 2008/2010 | reverse complement strand
CTTCCGGAAGGTCTTCTGCATGAGGTGCAGGTAGATCAGACATTTCGTCTGGGAGATATGGACATCCGTCCTTTTGCAATTTCCCATGATGCAAATGAACCGTCCGGTTACCGGATTGAGAATGGCAGTAAGTCTGCTGCAGTTGCAACAGACCTTGGAATATATGATGACTATACCATTGAGAACCTTAAAAATCTGAATGGTATTGTGCTGGAGGCGAACCACGACATACATATGCTGGAAGTCGGTCCATATCCTTATCCTCTGAAAAGAAGAGTTATGGGCGACAAAGGACATTTATCAAATGAATTGTCAGGGCGCCTTCTTTGTGATATACTGCATGATGATATGTCCGCAGTTGTACTCGGACATCTGAGCAAGGAAAATAATTATGAAAGTCTTGCTTATGAAACTGTGAAACTGGAAGTTACGATGGGAGACAATCCGTACAAGGGAGAAGAACTTCCAATCACAGTTGCAAAAAGAACATCCGTTTCTAACATTATTCAGCTGTAGGAAGAGATGAACAGGCTTTGAAGGAGGACTCGCATATGAAGAAATGTATCATTACAGTAGTTGGGAAAGACAAAAGCAACAACTATTTCCGGGATCATTGCCGATGAGATGGCAATCGGAATGGTGAACCAGAAGACGACAGCGGTTCGTCTCATTCCGGTTATTGGAAAAGATGTAGGAGATGTGGCGCAGTTCGGTGGGCTGTTAGGCTATGCACCGATCATGCCGGTAAACGAATACGACTGCAGTTCATTTGTGAACAGGAAAGGACGTATTCCGGCATCGATCCACAGCTTTAAAAATTAGTGAGGTATAGGTAATGGGAAAAATAGCAATTGTAACAGACAGCAACAGTGGCATTACACAGGAAGAAGCAAAGGAACTGGGAATCCGTGTTGTGCCGATGCCATTTTATATCAATGGGGAACTGTATTACGAAGATATTACACTGACACAGGATGAATTTTATGAAAAACTGGAAACCGGTGCGGATATTTCAACATCTCAGCCGTCACCGGGAGATGTTATGGAACTGTGGGAAGAACTGCTAGAGGAGTATGATGAAGTCATTCATATTCCGATGTCCAGCGGACTGAGCAGTTCCTGCGAGAATGCGATCATGCTCGCCAGAGAATTTGAAGGAAAAGTGTATGTTGTGGATAACCAGCGTATTTCCGTAACACTACGCCAATCTGTGGAAGACGCCATGATGATGCGCGATAAAGGAATGTCCGGTGAAGAGATCGTCGATGCTCTGATGCGTGAAAAGCTGGAATCTAGCATTTATATTACAGTTGATACTTTGAAATATTTGAAAAAAGGTGGAAGAATCACACCTGCTGCCGCAGCAATCGGAACGGTACTGAATCTGAAACCGGTACTCCAGATCCAGGGCGAGAAACTGGATGCATTTGCAAAAGTGCGCGGATGGAAGGCTGCCAAAAAGACAATGCTGGATGCAATTGACAAGGATATTCATTCCCGTTTCGCAGGAGAAAAGGTTCATCTGGAAGCTGCATATACATGCTCAGAAGAAGAGAAAGACAAATGGATCGCGGAGTTACAGGCGAGATTTCCGGATTATGAGATTCGTACAGACAAATTATCTCTGAGCGTGGCATGTCATATCGGTCCTGGAGCAATGGCTGTTGCCTGCAGTAAATATATAGAAGCGTAGGTAGCTGGGACAATCAAGACTGGACGACAATATGTGCCATTCGCGGATACCTGGTGGCACATATGAATGGAATAAAGCAATAAAAAGACGATCGCAGTAAAGTGATCGTCTTTCTTTTGCTTTAATCAATTATCTGTGATCGTCAGCTGAAACATCTAAAGAATACCAGCTACTAGTGATTTTTTTGGAAATTATTCGAATAATGAAGTTCGCCATCATTTGTAATAAAAATGGCGTCAACATTATCTAACTGGTTTACCATATTCAGTGCACGCTCATATCCCATCATCAGACAGATGGTACTCAGCGCATCTGCCGTTAGTGATGAATCTGTGATAACAGATACACTGTACAGATCTGTCTTGCATGGCTTTCCGGTTGAAGGCGAGAGCACGTGATGGTAAATCTTTCCGTTCTTTTCAAAATATCGTTCGTAAATGCCACTGGTGACAACAGACTGATCATCAATCTTTACAGAAGCGATCGCTTCGCCGTTTTTTCCAAATGGTTTCTGGATGCCGATGTGATAATCCGAACCATCCGGCTTGGTACCAATCGTCTGTACATTGCCGCCGAGATTAATCGTCGCGTGTTTCACGCCTTTCTTTTTCAGATAGTCTTTTATGCGGTCTGCAATATAACCTTTGGCGATTCCTCCGAGGTCAATTTTCGCATGTTTGTCTGCCAGCGTAACAGCATTGCCATTTATTATTACATCGTGATAATTGACGTGGGAAAGCTTTTTGTCGATTTTTGCGGAAGATGGTACCTTTTTCTTGCCGGAACGGAAATCCCACAGGCGGGAAACAGAACCGATGGTAATATCAAATTCACTTTTCGAGAACTTTCCATAATAAAGCCCTTTTTTGATCAGACTGATCGTATCGTCCGAAACGGTAACAGCTTTTCCTTTTGCATGATTAATCTTATATACATCGCCTTTTTTGTTGTCCGGTGAGAACATAGCGTCGTATTTCTTACATAATGTTTCGCAGCCCTTGATGACAGAAGTATTGGCAGAATCCAGGATCTGCACCTTAATTGTGGTGTCAAATAATGTGTCACTGTAAGTAAGCCCTCGTTTTCCGGAAAGTCCGGAACAACCGGTCAGAAGAAGTGAAACACACATGGCTGCTGCCGTGATTTTTTTTAGTTTCATAATACACCTCCAGGTCGGCAGTCATAATCTTAAGTTATTATACCATGAAAAATAAGATATGCAATCGAACATGTGATTGCAGTGTTTGATTTCTTGTGTTAGAATGTAACGCAGAGAGGAACGGTGTATATGAAAGAAAAGATGCATTTGAAGAAAAAAGACTGGGTTTTAATTGCGATTATCATTGTTGTAGCGGGTCTTGCCTTCTTTCTCCATAACCTTCTTGGCGCCAAAGGTGCGAATTGCGTTGTGGTGAAAGTAGACGGGAAGATTGAGGGAACCTATTCTCTTGGAGAGGATCAGGAGATTTCCATCAATGGTGGAACGAACACACTTGTGATCAAAAATAACAGAGCGAAGATGAAAGAGGCAGACTGCCCGGATCAACTCTGCGTGAACCAGAAAGCAATTTCAAAAAACAATGAGAGCATTATCTGTCTTCCGAATAAAGTAGTTGTTGAAGTTGAGAGCAGTGAGAACAGTGAATTTGATGCTGTATCAAATTAAGGTATTGTAGCAGGAAGGAAGACAAGGAGTACGTGAAGAGCAGAGTAGCATATTTTGGAGTGTTTACGGCATTGGCATTGATTTTTAGTTATGTAGAGACATTGATTCCGGTCAACCTCGGGATTCCCGGTGTGAAACTTGGACTTGCGAATCTGATCATTGTTGTTGCCTTATATAAGATGCGCCTTTCAGAGGCGTATCTTCTTTCTGTCGTGCGTGTATTGCTGGCAGGATTTATTTTTGGAAATTATTTCAGTATTATATACAGCCTTGCCGGAGGACTTTTAAGTCTGACTGTGATGGCGCTTCTTAAGAAGTGGGGAGGATTCAGCTTGCAGGGAATCAGTATTGCAGGCGGTGTCTTCCACAATATCGGACAGCTTATTGTTGCGGCTGTTGTGGTAGAGACATTCAGCGTTACTTATTATTTCCCGGTACTTCTGGTAGCAGGGCTGCTTACCGGACTTGTGATCGGCATTGTTGCGGAGATGATGCTTAAGAGGCTTGTGAATATACAGTTTTAGGTAAATGGAGGAATAGATGATTCAATATATCAGAGGTGAACTTGCGGTTGTGGAAGCAGATCGCGTGATCGTAGATGTCGGTGGCGTCGGCTATGGTATTTTCATGCCGGTAGAGTCGATCAGCCAGCTGCCGCCGGTCGGCAATGAGGTGCGTATTTATACTTATCTTAATGTAAAAGAAGACGCGATGCAGTTATTTGGATTCCTGACAAGAGATGATCTGCAGGTATTCAAGTTGTTGATCGGTGTGAACGGGATCGGACCAAAAGGCGGTCAGGCAGTACTGTCTGTATTAAGCCCGGATGATCTGCGTTTTGCAGTATTATCCGGTGATGTGAAAGCAATCTGTGCGGCACCGGGAATCGGCAAGAAAACAGCAGAAAAGGTCATTTTAGAGCTTAAGGACAAGCTAAGCCTTGAGGATGCGTTAGAGCATACGATGACCGGAGACGCCGGGGATATTTCTTGCGGAGATCCGTCCGGAGTCCAGAGCGAAGCTGTTCAGGCGCTGACAGCGCTTGGCTACAGCAGTACAGAGGCTTTAAGAGCTGTGAAGAAAATAGAAATAACAGAAGCAATGGATGTCGAAGCTGTATTAAAACAGGCTTTGAAACAGATGCTGTAAAGGATCGATAAAGATGAGCAGAAGAATCATAACAACAGAGAATCTGGAAGAAGATAAGAAGATAGAGAATCATCTCCGGCCTCAGCTTCTGGAGGATTATATCGGCCAGGAGAAAGCAAAAGAGACTCTGAATGTATATATCCGTGCGGCGAGAGAGCGAGGAGATGCACTGGATCATGTCCTGTTTTATGGCCCGCCGGGACTTGGAAAGACAACACTTGCCGGGATCATTGCCAATGAGATGGGCGTGAATATTAAGATCACATCCGGACCGGCAATTGAAAAACCGGGTGAGATGGCAGCAATTTTAAATAATCTGCAGGAGAAGGATGTTCTTTTTGTAGATGAGATCCATCGGCTGAATCGCCAGGTAGAAGAAGTACTTTATCCTGCGATGGAAGATTATGCGATTGATATCATGATCGGAAAGGGCGCAACTGCAAGATCTATTCGGTTGGATCTTCCAAAATTTACACTGGTAGGTGCAACGACAAGAGCAGGTATGCTGACAGCGCCGCTCCGGGACCGTTTCGGAGTTGTACACCGGATGGAATATTATACAACTGAGGAACTGGTGACGATCATCAAGCGTTCAGCGAGAGTACTGGAAGTAGGAATCGATGAAGCGGGCGCTCTGGCGCTGGCGAGACGTTCCAGAGGAACACCGAGACTGGCAAACCGTCTGTTAAAGCGTGTGCGGGATTTTGCACAGGTAAAGTATGACGGAGATATCACAAAGGAAGTTGCAGACTATGCACTGGATCTTCTGGATGTAGATAAAGAAGGTCTTGATCAGACAGACAGGGAACTTTTGCTTACGATTGTGAATAAATTTGCCGGAGGCCCGGTAGGGCTGGACACACTGGCAGCTTCTGTCGGAGAAGATGCAGGAACGATCGAGGATGTATACGAACCGTATCTGCTGAAAAATGGATTTATCCAGCGTACTCCGAAGGGAAGAATTGTCACAGAAAAAGCATATATACATCTTGGCATTGAGATGAATATGGAAGTCTGAAAAATCGGCAGAAAAACCATCAGATGAAAAAAAGGTTGGTTTTTTGCACAGATTAGTTTATAATAGTAAAAAGATTATGAATGTATGCGGGAGGCATTTATGGCATCATCAAAGAATTTTACAGAAGTATTAATCGGAGGAAAGGTATTTACACTGAGCGGATTTGAGAGCGAAGACTATCTGCAGAAAGTATCTACTTATCTGAATCATAAACTGGACGAGCTCGGAGCAAGCGACGGATATCGCAAGCAGAACGCGGAGACAAGAAGTATCCTTCTGGCACTTAATATTGCGGATGATTATTTCAAAGCAAAGAAGCAGGGGACTTCACTGGAAAACGATATCGAGGAGAAAGACAAGGACATGTACGAACTGAAACATGACTTGATATCCGTGCAGATCAAGCTTGAGAATGCTGAAAAAGCGATGGATAAGTTAAAAGAAGAGAACAAAGAACTTCAGCTTAAGATCGTTCAGTTGGAGACAGAGAATAAAAATAAGTAAGGGCTGTCGAGTGACAGCCTTTTTCATGTAACAGGAAATTGTATTTTCTGTTACATGAAAAATCTCCGGCGGGATGCGCACTCGCACGAAGAGGTAGATTGTTGTAAACGGTCTACGTTTCACTCCGGTCGTTGCTAAACAAGCGTCGCAGGCGCTCAGCAACGCGCTCGGTGCGGAAATATGCTAGGACACAATTTATTTGTTTAAAAGGAAACTTCGCTGCCAGAGATATTCAGATGAGATGTGAAGTATCTGGCAGGGCAGATATTATAGAACAAGGAGTAGTTGGATGAACAGAGAGGCGGAGAATAGGCACAATCATATAGAGATACTGGCACCGGCAGGTTCCTATGAAAGTCTGACTGCGGCACTTGCCGCCGGAGCGGATGCGATTTATGCCGGCGGGATGCGTTTTGGCGCAAGGGCATATGCAGGCAATCTGGATGAAGAGCAGTATCTGCGTGCCATTGATGAGGTACATTTACAGCAGAGGAAGATTTATATGACGGTGAATACGCTGCTGAAGGATTATGAACTTGCAGAATTGTATGAGTATCTGTTGCCATATTACCGTCAAGGGCTGGATGCCGTAATTGTTCAGGATTTGGGTGTTTTTTCGTTTATCCGTGAGGTTTTTCCGGATCTGCCGGTGCATGTCAGCACGCAGATGACAGTGACAGGCGAGTACGGAGCAGAATTTTTCGGCAGAAAGGGTGCAACGCGTATTGTTCCGGCAAGAGAGATCAGTCTTGAGGAAGTGCGTCGGATGAAAGAACGAACAGGTCTGGAGATGGAATGCTTTGTTCACGGTGCAATGTGTTACTGTTATTCCGGCCAGTGTCTGATGAGCAGTATGATTGGCGGAAGAAGTGGTAACCGGGGACAGTGTGCACAGCCGTGCCGTCTTCCATATTCAGTAGAGGGAAAGAAACCGCAGGATCTGATGAGCCTTAAGGATCTGTGCACAATAGAGATGATCCCGGATCTGATCGAAGCCGGAATTGACTCTTTTAAGATTGAAGGCAGGATGAAGCAGCCGGAATATGTCTATACGGTTGTACGGATGTACCGCAAATACGTGAATCTTTATTTGCAGAAAGGGCGCGATGGTTTCCATGTGAAGCCGGAAGATCTTAAAACTCTGGAGAATGCCTACAGAAGAAGAGGCTATATGAAGGGTTATTATCAATGCGAAAATGGCAGATCGATGTTATCACTAAAACGGCCAAAAGGAGAAGAACAGGTGGAGACGCTTCCGGAATTTTCAAAAAAGCAAGAAAAAATTAAGGGAGTCTTCACACTTTCCGAAGGAAGTCGTGCTAAAATAGACTTATGCTGTCGGGAGGTATCTGTTTCTTGTGAAGGCGCCGAAGTGCAGAAAGCACTGAAGCAGCCGTTAGATGAGAAGCGTATTGATAAGCAGATGCGCAAGACAGGTCAGACGCCATTTATATTTGATGAGTTGGAAATCCATACGGAAGGCAGTATTTTTCTACCAATGCAGGCAATCAATGAACTGCGACGGGAAAGTCTGGGATTATTAGAAGAAAAATTATTAGAATCATATCGCAGAACTTCAGAGTCATCGGAATGTGTCGAAACATTTTTTGAGAGACAGGATGAGATCTGCAGCGAATATAATAATGTTCCGGCGGATGAGAGATTTACAGTGCGCGTATGCACACCGGAACAGTTTGAAGCCGCAGCAGGCAGAGAAGATGTTGCAGTGATCCTGGCAGAAAGTACACTTTGTGAGGCGAAAGAATGGAAAAATCTCAGAGAGAAGCTCTCTGATGATCAGAAACTATATCTTGCTATGCCATATATTTTCCGGAAACGTGCAGTTAAGCTGTTTGAACAGTACTATGCAGAACTTAAGAAGAGTTTTGATGGCGTGATGATCCGCAATTTCGAGAGCCTTGCATGGTTGAAAGAGAAAAATTACACGGATGAGATTCTGACAGATTACAATATGTATGTATTTAACCACAGCGGAAAAGCTTTTCTGAAGCAGGAAGGCATTTCCTGGTTTACGGCATCTGTTGAACTCAATGGCAGAGAATTAAAAGACTGCGGCCTTTTGGGCGGTATGCTGAGTATTTACGGATACCAGCCGGTGATGATCACGGCAAACTGTATACAGAAGAATACGAGGAGCTGTGAGAGAAAGCCGTCACTTTTATATTTGACGGACCGTTATCAGAACAGATTTCCGGTAAGGAATGAGTGTAGTTTCTGCTATAATATTATTTATAATCCGGTTCCGCTTATGCTTATGAAACAGCATAAAGAGATCCGGAATTTACAGCCATCGGCACTGCGGTTGGATTTCACGCTGGAATCCGGAAAAGAAACGCGGGATATTATAAATGTATATGGAGATGTATTTTTGCGGGGAAGAAATGCACAGCTTCCGGAAGCCTCCTATACAAAAGGACATTTTAAACGAGGAGTGAAGTAGGTGAGAGTTTGGTAAATATAATCGTACAACTATCCAAATATGTGATGATTCTGCTGATCATTATGTACACATTCTTATGTTTCAGCATATTTGGTTATCAGGACCCGGACAGAAAACGTTATCTTCTGCGCCGACAGAATATATTAATGTTTCTGATGCATGCGATCGCATTTGCAGTGATGTATTTACAGACGGATGACATCAAAATGCTGGCGTTTTATCTGATGCAGGTAGTATTGTTTGGAGCTACGATCATTTTGTACACATTGCTATATCCAAAGGTGTCCAGACTGGTCGTCAATAATATGTGTATGCTGTTATGCATTGGATTTATCATGCTGACGAGGCTGAATTATTCTTATGCGATCAAGCAGTTTATGATCGCGGCGGCAGGTATTGCATGCAGTCTGGTTGTACCGGTGATCATCCGGAAATTCAAGTTTCTGGCTGAGTGGAGAAAATTTTACGCAGTGATCGGTATCTTTTCGCTGGCGGCAGTTGTTATCTGGGGTGGAGTTACCGGAGGTGCAAAGCTTAGCTTTTCAACAAAGGTTGCAAATATCCAGCCGTCAGAGCTTGTGAAGATTATTTTTGTATTCTTTGTCGCCTCCAGTTTTAAGCTGTCACTGGAATTTAAGAATATTGTGATCACGACAGCGCTGGCAGCATTCCATGTGCTGATTCTGGTTGTATCCAAAGACCTTGGTGCGGCACTCATCATATTTGTTGTATATCTCGTTATGCTCTATGTGGCAACGAGACAGCCTCTGTATATATTTGCCGGACTGGGTGCCGGGAGTCTGGCGTCCGTGGCGGCATATTATCTGTTCAACCATGTGCGTGTGCGTGTCATCGTATGGAAAGATCCGCTTGCTGTATACGCGAACGGCGGACAGCAGGTAGCACAGTCTTTATTTGCAATCGGCACCGGAAGTTGGTTCGGACTTGGGTTATTTGAAGGAGTGCCGAATACGATCCCGGTTGCAGTATCCGATTTCATTTTTGCAGCGATCGGTGAAGAGATGGGACTGATCTACGGACTTTGTATGATACTGATCTGTGTGAGCTGTTATATTATGTTTTTAAATATTGCAATGCAGCTTCACAACGGATTTTACAAGCTGGTAGCGCTGGGGCTTGGAACCTGTTATATTTTCCAGGTGTTTCTTGCCATCGGAGGTGTGACCAAGTTTATTCCATCCACCGGTGTGACCATTCCTCTGGTCAGCTATGGTGGTAGTTCACTGTTCAGTACAGTGATCATGTTTGCGATTATTCAGGGACTTTATATTTTAAGAGAAGACGAGGAAGAGGACATTGAAAGAAAGAAGAAGGAACGGTTACGAGCAAAGAGAAGCAGACAGGAACATGCGCCGCAGAGAAGAACGCCGGCATATGACCGCCAGAGACCGCAGGCGCGCCCGCAGGGAAGAAAAGCGCCGCGCAAAGCGCAAACGCGCCCGCAACAAAGAGTTCGCTAGAGTAACATATGTTTTTGTCACACTTTTCTTAGTCATGATGGGATATATATCCTATTTTAATGTTGTAAAAAGTAAAGATTTCATAAGCAGTCCGTACAACCGGAGATCAGATACGCTTGCCAAACGTGTTACAAGAGGTAAGATTCTGGACAAAAGAGGGAAAGTACTTGCTCAGACGACAACTTCCGCAGATGGAAGCGAGACGAGGGAATATCCGTATGGAAGAGAATTTGCCCATGTAGTCGGGTATACGGCAAAAGGGAAATACGGTCTGGAATCCAGAATGAATTCCGAACTTCTGTCGTCAAATGCATTTTTTTTGGAGAAGCTAACGAATGAATTTCAGGATAAGAAGAATCCGGGAGACAATGTTGTCACAACACTGGATGTGAAATTACAGAGAGCAGCGTATGATGCGCTGGGAGACCGAAAGGGTGCGGTTGTTGCCATGGATCCGAAGACAGGAAAAGTTCTTGCCATGGTATCAAAGCCGGACTTCAATCCGGAAACAGTGGAAGACAAATGGCAGACACTCAATACGGATTCATCGGCAAGACTGTTAAACCGTGCAACACAGGGACAGTATCCGCCGGGATCTACATTTAAAGTGATAACAGCACTGGAGTATATAAGAGAACATGGCAATCCGGATGATTATTCTTATGTGTGCCAGGGACAGATCGAAGCTGGATCGAATACGATCCACTGCTTTGGCGGGAAAGTGCACGGACAGGTAAGTTTCAGAGACAGCCTTGCTTATTCCTGCAATACCTCTTTCAGTAATATCGGACAGGGACTGAAGATCCCGGATTTTAAGAAGACTACAAAGAAGCTGCTGTTTGATTCAAAACTTCCGGGGAATATTTCTTATAAAGAAAGTCATTTTGCATTAAGTGATCAGGCAGGAATCGCGGAACGTATGATGACAGCGATCGGACAGGGAAAGACACAGGTAAGTCCATATCATATGGCACTCATTACTTCGGCAATTGCAAATGGCGGAACATTGATGAAGCCATACCTTGTGGATTCTGTGACAAATTACAAAGGCGCTGTGATAAGCTCGACGAAACCGGAAAAATATGCAGAACTGATGACAGCGAAAGAAGCTTCCATGTTAAAGGATTATATGTCCAGTGTAACAAAATACGGAACAGCAGCATCAGCAATGAGCGGAACAAGTTATACAACAGCAGGAAAGACCGGAACAGCAGAGTACAGTTCGGATAAGAACAAAGACCACTCCTGGTTTATCGGTATGTCGAACGTGGATGATCCGGATCTTGTTGTCAGCGTTGTAATCGAAGCAGCAGACGGTAATGCGAAAGCAGTCAATGTGGCAAGGGAAGTTTTTGATGCCTATTATTAAAGAAAGAGGGTGGCATATGCATATTTATAAATATATATATGTGCCGGAAGGCCTGCAGAAGAAAAAAGAAAATCTGATTAAAAAACTGAAAAACGGGAAATTATTACCCGGAGTTTATCTGATCACACTTGCATCGACAGATCAGAACCAGCTGGATATTTTCCCGGCATGTATCCGCAGGCAGAAAAATTATCCGGAGGAGCTGCCGCTTGTCGTGGGTCTTACAAAAGATTTTGAGGATGCGTTGGAAATAGTGGAAGGAATCACACAGGAAGTGTATAATGAAACCAAAGGTGCGGATATCCGTTCCTATATTTTAGAAAAAGAACGGGAAGGTTAAGATGCTACATATATTGTTGTTGATCTTGAAAATAATAGGAATCATAATCGCAGTGATACTGGGAATACTGCTATTGCTGATTCTGATCCTGCTGTTTGTTCCTGTTCGTTACAAAGCACAGGGCGTATGCAGAGGGACTACAGACAGCTTGAAAGGAAAGGTGTGCATAACGTGGCTTTTACATTTGTTCAGAATCGATCTGCTGTATAAGGACAGCCATCTGATATGGAAATTACGGATTGTGTTCTGGAAACGAAGATCTGCAAAGAAGCGAAGCGCAGAAATAAAGGAGGAGAAAGCCGATGAGAAAGATGACGAAAAAAAACGGTCTGTTAACGAAGAACCGGATACAGCAGTGGAAGAAACTGATGAAACGCATGAAGAGCCAGAGAAAAAGAGGTCTGTTGAAGCGTATGAAGAGCCAGAAGTGGAAGAAGAATTACAGGTGGCTGAAAAAGCACAAGATGTTAAGAAACTTCCGCAGACGGTACAGTGTGAAGAAGATAAAGAAAAATCTGGACAAGTTTCAGAAGATCCTGAAAAAACTGAAAAGAAAAAATCTAAACGGAAGAATCCGGATAAAAAAGAATCTTACATTCAGAGGATTGTAAAGAAGATAAAGAGAACGCGCGATAAGATGCGTGAGCAGAAGCAGACAGTTGTGGATAAGAAAGAGCAATTGATGTCCTTTCTTCGGGACGAGACGCATAAAGCTGCATTTGAAAAAGCTAAAAAAGAGCTTTTCCGTTTTCTGAAAGCGTGGAAACCAAAGAAGCTGGAAGGAAAGATAAGATTTGGATTTGAAGATCCGGCTTATACCGGTGAAGTGCTGGCTGTATTAAGTGTATTTTATCCGCTCTTTGGGTCGGCATTTGAAGTGCATCCGGATTTTGAACAGGCAGTATTTGGAGGAAGCCTTCTCTGCAAAGGAAACTTACGGTTAAATCATCTTGCGAGACTTGCATGGGTATTGTTCTGGAACCGGAATATCAGAACGACCTATCGGGATATAAAAAATTATGAAAGATAAAGTCAGGAGGAAATAATATGGCAGACAATAATTTTAAAGGAACAGTAGAAGCATTGTTCCGGGGAATGGATAGTGTTGTTTCATCAAAGACAGTTGTCGGAGATGCAATTCACATCGGAGATACGATCATTCTTCCACTTGTAGATGTCTCTTTTGGTATCGGAGCCGGCGCATTCAGCGGCGATAAGAAGGAAAAAGGGGCAGGAGGTGTCGGCGGTAAGATGTCTCCGTGTGCGGTGCTTGTGATCCAGAATGGTAAAACAAAACTTGTAAATATCAAGAATCAGGATACGATGACGAAGATCCTGGATATGATTCCGGATGCCATCGACAAGTTTACCGGCGATAAAGATGACAAGATGACGGAGAAAGATGTTATGGATATTCTTGACGAGGAATAACCAGGCAGAGAACTTTGTAATGTTTTCCGGCAAATTTGCATAAAATAATATGAAAAGAATTGATAAAGGCAGTGAGAATTATGAAGAAAGTAATCGGATTTGCTTTGTTCTGGGTTGCTGTCGGGCTTATTCTGTCTATGATCTTACCGAATGCTTTTATAGAAGTGATCTGTATTATTTTATGTATACTGGCAGGGTATAATCTGTTCTGCTGCTAGCAGGCGGTGCAGACAGGAGAGAACACTTTTGCCGCCTTGAAAACATATTTTCATCTTAAGATTACATTTTTATAAAAAATACTTGCAATTAGATAACAAGTCTGTTACAATGTCAATGTTGCGAGTCTGGAGAACAGACTTATTATGAGCGTTAGGAGGTGCAGTCATGGCTAAATGTGCTATTTGTGAAAAGGGTGCTCACTTTGGTAACAATGTAAGTCACTCACATAGAAGATCACCAAAGATGTGGAAATCAAACGTAAAATCAGTTCGTGTTAAGACAGAAGGCGGAGCTACAAAGAAAATGTATGTTTGTACTTCTTGCTTAAAATCAGGCAAAGTTGAACGTGCTTAATCAAGAATGTGATTGGAATTAAAAACTCAGGTTCGATTTGGAATCTGAGTTTTTTATATGACAAAAAATTATATTTTTATGACAGAACAGGCGCTGTCTGCTATGCGTGACTTGTAATAAATGAGCAAACAGGGTATAATATAGAAGATTAGACTATACTTAAAATGATAAATAGAAGAAGTGGAGGTTGCAGTATGAAGGGATGCGTTAGTACAGATCTTGGAATTATTACAATTGATCCTGAGGTTATTGCAAAATATGCCGGAACCGTTGCAGTAGAATGCTTTGGTATCGTTGGTATGGCTGCTGTTAATATGAAGGATGGTTTTGTACATTTGCTTAAAAGAGAGAGCCTGACACGTGGTATTCAGGTTCACATTTCTGATGACAATCACATCAGTCTTGATTTTCATGCGATCGTCGCATATGGTGTCAGTATCTCTGCAGTAACAGAGAACCTGATCAGCAATGTACAGTATAAAGTAGAAGAATTTTCAGGTATGCCGGTTGATAAGATCAATATCTATATCGAAGGTGTAAGAGTCATCGATTAGTTAAGGAGGAACATAAGAAGTGGCTACAAAGACAATTAATGTGGACATGCTTGCAAAGATGTTTCTTGCAGGTGCACAGAATATAGAGGCAAAGAAAGAATTTATCAATGAGCTGAATGTTTTTCCGGTTCCGGATGGAGACACAGGAACGAACATGTCACTGACAATTATGTCTGCAGCAAAGGAAGTAACAGCACTTGAGAATCCGGGTATGAAAGAGCTTGCAAAAGCAATCTCATCCGGTTCCCTGCGTGGCGCAAGAGGTAACTCCGGTGTTATCCTGTCACAGCTTTTAAGAGGATTTACCAAGTCAATCCGCGAAGAGAAAGAGATTGACGTGATCGCACTTGCAGCAGCATGCACAAGAGCGCGTGATACAGCTTATAAAGCAGTTATGAAGCCGAAGGAAGGAACAATTCTTACAGTTGCCAGCGGTATTGCTGAGAAGGCTTCTGAGCTGGCACAGGAGACAGATGATCTCGAAGAGTTCATCCCGGCAGTGATCGAACATGCAAAAGAAGTGCTTGCAAAGACTCCGGAGATGCTTCCGGTTCTTAAAGAAGCCGGCGTTGTAGATTCCGGCGGACAGGGACTTCTGGAAGTGATTTCAGGAGCATATGATGCATTCCTTGGAAAAGAAGTAGATTACAGTGCGATCCAGCCTGCCGGCGGTGTGACTGTAACGAAAGTGAATGCAGAAGATACGGCAGATATCAAGTTCGGATATTGTACAGAGTTCATTATCCTTACAGAGAAAGAATTTACAGAAGCAGATGAACATGATTTTAAAGCATATCTGTCATCCATCGGCGATTCTATCGTATGTGTTGCAGATGACGATGTTGTGAA
>OGRE01002087.1_pt1 | contig 15089 bp, 7 predicted proteins | sample 1553421 | NCBI WGS metagenome assembly OGRE01 (sample SAMEA2580076, study PRJEB22360) | human gut metagenome | biome: human gut; feature: human-associated habitat; material: faeces | place: Denmark | collected 2008/2010 | reverse complement strand
GGCCGCTTTTCCTTTCTCACCGGCATACAAATAAACCCGGGCCAACAGGGCTTTGACGGCATACAAATTCATCCTTTTATGACGGTATACCAGGAAAGGGTCACCTTCCATATCTTCGGCTTCGTAACTGGATTGCGGGAAATCGAAAGACAAGGGATCTTTATCTTTCAATAAAACTTCCGCCTGTTTTAAATCGGCCACCACACTGTCGATAACCGTACCAGCCGGCAATAATTCGGCCGACTCCCTGGAAAAAACAGTCCGGTAACAAATACTGTTCGCCCCGGGATGTTCTTTATATACCGGTCCGAACATCCTCAGTAAGTCGAAATGTAAAAACGCCCGTAATCCCAAAGCTTCCCCTTTTATGATTTCGTAATATCCGGGAGTAGAAAGCACCTGTTTACTTTTATCTACCCAGTAAAGCAGGTTGTTCAGGTCGGCGATAATATTGTAGGTTTTCTCCCAAATGGCATTAGTCGTCGACTCGGTCAGCGAAGAAGGAAAGGTATAATACAACCCGTTCTGAAAACTCTGGGTGCCACTTTTCCCATTTTTATAGCGTTGGCCCAGGATATCGATAAAACCATAGGATAACTCCCTGGTATATAAACTGGTACTGGTCATCTTAATATAAGCACCTGTCAAAGCTTCTTTAAATCCGATCTCCCGGCTGAATAATTCTTCTTCTTCGACCGTTTTTTTAGGTTTTACATCCAACCAACCGGAGCAGGAGGTGATTCCCACCGCCAGAAGCAATAATCCTGATATTAATATATTCTTTGTCATATTCAATCCATTAAAACATCACATTCAACGATAACGAAGTCTGCCGTGAGAAAGGGTAATCGATTCCCCGTTCCATTTTGACCGTAGAAAAACGGCAGATATCTTCCATATAAAATCCGACGGTTGCCGAACTGATACCGATCTGTTTCAGGAAACGGCTCTTAGCAGCTTCCCAGCGATAGGAAACATTGATGGTTGAAAAATAAAATTCATTGTTATCCATCACAAACCTCGAACTAGCTTTGGTATCCTCTTTGTAAATATTAGGGTCGATGGCTTTGAAAAACACTTTGTCTCCCGGTTTCTTCCAACGTTCGGTCAAAGCCCTCTTATCGACATTCAGAAAAAGATTGGCATTTTCCACTTTATCCAGCAGCGTGGAGTTGAAGATTTGTCCCCCCCAACTGTAGCGTCCGGCCAAACTGATCGTGAGTCCTTTATAATTGAAGGAAGTTGAAACCGTACCTGCGAATTTGGGTTCCGTATCCCCGACAGGCATCTGGTCGATGGCATTGTATTCATTCGTCAGCTGACCGTCGCGGGTCATAAAGAGCTCCTGCCCGCTCATCGGATCGATACCCAAAGAGCGTACCGCCCAAATGACGGTCTGCGAATAACCGTTCTCATACCGGGGTAAAGGACGCATTTTCTCCCGGTCGGCACCATTGATCAGACTAGAACTTTTGTCGGCCTCGGCCATCTGCTGCTCATTTCTCACTTTCAGTGCATTAGAGATTTTTTCGATACGCGATTTATTCTGTGCCCCTGTCAGGATAATATTCCAGTAGGCCTGTTTCGAAGCATCACTGTAAGGGGTCAGACGCAAAGTCACTTCAAATCCCTTGTTGGATATTTCACCCAGGTTTTCTTTGATGCTGGAAAAACCCACCGAAGGAGCCAGGGAATAATCCAACAAGGTATTTTTGGTATATTTTTCATAGTATTCGAACTTTGCACTGAGCAAATTTTTCCATACCGAAAAATCCAACGAAGCGTTGTAATTCCTGGTCTGCTGCCATTTCAAATCGGGATTACCGATGCCGTACAAACCGGCCCCCATCACATCGGAACTCCTATAGGTCTTGACCAATCCATCGTAAGTATACATCTGTAAAGCCTGGTAAGAACTGAAGTTCTGCGAACCGGTTATCCCATAGGTCCCCCGAAGGATCAGTTCATCGAATATCCCCCATTTCTGTACAAACTTTTCTTTGTCCAGATTCCAGCGTAATCCGGCCGACCAGAAAGGAGCATAGCGGTTATTCCTGCCGAACTGGGAGGAAGCGTCGATACGCATGCTATAATCCAAAGCATAACGTTGTTTATAAGAATAATTCAAAGTAAAGAGGAAGCCCAAAGCCCGGGATACATTTTCATTTCCTTGTATATCGTCATAATGAGATCCGAGGTAAATCTCGCTCAATTTATCGTTGGCAAAACCGGTCATTTGCAGAGAGGCCATATCCGATGAACTCTCACTGATATTATAACGGGCAAAAGCCGATAACAGATGGTCACCGAATGCTTTGTTGTAAGCGCCCGACAGACTGAACCGGTAGTCATAGCCCTCTGTCTTAGTCCAGTTATAGCTTCCCCGCAGCTCAGGATCGGCGATCTGATCGAAAGAAGTATGCTGGGCCGATTTAAATGTTTCGACCGTCCCGTCTTTCCGGCTCAACGTAAAGTCGAGGCTCAACCGCAAATTATCGAACGGCATATATTCTACCTGTAAAGCTTCGCGTACTTCGAATTCACGGCTTTCATCCTTGGTTTCGAACAGCGTATTATACAGAGGATTCATCACCGGGTCGCTATAACCGCCAACATATGGATAACGGTCGTCGCCGGTCTTATGATCATCCAATACCTTCTGGATATTTCCCTGCTCGTCATAAGGCCGGTAATAAGGATTGAGCAGGGCATATTCCTGAAAACTTCCGTAAGGCGAAGTACGGGCACCTTTGGAATAATCCAGACTCAATTGATTGCTGATTAAAAATTTATTGAAACGATATAAAATATCTACCCTCCCGCTTTTGGTATCGAGATCGGTTTCCTTCATCACTCCCGGAGCAAAGTTAGCCCCTAAATAGATTTTATAGCGCAGGGCCCGGTCTCCCCCTTCGATATTCAGTCCGTGCCGGTGAGCAAAAACAGTATGTACGGGTTTGGATAGCCAATCGGTATCGACCCCCCGTAAGACTTCTTTTTGCAGGCGGTTGTACAGATGCTGTAAACCCAGCTGGTCTTTATTGTCGTAATATCCAGCCAATTCTTCGATCTGCAATTTTTCCCTGGCATTCAACAGATTATAAACACTCAGATCGGCCCATTCCAATTTATAGTTTCCGTTATAGCTGAATTGCAGTTTACCCGCTTTCGGAGCCTTGGTTTCGACCACCACCACACCGTTGGCAGCCCTGGAACCATACAGAGCCGTAGCCGCAGCATCTTTCAATATGGTAATACTTTCAATACGGTTAGGATCCATATCGTATAACTGTTCCACACTGATCTGAAAACCATCCATGATGAAGGTCGGTAAGTTGGGATTATCCTTCAGAGCCGATTTCGTCAAAGGATCACGGTCCAATTCCTTTACACCGCTGATACCCGACCTTCCCCGCACATACATTTCGGGCAGCGCATTCGGATCGGACCCCCAATCGTTATTGGTTTGAATACGGAATGAAGGATCGAAAGTCTGTAATGCCTTGATGACATTCGATTTCGAAACGGACATCAATTCATCTTTGGTCACTGTAACCGAATTTCCGGTAAAACTTGTTTTACGGACATTCCCGTACCCGGTCACCACGACTTCTTTCATCTCTTTGATATCCGGTTCAAGCGAAACCAATATTTCCGTTTGCCCTTTTTTCAGGTTTACAAGCCTCGTTTCCATCCCTACAAACGATACCAGTAAAGTAACCGTATCCCTTTCCAGGACTTCCATCGTAAATTTCCCGTGTGAATCAGTGACTACTCCGTAGGATGTCCCCTTCAATAAAACCGTAGCTCCCGGTAAAGCCAGGTTATTTTCATCGGTCACCTTTCCTCTGACCACCTGTACATTCACCCGGGAGTCCTGCCGTTGTTTTTCCGGCCGGATAATAATGACCTCATTCTCCACTTCATAGGTGAGATCCGTATTTTGCAGTAATTGTCCCAGAAAATCTTCGACTTCCGCATCTTTCACATCTATATCTCTTTTGCCATATCTGTTTACTTCCTCTACCCGGTATAAAAAACGGTAACCGGACTTTTCCCGGACCTCTTTTAAAACCTCGTCAATTGTAACCCCCTGCCTTTTTGCAGTAATACGCGTCTGAGAATAAGCTTTTGCCTGGATGGAAAACACCAACACCAGTACCAGTAAAATCCCCGCCTTTTCCAGAGAGAAATTTAACTGCAGCAAAATACTTTTCAGTAAAAAATTTCGCTTTTTTTTCATAATTTTACATGCTTAGTAGTTAATGATAGTAACGACACCCCGTTAATTGCTGAGTTCTTGAGGGTGTCCAAAAAGTATTTGGCACCCTCGATTTATTCGTATCCCTATTGGAGACTGAAATCAAATATCCGATTCTACAAGGGGGTATTTTGCCTTTTTGGACACCCTCTTTTCGATATATAGAACACATCAATCCAAGAAAGGGATGAATAAAAAAGATACTTTTTTAAGATAATTTTCACATTATTGCCTTTTCCGTTTCAGCCGGAATCCTATCGCCCCTCCCAAGACGAGTAAAGGAATCAGGCCGATAAAAAGACCTTTTATCCATCCGATATCGGCAATATCGAGATAATGGGTATCGTCCGTAGGAGATGGACGGCTATTATCCACCGGGAATTGCTGATAAGTCATATAATGCAACATCTCCATGAATAACCCGAAATTATTCAGTCGGACATCGTCTTTCCGTAAAGCCAGTCCTTCGGTACTGAACCAATCGGCATCCCCGGAAACGATAATACGTTGTTCTTCTCCTCCCAGCTGCCGTTTCAAAGCCAGCATAAGCGTATCCCCGGCATATTCCACGATAGGTACCCCCTGAAATCCGTAGCCTGCATTGAACGACAAAGCCGTAGTACCCGGAAAAGCGACTTGGTATTGCCGGGCTAAAAGCCCTGCACCGACTCCGGTTTGTTGTGCTCCGGATTCAGCGATATCACCGACAATAAAATCTTCCTCCCAGTCGGCCTCCTCATGTTGCAGGATTATTCCTTCCTTAAAGCCGATTCCCAGATTTTTCACCAACCCGTTCATCAATTCTTGTTTACCCGGTTCACCGGTAATGATCAGATTACCTCCTTTAGCTATATATGAATCCAGTAATCCCTGTTCCTGAGGGGACAATCTTTTTTCAGGAGCCGCAATCACCAGAATATCGATATCTTCGGGAATAACCGTCCGGCCGGTCAAATTCAGGGTATCTACATCAAACCCCTGATTCACTAAAGCATTCCGGCCGTTTCTTTGAATCAGTGAATATAATCCACCTTTATCATTCCAATACAAGCTCCGCTCCCCGTGTCCGGTCAGAAAAACTATTCTGGAAGCATCGGTCACCAACCGTTTCAAGGCCACCGTAATCTCTGTTTCCCTGGGGCGGATATCCATGCCGTCGTAAAAACGCAGAAAAGATTTCCGGCCGTTCGCCCGTTCCAGTAGATAAATCATCCGGTTTCCTTCGGAGGTCAGATCGATCTGCCGGTGAATTTCTTCCGGAGACAGAAAAAATTCCGGATCCAGGTCCTCGTCATCACATATTTTCAGCATTTGTTCCCTCAAAGGTAAAGAAGCCGTAGCCCCACGGAAACGGCTATGATCGGTGCTATCATAAAAATAGACATATTTCAAGCGGGTATCGGGTTTAAAACGTAGAAAAGGTTTCAATTCCCGGAGGTTCGACATTTGATTCTCCGGCATCCCTGCCGGAGCACTTTTATCCAATAAATTGACATACATGGTAATAGTCAGCTGATCGTCGATCAGATTCATGACCCGTTGGCCTTCGCGGGTGATGGTATTGTGTTCGGTTTCCGTCGTATCATAATAACACATGAACATCGGTTTCGAAGTCAGGTATCCGATTCCCAGAGCGATACAAACCACTCCCCCGTAACGTGCCCACCGCCACCACCAGGAATAATGCTGCTTGGTCGATTGCAATTTCAAAACAGACAAGGTCAAAAATAATCCGATCACCACCCCAAAGTACACGACATCTTCACTGCATATCAGTCCTGCCGTAAACGTTTTGGCCCGTCCCGACAAAGACAGCCACCAGGTAATCTCCTGTACGACCGGAATATCCTGCCAAAGTCCGCCTACAAAATTCAAGCAGGTAAGTATCACCAGTGTACCGACCGCTGCCACGATCTGGTAAGAAGTCAGGGTAGACATAAAGAGACCGATAGCCGAATAAGCACACAAAACCAGATAAATACCGAGTAACCCGGACAATATCAGCGGAATATCGAGGTTTTTCACAAAAATAAAAGCAAACACCACCTGCAGGAGCAAAATTACCAGCATCAATCCGCCGTACAACATCATAGCAAGAAATTTCCCCCCGATAATCTGAAAATTAGTTACCGGCGAAGAATATAATAACTTGATAGAACCGGAACTATATTCCCGGCTCATCAATGCCATTGTCAGTAAAGGAATATACAGATACAGATTATTCAGCACCTTGAAGAACGAACCGCTATCCCCCAACAATAAAATCACTGTCTGGAAAGGAATCTGCCCCCGTCCCAAAGCTTTATTCTGCAATTGATAGCTAAAAGTATCACAAAATGCCATTCCGGCCTGAAAAGCAAAAATGATCAGGATCAGCCAGGCTATCGGTGAATAGAAAAACAAACGAAGTTCTGTCTGTGCTATTCTAAAAATCGTTTTCATTTGAACTTTCTTTTAATCTTAATTTCTTTTTCTTCTGTAGTGAACCACTCCATAAGCCAGGGCCAAAAGACCGGGCAGCAATCCCATGGTTCCGAATTTCAGCCAGGGCATATCCTTCCGTCCCAAATACAATTCGTTGTCACGGGGAGGTATACTGGGGAGCAATACCGGAAATTCATCCCGGGCCAACCAGCGGAAAGATTCGGTAGCCAGAGTGAAATTAGCAGTCTTAACTCCCTGCCGGGCCCGGGTCAGCTCTGCATTACTGATACAATCGGCATCCCCGGCAACTAAAATCCGCTGTTCTTTATCCCCGACCTTACGGTCCAGGGCGACAATGACAGGCAGTACTTTCCCTTCGGCCGGGCCCGGATGATTCAGACCCTTCAAAGCATCTTCTGCATACAACCGGTTCACTTGCCAACTGATGGAATCCCCCACACAGGCAACAGGTGTTATCCCGAAGCCCTTTTTCTGTATTTCCAGACCTGTACAACCAGGTAAAGCAAAACAAAAACCATATTGCCGCATTTTCTGGAAAACCGGGAACTTTTCATCCCCCTCCGGATCCATTCCGGCAATTGTCAAAGAAGGTAAATATCCTTCCCTGGCCTGTAACAGCATCCCATCCCGGAATCTCACCCCAATCAATTCTGCCAACGGATTTATAAATTCCTGCGTACCCGGTTCACCCAGCAAAAACAAATTTCCCCCGCGTTCAATATATTCGCAGATCATCCGGAAATCTCCCTCCGGGATCTTACTTCTTACATCGGCTATTACTAAAATATCCACTTCATCCGGAATTCTCTCCTTTCCGGAAAGAGAGAAATCTTCCACATCGAACCCTTGATTGATCAAAGCACTCCGCAAAGACAGCTCAGAGGAAAAAAAACTATAATCCATTTCTCTCTTATTCGTACTATTCCGTTCGCCGTATCCGGTCAGAAAACACAATTTGGGCGGTTTTACCAACAACCTTTTCAGAGCAGCAGTCATCTCCTGCTCACTGGGGAATACATACATATCTTTATACACCCGTAACCAGGTCTTCCGTTCACCGTTCCATTCCACCTGGCGGACAAAATGATTCGATTCTCCGCTCAGATCGATCTTCCGGCGAATCTCTTCCGGCGTCAGAAACATACCGAAATCCAAGCCCTTAGCCTGGCAGATTTTTTCAGCCCTTTCCCGGTCCGACAACCCGGGATACAATTCGTCCAGATATTTATATCCGGCATAATCATAATAATACACATAATCCAGTTTCAAATTCCGCTTAAAGCGGGCATAAGGGCGGAAACGTTCGAAATCCTTTTTATGTGCCGCTGGCAGCCCACTCTCATAATTGGCATCCAATAAATTCACATATGTAGTGATCTTCAGTTCTCCTTTCAATTGCCGGAGTAAATCCTGTGAAAGAACAGAAATAGTATTACTCTGCGTAGCGGTCGTATCCCAATACCAGGTAAGAAAAGGACGTGACGAAACATAACTGAGCACAACGACTCCTACTGCCAATCCCGTTAATTTCAGTATTTTTTTCCTCCCCGGCTGTTTTTCTCTTACCGCCTGTAAACGCCAGACCGAAAGTAAGAGAAAAGCAGCGATCACCACCAAAAAGTAAATTAAGTTTTCCGTATTGATCATGCCGGCGACAAAAAGGCCTACCCTACCGTTCAAAGCCAGCCAATAAGTAATATCCCGGACCAAAGGTATCTCCTGTCCCACTCCGCCGATAAAATTCAAAAAAGATAAAAAAGCCAGAGTTCCGATAGCAGCCACTACCTGATAGGAAGTGAGGCAGGACATAAACAGCCCGATGACAGCATAAGCACAAATCAGCAGATACATACCCAAAAAATTCGAAAAAATCAGCGTACCGTCCATATGCCCGATCGTCAAAGCCCCCAGACCGACATATACTAAAATCACCCCCAGCAAAACGGCACAATAAATCATAACCGACAAGTATTTTCCCAGGATAATCTGGGCACTAGTCACCGGAGAAGAATACAATAGCTTTATAGAGCCGCTGCTGAATTCCCGGCTCATCAGTCCCATGGTCAGCAAAGGAATATAAAAATACAAGTGTTCCAGCATCACCGGGAAAATACCTTTTCCGCTCGTAAACACACTACCCGTCAGAGCCTGAACCTCATATCCTAAAGATTGGCTCTTTATCGCCGGCCAGATCACGTCACAAAACGAAAACCCACATTGTACGGCAAATACCACCAAAATCAACCAGGCTACAGGAGAATAAAAAATAACCCTCAATTCTGTCCGGGCGATTTGGTAAACTATATTGAAATCTTTGAGCCTCATATCATTTACTATTCTTAGATAAACGTGCAAAAATGGTATCCAGCGATTCCCGCTCCAGGCAAATTTCTTCCAATTGCCATCCTTTCTCTACACTCCGGGCAATGACCTGTTGTGTAATACCGGCCGGAGCTGTGAAATATACGCGATACTCCCTGAGGGTCAACGGTTCGACTTCCGAAATGCCATCGATATTTTTCAATTCTTCCGGAGCCGGCGGATTACCGAAAGTCACCAAAAAAGAACAAGGTTCTACATAATTATTAAATTCTTCCATCGTACCCGAAAAAATCATATGACCGTGTTCTATCATTTTGATCTTATCACAGGTGGCCTGTACTTCCGACAAGATATGGGTAGAAAGCATAACTGCCCGTTCAGCAGCGATCTCCTTAATCAGGTGTCTGACCTCTACGATCTGCACCGGATCGAGCCCGTTAGTCGGTTCGTCCAGTACCACAAAGCGCGGATTATGAACGATTGCCTGTGCAATTCCCACCCGTTGCTGATAACCCCCGGACAAATTTCCGATCAACCGCTTTTTAAAATGTGTAATGCCGCATTTAGCTTCGGCCGTATCTACTGCCTGCCGGATTTCCCGGGCGTCCATCAGCCGCAGACGGGCACAATAAGTCAGGTATTCATCAACGGATAATTCCGGATATAAAGGTGGCCGTTGCGGTAAAAAACCGATATACTTCTTGGCCTCTACCGGATCGGTCCTCAAATTGATACCGTTGATAAAAACCTCCCCTTCGGTCTGAGTCAAAACCCCACAGATAATATTCATCGTCGTCGATTTACCTGCTCCGTTAGAACCCAATAACCCCAAAATCCCCCTCTGACTGATTTCGAAATTAATGTCTTGAATAGCCCACTGTGTTGCATAACGATGCGATAAGTGCCGGGCTTCTACGATTGTTTCTCCCATAAATAAGCTGATTATTTTAGTTAAGTTAAGACATGAAAAAAGCCGGGTAAGCCGCTTTCTCACCCCCATTCATCATTATATCAGGTAATTGTTATATTATTTGAACTACGACAGTGCGACCGGTCACCAGAAACCGTATATTAGTGGCTTTTTCCAACATCCGCAAAGCGACGGAAAAGTCATCGTACCTCTCCAAATCTCCGGTAAAATGAAAATTTTTGAGTTCCTCGTTTTGATAAAAAACAGAAATATTATACCACCGGGCCAGACTGTTCAAAATATTTTCCAGAGGTTCATCTTCAAAAATAAATTTACCGTCCTTCCAAGCCGAAAAATAGTTTGCATTCACCTCTATTTTGTGAAATCTCCGATGCCGTAAGTCACAGACTGCCTGTTGATCAGGTGCCAGTTCCAAAGCTTCCTTCCCCATCATAACCCTGACTTTTCCACAATTCAGCGTCGTTTTTACCACCTCATCCCCCGAATAAGCCTGCACATTGAACTCTGTCCCCAATACCTCTACTTTCAATTTATCGTATACATTCACGATAAAAGGATGCAAGCTATCTTTTTCCACTTTAAAATAAGCCTCTCCTTTTAAACTGACCTGCCGGGTCTGCCCCGTAAATACGACCGGAAAACGAATTTCCGAATCAGCATTCATCCACACATAGCTCCCATCCGGTAGCCGAACTTCATATTCCCCACCACGGGGTACAACGATCGTATTGTACTTGATTTCGGCCTGTTCTGCGGCCTGTAAATCTTGCAGACAATATTCCGCCAACAGACCGGTATTCTTTACAGTCACCGATTCATCCACCTGAATTTCCTGGTTCAGGGAATCCTGCAAAATAATCTGTTTGCCTTCGTTCGTAATCAGAACTGCTTTCGAAGATCCCGGATGAATGGACTGGACCAATAAGTCTGAAGGCTGCAAACGGCTATACCGGTTATACACCAGTAAAGTCCCGACACCGATCAATAACAGCAGACAGGCTACCACCCGGTAACGGGTGAAGAAACGGCGTTTTCGTACAGGAACGTCAGCAATCTGTTCCCGAAGTTTATGCCACACTCCGTCTACATCCAATCCGTCCACATATAAATTTCTCTTTTGCAACTCGGCCTGGTTCCTGATTTTTGCATAAAGACGGGCATGCTCCTCTTGTAAGCTCCAAGCTTCCAGTTCTGCCTGCTCTTCAGCGGTGATAATACCTAACCACTGTCTTCTGATCAGATCTGCCATCCGGTATTCTTCCTGATACTCCATTTCATTGTACATTCAAGATTCTGTCCTAAGAACACACAAAGATTGTAAAAGGATGAATGGGAATCATTTTTTTTATTTTTTCCGGAATAAAATATACAACAACACGGGGAAATAACCTTTCAGGGAATTTTTCAACATTTTCAGTGCGTTGTATTTCAGGGTTTTTACAGTAGTAACTGCGATTCCCAATATTTCCGAGATTTCTTTATTTTGCTTTCCCTCGAGAGCCAGCCGCATAATTTTTCCACTTTGTACAGGTAATTCCGCAATTGCATTAGAGATCAAGCGATATGTTTCTTCCTGTATCAGTTGTTCTTGAAAAGAAAGTTGTTTATCAGACAGTTCGATCTGGGAAAAATCGATCGTTTTCTTTTTATCTCTCAGGTAATTATAACAAAGATTACGCACTGCAACGTAAAGAAAAGTCCTGAAATCCGGTATTTTGTCATATTCCGCCTTTTTTTCCCATAAACGGATAAAAACATCCTGTACAATATCCTCTGCCACTTCCCTGTTAGCGACCAATTTTCCGGCAATCACACACATAGAGGGATAATACTGCCGAAATAATGCCTCAAAAGCACTCAAATTCCCACACTTGATATCTTCAAAAAGGATTTCTTTATTCATTCACGTTGCACAACTTTTACCGACGAAGCTAAAAATAATAATCAATTTCAGACCTCAGGATATTTAAAACCACGGTATCAGCACTGAAAGTCTCCTTAGGATCACTTCCGTAAAACCGAACAAATATAATTACTTTTTTCTTATTGAAAAGCAAAAAATATTCGTTTCTTCAGGCGATTCACACTCCATCACACTGATTACAAACCACTTAACCAAACAAACTTCTATTTATTTTTAAGCGTTCATTCATTTCCCCGACCGTTTCTATCCACCGGATAAATATTGATACAAAAAGTATATCTTTGCATTCAGATAAAATAACAAAATCGTATGGTATCGAGAAATCTGACCCAGGAGGAAATCACCCGGCTGCAAGCACAAGGCTGCAGTTCGACAGATTGGCAACGTGTAAAAGTTGCTTCCGGATTTAAAACCGATTATATACAAAATGTCCGTTTTTCAGGAGATATCGAACTAGGTATATTCGATTACGAGTTCATTTTAGAGGGAGGACTCCCCAGACATGCCGGTTTGTTCAATGTCACTTTACACAATTGCCGGGTGGGTAATAATGTCCTGATCGAAAATATCCCCAATTATATCGCCAACTACCGGATCGGAGAAAATTGTTTTATACAGAATGCCAATCTGATCGTAACGGAAGGACGTTCGTCCTTTGGAAACGGAACTTTAGTGGCTGTATTGAATGAAACCGGAGGACGGGAAGTGCCTATTTTCAATGAATTATCGGCCCATCTGGCTTATATTATCGCCCTATACCGCCATTTTCCTGTCCTGACCGAGCGTCTCAAGGCACTGATCGAACGATATACCGAGCAAGTGTCCTCGACAGAAGGAAAAATCGGTAATCACGTACGAATCATCAACACCGGAACGATCCGTAACGTCTGCATAGGCGATTACACGACCATCGAAGGTACATCCCGTTTGAAAAACGGTTCCATCAACAGTAATGCAGAAGCACCGGTATTTATCGGTCATAATGTGATGGCTGAAGATTTCATTTTTTCTTCGGGCACCTGTATCAACGACGGAGCAGCTTTAGTACGGTGTTTCATCGGGCAAGCCTGTCATTTAGGCCATCTGTTCTCAGCTCATGATTCTCTATTCTTCAGCAATTGCCAGGGAGAAAACGGAGAGGCTTGTGCCGTATTTGCCGGTCCTTATACGGTGACCATGCATAAATCCAGTCTGTTGATCGCCGGTATGTTCTCTTTTCTGAATGCCGGTAGTGGTTCAAACCAAAGCAATCATCTTTATAAATTGGGACCCATCCACCAAGGTATCGTCGAACGCGGTTCGAAAACAACCAGTGATTCTTATATACTCTGGCCGGCGAAAATCGGGGCTTTTTCTTTGATTATGGGGCGACATGTCAGCCATCCGGATACTTCGGACCTGCCTTTTTCCTATCTGATCGAACAAAATAACCAGACTTATCTGGTACCGGCAGTCAATCTAAGGAGTGTCGGTACGATCCGGGATGCTCAGAAATGGCCCAAACGTGACAAACGCAAAGACAGCCATCAACTCGATTATATCAATTTTAACCTGCTCAGTCCCTATACCATTCAGAAAATGCTGAGCGGTATAGAAGTACTCCGCACCCTGCAACAGGTGTCCGGTGAAACTTCGGAAGAATATTCATACCAAAGTGCACACATCAAAAGTAATTCCCTGAAAAAAGGTATCCAATATTATTCCATGGCTATCAACAAATTTCTAGGGAACTCGATCATTAAAAGGCTGGAAAACCTGACATTTCACAACAACGAAGAGATCCGCCAGCGCCTGGCCCCTACCCGGACAGAAGGTAGCGGCGAATGGGTAGACCTTTCCGGTCTGATCGTCCCCCAACAAGGGATCATCCGCCTGATCCGCCGGATAGAAAACGGAGAGATCGAATCTGTCGGACAGATCACGGATACTTTCCGCCAACTTCATGCCGACTATTATCAACTCGAATGGACCTGGGCTTGGGAAGTCATGCAACCCTGGTACCGGGTCACACCTGAAAGTATCACAGCCGGGGATGTGATCCGGATAGTGAATACCTGGAAAGAAGCTGTGGTCAATCTCGATAAAATGCTTTATGAAGATGCGAAAAAAGAATTTTCCATGACAGCTCAAACCGGTTTCGGAGCCGACGGTAATCAAAAACAAAAGAAGATCGATTTCGAACAGGTACGGGGAGCTTTTGAAAATAATCCTTTCGTGGAAACCGTCCAGGAACACATAAAGGCAAAAACCGCTTTAGGTGATGAATTGATCGAACGATTAAAAAATATTTAAAAATAATTGGATATAAACTAAAAATTATATTTCTTTGTAAAGCCGGATACAAGAGGTATCGGCATTTTTTTATTTCATGTAGCGTTTTCAAAAGCGCCTTAGAATCAAGAAACTGGTAATTTCAATTGTGATTCATTTACAACAACTAAGGCGGATATTGACAACGCTCGCGTAGTGAGTACGTATATAAATATACATATTCTAAGCGTGAGCTTGTCTTACCCGGTTGTTGTGGAATACCAGTTCCCTTGATTCCGGGTATGTGCAAGTTCCACGCTTATTTTTTTATTAAAAAGTACGCAAAACTTGCCTGTCCCCTATTATATAGCGGAGTTCCAAAAACCCAGCAGGCAGTCGGCAAATCAATCGTTTCTTTCCAGACTTTCGGTTACCGGCTGTTTTTTATGAAAATCCACCTTTTTATCCTATCTTTGCGTGAAACAAATCAAATCTGGGAAATTATGTCAGAATGTATAGAACATCCGGAGAATGCTCCGGAATATGAAGGATTAAAGGTGAACAAAGGCATCGAGCAGCCCGATCCCATGAATCCCAATATTGCTGCGCGCCTGAAAAATATACGGAGGCAAACCCTGACCACCGACGATTATGTCGAAGGTATTCTGAAAGGAAACATCAACATCCTAAGCCAGGCGATCACGCTGGTAGAAAGTGCCAAACCCGAGCACCAGGCCGTTGCCCAGGAAGTGATCAACCGTTGCCTGCCCTCCTCCGGACGGTCTGTACGGATCGGTATCACGGGTGTACCGGGAGCCGGCAAGAGTACTTTCATCGAAAGTTTCGGAAAATATCTCACCGGCCAGGGACATAAAATCGCTGTATTGGCCATCGACCCGAGTAGTGAACGGTCGAAAGGAAGTATCCTGGGCGACAAGACCCGTATGGAAGAGCTT
>OGRE01002077.1_pt1 | contig 15175 bp, 14 predicted proteins | sample 1553421 | NCBI WGS metagenome assembly OGRE01 (sample SAMEA2580076, study PRJEB22360) | human gut metagenome | biome: human gut; feature: human-associated habitat; material: faeces | place: Denmark | collected 2008/2010 | reverse complement strand
ATAGTATTGATGATCAACCTGGTGATCCTAACTTTTATGATTAGGATGTACCAGTGACTGGTACATTTTGATATATGAATAGAAAGGAAAAGCAACTTATCTTTATAGCTGTGTGTCTAATTATTATAGCTATAATGGGTGTTGTTTTATATAAGTATATGGAATACCAGGAGGCATATAATAAGATTCATCTTGTATTTAAGGAACCACAAAATAAATATGAGATAAATACTCAATTAGAACCCATATCATTTATCAAAGAAACAAATGCTCAGGATATTATTTATCCAAAAATCGATACGTCTAAAGTTGGTGAACATACATACGTATATGTAGCAATTGATGCTAGTGGAAATCAAAGAGAGTTTATTCTTGTTCTTAATGTAGTAGACAGTATTAAGCCTATTATCAAACTAAAAACAGAAAGTGTATCTGTTATAAAAGGTTTTAAAGATATAGATTTCAAATCCTATATAAAAGAGTCTTATGACCCAGTAGAAGGGAAAATAGAGCCTAAAATAGAAGTTCCTTCAGATTATAAATCTATTGGAACACATCAGATAGTTTATACAGTTACAGATAGTCATAACAACACTGAAAAAGCAATCTTAAAGTTTACTGTAAAGGAAGAAATTAAAAAGAATGAAAGCAAAGATGAAAACAATTCAAAAAATAATAGCAATTCTACAAATTCATCAAAAAATTCCAATGATGCAAAAAAACACACAAGTCAATCACCATTAAATACAATTAAACCTCCAAATCAGAAATTTTTGTTTAGTCAGGGATATGACATGGATAGTGCAATGACTCTTTGTACAAGTAAATTATATGATGCTAAGAAAGATGGCTATTCAGGAGGGTGTTATCCCATAAGAGACAGTAACAATCTATATATTGGTGTGGAATTGAAGTTAGATTGAGTTAGGAGGCATAGAGTGGAGGAGTATTATAAAATGTTATTTACATTAGTATATGAAAACAATCTGGAAGATTACCAGGATGAAATACTAAATTATATTAGGAAACTTAAAAAGATAGCGAATGTGCATCCTCGATTGATGCATGTTGCTATCTTTTCGGTTTTTAGAACTGAAAGAAAAAGATTGTCGATTTTATTTCCAGAGATCTATAGACAATTTGGTAATCATCTTGAAATTTCAAAAATGAGTAATGATGATAAGGAATATATCATGAATACATTTATTAATGCAGTTGAAAAAATTGGAAAGGAGCAGATTAATGCTATTCAAAAAAATACATAAAGTTGAAATGGAATCAAAACATGAAAATGATGAAACTGAAGAATTATCTGAAGAAGAATTGGAATTTCAATTTCAAAGGCAGTTAAGAAAACTTAATTTTAAGCGAAAAATAAAAAATATTCTTATTTATTCTGTTATTGGATTAGCTTTAATTGGTGGTTATAAAAGTCTCTTTCAAGTAGAGAAAAAAACACCTCATGAAGAAATAGAAAATCAATCATTTATCACTCAATATATAAAAAATTATTATGTATATCCAAAGACTGATGAGACAAATGAATTTTTAAAGCTATACACATCACAAACAGATATATCAAATGATTTCAATCAAAATCTTGAACGTGGTGAGATCACATCGTGTGAAATTTATAAAGTCGAAAGTGATGAGAAAAAAGATAATGTTTTACATTATTATGTAAGTGCTGACTATAAGACGAAGATGAAAGAAAAAGAAGCATCTACAGAGAAGATTTATTGTAAAATCGACGTTGCTAAAATTAATGATTCTTATCTTGTCATTCGACCAATCAGTAATGTATCTCATGAAAGAAAAATTGTTGAGGATAAGGAAATATTGGATTCATTTAAATTTGAAGCACATACAACAACTCAAACACTTGATGAAGATCAGAAAAAAGAAATTGAGAATACAATAACATTATTTTTGAAAACATATAATGAAGATATTGTACAAGCAAGATTATTAACAACTGATCCATCAATTATTGATGCTCTTGATCTCAATACAAAACTAGCATTAGATCATATGAATGATTGCTCTTCTGATGATGAGAATATTTATGTAACAGCTCAAATTAATGCTAATTACAAGGATATCTATATATCAAAACGAAACTATTACTTTGTTATTGATAAAGAAAAAAATAAAATCAAAAATATGGAGGTATTTTAAATGAACTTTTTTACAACATCTTTAGGAATATTTATTTATCAAGTAATTGCAACTTTGGGAGTAGTTGGTGGAGGAATTATGCTATTTAAAAGTGGTGTTGCTTCTTTTAAAAGGACTGGAAAATGGTCAAGTATTATAGATGAAATTGTTGTTGGCTTTATTGGGCTTGTTGTTTATGCTCTTGTTATTAGTAATGAACCGATGACTATTGTTAATTTCTTAAAAGGTCCAATTCTGTTCTTTTGGGATCTCATTGTTAGATTTCTAAGAGAAACACTTGGCTTGGGACTGTAGAGGTGTATTGTAAATGAAAGGATATAATTATTCTATTGCCGAAGATTATAAACAGAAGTTAGTCATTCCTTATATTGGAATTGAAATTGATGGATGGCTGACTTTTTTTTCGGCAGTGCTTGGTATTGCAACAGTCGTTATTGTTATAGGATTACCTCTTTCTTTCCTAATGGGAGAAATAGGGTTCTATATAGCTTTAGCAATAGCAATTATTGGAATATTGGGAAGTATCACATACATTAATGAAATTAACCAGGAAACTGGTAAGAATAGACTTCAGGAATTGTATTTTACAAGTATTAAGAAATATCGATTTGTATATGATCATAATGGAGTCAAACATTTTTTGACTCCCAAAAAGGAAGGAGTGATTTATATCAATGCATGTAGGTAAGATATATGTCTATGACAATTTGATTTATCATAAAGAAGTTGCAAATTACTATTATAAAATTACACCTATCAATTCACTGTTTGCTCCAGAAACTCAGCAGACAACATTGTTAGAAGCAATGACAAACATTATTACAGATGTCAATATGCCAGGTAGTATTATCATTAGACCAAAGGCGATTGATAATAAAAAGATTTATCAGTCATATGCTGATAATTTTAAAAAGTATGGCAAGCCTGAATTCCTGGATCTTGCAAAAGATTATATTTTATCATTAAAAGAAATATTATCAAAGGCCATAAAATACAGATATGATATTTACCTGGTTTTTTGTGATGGACGTGAAGATCTTAAAAAAAGAAAAAATATCAAATTGTTTGGTGAAAGTAATAAACCATTAACGCAATCAGAACTTGAACTATATCAAACTGCTGAAAAAGAAATCTTTAAAAAATTATCACGCAGTGTTCACGCACAAAAAGTCAGTGAGGATCTGGCTTTAATACTACATAATTATATTGCTATACCAATTGAAAAAAAGATAATTGATTATTGTGTGGAAGAAAGTCCAATGTCATTAACATATCACTATAAACAATCCAACAAAGCTGAATTTGATGAACTCTATACAAAAACATTAGTAGCAAGTAAATTCGAAAGAAGTCGTCTTGAAGATATCACAAGAGCAAATGATGTTATTAATTCATTGCAACTTGAATCCTATCCTACTGATGTCTTTATTAAATTTGATCTTGAACATACCAAGGATTTTAAGAGAGACATGGCCGGTAAGAAAGAGAGCATCAAAAAGGCTCATAAGCGTTATATCAGTTTAACTGATCGCAAGGATAAGGAAGCCATTAAGGCTCAGATTGTTGCAACTTCTGGTATGGAGGCAGACGAATCAATTGAACGTGTAAAAGTAAAATGGCAAATGTTTTTACGTATACGTTCAAATAGTGTTCAGATGCTTGAAAAACGTGCTGATGCTTTAATGGAGAAGTTTAGTGGTGTAAACATCAGATTGTCTCAGGAACTTGGCGAACAACTCTCATTGGCAAATAATCTTTTTCCATATCGAAGCATATTCAGAAAGTATGTACAATTAACTGATATTAGCTATTTTGTGAATTATAATTATTTAGGTGGATTATATATTGGTGATGAAGAAGAAGGAATGATTGAGTCATATACAGTACCTGGTAAAATTCCTATTTTCTACAACATTTCAAAACCATTGTTAGGACAAACTAAAACATCATCGAGTGTGTCTGTTTATGCAGGTGAGACTGGTGGTGGAAAGACACAACTCGCAGACCATAGAGCATTTCAAAATATGATCTTTAAGGGCATGAGAGTATTGACAATTGATCCAAAAGGAGATCGTGAGAAAAAGATAAAGCTATTAGGAGATAGAGCATCACACTTGAAAATAGGATCTGATGATTGTCAGGATGGAATGTTTGATGCCTATCTTATAAATAGTCAATATGATGATGCATTAGAACAAGTTTATAAGGATGTAGATGCAATGGTAAGAGCACTAGGACTAAGAATATCTGTTGATTATAATGCAATTGTTCAAGCTCATACAGAAATGATTAAGGATGTCAAAAATAAAATAATACCAAGAGCAACATTTACTTCTTTTATTGAGAAACTTGAAAAATATGACGAATATATCGCAAGACAAATTATTACATTAAGAAGAACAAAAATTGGCAGATTATTTTATGCTACTGAAGATACGAAATATGATTCTTCTTTTAACCTTAATAAACAGTATAATCTTATTACATTTATCAAAACTCCAGTTCCTCGTGATCAAAATATGGATTCAAGGGATGATCCAAATAGATTGGATAATGCCATCTTTGCACTTGCCTTTTCAAGAGTACAAAATATCATTACTAACTTTATGAAACAGTTCGGTAATGAAGAAAATATCTTAATTGTAGATGAATACAAACGAATCAAAGATACACCAGGTGGAGAAGTAATTATTGATAACTGTGCACGACAAGTGAGGTCGTGGCAAACTCATTTGTTGATCATAACACAATCTCTATCTGATATTTCATCTTCATTGTTGAATAATACTGGAGAAATATTTGTTGGATCGTTAAAATCATCTGAAGAGATTGAATTTGTACTTGATGAAATGAAATTGAATAATCATCAAACGGTACGCAGTGCTTTAATAGATAGAACAACTGCTGAAGGAGCTGATGAAAATAAAAAATATGTTTTCCTAATGCAAGATTACAATAATAGAAAATGTCTGACAAAGCTTATTATTCCTAGATGTTTCAGTGAGATATTTAGAACCTTAAAAGATGATGAAACAGTAAGTATAGGAGGTAGACAATATGAATAAACTAAAGAATTTATTGTTACCATTTTTGGTTGTATGTGCTTTAATATTTTCTTTTAAAGTTGCTATTGTTCCAACGTATGCTGAACACCAGAAACCACCTAATACTGAAGAGAATAATAACACTGAAAAAGAGGAAACTGATGAGAATAAAGAAGATACTACTGGATGTGATTCATATGCGACTCAGGAATTGCGTGATCAGTGTGTCAAGGATAGAGCAGCTAATTTGTCAACTGCTCCTTTTTATACTGGAGCTATCATGTCAATTGATAGTAAGATATCAGAAAAAGAGTTAAAGCAAGATTATGTTAAGAATTTTTCAAATTCAAGTGTGACTGCTTTATCATATAATTTGAGTTTATTAGACCCTGATACAATTATTATGCATATTGTTAATATTGTTATAAGCCTTATTGAAATGATTGGACAAGCTATAAGTTTGATTGTTCTTATACTTTATAATGTTGCTTCAGGTAGTTTCTGGAAAACAATCATTCAGGGGGTTTTTGATATATTCGATAAAGCTATATTTAATTGGGGCAATCCCAACTCCTGGTTTATGAAGATACTGTTTATGTTTGGAGCCTTATCAGTTGCCATGAAACTCATGTCACAATGGAACAAGCATTTTACTATCAGTACACTTATAACGATAACTGCACAAGTTGTTGTATCATGTATGGTGATCGTGTTTATTGCTCAATATGGAAGAGGCATTATTTCTCAGGTGGAAGTTATGGCCACTGAATCAGTTGTTCAGAATTTTAATTTACTTGAGGATCAGTATGACAGTGATTTGCCTCTTGAAATAAATGTGAAAAGCCAAATTTTTGATATTATGCAAAAACAAGGATTTGTACTTCGACATTTCGGAGTCACAACTGTAGAACAAGTTGATGATATTGAGAATGTTCCAATAAGTGATGGAACAAAGAGAACTGTCACTGGAAAAGAACGTGTTTCAGCTTTGTTAAATGAGCCAAGTCAGAGACGATCTTATCAGGAACGTAAAGTTTTAGGTAATGATCAAATTGGCTATAGCAGTGGTCGAGTTTTTGCAATATTAGGAATATCAGTCATTTTTCTTATTCATAGAATTTTAATGGGATTTTTGATTGGTGCATCTTCACTTTTGTTATTGGCCATAGGCTTTTTAAAAGAAATTACTATAGCAACGTCTGTTTATGCACTGGTGTTTATGCTCTTTAAAAAAGATAGAAAGTTAGGGTTTAATTGGTTTATGGGAAGAATGCAGTGGATGATAGCTTTTATATTATCCAATCTTGTCTTTAACATGTTTTTATCATTTATTGTTTTATTAATAAATGGTATATCAGCTCAAAAAGCATCACTTCTGCTTATCCTTCCGTTTGATGTCGTATTGTGCTTGGCAATATATTTTCTTGTAACACATGCACCACAAATTTGGCAAAAGATTATGTCAACTTTTGATATTGATGGTAATGATGGAGTTATTAATCTTGCCAAAGGAATTATTGGTGGAAATATCACACCAGGTGATATGTGGAGTCAATTTAAAAATCATGATGATACGGATACGGATCCTTCTGATGATACATCAAACAATGGATCGGTACAAAAAGCATTATCAAAAATGGCGAAAGATAATGATGATCTTTCAGAAAGTGAAAATGACAATGATATTGATCCAACAACAAATGATGATGCTTTAGAAAAACCATTAAAAAATGATGATGCAGAATCTAAAGACAACAATCTAGATTCTACTGAAAATGAAGAATCTTTAGATCCTGATTCTAAAGAAAAAGAGATTCAAGAAGATATTGATCAAGAATTAGAAGACACTACTCATGAATCAGAAGAGACTGTTCAATCTTTAGCAGAAGTAGATGATGATATAGATACTGAATCAGATGATCAAGAGAGTACTATTGATTTTAAAAATGATGATATTGAATTTGGAGAAAATGAATTAGAAGATGATGTTGAATTTGATGAGGAGCATCAAATAGATGAGGATATAGTTGTAGATGATTCCTTAGAGAAATCAAAAAATGATGATCGTATTGAGTTGAAAGAGAGTGATCTTTTTGAGGAAGATTCGCTTCCGAATGATGATCATAATTCTGATCAAAAAGAAAAACTTCAACCTCATGATCAGGAACGTGGTTCACTGAATACTCAGGATGATGAATTTGAAGATCCTGGTTTTCAAGAAAAAGATATTTTAGATGATTTGAAAATCACTAAAGAAGATCAGGACGAAGATGAGTTTAAAGATATGGAGGAAATTAAAGAGAAAGAAGTAGAAGAGGAAAAAGTAAAAGATATGGATGATTTTATGGAATCACTATTGGATTAGAGGAAAAATTAAATTGAAGATTATAAAGAAATTATTTATTCTTCCTTTTATTTTTTCTCTTCTTGTTATTCTGATTTTTCCAATGGCTTTTGTCAATAATAAAACGAGAGACACTCCTTCAGGAAGCAACAATATAACTGGTACAAACGATACAACCAACATTGATATAAATCATCCCTCATATAAGCAAAATAACCCCTTGTGGCCTAAGTTCAACGGTCAATGCACCTGGTTTGCCTGGTCACGATCAAATCAGTTGTTTGGGGTTAAATTGCCTACTAGGGATGCCAAACATTGGTACGATTTAGCTAAAAGTATGGGGTTTAAAGTGGGATCTACCCCCTCTAAAAATAGTGTTATGGTTATAACTGGTACAATGTTTGGACATGTTGCATTTATAGAGGCATGGGATGGAGAAAATATTACGGTTTCTGAGGGAAATGTTAACTGGACTGGTTATATGCCACCTGATGGGGTGGGTATCTATGCAAGTGATGAAGAGGTATTGAAACATATAAGAGTTTCGACACATAATTTTAATCAGTATAGAAAGAACCTGATAACTAGAGGAAGAAAAATTGCTGGCTTTATTTATTTAGAATAAAATATTAAAAAAGATAGGAGAGAAAAAGTTGATAAAATATATTGAGTATCAAAAAGGTCAAACAGATATAAAATATTTTCATGGGATACCTTATATAAAAAGACCTGATAAGAATCATCATGTGATAGGACAAACAACTTTAAAGAAAACAAAAGATAAAGAAAAAGATATCATTGTCTGTGATGATATCTTTTATAAATATCATAAATTTGTATTAGGCTACAAAAAAGGATATATACCAGTAAACAATAATGAATACATTGTCCTAAAAAGACGGTTTCCTATTCTTATATTTATTATCATTATGTTATTAAGTATTACTACTGTGATAGCACTTTTTTCATCTACAAATGAAAGAAAAAAACTTAAAATTAATAATACTGGAAATGATCAAACAACAGAGCTTATTCAAAAAAGAAGTTCAACAGATATGAGAATAATTATTTCATCAGCGATATCATGTGATGGCAAAAATATGTTAAATATGGGTATCAAAAATCTGAATAAGGACAGATATTTAAGATATATTTTTGAATACAATGAAGATATTGTTTATGATAGCCAATTAGTTGAATACAATAGAACTATTCAAACAGATCAATTAAATAAAAATTTAGAGAAAGGAAATTATTTTATTAAAGTAAAAATTGAGTCCTATGATTTAGATCAAAAGTTAATGGGATATCATTATGCTGAGATAAAATTGATTGTGGAATAAAAAAATGAATAAAAATATTATTTTATTAACATCTGTATTGATGCTGTCAGGAGTATCAGTACACGCAAATGAACAAGATAAAAGTGTTCCAGTTAATTTATATGTTGAAGCAACGGTATTAGATTATACTGTTCCTGAAAGTATTTCCATGTATGTAAAAGCAAATTCTAATGAAGCTGATATTGATGATATGAAAATCACAAATAATTCTAAAGTTGGAGTTATCCAAATTAAAAACATTTCAGCTTTAGCGATCAATGATTATACGAAAGTTGAAGATATATCAGACTTCTCAAAGTTACCTATGAACTCAAAGAAAGCCTCACTTGTCTTTAGAAATCATGATATGATGACAGATTATAAAGAAGTTATAGAAGTAGATCCAGAATGTGATGAGACTCTTTCTTTTACTGGACATTCAAATGCTACCACTGAAATCGTTGCTGACCAACCATTTGAAATTATAATGACTGTAGGTTTTAAATAATGAAATCTAAAAAAATAAGTATTGTGGCAATTGTCTTAGTTCTTATTTTTTGTCATTCATTTAAAAACTCGTATGCATTAGTGACATTAGAAGAACGATTTAAAGTTATACTTGCAAATTCATCAGGATCATTAACAAAATCATTAAACATAGATCTTAGTGGTGTTAATATAACTGAAAATCCAAGCGTTCGCTATTATTGTGAGGAAGATGTAAGAGGAACAATATATAATTCTATTGCTCCAGTAACTGGAACACAGTTAATATGGTATGATGCAGATAAAAAAGTTAATAAAAATTGGTATAGTTTGGGTGGAAGCGTTGGTGGAAATTGGAACAGTAATACGAAATCATCTCTTACATTCAATTCAGTTGATGTTACTGCAACTACACCATATGTTCGACTTCCAAAGGTGTCAAAAACTGGATATACTTTTACTGGATGGACAATTTCAGAAACACAACGAGCATATTATTATTTTAATGGTGCATTAAGAAGTACAGTTGGTTCATCATCGATATCATCAAAGGATGGTTGGTATCAAATCGAGGTAGGAATGACCAGTAATGCTTTAACAGTTAAGCCTACATTTAAAATTAATAACTATACTGTCAAGTTTGATGATGGGATGGGCAATATATTAAAAACACAAAATGTTTCTTATAGTAGTAGTGCGACTCCACCCACACCACCAACTCGGCCAGGATATACATTTTCAGGATGGAATGAGTCATATACTAATATAACATCAAACAAGACAATAATTGCTACTTGGACTCCTACAACATATAGCATATCTTATGAGCTTGATGGTGGAAAAGTTAGCAATAATCCATCTAGTTATAATATTACAAGTCCTACATTTACATTAAAAAACCCTACAAAAGTAGGACATACATTTTTAGGGTGGACCGGAAGTAATAGCAACACTGCTCAAACAAATGTTACTATTTCAAATGGTAGCATAGGTAATAAGAACTATATTGCAAATTGGTTAGTAAATACCTATACAATACACTTTAATCCAAATGGTGGATCGTTATCATCTTCAGATAAAACAGTTAAATATGGTCAAAATTATGGAGACCTACCAGTCCCTACAAAAGAAGGATATATATTCAATGGGTGGTTCACTGCGATAAATGGAGGTGTTTTGGTCAATAGCTCATCAATTATGGGAACTGAAAATATAACTTTATATGCACAATGGGTTCCTATCATATTGGATGTTACGGTTCCAGAATCTTTAGATATTTATCAAATTCCAGGAAAAGTAGATTTAAAGATCAATGTATTATCTCTTCAAAATAACTGTATAGGAACAATAGATATAAGTAAGTTAAAAATCGATTTATTTAATGGATATCAGTTTGCTGAAGTGAACAGTGATTTTAAGAGAATGCCATTTAATACAAAAAAGATATATCTTGCCTTCAATAACTATAATCTTATGAATAATTATAATAGAGGGTTATCAATATCTCCTAATGGTTCCTTATCAGTGCAACTTAATGGAAAAATGGGTGGTTTTTCATATAACTCAAAAGATCAGATAGCCACTATGCATTTGATTATGAAAGTAAGAGGACAATAAAATGTACCAGTGACTGGTACATTTTATTATAGATATATTCTTCTTGCAAAATGCATAAAAAACGGTATAATAAAAGGTGAAGATAGCAATGCTATTGATTTGGTTTAGTCATCCTTCGCTAATTGTCAGTTATCGGAAGGATGACTACTTTTTTATTTGAATTATGATTTCCTTTATCTCTTTGAGAATAAGTAATATCAAAATGTATTCAGTCAAAAGTATCACCTCCTAACTGTCAAGTCAGGGAGGAATCGGTGAACGCATAATCAACAGATCACTATCTTCGACAATAATTATATCATATTTAAATACTATAGGCTACTTTTTGTAGTCTTTTATTATATCAAAAGTAAAAATAAAAGGAGATAATTATGTATAACATATTTAGAAAAAGAAAGAAGAAAGATACTTGTAATGAAGAAGACAAAATCTATTATGATTAAGATATATAGGAGGTAGAAGGAATGTTATATCAGATATTACCAAGAAAGTCATATCAATTTAATCAGGAGAAAATGAATATGTTCTTTAAGACAATTGCATCTGTTAAGAATAAATTTTCTTGGAAAAGTATAATCCAAAATTTTCAAATGCATTATATCATTGATTGTACTGAAGATGATAAACTTAATTTTTATATTGATATAGAAGATAATTTAAATCACGAAGTTATTATAAATGCTCTTCATGTTTTGCTAGGTGAACAAGCTGATATTTTTGTTGCTAAAGAAAAGCTGCAATCACATGATACTGTTAATACTCTCTATTTAAATGATAATCATAAATTTGGAGATAAGCCCAGACTGGCAACATATTGTAATGATTCTATTTTTATGAATATTTTGGGAATGATGCAACCAAGAACACGAATGGATATTAGTTTTAAAGTTGTTAAAGCATCCATGAGCAATAAAAACAATGTTTTTATGAGTAGAATGGCTACAGATGTTTTAATTGAACTTATGATCCATGTATCAGGACATACAAAATACTCTAGAACAAAAGTTAAAAATATTTCAGATAGTATATCATCACTGACTGCTTCATCAGAACAGTTATGGACAAAATATAAATATGACATAAGACCAATTAAACTTACTGGCAGTGAAGCAATGAATTTTATACAGATACCGACTTTAAATAAAAAAGATGATCTTACATTAAATAGGATTCATCATTTGCTCCCAGGTCAAGTTACACTTAAAGATAATGAATTTGCAACTGGTATCTATACTGGAACATTGTATCACCCTATACAAAATGAAAGGAAAACGTATATTGATATTGATCATATTCGTAAACATGCTTTGGTTACTGGAACAACTGGATCAGGAAAATCTGCTGAAATAGAAGAATGGATAGATCAGATACTTTATGATCAGGTAACTGGAAAGGATAATATAGGGTTTACATTTATAGATCCTCTTGAAACATCAGCCTTAGGAGTTATTGATAAGATTTTAAAATTAAAGGATGATGGTTATGATGTTGATGAACTCTTAAAAAAAGTTAGATATGTAGATCTTTCAGCAGATGATTATATTTTTCCAATGGCGTTATTAAATCCTTCAACTGATTCTACAGAAACATTAGATTTCTTTAAATCATTATATGGAGATCTGAATACTATCCAGGTAGACAGAATGCTTACCTCAGCGATCAAGTCATTATTGCTAGACGATGAAGAGCATTCTGTTTTTGATATTGAAAAGATCTTTAATTCAGGAGATTCAACTTTTAGAGATCGTCTGTTAAATAAGATTTCTAGAAATATCTATGCTGAAGATGAAATTAACTTTTTAAAGAACACTAAATTTAATCAGTCAATTGCTGATCCGATATTAAATCGTTTAGCATCTTTTAAAAATTCAGAAAAAAAGAAACTCATGTTTTCTTTGACAAGTCAGTATGATGCATTAAAAGATATTAGAAAATGGATGGATGAGGGATATATTATATTGCTTAACTTAAAGTCTATGAGTGATTTTGATATTAAGGTTATCTGTGGATATTTAACCACACAATATTATTTAGAAGCTAAGAAAAGACCTGACTTTTCAAAGTTGCATCTATTGCTTGTTGATGAAAGTCATAAGATACAGATGCCTATTTTTCCAAAAGTAGTAGCAGAATTAAGAAAGTCAGGTTTATCATTAACTCTTATTACACAACTCCTTGAACAATTCTCTCCTGACTACTCAGAACAGCTAATTGGTAATATAAATACAATCATATCATTTAAACAAAAAGCAAGAGCTGCAATGGAATTACAAAGAAGAATACCATCTCAGGATGTCAGTAAAAACGATCTTATGCAATTACCATCAATGGTAGGCTATTTATCAATGGAAGAACAAGGAAAAGAGAGAAGTATTCTTATTAAGGCTAAACCACCATATCGCTATACTAATGGGAAATTAGTGGATTATACTAATCCGTCTGAAGTACAAAAGAACTTAGATAAAAATAGAAAGTTTGCAAAAGAATTAATGGCTAGAGATTTTATGTCAAAAGCTGAAGCAGAAAAAATTGTATTTAAAGGACATGGCAGAAAAAAACATATTGAAGAAATCGAGAACGAACTTTTAACAGAGGGTGATGCTCTTTTAAGCGTTCAGGATGGCGAAAAAACAAAAATAGAAATTAAAGGAGAAGAAACAACATGGGACGAATAAAATACATCTTAAAAGGAATGAGATATCAGTTGATCAATCTTATTCCTTATAAATATAGAAGACCATTTATTTTATATTTTTCAATTTTAGGATTAGTAGGATATTATAATTTTGCAATGTATATATCTTTTTGCTTTACTGGTGGAAAGAATACATACTTAGTAATCATTGGCGATACAGTATCATATGTTATGGATATGTTTATAAACTTTAAAAATAAGGGACTTCTAATTTTGGTAATAATAGCTGTGTTTGCTTGGATTACATATAAATACTGTATAAGAGATGAAAAATCAGATAGAAATAATCAACAAGAAAATCAATCTAAAGAAACATATCATAATCATAGTTGGTATTATCAGATTAATTCAATGATCAGTTTTGTATATGCTCTTATAACTATATTAACAATTACTTTTATAGTAGGTGGTTTACATGGGTAATAGAAATTATCCTAAGATAGACTCTAGAGATATGGAACTATTTCAAAGAATCAATAAACATGGTTTTGTGGATATGTATTATATCTACAAATTTTATAAAACTGATTGTAAACCAAGAACTGTTACAGATAGAATTAATCAGCTTATTCATCATAGATATTTGTTTGAGAAGAAAACATTTATACCACCAGAATATTCATCAACCAATATGAAAGCATATAAAATTATTGGCTTGGGTGTAATGGCTCAAAGATTACTCGATGGAGCAGATGTCATCGTTCATGATTATAATAGTATTCTTAAAAATGCTTCTCCATATAGAATGTATCATCAAGTCCAATTAACAACTGTATGTGATACAATTCAATTAGGTTATAAAAATGGAAATAGTAATTTTGAACTTTTTCAGATATTAAATGAAAAGGAATCTTATTTGGAATCGGTTGGTAACATGCCTGATGCAGCTTTGTTGTTTAGGCAAAAAAATGGATCTCCAGGATGTGTTATTGTTTTTGTAGAACTTGAAAGAAGCTATGCAAGTATGGAGCGTATTTCTAGCAAAATGATCAATTACTTTTTTTCATTTTCAAACAATGATTATGGAAAAATGTGGGGATTACCAATTATAAGTTATCGTGTTTTATATGTTGCACAAACCAATAGTCAATATAATGTTTTAAAAGAGAAAATAACACTCTCAGATAATCATAAAGAAATGAATGTTTTGATTACTAGGTATAGTGATATTATATCTCATCCATTAGAAGATATTTATTATGATTTTAATGCTGATCAACAAATAAAATTACTTGGAAATATGGCTAATTAAGGTATGGTTTTTAATATGGTTTGACTATGGCTTGGCTATCTCACTACTACGATATTTAAAACCATAGCAAAATCTATGTATATCAATACTTTCCAAGAGATTAAGAAAAATAATTACCGTAAACTACTATATAATTTATATCCTTATTATATATTAACTGAGATAACCCACCATATGGACTCAATAAAAACGCTAACCATATAAATATATTTTATACTATATATCACTAGAATTTGT
>OGRE01002066.1_pt1 | contig 15256 bp, 17 predicted proteins | sample 1553421 | NCBI WGS metagenome assembly OGRE01 (sample SAMEA2580076, study PRJEB22360) | human gut metagenome | biome: human gut; feature: human-associated habitat; material: faeces | place: Denmark | collected 2008/2010 | reverse complement strand
AGAATCGAGATAGTTTCAGCCAAAGAGTCATTGCTGATACACACAGGAAAAAAGCAACATTCTTATCCGTATGAGGAAATTACACATTTCTTATATTTCAAAAAGCTTCTGCTGCTGACACTCTATGACGGATCCAGCATATTGATACCAAGACATGCGTTCAACAGCAACCATGATTATAAGGCTTTCTATATGCACATTCTCAACCATTGCCCGCAATGATAAAAAATTTTACGGTTATTACATGTATATACATGTTAAGGAGGAAAAAATGATAAATAAAGTATTTGAGACTGGATTTGATGTATTAAACAAGGTAAGGGAAACCCAGCAGGAACAGCTTGACCAGGCGGCAAAGCTGATTGCAGATTGCTTTCTGGCACACAAAACGTTTTACGTTACAGGAAGCGGTCATTCCCATACACTTTGTGAAGAATTCTATGGACGTGCAGGAGGTCTCGCATTTGTAGTTCCCATTATGACTAGTGAGCTGACGATGACAGAGCATCCTACAAAAAGCTCGTTTTTGGAAAGACTGAGCGGTTATGCGGCTATACTGGCTGATTTGTATGATATAGAGGAAGGGGATGTCGTATTGATCGCATCCAATTCCGGAAGAAATGCCTACCCTATAGAAATGGCAATCGAAGCAAGGAAACGAGGAGCTTCTGTCATTGCAATCACCAATATTGCACATTCAAACGCTGTTTCATCCCGTCATGAAAGTGGAAAAATGCTGATGGATATTGCAGATATCGTGATTGATAACTGTGGTGTGCCCGGAGATTGTGCAGTACAGATGGAGGGGGTAGCTGCTGCGGTGTGCCCGACTTCATCTATGGCCAATACCTTTATCGCACAGGCAATCAGTGTTCAGTGTGCCTATTATATAAAAGAAAAAGGAGTAACACCACCTGTATTTGTAAGCTTGAATAGCGAAGGCACTGAGCATGTCAATGATGAATATTTCGAGAAATATACAAGAATGTATAAAAAGGCGCGCCTATGACAAAACGGGAAATTCTACAGCGCCTGAAGGGACAATTAATCGTTTCTTGTCAGGCATACGAAGATAATCCATTGTATGGCACAGAAAATATGGTCACGATGGCAAAATGTGTGCTGGCAGGCGGAGCCAAAGGGATCCGGGCATGCTGGCCTGAAAATGTAAGAGCCATACGTGCACTTACAGATGCACCGCTGATAGGAATCAATAAAGTCATGCCATCAGCGGACACGGATTTTTATGACAGTGTCTTTATCACACCGAATTATGAATCAGCTGTAGCTGTTATTGAGGCAGGATGTGATGTTGTCGCACTGGATGGTACCTTGCGGGGTAGAAATGAGAAAGAATTAACTGAGCTTGTACAAAGATTGAAAGCCGCATATCCCGATATCGTATTGATGGCGGATCTGGCTACGGTTGAGGAAGGCATCATCTGTGAAAAAGCAGGATTTGACATCCTTTCCTCTACATTAAGCGGCTATACAAGAGATACGATGCATAACAACCTGGGCGGACCGGATATTCAGCTGATTCGAGAATTGAAAAGCAGGACGAGCTGTCTGGTGAATGGAGAGGGTAAAATATGGGATAGTAAACAGCTTCGTGATGTATGGGCGGCAGGAGCTGATATGGTTACAATGGGCAGTGCCATAACGAATCCTATGAAAACCACAGCTTATTTGATTGATCAAATGAAAAAATGAGAGAGATGATGATATGTATACATTTGATGAGCTGATAGATAGAAGACATACAGAGTCTACAAAATGGGATCGTTATCAGGATAAACTGCAACGCGATGATCTTCTGCCTATGTGGCTGGCAGACATGGATCTGCCTGCCTCGGATGAAATAAAAGAAGCATTGATGAAACGTGCTTCTCATCCTATTTACGGCTATAGTGATCGAGGCAGACTGTACTATGAAGTGTTCGCAGAACGCTTTCAAAAACAATATGCTTATGATATAACCGCAGATGATGTTATGTTATCCACCGGTGTCATGTATTCCATTGCCGCTGCCATACATCTGTTTACAAATCCGAAGGACGGTATTCTATTGCTGATGCCTTGCTATCACCCGTTTGTAACGTGTGTGGAAAACAGCGACAGAAGGGTGATACCAGTGGATATGTGTGTACATGATCAACAGTATGAAATTGATTTCGAACAGTTGGAAAATCGATTGAAAAAAGATGATACTGTAAAGGCCTTGATCCTGTGCAATCCGCATAATCCCAGCGGACGTGTTTTCAGATATGAGGAATTGAAGCGGCTTTCCGAAATCTGTGAGAAATATCATTTGCTCATCATCTCAGATGAAATTCATAGTGATTTTGTTTATGAAGCAAAATTTATACCGATTATGAAGGTAAGCACCTACGCACGGCAGCATACGATTGCCTGCGTATCACCGACCAAATCCTTCAATCTTGCAGGCTTGAAAGTATCTGCAATTCTTGTGAAAAACGAATCAATGAAAAAAAAGCTAAAAGATTATTGTTCACTCATTGGAATCAGCAGTATCAATATCTTTGCCATGGAGGCGGTGAAGGCAGCGTATTTGAAGTCCAATGACTGGCAGCAGGCGCTGCTTACATACCTGAAGGACAACAGAAACCTTATAACTGCCTTCGTGAAGCGTCATGCTGATCAGATAGTTGCATTTCAGCCGCAGGGAACATATTTTTACTGGATGAAATTCCATGCCGATATACATGAAAGGCTGCTGAATGAAGCAGGTTTGATTTTGAATCATGGCGCAGAATTCAGTTCTTCCTGTGCTGCATATGAGCGTTTGAACTTTGCCTGTCCAAGACCGCTGTTACAGGAAGGACTGAGACGGCTGGATACATTACTAAAGGAAATAGAGAACGAATAACGAACAGAAAGGAGGATTTATGATAGGAGGAATTATAGCCACACATGCCGGACTGGCGAATGGATTTCTGGAGGCTGTTGAAATGATTGCCGGTAAACAGGAAAATCTGTTAGCAGTTTCCTTGCGGGAAGGAGATGGTCTGGAGATACTGATTGAGCGTCTTCAAAAAGCTGCCGCTGCCATGGAGGGAGAGGAGCTTGTTATCTTTACGGATCTGTTTGGGGCTACGCCCTTCCATGCGGCAAGTGTGCTAAGTGCTCAGACCGGCTGTCATGTTGTGTGTGGTGTCAATTTAGCACTGTTACTGGATTTTGCAGTAAAACGGGAAAGTATATCGCTGCAAGATATGAGAGACAGTTTGCAGGCAGTGAGCAAAACCGATTATCGCTGGATTGAACAAAGTGATATCATCTAATCTTTTGAAAGGAGAAATGAAGTATGGGAATTACTGTATTACGGTGTGATGACCGTTTGATTCACGGACAATGTATCGTAAAGGTTCTGAATGATTACAAAATTGATTATATTATTTTGGTTGATGCATTCACTGCATCCAATCCGGTCATGAGCAATATTTACAAGATGTCTGTACCTCCGAATGTACATCTGGATGTGGCATCTGCACAATCGGCGATTGCTTTAATTGAACAGGCGGAAAAGAGTAGTGAGCGTACACTGGTTTTGGTAAAGGATCCGATCATCGCTTTGGAGCTTCAGAAGAACTGTACCGTGCTGCCAAAGGCTTTGAATATCGGGCCGATGAGCAATCGAAAGGGAACGAAAAAAGCTACTTACTTTTCTTACCTGCTGGATAGTGAAGCAGCGGCGTGTGAAGAACTGCATGCCATGGGAATACGTGTTTATTTCCAACAGGTTCCGGGTGAAAAAGAAATGGAATGGAAAGAAGCATTTTAGTGAAAGGAGAATAGGACTATGACTTTACTACAAGCTTTACTAATCGCGTTACTTGGGTATCTGGGCTCCATTTATGGAACCTTTCTGTTGGGGACAGTTGGCGGATGGAATATGATTGGCCGCCCGATTGTTGCAGGGGCTCTGATCGGTCTGATTTTGGGGGATGTTAAGAATGGTGTTTTAATTGGAGCAGCAATACAGGCGCTTTATGTGGGACTGGTAACGCCGGGAATGTCGGTGCCGGGAGATGTGAATTTTGCATCCTATATAGGTATACCGCTGGCGCTGGTATCAAATGCATCTCCGGAATATGCAGTGGGAATCTCTGTACCGCTGAGTCTTCTTGGGGTAGCGGCTGTATATAGTGTTGCGACCTTTAATGCAGTCTTTGTCCATTTGCAGGATCGCTGGATCGAGGAAGGTAAGCTGAAGCAGGCAACAAGAATTCCAATCTATTCCAATATTTCACAATTTGTCGTCCGCTTTATTCCAATTTTCCTTGCCTGCTATTTCGGGGCAGACTATGTTCCAAAAATGATTGCATTGATCCCGGATCAGCTGGGTGTTATATTCCAGGTGCTTGGTGGTATTCTGCCGGCGGTTGGCTTTGCGTTGTTGATTAAATTCACTTTAAAAAAGAATATCGAATTACTGTATGTTCTTGTTGGGTTCATTATGATGGCAGTATTGAAAATGCCGATAGTGGCAATCACGGTGCTGGCAGTATTTATTGCATATCTTGACTATCTGCGCTGCGTGAAACAGTCTTAGGGAAGGTGAAAAGTATGACAATTTTATCAAAGAAAGATGTACGAAAATGTTATGTGAACTGGATAACATTTGCATTGGGCTGTCAGAATATGGAACGAATGATGGCTCCGGCATTTGTCCGCATGTTTGGTCTTGTATCCGAGAAGCTATATGATTCCAAGGAAGAACAGCAGAAGCTGTTGGACAGACATACTCAGTTTTTCAATACGGAGGAAGCTTTCGGCTCTATTATTCCAGGCGTGATTTTGGGAATGGAGGAAAAGCGTGCGGAAGGTGAGGAAATACCGGATGAATTGATTCAAAGTACGAAAACAGCATTGATGGGACCCTTTGCCGGTATGGGAGATTCCTTAATAGGTGGAACCCTGCGCCCTATTTTATGTTCGATTGCCATGGGATTATCCGCATCCACAGGCAGTATTGCCGGACCGCTGTTCTACTGTGTTGCCTGGCTTGGCATTATCATTCCCGGAACCTGGCTATTATTTTCAAGAGGCTATAAGCTTGGTATCAATGCTGCTGATGTGCTGTTTGTCGGCGGACGTAAGGATATCATCACAAGAGCGGCAAATATAGTAGGTCTGATTGTAGTAGGTGCTATATCGGCCCAGTATGTCAGTGCGGTATCCGGCTGGTCCTATCGCAGTGGAGATATGCTATTCAGTCTGCAGGGGATTCTCGACAGTATTATGCCGGGACTGCTTCCATTGGGACTGACACTATTGGCTTGGATTCTGCTGGATAAAAAGAACATGAAGATTACGACGGTTTTCATCATTTTCATTCTGATTGCAATTGTTGGTGGTTTAAGTGAGCTGCTGATTGTTGCCTGAGTAGATATTCTGTAACATACATGAACAACCCTGCACAAAAGCTCCTTAATGGAATGAATGCAGGGTTGTTTGTATCTGTTCTTCCAAAGAATGGAAATTGTGCAAATGTTATGTTAGAATGTCTGTACATTAACAGGAGATGAACGTATGGAGAATAAAATACCAATCTATCGACAAATTGAGCAGTATATTATGAATAACATTGAAGATGGAATTTATGCAGAGGGAATGATGATACCGAGTGAGGAGGACTTCTGTGAGAAATTTCATACAAGTCGTATGACGGTAAGAAAGGCATTTGACATATTGCAAACAAAAGGTATTTTGCATAAGAAAAAAGGAAAGGGAACTTTTGTAAGTACGTTCAGCATTGAGAAAAACATGCAGACCATACATGGCTGGAAAGAAACCATGCAGATGGCAGGCTATCGTACACGGTCAGATCTATTGAAAATTGCAATGGAAAAGGCAGATGAGAAAATTGCAAAAAAACTGCATATGAAGGAAGGGGACTTTGTATATATCATCATTCGACTACGTTATGCTAATGATACGCCGATTTTGATTGAGAAGGCACATCTCAATGCGTTTATGTTTCCAAATCTGCTGCAGATTACCTTTGAGGAGCAATCGCTGTATGATATATTGAAGAGGAATTATCAATTGCATATACATCACGTTTGTCAAAAGGTTCTCACACAGAAACTATATGGAGCTTATGCACAGCAGCTTTTTCAGGAGGATGAGGCTACAGCACTCGTTATGGAAAATATATCCTATGACGATAGAGAGATTCCTTTGGAGTATACGATCAGTTATATAAATGGAGAGCTGTATTCATTGAATTATTACGTAACTTAATGTTACTATAATAGGCAGCAGACTGTTGGTTAAATAAACAGGACGAGCTGTGGGGATGTGAAATGATGAAGGATTATGAGGTTTTAAAAAAATATTTCGGTTATGAAAGCTTTCGTGAAGGTCAGCAGGAGCTGATAACAAATATTCTGGAGCGCCATGATGTGTTGGGAATCATGCCAACCGGGGCAGGTAAATCTATCTGCTATCAGGTCCCGGCCGTGATGCTGGAGGGAATCACACTGGTTATCTCTCCTTTGATTTCTCTGATGAAGGATCAGGTGGGAACCTTAAACGAAGCTGGAATTCGTGCAGCGTATTTAAACAGCTCCCTATCCTATGCCCAGTATCGCAAGGCACTTTCTCTCGCTCGCGGATATACCTATAAGATCATATATGTAGCTCCGGAAAGACTGATGAGCGATGAATTTTTAAGCTTTGCAAAAGAGATGAAAATCTCCATGGTATGTGTGGATGAGGCGCACTGTGTCAGCCAGTGGGGGCAGGATTTTCGACCGCATTATTTACATATTCGGGAGTTCTTAAAGGAAATGCCGCAGCGACCGATTGTTTCTGCATTTACTGCGACGGCAACCACACAGGTAAAGGAAGATATTCTTCAGCTGCTGGATATGAAGGACCCTTATACCATAACGACAGGCTTTGATCGTAAGAATTTGTACTTTGCTGTGGAAAAGCCGAAGGATAAATACCAGGCACTTCTGCATTATGTAAAACAGCATACGGAGGATGCGGGCATTGTCTACTGTCTGTCAAGAAAAACAGTGGAGGAGGTCTGTGATCGACTATGCGCCGATGGCTTTGCGGCAACACGCTATCATGCCGGTCTGAGCGATGCAGAGCGTATGAATAATCAGGATGATTTCATCTATGACAGAAAAACCATCATGGTCGCAACCAATGCGTTTGGAATGGGGATTGATAAATCCAATGTGCGGTTTGTCGTTCATTTCAATATGCCTAAAAATATGGAAAGCTATTATCAGGAGGCGGGAAGAGCCGGGCGTGACGGGGAACAGGCAGATTGTATCTTGCTGTACAGCGGCAAGGATGTCCGTTTGAATCAGTTTTTGATTGAACAGGGAAGCGGTCATGAGGATATGGAAGAGGCTGTTCGCATGGAGCTGCAGCAAAAGGAAAAGGAACGGTTGAAATCCATGACCTTCTATTGTACGATTCCCAGCTGTCTTCGTCATTACATGTTAAAATACTTCGGTGAGGAAAGTGATGGCTTCTGCGGCAGCTGCTCAAACTGTCTGACACAATATGAGGAATGTGATATCCGTATGGAAGCATCCCGTCTTGTGGAATGTATCCGTCACAGCGGAGAACGCTTCGGGAAAACGATGATTGTAGATATTGTTAAGGGCAGTGCGAACGCCAAAATCAAAAGCTATCATCTGGATAGAAATCCGGCTTATGGTTCGTTGAAGGACAGTTCACGCAATCATCTTTATGAAATCCTTCAGCATCTGCAATTTCAGGGTATCCTGAAACAGAGTGAGGACGGCTATTCGGTACTGTCGATTCATCAGGAGGAGCTGCTTCCTACAGATGGTCCGCTGATGATGAAAATTGTCAAGGAGAAGCAGGTGCAGAACCCTGTGGTACAGACAGATAGCGGCGATAACCGGCTGTTTGAATTGCTGAGAATCTGCCGTTCCCAGCTGGCACGAAAAGCCCATGTTCCTCCGTACATGGTTTTCTCCGATAAGACACTGCATGATATGTGTGCGAAAGCACCGCATTCAAGAGAAGAAATGCTGGGAGTCAGCGGTGTCGGTGAAGTGAAATATGATAAGTACGGAGAAGCCTTTTTAAAGGTCATCGCATCCTTTGACTCATAAAGACTTAAACACCTTGCGTTCATGAAAAAAACGCAGGTGTTTTTTCAAATGATAAATCTTATCAGGGAAATACCTTTTTCCTCATAAAGATGAATGGCAATTCAACCCGCTGTACTTGTAAAGCGGCATGATTATGATATCATGGTTATAGCATTACAATGAGGTATCGTTAGAAGGAGGATACAGCGATGAGTATCATATGTATTGGTCAGTGTGCCTATGATTTAACATTTCCCATACAGGAGCCATTGATAGAAAATCAGAAATATCGGATTATGGAGCCATTCTCCTGTATTGGCGCACCGGCGGCAAATGCGGCATATTTATGTGCCCTATGGAATGCAGAAACCGTATTGATTTCCAGATGTGGCAAAGATTTCTACGGTGCGGAAATCCGAAGAGTTTTAAAGGAAGCAGGGGTTGATACAGCATACCTTATGGAGGATGAAAGCTTTTCAACACCGGTAAGTGCTATTATCGCCAATTCCTTTAACGGGTATCGTACCATATTCAACTGTCCCGGTATACAGCGAAAGCTGGAGTTCCATTACCCAGAGCAGGCAGAAATTCTCTTACTGGACGGTCATGAGCTGCAGGCGTCATTGGAGGCACTCAGCCGTTATCCGGATATTGACAGTATAATGGATGCCGGAACCTTTCACGAGGAAACAAGCGTACTTGCCCAAAAGGTGACCTATCTCGTCTGTTCTCAGGATTATGCAAGACAGTTCAGCAATATCGAGGTGTCCATACAGGATGAAAACAGCTGGAGACAGACCTTTGATGCCCTGCATGCACTGAATGCGGGACATATCGTTGTAACTCTGGGAGATCAGGGATTATTGTATGAGGATACGCAGGGGATACACCATATAGAGGCCTTCAACGTATCGGCAGTGGATACGACCGGAGCGGGCGATATCTTCCATGGCGCGTTTACATACTGTATTCATAAGAGCTATCCGCTGCAGGATGCATTGATAATTGCTTCCGCAACCAGTGCGATTTCTGTGCAGACTCTGGGAGGACAGACATCCATACCCACAAAGGCGGCTGTGAACAGGTTTTTGAATGAGCAGTGCTGTCATCTTATTTTAAAATAGCCATATACTTTATGCACGGATTGTTTTCAAGTGACCTGCTGTTTTAACTTTTTTAATGAATGCGGCTGGAATATGATAAACTATAATTATTATCCTATCTGCAGGAATGCGTGTGACTGCGCATATGAATTGAGCTTTCACAAAGCTGTATCGGAGGTGTGAAAATGAAAGAAATCTATCTGGCAGGCGGCTGCTTCTGGGGAATGCAGGCATATTTTGAACAGCTGCAAGGTATCGTGGCAACAGAGGTCGGCTATGCGAACGGACATGTGGAAAACCCAACCTACGAAATGGTTTGCAGCGGTACTACCGGGTATGCAGAAGCCCTGCATATTCAATATGATGCATCCGTGATTACATTGCGCTTCCTGTTATCCTTATACTATGATGTCATTGATCCGACCAGCTATCATCGTCAGGGAAATGATATCGGGGAACAATATCGAACAGGTATTTACTATGTGGATGAAGCAGATCAGCCGGTTATCGAGGCTTCCCTGCAGGAGCTGGCAAAATGTTATGAGGAACCGATTGTTGTAGAAATGAAGCCATTGACGAGCTTCTGTTCCGCGGAGGAGTATCATCAGGAATATCTCAAAAAAAATCCAGGCGGATATTGCCATATATCCAGGGAAAAAATACAGACAGTAAAAGATAGGAAACTGGGATAAAAACCCATTTCTATCATGTGTCTGCATTTCGTTTTTTCAGACTTGATTTAGAGAAATACATTTCATATGAATGTTTAAAGGGATAGTATAAAAAAACTACGTTACCATTCAAAACGTAGTTTTTCAATATTGCAAGGCTATGTTCTACGTACTCTTTCTGCGCCCTTGAGCGCTGCATACAGCAATGCTACATCCACAGGAAACATCACCACATTTTTAATCAGCCGCACCATGGTAAAGAGCGGACTCTGGTACATCATGTTCAGCCATAGAGATGTCAGAATCAGATTGATAAATACAGTGATGCAGGCTCTGGCAATGATCACTCTGGGAAGGGTGATTTTTTTCTTATAAAAGAAGCAGCCATATATCATTCCGGTTAAAAATTCGTTGACAGCAAACCCCGGGAAGTAGGGACCATCAGGTCGAATGATATATTTCAGCGTATCTGCAATGACACCGGCAAAGCCCGTACAGATCGGCCCGTAATACATGCCGCATACAGCAGCCGGAATACTGGAAAATCCAATACGAAGCGTTGGTGTTATGGGGATGAACAGTGTGCCGACAACGACATTCAATGCGGTCAGCATGGCGGGTCCGAAATATATCGGTTGCGGTAAGTGCGGGAACCTTGCGCAGCTGTTCTGCGCTAGTTTTCATCAAACCGGGAAGCCCGGCGATTTCTTTCGCAAAGTTCATAAAAAAATACCTCCTTTCCGATATTGCATATAGAAAAGAGATATGAAAAGTTTTCTCATGCAACAGCGGGATGCGACCAGGAAACCGCAAGATAAACTTTTCGCCCGTCTGACAACTCCCCGTTCAGATGGTACTTAACGCTTCCTGACCTACTCTGCTTATGGGTAGATTATAGAGCAGCAGGAAAGTACAAGTGTTTTTTTCAGAACTGTATGGATGAAGCACTGACGGTATCTGAACGGCAAACGGAACATTGAATTTGTTTATGGAGAATGAACGACATTGTGAAAAAAGCTTTTTTATAGACAAACGATTCAGGAGGCTTTCATAGATATCGGGAAAAAAGCACTGTATATATGTAAATAATGCCGGAATACCTGTTATCCTGCATTTTCACTTGTGAAATCATTGATTTGTGAAAATTTCCTTTTTTTATGCAAAGTGTCGGTGTATAATAAAATATGGCAAGGAAAGTGAGGATTTTTTATGATCAATACATTAATTGAAAAAATCAAGGGGAAGGGAACACGTATCGTATTTACGGAAGGCTCCGACCCGCGTATTCTGGAAGCAGCAATCCGTCTGCATAAGGAAAATATCGTAGTACCTGTTCTGCTGGGAAACCGTGCCGAAATAGCCGGTTCTGCAGCAGCAAACGGATGGGATATCGAAGGCATTGAAACACTGGATCCAATCGAATACAAGAACATGGATATGATGGTTACAAAGGTGATCGAGCTGCGTAAGGGTAAGCTGGATGAAGCACAGGCAAGAGAAGCATGTCTGCACAGAAACTTCTTTGGTACCATGTATGTAAAGCTTGGTTGTGCGGATGGTCTGCTAGGTGGTGCTACATACTCAACAGCAGATACCGTACGTCCTGCATTACAGCTGATTAAGACAAGACCTGGAAACTCTATCGTTTCCAGCTGCTTTATTCTGATGAAGGATGGCGAAGAAAATCTGGTTATGGGAGACTGCTCCATCAATATCGACCCAAGTGCAGATGATCTGGTTGAAATCACTCTGCAGACTGCTCATACCGTACGTCAGTTCGGCATTGAGCCAAGAGTCGGATTGCTGTCCTACTCCACACTGGGCTCCGCAAAGGGTGCCAGCGTTGCGAAGGTAAATGAAGCGGCTAAAGCGTATGCCTCTGGATTTCGCAGTCGAAGGTGAAGTACAGTTTGACTGTGCGGTTGCTCCGGAGGTTGCTAAGTTGAAAGCACCGGACTCCAAGGTTGCAGGAAATATCAATACATTCATTTTCCCGAATATTGATGCAGGAAACATCGGCTATAAAATTGCATCCCGTCTGGGCGGATATGAAGCAATCGGACCGATTCTGCAGGGTCTGAATGCACCAATCAACGATTTGTCCCGCGGATGTAATGCGGAAGAGGTCTTTAAAATGGCCATAGTAACTGCTGCACAGAAATACATGGATATCTAAGCAGTTACATCATAAACTCATAAGGTATGATCGCATACAGGCGTTGATGATGATCAACAAAAGGATAAACGGAGATTCCATGTTCTGTTGAAAAAGCAGCAGAGCAGGGAATCTCTTTTTTGCGTTCCGAACAGGAAAAGAAGCGTTTATTTTGATATAGATAGCTTTGGTGAGGAATATCGGCGGTAGCTATGATTACCTTTATATATACATAGGCGGGAAAAGAGGATATAATGAAGGAAAGAGGATTGGAGGCGGTATGCTATGCTTGCTATATGGAATCGAAAAGAAGTTATGCTGACAAATGATATGGAACGGCTTGCGAAAGCGCGTTATGCTTTACAAGGTGCAGGAATCGTCTACACATTGAAAACAAAAAATTTTTCGGCAGTTCATCATGGAGGTCCGGCTATTGCCCAAAATTCAAGACATCAGGATGTCATGTATTATCTCTACGTGCATAAAAAGGATGAGGATAGGGCGCTGCACGTTATTCAGGAAGCACTGCGCAGCTCCTGATCATCCGCCCTTTAACGGGCTTCAAAAGAGTATGCTGGTTCTTGCAGTCATGTCAGTGCGAAGCTGCAGAGTCAGATACTGCTTTAACGGATAAAGTAAAACTGCGTTTCATAATGGATGCATGAAATATTGATGATTACATGAGCATCCATCTCTTCATACGAAAACAGGCGGTACTGCAGCCGTCTTTTTTGCATACGTTAGTAAGGGTGAAATTTTGAAAAAAGAACAAATGCATATCGGACTGGCATTGTCCGGCGGTGGTATGCGCGCAGCGATTTATCATCTTGGCGTACTGAGATATCTTGCCCAACAGGGGCTTATGGGCAGGGTTTCCCATATTTCAACAGTATCCGGTGCCAGTATCTGTATGGGGCTGATCTACGCCTGCAATGCCAATCAATGGCCGAGCGATACACAGTTTCTGGAACGGGTATTGCCTGCTGTTAAGAAGTGTATCACACAGAAGGATATTCAGTGGCATGCGTTGCTTCGTCTGTTTTTGCAGCCCTATTACTGGGATAAAAAGGTCAATCTTCTGGCGAAGGTGATGGAACAGCGCTGGGCAGTGAAGGGCTGTCTGCAGGATATTGCAAGCTGTCCGGCATGGACCATCAACACAACAGCTTATGAATCTGGTAAGGACTTTCGCTTTTCCAGTGCAAGAATGGGGGAACGGGATTCCAGCTATGTCATGCATCCGTCTTTTGCATTGTCGCACGCTGTTGCGGCAAGTGCCGGATTTCCGGTACTCATCGGCCCCTACAAGCTGAAAACAGACAAGTATATCTGGACGGATGCTACCGGAACGATCACAGTCCGGCCGAGGGATCGTGTACTGCATCTGTGGGACGGCGGTGTCTATGATAATATGGGGCTTGACCCGCTTTTCACCACTGAGCAGGATGGCGGTCTGCACAGGAATATCAACTATCTGATTGTCTCCAATGCATCCGGCAATATCGAGCATAAAACAAGAAAGTATTCCTTTTCCATTGAAAATCTCAAACGCCTGCTGGATATCAATATGGATCAGGTGGAATCCTTACGTTCTCAGGAGGTTATTGACTTCTTCCGCAGATATCACAATGGTGTCTATCTGAAAATCGGTACAACAGTAAAGGAGATCATGCAGCATTGTGCGTTGCCAGAGGAACAAAGGGATGCATGGATCCGCAGCAGTATGAAGGAGGCTGAGGTACAGCGGGTTGCCGATTATAAGACAACACTGGAGAAGGTATCAGCATCTGATTATGATGCTATTTTACAGCACGGCTACGAAATTGCCAAAGCATCACTGTCATGTTTTGGGAATATCGCCTAAGTGTGTGCATTTTCACTAACACAAATGCCCGGTTGCGCATATAGTGAAGTGAGTAAGGAAAGAAAAGCTCTTGAAAGGGGAATAGCTATGTATCGAAACAGATATGACGATAACTGCGAATATGACGACTACGATTCCTACCGTGGATTTGATGAGCCAAAAGCCGGGCAGGACTGTGGCTGCAGATGCGACCGGGATTTTGACGATAACCGCTCTGCAGAGGATGAGCAGGGCTTTGCACAGGAATATTACAACTGCAATAGTGATGGCGGTTCAGCTTGTGACTGCGGCTGTGACTGCAACCGACCGCCGCGTCCGCCACGCCCGTATCCGGGTATCGGACCTACCGGTCCCATGGGTCCAAGAGGTCCAAGGGGTCCGCAGGGACCAAGAGGTCTGCAGGGTCCTCAGGGAAGAGAAGGCCTGCAGGGCTTACGTGGTCCTCAGGGAAATACCGGCCCACAGGGAGTAGCAGGCGTTCAGGGTCCTACCGGATCAACGGGTCCTCAGGGAATGCCGGGTGAGCGTGGCGCAACCGGCGCCAGAGGGGCAACCGGAGCCCAGGGGCCACAGGGACCGCAGGGGGCAACCGGACCAGCCGGAGAATCTGCGCCCCTTGTACAATTTGCTTCCGTCAGTCTTCAGTCCTTTACAGATAAGCAGTTCTGTGCACAGGATGCCTTTGTATTTGATGTAGGCACCATTCAAAGCGGATTTACAATTTCTGAGGACTATCAAAGTGTCATTGTAGGACATGCCGGAACCTATGTGGTGCAGTTCGGCTGTCTGCTCGCTTCACAGCCATGTGAGGGGGATGCTGTTGCTCTGGAGCTGAACAGTTCCATGATTATTGAAGAATCCAGATTACCGATGCTGTGTGAAGGAAGCTTTGTGCAGGGCAGTTGTATTGTCGAGTTAGGTGAAGGAGATAGTCTGCGCATGGTCAGTGATACTTCCCAGGGAGTCAACGTATGCAGCTTTAACAATACAGTCAATGCCTATCTGATTGTTTATCAGATTAACTGATAAGCAGCTTCGGATAGGGAAAGGGGTCGATGTATGGCGGGAATCAGTGTTTGCATGATTGTCAAAAACGAAGAGGAGGTTCTGGCACGCTGTCTTGCCTGTGTAACCTCCTTTGCGGATGAAATTATTGTTGTGGATACCGGAAGTACAGATAAGACAAAGGAAATTGCGGCCGGCTTCACGGATAAACTATATGATTTTGCATGGTGCGATGATTTTTCCAAGGCGCGTAACTATTCCTTTTCCAAGGCAACACAGGACTTTATCATGTGGCTGGATGCGGATGATGTGATCTCTCCCCGCTGGTTGGCAGAACTGTTGAC
>OGRE01002060.1_pt1 | contig 15289 bp, 16 predicted proteins | sample 1553421 | NCBI WGS metagenome assembly OGRE01 (sample SAMEA2580076, study PRJEB22360) | human gut metagenome | biome: human gut; feature: human-associated habitat; material: faeces | place: Denmark | collected 2008/2010 | reverse complement strand
GAATAATCATAATATGAATATTTTTTATGATTATTCTTTTGAAACAATTTGTTTAACTTTCGTAAAAACATTTAGATTTTTTAGTAACTCTAGCAAAAGTAAACTATATGATAATAGCAATGGTGAAAAGATCATCCCTACAATACCAAATAAATCACCAAAGAAGGTCAATGCTATAAACAAAGCAATAGGATGTAGTCGTATACACTTAGAAAAAAGATAAGGCTGTAAATATGAAGATTCTAAATATTGTAGAACAATGACTGCAATAAAAGCAACATATCCCATTTGAGGATCAGCTATATATTCATAAATAACAACAGGTATCCCACCTATATAAGGTCCAATATAAGGCACAAGATTGGTAATTGATAAAAAGAGGGCAATCCATAAAAAGAGATCTTCATCAATAAAAAAGAAAGGAATAAGACACATTAAAAAGAAAAAGAGAAAATCTAAAATTAAAGATTTCATAAACTGATAAGTTAAAAGTTTTAAGCGTTTTAAGGTTTGCATACATGGTCCTTGTTTATCAAATGGTAAATAAACAATTAATTTCTCGATAAGATGCATATTATCATAAGAAAGATAAAATGATATTCCCATGGCTAAAAGGATATTGGTAACCCAGTAAATGACAGATTGTGTCCAACCATTAAGAATTCCCATTAAATAATCTATGACTTGATATTGTTGTAAAAAATCAAAGATTGTAGAGAAAATTGGATTCAATCTTAAATGACCATTACAATATTGATTATAAAATTTTAAACATTGTTCCAAAATATAAGGAGCAACAAAATAGCATCCTATCACAAATAACAATGATAAGGATAGATAAATATGGACAACAACAATTTTTCTGCTTAATCTATCATTTGTAAAATAATCTATCAAAGGATCTAATAAAAAATGAAAGAACAAAGCAATAATAAGTGGAAAAAATAAATTAAAAACATAACAAAAGAATGCACCTATTTGAAATAATGTAATGACATAATATAACAAAATAGCACAAATACTAAAGATAATGATATTTTTAGCTAGCGTAACTTTATTCATATGAAAACCCCTTTATATCAAAAAGGACTAAAAATTAGTCCTTAGTACTCCTTAAAGTTGTTCTTTGATAGCCTTTTTTGCTTTATGAACTGTATGTTCAATTTCATCAGCACAAGGCATATCACTCATCATAATCATTGCTGCGGCAACAATTCCTGCTGAGAAAAAGGCAACTGCTAATTTAGACATTATGTCTCACTCCTTTAAAAGTACATTCTTAGTATGACCATTTTACATAAAATCATACGGTGAAATTGATTGAGTTTGTGACATTTTTTCAGATAGCGTTGTTCGTCTTTTTTCATCATGATTATTAGCAATTCCATAAGCAAATGCCTGATGATTTCCAATTACAAATAAAGATTGCTTTGCCCGTGTTAAACCTGTATAAATTAAATTTTTCTTTAACATAATATAATAGTCTTTTAAAACTGGCATAATAACAATTTTGAATTCATTTCCTTGAGATTTATGAATACTCATACAATAAGCATGTGTAATTGTATAAAAATCATTAGCAGTATATTCTACATATACTCCATCAAAATTAACAATCAGTGTATCTGCCAAAAATTCAAAATTATCTTTATAACATATTTCTTCTAAAATACCAATATCGCCATTAAAAACATTATCGTCAATACGATTTTTTAATTGTAAAATCTTATCGCCCTCACGATAAATACGTTTACCAACACGCAATTCATTTTTATACTCATCATGAGGATTTAAAAGTTCTTGTAAACAGTCATTTAAGGCATCAATTCCTGCTACACCATTATACATTGGTGCTAGAACTTGAATATCATTAGCATCATATCCTTCTTTCATTGCTTTTGAAACAAGAACCTTTACATAGTTCACAATGTCATAAGAAGCACATGTTTGAAAATGGATATCTTTATAATCAAAAAAAAGATGTTCTTGATAATGATCATTACGAATACTATGTGCTAATTGAGTAATTCCACTTTCCTGTGACTGACGATAAATACGATCTAATTTAACTGTTGGTATCATTTGGCTTTCTAGTAAATCCTTCAATACATGTCCTGGTGCAACTGAAGGTAACTGCTGGTCATCACCAATCAATAAAATTTTTGTCACCTTACAAGAAGCAGAGAGGAGATTTGAAAACAATAAAGAATCTACCATTGAAAATTCATCAATAACCAACAAATCTATATCTAAAGGATTTTGAGCATTAACTGCAAATGTATTCGTATGTAAATCCCATTTTAAAAGTCGATGAATTGTACAAGCTTCAAGACCTGTGACTTCACTTAATCTTTTTGATGCACGACCAGTTGGTGCAACCATAGCAATTCGTTGGTCTGGATTTAATTTTGTATATAATTTTATTATAGCCTCAACAATGGTCGTTTTTCCAGTTCCAGGTCCACCAGTTAAAATCATTGCTGATTGTTCTAAAAATAAACGAATAGCCTCTTTTTGTAAATCATCATATTCAATAGCCAATGTATTTTGTAAGTCATCTAATAATTGATTGACTTCCTCATCATCATATTTATAAAGTGGTGCTTTAAGCCAACGCTGAAATGTCTTGGCAATGATATTTTCACTTTCATATAAATCAAACGGATAATATTTTTCTACTTCTTGTATAATCTTTTCTTCATCAATCAGTTCATCTAAATAGTCATCACATTGCTCATATGAGATGTTTGGTATAAAGCGATGGAAATTCTTATAAATGCGATCATGTTCTTGAAAAGTACTGCCATCTTGAAAACAAGCTTCTTTTAATGCATAAAGAACAGCTGCTTTCATGCGATTGTCATCTAAAGGATCAACGCCTATTTTCAAAGCCAGTTCATCTGCTGTTTTAAAACCAATTCCATCAATATCATCTATAAGCTGATAAGGATTGTTTTGCAAAACATCTAATGTATGTTCCTGATAAACAGCTTGGATGAGTGCTAAATTTTTAGTACTAATACCATGTCCCATAAAAAATGATAAAACCTCTTGATCAAAATCCTGAGAGGATAAAACATCAATAATTGTTTCACGCTTTTTTTCATTCATTCCACGAACACTATCTAAAACATGTTTATCTTCTTTAATTTTATTGAGTGCATCTTTTCCCAATGTATCAACAATAGCAGTTGCTTGTTTTTCACCAATTCCCTTGAATAATGGGCTAGATAAATAGCGAATGATTTCACTCTCATCATCCGCTAAAATAATCTCATATGATTGAATTTGAAATTGTTTACCATATTTAGGATGAATTGTGTATTCCCCTTGAAAATGATATTTATCTTGTGGGTTTACATAACTCATATATCCTGTTGCCAATATTGGTTTATCTTCTTGTTCACTATCAATCACACAAACAATAAACTTTGTATCTTCACTATAGAATCGCACCTGTTTAATAATTCCAGTGTATTCTAACATTATAAATATGTAATCTCCTTTTGATCTTTATAAACTTTTTCAATTGTTCCCCCACCCAAGCACACATCAGCATTGTAAAAGACTGCTGCCTGTCCTGGTGTAACAGCTTTAATAGGCTGTTTAAATGTGACATAAATTGTTGTTTCATCTACAAAATGAACAGAAACATCATTATCTTTTTGGCGATATCTAAATTTTGCAGTACATGTAAAATCATCTTCTGGTCTTAAACTTGATATCCAATTAACATCTGTTATCAAAGCGCCTTCACTCATTAGCCAATCATTTTGATCTCCTTGACAAACATATAATATATTCTCATCATATTCTTTTCCAACAACAAACCATGCATCTCCAGGTCCACCAATATTAAGACCTTTTCTTTGTCCTATAGTATAATACATAATTCCTTGATGTTCACCAACAATTTGTTTTGTTTGAATATCTACCATATGACCATTTTTAGCAGGAATATAATTTTTTAGAAACTCTCTAAAGTCACGTTCTCCAATAAAACAAATTCCTGTACTATCTTTTTTATGTGCAACTGGTAGATTTAGATCTTCTGCAAGTTTTCTAACTTCAGGCTTTGTTAATTCACCAATTGGAAATAGTGAAGACTGGAGTTGTGACTGATTCAATTGACATAGAAAATATGTCTGATCTTTATTATTATCAACGCCTCTTAACATAAGAGAATCTTGTCCTAAATGATGTTCAACACGTGCATAATGTCCTGTTGCTATATAATTGGCATCAATCGATTTTGCATAATCCAAAAAGGCTTTGAACTTAATATGTTTATTACATAAAATATCTGGATTCGGTGTCCTTCCTTTGGCATATTCTTCTAAAAAATATGTAAAAACATGATCCCAATATTCTTTAATAAAATCAACACGGCGAAGTTCCAATCCTAAATGTTCAGCAACTTTCTTAGCATCATTATAATCTTCTTCCTGAGGGCATATCTCATTATTATTGGTAGGATTTCCTAAAATATCATTATTAAGCGAAGAATCCCAGTTACGCATAAAAACGCAAATCACTTCATAGCCCTGTTCTTTTAATAAATAGGCAGCAACCGCACTATCAACTCCACCACTGAGACCTAATACGACTTTTTCTTTCATAAACACCCTCCTTCACTGCTTCTTTATTCTAACACTTTATGTTCCTTTTATAAAGAAAAAAATGATAAAGGATTGACCTTTATCATTTAACATTATTTTAATCTAGACATTGGTAACATTGCAGCACCAATTGCTCCACAATCTTCCAATTCTGTTTCTAATAGCGGTATGTATCCTCTCATACCAACATGGATTTTGGCATTGAATTGTTCAACCAATCGATCATAGAAATAACGTTTAGATTTCATCACGCCACCTCCAATAATAAAGCAATGAGGGTCAACTGTATGAGCAATATTAGCAAGCATTGTTGCAAGTTCACTTACACATTCATCTACAATTCCTTGCGCTTTCACATCACCTTCATCTGCTAATCTAAAGACATCACCAGCATGAGCAACCTTATCTTCACCTAAAATTTCTTTACCCTTACGTGTAATTGCAGTACCGCTCGCTTCACCTTCAACCGCTCCAGGATTTAGTCCACCAAATTTATAACCATTGTTTTTTACAATGATATTTCCAATTTCACCGGCATGTCCTCTTCCACCTGAAACAACTTGCCCATTCACAATAAAGGCTCCTCCAATTCCAGTTGAAATTGTAACATAATAACATGTTGCTTTCCCTTTTCCAGCTCCAAGTAATGCTTCTGCCAATCCAGCAACATTTGCATCATTATCAATAAACACTGGCAAGTTAAAACGACTTGACAATTTCTCACAAATTGGATAGTTTTCAAAACCAGGCAAGTTTGTTGCCATAATCATGACTCCATGAACAGTATCTACAGGTCCTGGTACTCCAATTCCAATCCCTTCAATATTTGCAATTCCCCCACAAATACTACAATCTAAGCTTTCAATTTGACGAATGATTTTTGAACAAACAAAATCAGGTCCTTTTTCTCTTTCTGTTGCATCCTTTACTTCACTATATGTTTTCCCATTTTCATCAACCAAAAGAGTACGAACATTAGTTCCCCCTAAGTCAATTCCTATATAGTATTTCATTCTCCGTTCTCCTTCCATACATATATGATTATTATACAATAAAAATAGATATTTTCATAGTTACAATTTACAAAACATACTTCTTTTTATATCTTGTAAATTTTGGGGAAGTGGACACATCATCACTTGATTTTGTAAATATTTTAAACAGCCAATTGGCTTCACAAATTTAATTGTATAAGCATGTAAAAATTGATGTTGAAGATGATATTTTTTCTTCATTTCTCTATTTAATTCAAAATCACCATATTTACTATCACCTATGATAGGATGTCCAACACTAGCCAAATGAACTCTAATCTGATGCGTTCTTCCTGTGACTAATTTCACTTTCAATAATGAAAATCCCTGATAAAATTCAATATTTTCTACAAGTGTATGCATCATTAATGCGCCAGGTGTATTTTGAGTTACGACTTTGACAAGTGACTGGTCACCATCTTTTTTCATATAACCAACAAGATCTATTGAAGACATATAGCCCTTGCATATTGTTAAATACGTTTTTTCTATACAATGGCGTTTCTTCATCATCTCATTTAAATCCTGTAGTGCTCGCAGAGTCTTTCCAAAAATAACAATTCCACTTGTATTACGATCTAATCTATGAACTGGTCCTGGTGTAAACCCCAATGAAGTTTGAGGATCATATTCACCTTTTTGATGGAGATAAGTTAACACCTGATTAGATAAAGTATTCATATCTTCATTGATATCTTCATGAACAAGTAAGCCTGCCGGTTTTCCTACAACTAATATCTTATCATCTTCATAAATCACCTGAAATTCTATTTTTAAATCAAATATTGTTTGTTCTCTTGTATATTCCTGAAACTTATCTTCATACAAAAATAGTTCTACAATATCATGATTTTGTAAGATATAGTTTTCTTTGACTTTGACTCCATTCACTTTCACATCCTTTTTCCTTAACATTTTATAAACGAGTTGCGATGGAGCTTGACATAAAAGTTTTTTCAAATACTTATCTATTCTTTGATTTGCATGATTTTCATCTATAATTAACTTTTTCATTCTAATCACCATAAACATTATACATAAAATATGTGAAAAAATATACAAAAAGTGTTTGAAAGCCTTTACAACAATGAAATATTTGTTATAATATACATGTTAAGTGATATTCACTTAATCATACCCCCCTATTATCACCCTAACGTGTAAATAATAGAGAGAATAAGAAAGTGTGCTCCCCCGCATACTTTCTTTTCTTTTTATGATATAATAGAAACAAGGAGTTGAGAAAATGGAAAAAGAAATTAATCGAGAGATGATTTTTGATGGAAACATCATGCAAGTCACAAAAGAAGAAGTTGAACTTGAAGATGGTAAACACGCATTTCGAGAAGTTGTTTATCATCATGGTGGAGTTTGTATTCTTGCAATTGAAAATAACCAAATTCTTTTGGTTAAGCAATTTCGCTACCCTAACCGCATTGAAACCTTAGAAATTCCAGCTGGAAAACTGGAAAAAGATGAAGACACAAAGGCATGTGCTTTTCGTGAACTTGAAGAAGAAACAAATTGTCGTGCACTTGACATGCAATTTATTCTTAAAGTTCTACCATCTCCTGGCTATACCAGTGAATGGCTCTATCTTTATAAAGCAATCGATTTTCATGAAGTTAATGATTCTCTTGCATGTGATGATGATGAATTTATTGATATCATCAAAATGGACCTTGATGAAGCATATCAAAAAGTTTTAGATGGCACAATTGTTGATGCCAAAACAGTTATAGCAATTATGTATGCATATAATCAAAAATGATTTTTATTTTATACATTTGTAATACTTATTTACAAAAAAACAATCCCCTTTGGGATTGTTAGTATTCTATATGGCGGTCTGGACGGGACTCGAACCCGCGACCTCCGCCGTGACAGGGCGGCATTCTAACCAACTGAACTACCAGACCAATATAAGCAACAAATATGGCGGAGACAGAGGGATTTGAACCCTCGCGCCAGTTTCCCGACCTACACCCTTAGCAGGGGCGCCTCTTCAGCCTCTTGAGTATGTCTCCATCAGTTGCTTAAATATAATATCATATCTTGATTTTAATTTCAATATAAAATTACATATTTTTAAATGAGAAAACCGGGAACATAAGTTTCCGGTTATTTATCATTGGTCTCCCCTCACGGGTTCGAACCGTGGACCCTCTGATTAAGAGTCAGATGCTCTGCCAGCTGAGCTAAGGAGAGATTGTCAACGAATATATGATACACTACTCTTCCAAAAAAATCAAGTCAATTTACATGGAATAATATGAAAAAGTTTGATATAATATGATGCATAAGGCGGTGAGGGTATGTACAGGCAATCTATTAATAGTATAAAAGTCGTCATTATTCCTTTGGATGGAGTTATTTTTGACTTAAATAGATTTAGATATAATTATTATCATCATTTATGTGACAATAAGAATATACCAATCAGTAAAAAAGATTTTTATCCCCATCTCTCTAATATGTATGATATGTATAAAGATCTTCCTCTTGATGGAAAAGTAGATACAGGTCCTTTAAATGCCAAAATCGAAAGAGAACTGATGCAGTATCTAGATTACAAAGGTTTAAAACCTAATGAAGGTTTTTTAGAATTATTAGAATATCTTCATCAAAAGGAAATACAAGTTGCCGTTATTTCTACTCATAGGACAAAAGATGCAATCCATTATTTACAAGCAGCTAAAATATATAATAAAGTTCACTTTATTATTGGTAGTGATACTTCTAGTATGCCATTACCTTCAACGCAAATGCTAGAGACAATTACTAATCATTTTCATGTTCATACTGTTGAAACACTCGTTATTTCTTCTTTTATGTCATTAAATTATGCTGCAAATGAATTGAATATGAATATTATTTATTGTGAAGACTTAATACCAGCAGGGAAACTTGAAATGGAAACATCTTACAAGATTTGTAAAAATCTATTTGAAGTTTTGAATACTCTGCTTTTTGATCAATATGAAGAAAGTGAAATGTACTCATCTATTCTTGGCATGAATGCTGATATGAGCTTAGATGAATTAAATAAAGTGAAAGATCGACTTGAACAGACTTATTGTAATGATCATCAAATTTTAGATGTTGTGAATAAAACTTATTCTTATTATGTTACACAGTTAAATCAACAGAATATTAAAGATGGAAGTGTTCTTTTTAAAAATGCTCCTCATAGAAAAAAATTTCAATTTAATGATGAATCTCAAACAATTCAGGAAACTCCACCTCAAGAAAGTCTCCTTCAAGAAATACAACATGTGGCTCCTGAAAAAGACATTGAACAAAACGAAATACATATATCTTCCTTAGATAATGAGGAAGAAGAAACACTTACTCGTTTACTTCAGCAAATTAATAAGACAGATGAATCTATTGAAAAAACACCAATGAAAGTTGTTACTGACTATCAGGAAATTGAAGATATAGTCAAAAGTTCTTATCAAGAGGATATAATTAATGAAGAACAACAGGAATCATTTTTTCTATCTTTAATTATTAATGTCCTTTATATTTTTGCAATATCTTTTCTGATTTTATTTATTGGTATCATTATTTATATAGCTTTTGTCAACCAATTTGCATCTCAAGATGGTATTTTCAAAATAATTTCTTCGCTCTTTCATATTTATTACTCATTTATTGAAGGTTTCTTTGCTTGCATACTAAATGGACTCCATGCAATCATAAAATTTATCCCTTCCTATCAAGAATATGCAATGACAAATGCTTTCTTCTCTCTTGATGGTATTCCTTTATTAAATATTTTTGTCTTCCATGCATTGCTCATTAGTTCTGTTAAAATAATTATCTTTATCATAAAAAGGAGAAATGTTGATGAAGTCATTGATTAACAAAATTCAAGATATTGATATCCATATAGCTTTTTATATGACTCATTTTTACAAACATCATCTCACAAATGAAATCATGAAATTTATTAGTATGTGCGGTGACTTTGGAATGAGTTGGTTAATTGTTATCTTGATTACAAATATGATTGATCAAACAAGAACAATGTCAATTGATATGCTCATAGCCTTAATAGCAGCGACACTTATTGGACAGGTGACAATCAAATCCCTTGTGAGAAGAAAAAGACCATGTCATACATATCCTGAAGTTCAATTACTCATAACAACACCAAGTGATTTATCATTTCCTTCTGGACATACTACTTCATCTTTTGCTTGCAGTACTGTTATGATGCTTTATAATCCTATTCTAGGAATTATTGGCTATATATATGCAATATTAACAGCTATTTCAAGATTATATCTCTTTGTGCATTATTTGAGTGATGTTGTTACTGGTGTCATTCTTGGAATCACAATAGGTATCATTACATACTTATTATAAAAAAAGACTTACTTCATTCGTGTAAGTCTTTTAAAATATCATTAAGAGCATTGCGATAAAATTATTCATAGCATGCGACAAGATAGGAACATAAATATTGTTTCTCTTTTCATAAAGATAACTCAGGGCTGCCCCCATAAAGAAGTAAGAGAATATCTGGATCCATTCAGAAATATTTCCAGACAGAACGCTAATCATAACATGTACAAAACCAAAAACAAATGCAGAAACCAAATGAGCAAGTTTAGGGTTTATCTCATATACCCACCCAAATACTATACCTCTAAATATCATTTCTTCTAATAATGGAGCAAAAACAACAGTTGTCAGTGACATTAAAAATGGATGTGCAGCAACAATAGTTTGAATCAGATTTTGATTTTCACTCGTTGAAGCTCCACCTAAAAGCAAAGTGATAAAACCACCAACAATACCTACTCCGTAGACCAATGCTGTTCCAATTAACAATCCATAGAGAAGATGACCTTTTATATCTTGTTTAAAATCGTGCCATTGTTCAATCATAGAATCCTTAAAAGTCAACCAAACAATAATCAACATGCCAAGATCAAAGAGTAAATTGACATAACAATTGATTGTACTTTCACTTAAAGTTAGTGAAAATGTTAAGATAATAAATTTTAAAAAGGCACTAATGATAATACTACCACAATACATATATAATGGTAATATAACAAGTAAAAACATCCATTTTGCTTGAGTATTAACTTTTCTTGTAAATGAGTTACTCAACATCTTGATATTCTCCCTGAAAACGTTGTTTTGGCTCTTCATAACGATAATAAGCTAATTCTTCAAAGAAAATAGCTTGAGATACCATATACTTTGGTAAGTAAACATAAATTGCAATTAACCCTGAAACAACACTTGCAATCAATGTTCCTAAAACAGGAATAAACATGAGTAATTCTCCAATTACGCCTTGTATAATTCCTACCAGTATCATCCATCCTAAAAACGAAAGTTCTAACTTAATCAAATCCCAGATATGATTTTGCATTAATGAAAATGACTCTTTTAATGCAGTCATTGTTGTCATATGGTATTGTTCCAATAAATAGGGCATAGCAAAGACAAACGCAGAAGCAACAACCATAACAATAATCATAATAAGAACAAACAGCAAAATAACAAGAACGAGTGATGGAACAGCTTGAATTAATGAATATAATACGTTATAGGTTCCACTCTGTGAAAATGCTGAATTTACAATAAGATAAGGTATTTCAGAAAAAACATTTCCAAAGAACATAATTAAAAAGAACATCATAATGAAAAGTAAAATAAATGCAACAACAAACAAAACCAACCCTGAAACAAGGTATGTAGGAAAAAGTTCTTTAAATCTTCTAAACCCTACAAAAGCATCATCATCACTTAAAGATTCAGAATTATTTCTAACAACCTTTAATGTTGTAACAATATAACCATGACTAAATGTTAAAAAAACAATTGTTAATACCAAAGAAATCAAAGAGATAAAAGTATTCTCTGAACCATTAAATAATGAAGGAATTAACCCTACTAATAACATAATGGTCATAATACGAATCACTTGCGGTTTGCAGTGAATTAATAACTCATCTGCTCTATTTTTAATACTTGAAATATTCATATTTATCACTCCTTTTAATGCATCATATTATATCATATACATTACTTAATGTCTAAACTTGTTTTTATAGCTATGTTGACTTTCTCCATTGTATCACTAGATAAGCACCCTAATCGTTCATCTATCCTCTTTTTATCAATAGTTCTAATCTGTTCTAATAAAATAACTGACTTTTTTTCCAAGAATATTGGTTCAATAATGACATGTGTAGGCAAATCATTTTTCGTCATTCTAGATGATATAGGTGCAACAATCACAGTTGTAGAATACTTATTTCCTTTATTATTCTGCAGAATCAAAACAGGTCTATATCCACCTTGCTCACTTCCAATAACTGGAGATAAGTCAGCATAATATATTTCTCCCCTATTCATAACTTTCCTCCTATACTTTTTAATAAAGCATATGTAAGAAAACTATAAAATATGATAAAGAACCAGTTTAGTTTTTACTGGTTCTTTATCATTGATTTCGTATTTTAATATCTACTCTAATTTACATATTGATTAATATGAATCTCGCTGATTATCAACAATTTCTTTCATAAATTGAATAACTCTTTGGGTACTCATTCCATCTTGATATTTAAAAAATATATCCTTTAGTTCTTTCATATGTTCTACTTGACATATATCATTTTTAATTGCATTAACAATTGCATCTTCTTGATAACAAATTGGGCAATGTAAATCATTCAAGTCAACGAAAACACCTAAATATTGACTATATTCAATATAATCAGGTACATAAAATAATAATTTTTTTTCTAAAATCATATAATCAAAAATAATGGAAGAGAAATCAGATATCAAATAATCACATATACTAAATAAAGCATGTGTATCTTCATGATTCATATTATAGATACGTTCATGTTTAGCAAGTTGATAATCTCCCATTAATGGATGATATTTATAGATAATAATATAGTTATCTGGCAGTTGCTCAATAATTTTTAATGAATCAAATGGAATTGCTGTAAAACCTTTATAAATATTACCTCTAAAGGTAGGTGCATATAAGATGATTTTTTTATCTTTGAGAAATGGATATTTATAAAGCATATCATTCTGACTATTTTCAAGCCAATGCTTATCAAACAACTCATCAGTCCTTGGTAATCCAATTGGTAAAACATGTGATTCAGGTATACTAAATGCCTCACTATATGCTTTTTGCCAATAAGAAGATGTTGCTAAAACATAATCATAGTTTGCAATAGGATATTGTCTTTCAATAGCGTTACCAAATTTTTTAACAGCTCCACATGCATGCCATACTTGCAACACAATGACACCTTCTCTTTTAAAATGAGAAACTACATAATTATTATCATGTAATAAAACAATTTTTGAAGTATTAATCAAATAAAGTTGTTTCATACAATTGATAAAATAAAGAAATTGTCCCCATAAATCTTTATGATACTTAATTAAACATAGATGAACATCAAACTCATTTAAATCTAATTGATCATAAATTAATTTAAAATCTGATGTTAACTGATCAGATTCTAATGAGATAAATGTAACTTTATTTGATTTGATCTTAAATATAGATATAATAAGCGATTCAATTGTTAATATAAAATTTAAAATCAATTTTTGAATTCCCATAATTTTCTCCTTAATAACTGTTCTCATTCTAACATTTTTTAAACAACAAGAAAATAGAAAAAATCCTATATTTTCATAGGATTCCTTATCATATATCTTTAAATACAATATCAATAACTTTTTGAGCACAATTTCCTGTTTGTTCTGAATTAAAACGTTCGTTAAATATCTTTAAATAAGAATAATCATAAACATTATTTTTAATATCTAATAACATTTGTTTTTCATATTCATATTCCCTGGTAATTCTTTATAAATATCCAAATAGAAACCTCTCAGTTCCCCTTTATATTCATCAATATCATACATATAAAAATAAATAGGCCTATTTAATACAGCATAATCAAAAAACACGCTTGAATAATCAGTAATCAATATGTCACTCAACACATATAGTTCATTAATCTCAGCATTAGCTGAAATTGAATATAAAAATCCATCTAATGAATGATCATTCTCATATTTATTAATGATAAGATAATGTGGTTTAAAAACAATAACATACTCATCTCCTAAAATATCCTTCCATTTATGGAAATCTGCTTTCAAATCAAAAGTATATCCGGCAGCTACAAAAGAATTATCTCTCCATGTTGGAGCATATAAAATTATTTTTTTATCCATTGGCAAATGAAATTTATCCTTCAATGATTTTACATCATCTGCAGTTGCATTTGTTATAAAATCATTACGTGGATATCCAGTCTCAATGAGACGCTCTCTATTAATTCCAAAAGAAGTTTGAAAAACTTCAGTACAGAATTTATTTGGAGAAATCATATAATTATATCTTGCTACATCAATATCATATGATTGACACATACTTTCAAAAGACATAGCAGAGCGATAGAAAGTTGCATTATCAGATGCAATAATATCATGCCCTAATCGTTTTAAAGGTGTTCCATGCCATGTTTGTAAATAGATCTGATTTGGTTTCTTACATATATATGTAGGCATTTTACAATTAATAATCCAATATTTTGCTTTTGACATATAGTAAAAATATGGAAGACTAAAATATTCTTTAACTTCTGCTCCTGGTATTTCTATGTTCTTTTGCTTATGATTCTTAATAAACCAAATAAATTTGTAATCTTTGAATCGTGCATCTTGGCGCATTTGCTCATAAATAGCCCTTGGATTATCTGAATATCCACGCCCATGAAAAGATATAAAAATAATAACTATTGGGGAGTCCATAGGAGAAAAAAGTGAATTGGATTTAATTCCTTTTGAAGGAGAATGGTTTGCAGTGATTTATAAGATGTTTTAATCACCAGACCAACTATCTTTTTACTATAACGAAAAATAGCCATTGTTTTCACCTCACAATCTCATTAGCAAATATAAAACTATTTATTTATTATCTAACAAATTATGTTTTTTCAACAAATTTTTTCCTTGTTATAAAATTATAGACCATAACTAATGCTGTCGAAATAACTTTAGATATCATATAATAAATATTCATTAAATCAACAGATATATACATTATAAGTTGATTGATTCCTAATCCAATTAAACTCAGAATAAAAAATATTACAATATCTCTTCTAGTTTGTTTTTTATTAACATCAAATACCCATAAAATACTCATGATGTAATTAAAAATCACAGAAACTGTAAATGAAATCATTGAAGATATTAAATAATGTACTCCTACATAATCGGTTAAAATAAATAATATAGTTGAATCGATAAGAAAAGCAATACCTCCAATAAGAGTAAATCTAAATATCTGTTTTACCAATTTATTCATATTATTTCCTCATACTATTCAAATATAACTCAAATAACTGTTTATGTTTTTTTATAATCACTTTTAAAATAACTCCTGATATCCATAAAAGCATAGCCAAAACCAATAAAAATCCTGAAACTATAAGTGTAGGAAATCTTTCTACTAATCCTGTTTTAAAATACTCAATAAACACTGGGATTCCCAAAATCAAAGATATAACCAATGCAATTAATGCAACAAATGAGAAAAATAATTCTGGTTTATAC
>OGRE01002057.1_pt1 | contig 15319 bp, 10 predicted proteins | sample 1553421 | NCBI WGS metagenome assembly OGRE01 (sample SAMEA2580076, study PRJEB22360) | human gut metagenome | biome: human gut; feature: human-associated habitat; material: faeces | place: Denmark | collected 2008/2010 | reverse complement strand
AAGAAGGGATTTATTAATATGAAAAAGATGTTGATAACTGGTGGAGCTGGTTTTATAGGTTCTAACTTCATACATTATATAGAAAATATTCTGACAATGCAATTTTTTTATAAGAAAATGAGAACTTTTTTCATTAATATATATACAGTTTGACACAGCTAATAATAGTATATTATTATATTTTTCGTTAGAATAAGCTAACTTAAATACCAATTATAATATAAGGAGGAACTTATGAGAAACAAATTACTTGTAGCAGGTACTCTTGCTCTTGCAATGACTTGTACTACTGTATTTTCCAGTATTACTCCAGCAGTTGTAAAAGCAGCAAGTGTATCTACAGCACAGACACAGACAGCAGAAAATAGTGATGACTACGTTTACTGCTATGCAGGCCTGACATGGGCTGAATATTGGAAGGCAGAAGGAGTTACGGCAGCTGGCGATACCACTTCTTCTGATACAGCTGATTCACACGATGAAAAAGATAAAGGTGCCTTTGATGCAGTAACAAGAGCTACCACTAATCACGGACTTCACCGCGGAAGTTATCAGTGTACTGCAGTTATTAAAACTGCTGAAGGAGAATATAGTGTTTCCCATTGGAGCAGTGATGGAAAAACTGTCTACTTTACAGATGGTACCAGTGCCGGATGGAACAGAGGTACTCTTACCTTAACCGATGGCACTACACAGACTATGACAGAATATGATGTTCTTGGATTAAAATATGTTCCTGTCAAAGTAAAATCTTCTGACTATGCCAGCTTTAAAGAAAAGTATTCCGTTGTAGAAAATAACGGTACCTTAATTGGTGGCTATGGAGAAAAGAATCTGCAGGATTATAATGTTACTGCATCTGTTGATAAGGATACCAATGGCCTAAAGACTGCCGAAAAGCAGAGTGATGGTTCCTTCACATTTACCCAAAGAAGTAACGGCTCTTCTTCTGGTATTAAAGATAAGACTCTTAAAACTGCTGATTTAAACAATATGGGAGCAACTGTAAAGGATGCAAGCGGTAGCTACGGTGAATTTCTTCGTGTAGATTTCACAAAAAATTACGGCGATCTTGGCGCTAATATGCAGGCTGTAAAATGGACCTACTATGGAAATGACAGCACACGTTCTAAGGCACTTGCCACTTACGGAACAAAGTTTGCTGCTGATAACTGGATGCATAAAAGTATGGGAATCCAGTTAGGTCTTACAAATTCTATTCGCTGCCAGCTTCCAAAAGGATATGACGGAACTGGTTACTGGAGCTTAACTATTTATGCCCTTGGATACGCTGATTCTACATATAACTTTGAAGCTACTGATGCAAACATTGTAAAACCTGACACAAATGCTGGCGATACAACTGAGTTAAACAAACTTGTTTCTTCTGTTGAAGGATTAAACCCATCGGATTATACAGAAAAGAGCTGGAATAGCTTCGAAACAGAATTAAAAGAAGCAAAAGACATTTTAGCAAAAGAGGCTCCTAATCAGGCAGAGGTTGATGAGGCAATCAAACATCTTACAGACGCTAAAAATGCTCTTGATAAATATGTATACGGAACAGCGAATCTTTCTTATGCAGATTTCTATTACGGAGAATTAAAAGATGTAAAAGAGGATACTACTTTAGACCTCACTTCTGATAAAGCAGCTTCTTATCGCGAAAGTGGTATGTATGATGCAGTAAGTAGTGCTACAACTAATAAATACAAAAATTACTTCTCCAGTACGTATTCAGAAGATAATACAAGCGAACAGGGTGGCTCTATTATCGGTATAAAAGACGTAAATATTGCTGTTCCAACTTCATTATATGAAAATGCGAAAAAGGCTATTTCCGATAATAAAGAATGCAGCAATAAATTATTAGAAATTATTAGTTCTATGAAGTTATCTGATACGACACCATCTGAATATAAAATCTTAAATGGTGATGGTACTTTGACAGCTATGAAATCTGAGGTTATCGAAGATACTTCTGATACACTTACTATCAAAACACAGTCTTCCTACGGACAATATGAAGTAGATCCTGTAACTTCTGAAAACAGCCCTCTTTCTAATTTAGATGCTAAAAAGTCCTTACTTGGTATCATTGTTGAAGACGAAGATGGTACTAAATATGGTATGGAACATCTGGAAAACATCTATGGCGGAGGAAAATTCTCCTTTGCTGTAACAGATGGATTTAAAGAAAAACACGGAAACACAATTGATTATAAGCGTCATGAAGATTTACAGGGTAAAACAATTAAAAAAGTTACTTATCTTGTAAAAAACGGTGCTGATATTGTTATTAATACTAACTTAAAATGTAAAACTTTAGCTGGTTCTGACAGCATTAAAGCTACCGCCAACGATAACTTTAAAGATGGTGCAACCGTTTCTGTTGATACTGCTGCTGTTCCTTCTGGTTCTAATTATACTTTAAGCAGCGTAAGTATGGGAAAAACTGTCCTGACAGAAGGTACAGATTATACATACGCAAACAATACTCTGACGATAAAAGCTACAGATAATACTGGTGTGGGTTCCTATTCTATGGTATTTACAGATGATACTTACTCTGATATTGTAGCCTCCTTCACATTAGAATCTGGCTACAAGACTGGAGATATCTCCATTAATAAAAATAATCAGGTTACTCTTCCTGCCGGTGTTAACTTTAAAAAATATGTAAATAATATTACATCTATTAAAATTAATGGGGTAGAAAAAACAGGAAAAGGCGGAATTAAAGCTACTGATTTATTTGATGCAGACGGAAACATTAACTTCAATGCAGCAATTAAAGGTAAAGATGGTTCTTCCACACCTGTATTTGCAGACAAATCTGCTTCTTACACAATAGAGCTTACATCAACCGGTTACCCATCTGTATCTGGAACTGTACAGCTGAATACTTCTATCCTTGAAGCTTCCATCAAAAAAGCAGAAGCACTTGATAGCAGCAAATATACTGCTGAAACCTGGAAAGCACTTCAGACTGCTTTAACAGAAGCAAAAGAAGCAAAATCCGCTAACACACAGGCAATTGTTGATGCTGCAAACACAAAACTTACAGAAGCTCTTTCAGGCTTAAAAGAAAAAGCTGTTACTCCTTCTAAACCTGCAACGCCTTCTAACCCAGACACAACAACAACTAAAAAACCTGCTACTAAACCAGCATTAAAGAAATCAAACGTAAAACTTTCCAAACCTGTTCTTAAAGTTGGAAAAACAACAAAGAACAAAGCAAAAGTTACATGGAAAAAAGTTAAGAAGGCTACCGGTTATGAAATCCAGTACACAACAAAAGGATTCGGTAACAAAAAAGATACAAAAACAATTAAAGTTTCCAAGGCTAAGATCACATCTGCTCAGCTTAAGAAACTGAAAAAGAAAACAAGATATAAAGTCCGCATCCGCGCCGTATATACAAAAGCCGGATATCAGACAGCTACATCAAAATGGTCTGCAATAAAAACTGTGAAGACAAAATAATAATTGTAGATTTCGTGTAGACGAAAAAAGAAACGAAAATTAGTATTTAAGCATTCCCTTTTTTGAGAACTTTTTTCATTTGGTATTTTTTGTTTGACACAACTAATTTTATATAGTATTCTCTAATTGCGAGATATATTTTCTATCTCAGACTTACAAGATTTGAATTGAATTTTCGGTGCTTAATATCTTTTTATTAGATATTCATGCATGAAAACCTGGTAGGGGACCCTCCACTAACGCACTCCGTATGCGCGCTAGGGAGAGTTCTCTAATTTTTTGCCTTAAAAATCAGTGCACAGATTTTTATATATTTATTTTCTTATCAAATATGTCCTTTTGGAACTTTTTATGTTTGATTTCATAATCAGTTTCTAAAAGTATACAAGAAAAGAAGGGAGACTACAAATTTAATGAGAAAACAAAAATTATTAACTAAGGCTCTGGCAGCTTCTATGGCAGTATTTATGTCTGTCAGCCAGCTTTCTGTTCCTGCATTTGCAGCAGAAGGAACAAAATCCGTTTCTATCGCAGGCAGCACTTACACATATTCTGCAGAAGCTTTAGAAGGCTATACTCAGATTGGAAACAGTGGATTATATTATAAATTAACTAACGGTACAGGTTTTTCCGGAACGATATATGGAACATCTAATTTAACTTACAAAGAATTTTATTCTGGTGATGTAAGCAGCACAGACAGCTTTGATGTCGTTACTACTGCCAGTACTTCTAAGCATTCTGTTTTATCTAATGCCTGGACAGATTATGAGGAGGAAAGTGCAGAAGCTGCAGGAGGATATCATGTAAAAGGTGTTGCGAATGTAAATGTTGCTGTTGATTCTGACCTTTATGTTGAATCCACTATTTTAAAAGATGCAAACAAAGAATTAAGCAAAGCATATGAGGAAGCTTCTGATATTACATTAAATGAAAATCCTACACAGGTTCCTTCTCAGTATAAAATACTTCAGGAAAACGGTTCTTATGTTTCTAATAACAAGACAGTCGCTACTGTAACTGATGCCGTACCAACATTAACAACAGGATCCACCTGGGGTGAATACGAGATTGATGTGGTGGAAACAAGCACAAAATACTTAAGAAATTCCCGACAAGATGAGGGATTCCCTGTCAATTCTACTATTCAGGGAATCATTCTTGAAACAACAGAAGGATATAAAGTAGGTCTAGAACATCTTTCAAACATCTGGGTACAACCTTACAAATTATCTTTTAATGTTGCCAATGAAGCAGCTACTATGGGAATTGCAAAATCAGATAATACGGCTGAATTTGCAAAGCTTGTCAATAAAACAATTAATAAGATTACTTATGTAACACCAGAAGGTAACTATGTTTATACTTTCGCTGATGGAATCTTTATAAAGCCGGCTTACTCTGAAGAAATCAGCGGTACTTTCAGTGACGATATGAAATCATTTACTTTAAATCAGCTTCCTACTGTAAAAAACGGAACATTAACTGTAACATATACTGTTGGAGCAGGTCATATGAAGACTCCTTATACTCTGTATTCCGGAGCTATTGCAAAAAGCGTTTCTCTTGACTTAAATGCTATCCCATCTGATGCAGAAGGTGGAACTTACAGCGTTGCTATTTCTTGTGATAACTACGCTGATATCCACGTTGCAATCCCTGTAACAGAAGCCCAAAAAGCACAGTTACAGGAACTTATCAAACAGGCTGAAACTGCATTAAAAGGTGCCGGTGCTGATGATAGTGTATTATTAGCACATAAAAATGAGGCAGCAGAACTCTTAGCAAACGAAAGTTCTACCAGTGCCGATGCTGCTGATTTAATCAATGAACTTACTGAATTATTAAAACCATATCAATCCACAGAAGCACCAACACCATCCATACCGGACAGTACAACAGCTTCTAAACCAAATACAACAACTGCTGCTAAACCAGCTACAAAACCTGCTACTACAGCAAAGAAGCCAAACACAACAGCCACAAAAGTAAAACTTGCAAAACAGACTACAAAAGTAAAAGCAAATGGAAAGAAAAAAATCAAAGTATCCTGGAAAAAAGATAAAAAAGCTTCCGGTTACGAAATCACATATTCCACAAAGAAATCTTTCAAAGGAAAGAAAACAATTGTAGTAAAGAGTAACAAGACAACAAGCAAAGTAGTAAAGAAATTAACATCTAAAAAGAAATACTTTGTAAAAGTACGCTCCTACAAACAGGTTGGAAAGACTAAGACTTATGGGGCATACAGCAAAGTGAAAACTGTGAAAGTAAAATAAGTTTCTCTTAAACATTTTATATAATTGGTATTTTTATAAATAGTATTTTGCCTCAGGCAGGGAGAGACGCTCCCGGAGAAAGTAGAATAATAGTTGCCTCTGCAAATGTGAGAAGTAATAACCATATCTTCTGGTTTATACATTCTATTATTTCTTACTATTCAAACTCTATTTAGTAAAAACCCCACGAAGCTATATTCCGTGGGGTCTTTTTTATTATTTGAATAGGATTGGCTTAGATTATAAATAATTCTCATACTTCTTAACACACCCGATTCCAATCGCATATGGTCCGGTATGTACCGCAATGGTTGCCCCAATCTGGCAGATTCCCACCTGATCTACATGGCTCTCTCCATAGATATGGTTCGCAACGGTATTATAATATTCCTTGCCTTCCTCTATATCGTAACCAAAACCAACGCGGAAAGAATAGTCTTCCATCGCATCTCCGGTTTCTTTAAAATAGTCATCCATTAACGCAATCGTTTTGGCAACTGTCTTCTTACGGCTTCGTCCGATTCCTGAAGCTTCGATCTCACCATTTACTAAAGTAATCAGAGGCTTTAAGGAAAGGGCGCTGCTTGCGATTCCTGCAAGCTTTCCGATTCGTCCGCCATGTTTTAAATAATCTGTGTTACCGACTGTAAAGAAGATTCTATTCGTCTTTTTCATCTTCTCAAGAATATCTACACATTGTTCATAAGGAACTCCATTCTGACACATTCTTCCTGCTTCGATAACCATAAGACCCTGACTTACTGTTCCTGCTTCAGAATTAATCACCGCAATTTTGGCATCCGGATAATCCTCACAAACAATTTCTCTGGCATTACATGCACAGTTGTAAGAACCACTCAAAGATGGAGTAAAACAAATACAGACTACCGGTGTTCCTTCTTTCACATATTCCGTAAAAACGTCAATATAATTCTGTACAGATGGAAGAGAGGTCTTCGGATATACATCTGGATTCCCTACCATTCGCTCATATACTTCACGAATTCCGATTTCTTCAATCTCTTTATAATATGTCTCCTCATCAAATGATATATAAAAAGGTATAATACGTAAATTATACTGTTCAATGATCTCTTTTTCTAAATCACAACAGCCATCACTAATAATCTTGTAATCCATTTCATCCTCCAGTATGCATTATTATATTACTATACACAGAAATTAATACACTGTAAATATCACTCAAAATGAAACATTCTCTCTTACTGCAATGCAATCTGTGTTCTCATTTCCATGTAATGTAGTTTTCATATCTATATTTTAATATTATCAAAACTCTTTGTCAACTATCTTCTCTATATAGTCTCCGGTAAATTCCAGATTCTATGGCTGTCTTGATAATTTATTTCATTTCCTTTTCCAGAAATTTTACCACTCCCGCATTCAGATTGGTATCTAAAATATAGTCTGCCCTTTCTTTTACTTCCTTATGTGCATTTCCTACCGCACAGGAACGATCACAAGCTTCAAATAAAGGAATATCATTCAGATTATCACCCATTCCGGTAATCGCGGCCGGATGAAGAAGCTTTCGCAGCTTCTGTATTCCATAATATTTTGAAGCATTTTTATGCGAGATTTCTAAATACCACAGACCATCTCCATAAACATCCTTATAAAAATTCAGATTCAGCCGCTCATCTTTTTTCAAATATTCATAAAATGGCCGTAACACTTCTTCTTCATAACAAATGGAAAAATAAATGATATCTTCACCTGAAATATCTTCTAATCTTTCCACTTTACTAAATGGCTTATGGTATAAATCTCTTCGTTCCGTATAAAACTTTTCCATATGCTGTGTCGCAATTTTTTCATAATAGGTTGCCATCTTTCGTCCAGACTTGCCGACTCGTCCGGCACTATCTACAACAGATGTTTCGCCAGACTTTGAGCAATCTTCGGAAATTTCAGGGGACAGTGCATATGCAAATCCTGTCACTCCAAACTTCTTTCTTCCTTTTAAAATATATTCCACAGAATCTCTTTCAATAATTTCCGCATGAATACAGCTTTTTTTCACCGGATCGTAAATCATGACTCCATTCATCAAAATCATAGGACAGGTGAGATTGACATCTTTCATAATAGAATTCACAGTTGCATAGGTTCTCGCTGTAGCAACAGTAAAACAAAGTCCCTGCTCAATAAGAGCATTTAATCGTTTAGGCACGTCTTCGTTAAGTAAGGCATCACTATTTAATAATGTGCCATCTAAATCCGATACATATAGCATTTTGCCAGAAAGATTATATTCTTTCTTCTCCTGCTTTCTTAAAACTTCTTTTGATACATTTTTTCGTATCTCTTCTGGCTTTTCTTTTTGCATCTTATCTGCTTTTACTTCCAAGCAGGCACGTTTTTCTGCTTCCTCACGAACTCTGAAAAAAAGATACTGCTGCATCACACCAGCTATCCCTTCATATCTTTCTACTGGAAAATGCCCGTTATAATACATTTTTTCCACTTTGGCAATCCATGTATCAATCGGAAATAAGGAAAGCTGATGTAAACCAAAAAGCTGAATACAAGATGCTACCTTTTCTCCCACTCCATGAAGTTTTTTCAGCATCTCCTTTCCCTCTTCCGGCGATGCCCCTTTTGCAACGGCTGTTTGAAGTACACTCAGTTCAAACTTCCCAGTTAAAATATCCTCTGCTGTCTGCCGAATATACTTCTCCCGGTATCCAAACTTAAACTCCGACAAATCGGCCTTTGCAAGCACTTCTGGTCCCGGAAAACTATAACCAATAAGATGCTCCTCTTCATAATTAAATACTATTTTTTCTCCAAGTTTCTCACATAATGCATCAATACTCTTCATAATACGTGGAATATTATTTCTCTGACTGATGATAAAACTAACAATCATCTCCCACAGATCCTGACGAAGAATCCGAATCCCTTTTCCCATCTTCGCCGCTCCAGAAAGAAAACGATCTTCCGGATCAATCTGTTCTATTATTTTCTCGTAATCTGTATCTAAATCCAAATACTTTCTAAAATATTCCTCATCCTTCTCATGACACAAAATACGGATTCCTGTCTTTTCCTGAAAAAAACATGCCGTCCGTCCATCAGAAATAACAAAATATCTTCCCGGACATATTTTCTTCCAGCGGAAGCACTGTCCACTCTCTGCAATCTGCTTTAAATCTATATAATCGTTTTTATAAAAATATCAATATAATCCATCGGTGGTTTCCTCTTTCGAAAATTTCTACTCCCATCTTAACAGGTTTTAGGGTAACATTCAAAGGAAATAAATCTTTCGGTTCTCTGCGGTTTGGGAGACGGAAATCAGCCTTTTCAAAAAAATCAAAATATTTTCAAAAAAGTGAGAGATTCTCATCCCTTATTTGCGAATATATAATGTAACCGATATAATTATCCATATATTTTTTACATTCGAATGTACATAAAGGAGTAACCTATGAAGATAAAAGAATCGAATTTTGTGGAAGAGTTATCCCACAGAAATGAGAGAGCTTTAGAATATGTGATGGTACATTATGGTGGACTTGTAAAGTCTGTTGTGCATCGTTATCTGAATGTTCTTTCTCAATACGAAGAGGAATGTATGAATGACGTTTTCTTCGCTGTATGGGAACATATCGACTCATATGACTCCGCCCGTAATCCATTTGCAAACTGGATTGGCGGAATTGCCCGATTAAAAGCTCTTGATTATAAAAGAAAATACGCAAATCATCTTTTGGAAACAAGCTGGGAAAATGCGCAATATACTAAAGGATTGGACGATGCAATAGAATTACACACACAATTTGAAGAAGAATTTTCTGAAGAAACAAAGCAAATGTTATCCTGCCTAAAACCACAAGATAGAGAGCTTTTCATCAAACTATATATAGAAGAAAAACCATTTGATGAGATATCCAAAGAAATGAATACAAACAAGCCTGTACTGTATAATCGGCTTTTCCGCAGTAAAAAGAAGCTGCGTTCTCTTTTCCCTCAAACAAATTCAACTCATCTGACTGGAGGTACGAGTTATGAAAAATGATATTTATGATTTATTAAATGACATTGACAATCAGATAGATACTTTTGAAACTGTCGATATTACAAGTACTGATTTAAAAAACTGGAAACAATCTTTTGCTTTAAAGAAAAAAACTTCCGTTAAAAAACACACCTGGAAAAAATATGCTGCTGCCGCAGCTGCCTTTATTATTCTTCTTGGTGGAAGCAGTGCTCCGGTAAGGCAGAACGTATACGCACAATCCCAACAGATTATGGAAAGTTTATCCACACTTTTAGGCACCAAAGAAGACCTTAGTCCTTACAGTACTGTCGTTGGTAAATCTATATCCAAAAACGGCATCACTATCACATTAAATGAAGTAATTCTTGATGGACATAGCCTTATCATTTCCTACAAAACAAAAATAAAAGACAGTTCTGTATTGAAAAAATCAAATATCAAAACTATCACTGAATTGCCAATTGATATAGACCTTACTATCGCTGGAGAACCTATTGTAGAAAGTGTCGGCATCTGTTCTACTCCTATCGACAAGCTAACTTCTATTTCTGAAAGTGAAATACAATTAAATGATTCCTCCATTTTATCAGAGAAAGCTGATTTTACGATCAACTTTTCCACATTAGATAAATCAAATACCTCTATTGGAAAATTAAAATTTGCGGCATCCGGTAAAGAATTAAATGCAAAAACAACAAACGTAGCATTAAATCATTCTTTTACCTTACCAAATAAAACAAAAATAACTTTAAAAAATTATAGAAGTAATATCGTAAACCATCAAATCTCATTTACTATTTCAAAAAATAATACTGGACTCTCTGGGGACATTATATTGAAAGGAAAAGATGACCTTGGAAACCCTGTAGAATTCTACCTTGATACCGCCGATGGAACAAATGGTACTTTTACAGTAGACAGAATGACCGGCTATATTTCCCCTAAAGCCACCTGCCTCACTTTAACTCCATATTATAATGACTTTCCTCTGTCTTCCTCTGTTAATAGTACAGAAGAAACGGCAGAATCCACTGAAAAAACAGTAGCAGAATCTACTGAAATTGAAGTCAGCACCACAAACACTGATGATGCTCAGGAAATCTCTATCTCTAACTATAAATCACTAGGAAAGGCTTTTACTATTACTATTCATTAGAGAAAACAGACGAAAAAAGAAATAATACCATAGTAAATGTAATGTGAGAGCAAGTAAAAATGCCGGACAGACATTTTCTACGCAGTGATATCTTTACATTTACTATGGTCTATTCTTTTTATTTTCGTCTGTTTCCCCTAATGAATCAAATAGTTAATTCATGATTTTCATTCATCTGGATAAACCGGGTTCCAAGCTCTTTCGCAAGCTGATTATTATGGGTAATGATAATTAGTGTTTTCCCTGCTGCATGAAATTTCTTCAGAAAATCTATAAGCATTTTCTGTGTACTTTCATCGAGTCCAGCGAGGGGTTCGTCTAATATAAGAACTTCGGGATTCATAGAAAGGATGCACGCTAATGATACTTTTCGTTTTTCTCCACCGCTTAAATGATACGGTGGGCGTTCTCTTAGTTTTTCGATTCCAAATAAACGAAGGCAATCCTCTGTTCTTTGTTTGACTTTTTCTTCGGAAAGTCCCATCTGGATCGGGCCAAATGCGATTTCTTCTTCTACGCTTCCACAAAAAAGCTGTGTATCTGCATTTTGAAAAACATAACCCATCTGCTGATGAAACCATTTGGCAAAGCGAGAATCTTTTAATGCTTTTTCTGTTATTTCGTGATCTTCATAGGTATAACTGCCTTCCATCGGAAATATGATTCCGTTCAATATTTTTATCAATGTAGATTTACCACATCCATTTGGTCCCTGTATTATTACAGATTCACCTTTTTGAATATTTAAATTAATGTATCGTAATGCAATTTCATTCCCATATGCATAACATACATTTTTTAATTCTATCATTTTGAATCTTCCTTTTATTTTTGTTATTCTTGATTTTACTTTTGTTATTCTTGATTTTACTTTTGTTATTCTTGATTTTACTTTTTATTCTCTTCTCATAGAAAATTGCTATATGTTAGGATTAAAAGGTCTTTTACCCTCTTTGATACTAGATTGATTGCTTCGTGTTATTTCCACAGACCCTCGAAATAAATGAATATTCCTGTTACTCCTATCATCAAAAGAAGACTCAAGATATCCTGTTTTCGAAAGGTAGATGTTTTTTGTGTTTTATATTCTCCAACAAATCCACGGCAGCACATCGCTGCATACATTTCCTCTGCCATTTCTCTTGATTTTAAAAAGGAAATCCCCAATATCCCAGAAAAGGACTGTGCTTTTTTCCTGTTTTGTCCTACAGATCGTAAGCGAAGTGACGTAAGGATTTCCATGCAGATTTCTCCGAGTACGGCAATATATTTTAATGTAATATCCAATGTAAAAATAAAGATATCCGGTATATGAAATGAGCGGAGGCTTGCTGTTAATTTATTCCAGGATGTTCCCGCTGACAGAATACCTATAAGCGTAACGGATACAAACACTTTGGTTGTGATAATAAGCAAAATCTGCGGATTTCCTATAAACACTGCCGGTAAAAGTATTAGTGCAGAAAAAAGTACTGCTCCAAATGTCCCCGAAAGTATCTGTTTCATTGTTTCTGCCGGATAAGTTGCAAGTGCAAGAATAGTTCCGCCTGCCATAATTAATGAAAATACATAGTTTTTTGAACAGGCAGTAAGTAAAATATATAGGAATGTATAACATAGTTTTAAAGAAGGACTGGCGCTTAGGCACCCGTCCTTCCCTTCTTTCCATTTTAATTTTGACAGTACGCCAAGAACTGCCTGCGTACTTTTTGTAATAAATCCATCTTTATCAATACTCGGAACATATTGCTCCGTTTCACACATCCATGATGGAAGAAAACTATTATTTTTTTCCTGATTTTGCATTACACTGACTGCCCTTTTGAAAAATCTATTTTATCTTTTTTACTTCCAGCTAAAAGTTTAAAGAAGATAACAATAATCGCTACGCCAACAACTGCAGATAAAATATATCCTATCCATTCCGGCATTCCTGCCATAGAGTAATCCGGGAAAAGTGAAGCAAGGCTAAAGCCCTTTTCCATTCCTGCCGGTGTATACCCCAGTGCTTTTCCATTACTTACAAGAGATGCCATCTCTTCAACACCCCATTCTCCCCAGGCGGTTCCTCTTGCCAGAAGACCTAATGGTGTGAATATAATCAAAACTGCCATAAGAATATATAATGGCTTAAATGCGGACTGTGCTGGTTTTTCCTCTAATGTTTCCGGTGATATCTTTTCCACAAATGCAAGGATTGCTGTAGTAAGAACTATTTCTGCAATTCCAAATAATGTAAGATGTCCAATCATCATTGCCGGTACAGAAATACTGAGTGGATACGGACAATACAATGCCTTTCCTGCCGCATCTGTAAAAAGAATTGGCTGGATACCAAACTCGATTGCTGCACAAAATGCTGCCACATTAATTCCAACATAGGAACCCACTGCCGCTCCAAACTTTCTTTTTCCTGTCTTTTCCCAGATAAATTTGTAGAGGGCAAATCCGATAAATGGAAGCATGAATGCCATATTAAAACAATTCGCTCCAAATGCAAGAATTCCTCCATCACCAAAAAGCAATGCTTGTATAAGCAACGCAATTGTAACCGCAATACATCCCGCTGACGGGCTTCCTGTAAGAATCGCAATCAGCGTTCCTCCCACTGCATGTCCTGTCGTACCTCCCGGAAGTGGGATATTAAACATCATTCCAAGAAAAGAAAAAGCTGCTCCGATACCGAGTAATGGCATTTTCACTTTCGGAATCTCTGCTTTCACTTTTTTAATCGAATAAGTCCACACCGGAACCATCGCCGCAGTCATTACTGCACAGGTTGAAGGACTTAGATAATTTTCAGGTATGTGCATTTTTCTTCCTCCTTTTACAAAGTTTCCACAAAAGATTTTCAAACAAAATGGTTATTGTAATCTTGTACCGTCATCTATTTTGTTTCAAAATTTTGATTCAAAAACTTTGGTAGTATTTTGAAATTATAATATCATCCCTATATTTCCTCTCACAAGCTCCCCGGGGGGATGTTTTTTCTTTTTTTCTATATTTTTTGTGCAAATTTTTCTATTATTCTATGCTATACTAATGACTGTTTATTTCTAACTATTCCAACCCACTTACATATATCTGGTAACTTATTTTCAAAAACTATCGAGGTAAATTTTATGAATACATTATTAGAACAAATTAAAATGCAGGATGCCACTGCATTTACACATGGTGGCAAATTCCATGCAGACGATGTTTTTTCTTCTGCATTACTTTTATATTTTAATCCTGAAATTACAATCACCCGTGGAAATAAAGTTCCTGAAGATTTTGAGGGAATTATTTTTGATATTGGAAGGGGCAAATACGATCATCACCAGCGCGACAGCCGCATCCGCGAAAATGGAATACCTTATGCAGCATTCGGACTTCTCTGGGAAGAACTTGGTACAGAAATTCTTGGCGAAGAACTTGCCGCAAAGTTCGATGAGTCATTTATCCAGCCACTTGATATTAACGATAATACCGGCGAAAAAAATGAACTTGCCACTTTGATTGGCAATTTTAATCCTTCCTGGGATGTGGAAAATGGAGAAAATGAAGCATTTTCCAGAGCAGTGCAGACAGCTGGAATGATTCTTGTAAATATGTTCGAAAAATATAAAGGAAATGAACGTGCCGAGAAACGTGTAGAAGAAATTTTAGCCGCACATAATTCTTCTGTTTTGTCTGGGGAAAAATCTGAAAGCGAAGCAAAAATTCTCGTTCTCCCTGAATTCGTCCCCTACCAGAAACAATTACGCGAAACAGATATTGCCTTTATTATTTTCCCCTCAAACCGCGGAGGCTATTGCATCCAGCCATTAAAAAAAGAACATTCTCTCAATTACAAATGCAGCTTCCCTGAAAACTGGCTTGGTTTAGAGGGAGACGAATTAAAACAGGCAACTGGCTTAACCAGCGCAAACTTCTGCCACAAAGGCGGTTTTATCATGACCGTTGATGATGTAAACGATGCAATTTCTGCCTGCAAAATAAGCCTTGAAAACTTTACCGAAAGCTCCTGTATTATAAATTTAGGCGACTCTCACAAAATGGATGAAAGCCTCAAAGAAATACCGCATATGGAAAATGCAACGATTATCCATTGTGACTTACCGAAAATGCCCGCACTTACATTTGACAGAAACTTGGGTGAGATTTCTATGGAAAAAGAGGAGTTTGCATCTTATATTAAAGACTATGTGAAAGGCATTTTAAAATATAAACCAGATGCTGTTTACGTTGAAGGAGAACTTTTCATTGTCTATCCTGTCATCCGGGTTTTACACAAAAAACATATCCCAGTCTACATAAAACACCAAAATGGGGTTGTTGCTATTTAATTCATTAAGAGACAGACGCCCGAGAAGAGATACGATATCC
>OGRE01002054.1_pt1 | contig 15334 bp, 22 predicted proteins | sample 1553421 | NCBI WGS metagenome assembly OGRE01 (sample SAMEA2580076, study PRJEB22360) | human gut metagenome | biome: human gut; feature: human-associated habitat; material: faeces | place: Denmark | collected 2008/2010 | reverse complement strand
CTGTGTAACATCACCGATTCCAAGACGGATAATGCTCTTGTCCGGATTCTCTTCCTGATAAGCACGTACTTTCTTTCCAATTGTGGAAAATAAATAGCTTCCCGGCAGTTTTAAATAATCTTCATTTACTTTAAACATCTTTCTTCCTCCTGTTTATGACTTTACTGATTGTTTTATTGTTTCTGGAATTCAATGTGTGACGCATTATACATCAATATCTGCAAGATCGATCTCTCCGTCAAATACAACCTTTGCAGGTCCGGTCATATAGACTTTATCTGCTTCTTTATCCCATTCAATGAGCAGATCGCCTCCCAGTAGTTTTACGGTTACCCGATCCTCTGTCAACCCGTTTAAAATGCTGGCTACTGCAACAGCGCAAGCACCTGTTCCACAGGCAAGTGTTTCACCGGAACCACGCTCCCACACACGCATCTCTACCGTTTTACGGTCCAGTACATGTGCAAATTCTGTATTGATACGCTCCGGGAACCGTTTATGATTTTCAAAAGACGGACCTATTTTCAAAAGATCCAATCCTTTTACATCGTCTACATAAACCACTGTATGCGGATTGCCCATGGAAACTCCTGTCATATAATATATCTTCCCCTCTACTTCAAGCGGGGCATCAATGATTCTTGTATCTTCCGGATTCTCCGGCACGATCGGAATCTGGGATGGCGCAAGGCGCGGACTTCCCATATCAACTTTCACAAGGCTTACTTTGCCATCTTCCACAGTCAGATCCAGATATTTGATCCCGCCAAGTGTCTCCACGGAAATGCTCGTCTTATCGGTAAGGCCGTAATCATATACATATTTAGCAACACAGCGGATGCCATTTCCGCACATTTCACCTCTGGAACCATCTGCATTATACATCTGCATTTCAAAATCTGCCACCTTGGATGGACAGATCATAATCAACCCGTCCGAACCGATTCCAAAATGTCTGTCACTGACAAACTTCGATACTTCCGCCGGATTCTTAATTGTTTCTCTCAAGCAGTTTACATAGACATAATCATTGCCCAACCCCTGCATTTTTGTAAATTCCATCTTCTATATCTCCTCTACTCTGACATAATGCTCAATACCATCTCTGCTGTCTCTACCATGTTTGTTCCACTGTCCATACTGCTTTTCTGCAAATATCTATGTGCCTCTTCTTCCGTCATATTGTTACGTGCCATCAGCAGTTCTTTTGCCTTTCTGACTGTCTCTTGCTGCTTCGGATCACGGTTTTTTAACTGCTTCTTGCGTTTCCGTCTGCGCCTGTCAATATCGGTCAGCATCATCTCGATCGTATTCATCAGATCATACACTTTAATCGGCATCGACAATCCCATCACGCCCCGCACCAGTCCGTCACTCCATTTATCCTGCGACGCGACAAGCAGCATATCAAAATTTTCCGGAAGATATTCTCTGAGATCCGTATACATCATATCTTTTAATTTGTAACCACACACGACAATTCCTTCATCCACAGTATCCGCATAATGCATTGCCTGTGCCCCCGTTGTCGCCACTCCGGTAACATTTACTCCATTTCGCACCAGCAGATTCCGGATATTAATTGCATTTTCCTTCTTTGGAAATACTACAATAATACCTATCATGCTGACACCTCCTTTAGTCGTCTCATTTTTATTCTTACTAAGGGTGCCTAAATGACATGCAGGTACTTTGCGATTTCCCAGTCTGTCACCTGATTACGATAATTCATGTACTCTTCCGTCTTCACTTTGATATATTTTTCCGTCAGATCATCGCCAAGCACATTTTTAATGTAAGTGTCCTCTTCAAATGCCTGTGCTGCTTCCAGAAGCGTTCTCGGCAGAAGTTCTGCACCAGCTGCCGCCCGCTCTTCTTCCGTCATCTCAAAAATATTGCAGTCAATGCTTTTTGGCGGCATGATCTTGTTGCGGATTCCGTCCAGTCCAGCGGCAAGGCATACTGCAAATGCCAGATATGGATTGGCTGACGGATCAGGACTGCGAAGCTCGATTCTCTCCTCACCCTCCGGCGCCGTCGGGATCCGGATCAATGGCGTTCTGTTCTTGGCTGACCATGCAATATATACCGGTGCTTCAAATCCCGGCACAAGACGCTTATATGAATTCACGATCGGATTCGTAATAAAGGTCAGCGCTTTGATATGTTTCATAATTCCACCGATGAAATAATAAGCTTCTTTACTCAGCCCTTTCTCATCTGAACTGTCTGAAAATACATTCACACCATCCCGGCTTAATGACATGTTCGTATGCATGCCGGAACCATTCTCTCCGTACTTCGGTTTTGGCATAAAGGATGCATGCAGACCGTGTCTCTTGGCAATCGTCTTGACAACCAGTTTGAATGTCATGATATTGTCTGCCGCAGACAACGCCTCGTCATATTGGAAATCAATCTCATGCTGTGCCGGCGACATCTCGTGGTGAGATGCCTCGATGACAAATCCCATATCCTCCATTGTCAATACCATGTCACGTCTCGCATTTTCGCCGAAATCTAATGGTCCAAGGTCAAAATATGTGGCTTGCTCATGGGAAATCGTTGTCGGTACACTGTCATCATCCATATGAAATAAGAAAAATTCACATTCCGGCCCGACATTAAACTGATATCCCATCTCTTTTGCCTCTTCGATCACTTTCTTCAGTACATATCTCGGATCGCTCTCAAATGGTGTTCCGTCTGCTTTATGCACCTCGCAGATCAGTCTTGCAACTTTACCCTGCTGCGGCCTCCACGGAAAAATCTCAAATGTATTCAGATCCGGATAAAGATACATATCCGAATCTTCCACCCTTGCAAAGCCTTCAATGGAAGAGCCGTCAAACATGCACTGGTTATTCAGCGCTTTCTCCAACTGGCTGGTAGTGATCGCTACATTTTTCAATGTTCCGAAAATATCGGTAAACTGCAGCCGGATGAATCCCACATCCTCTTCTTCTACCATCTGTAAAATATCTTCACGCGTATAATTATTCATTATATGCACCTCCTGCATTTACTGCTGTATGTAAAAATGGGCGTTCTCATGCCTTAGATGAAAACGCCATTGCTTTACCTCGTTAAAAATTATAGAAAAAAAAGCCCTCTTTGTCAACGAAAAATGTCGTTGTTGATACTTTTGATTGAAAAACCGAACGCACTCTGTTACAATGTTTCTAATAAGGTTTTCAGAAAATGGCTATGAATAAAAATTAATGCAGATAATAGAAGGAGGCTCAGATACTATGGGACTTGCAATACCAATCGAAACAAGCGCAAGACACATCCATATGTGCCAGGAAGATTTTGAACACTTATTTGGGAAAGGGAAAACGCTCACCCACCGGGTAGATCTGAGCCAGCCTGGTCAGTATGCCTGTGAAGAACGCGTTACGATCAAAGGTCCGAAAGGAACATTTGAAAATGTTGCTCTGCTTGGACCTTTCCGTAATGAGACACAGGTGGAGATTTCCATGACTGATTCACGAAAGCTCGGCATTCCGGGCATCATCCGTCAATCCGGCGATACGAAGGGCACACCCGGCTGCACGCTGCTCGGTCCTGCCGGTGAGATTGAACTCGATCACGGTGTGATTGTTGCAAAGCGCCATATCCACATGACTCCAGTGCAGGCAGTCCAGTTAAATGTCAAAGACAAAGATGAAGTGTTCGTCATTATGGAGAGTTTTGAACGCTCTCTGATCTTTGCTGATGTTGTTGTCCGTGTACACCCGGACTTTGCACTCGCCATGCACGTCGATACAGACGAAGCAAATGCATTTGCCGGACATGAACACCCAACCGGTGTCATCTTAAAATTATTTGGCGGACGTACATACAATCTTCAGAAATGGGCAGACGAATTACAAAGCGGAATCAACCGGCTGTAGCCGGTGATTCCGCTCTTTTTATTATTCCATCACTGCATTCTAAATATTTCTAATTTTCAAATCGTCGTGTTTACAACTTTGCAGTCAGTGTCTTTGCACTGACTCCTTTTAACATTCCAAGTTTTCCGGAAAGAGAGCTTGTCACATCTCCCGGCGCGTCCAGCACCACACTGATGATCGACACTTCTCTCTGCCGGTACGGAATGCCCATTCTTCCGACAATATAATTTCTAAATTCGTGAAGCAGTTCATTCACCGTTACTGCTGCCTCTTCATCTTTTATAATAATGCTGATTACAGATACACGACTATCCATCCGTCTCTTCCTCTCTTCACTATAATGCAATGTCCAGTTCGATCGGGCAATGATCCGATCCCATAACGTCGGTCAGGATCTTCGCATCTTCAATCTTATCCTTCAGGCAGTCCGATACACAAAAATAGTCAATTCTCCATCCTGCATTCTTTGCCCTTGCGCTGAAACGGTAAGACCACCAAGAATAAATTCCTTCCACATCCGGATACAGATAACGGAATGTATCTGTAAATCCTGCTGCAAGAAGGTCTGTGAATTTTCCACGTTCTTCATCTGTAAATCCGGCATTCTTACGGTTCGTCTTCGGATTCTTCAAGTCGATCTCTTTGTGTGCAACATTCAGATCCCCACAGAAAACCACTGGTTTCTTCTCTTCCAGCCCTTTCAGATAAGCGAGAAAATCATCTTCCCATGTCATTCTGTAATCCAGTCTTGCCAGTTCGCTCTGTGAATTCGGCGTATACACTGTCACAAAATAAAAATCCTCATACTCCAGTGTGATTACACGGCCTTCCTGATCGTGTTCTTCAATTGCCATGCCATAAGTAACAGCAAGGGGCCTTTCTTTTGTAAATACCGCCGTTCCGGAATAACCTTTCTTCACGGCATAATTCCAGTACTGTTCGTATCCATCCAGCTCCAGATCTAATTGTCCTTCCTGCATCTTCGTTTCCTGAATACAGAAAATATCTGCATCCGCTTCTTTGAAGAAATCAAGAAATCCTTTCTTTACGCAGGCACGAATTCCATTTACATTCCATGATATACATTTCATCTGTTCGTTTTCCTTCTAATAATACACTTTTCTTAAAAACAGACCTCTGGCTGGCGCGAGGAATCCGGCAAGGCTTCTGTCTTCTGCCGCAATCACAACCGGAAGCATCGATGCCTCACGCTTGCCGGTACCGATTTCCAGCAAAGTACCTGTCAAGATACGTGCCATATGATATAAGAATCCAGTTCCATAGAAAGTGATACGCACCTTCTCACCGGAACTTACAATCTTGATATTGGTGATCTTGCGGATCGGATCTTTGCAATCCTTATCATCCGTAAAACTTGTAAAGTTCTTCGGTCCCAGCAGATATGGCACGGCCTCACGCATCGCTTCTATATCTAATTTTTCCGGATAATGATAGCAGTATCTTCTGGAAAATACATCCGGTTTTTCTCTGCAGTCAATATAATATTCATATTTCTTGCCTTTGGCACTTTTTCTGGCATGAAATCCATTTCGCACCAGTTCCACCTTCACGATACGGATATCCTCCGGGAGATAACGGTTCAACGAATCCTTCATCTCCTGTGGATCATACAATTTGGAAAGCTTCACACTTGCCACCTGACCTCTTGCATGTACTCCGGCGTCTGTTCTCCCCGAACCGTCTACACGCACGCGGTATCCGACTAATTTGCCAATGCTCCATTCCAGTACAAACTGGATCGTATTGTCTGTCGTCGCCTGCCGCTGCCATCCCTGATACCTGCTTCCATCATAGGAAATCGTTAATTTATATGTTCTCATAGTCTAATCACCCTATCTATTTGTACTCATCTCACTATATTATATCCTGTACAGAATATTGTAAAACTTTATTGTTCCTGTCCGTCCAGAATCTTCTTCAATTCATCCATAAATGTATTCACATCCTTAAACTCCCTATATACAGATGCGAATCTTACATATGCAACTTCGTCCAGATCTTTCAGCGCATCCATAACGATCTCACCGATCGTACTGCTTGCAATCTCTTTCTCTTCCAGACTGAACACCTGTGTCTCCACAGCTTCCACTGTCTTCTGGATCCTTGCCGCCGATACCGGACGTTTATAACAAGCTCTTAAAATTCCTCTTTCAATCTTGCCTCGGTCATACTGTTCTCTGTTATCATCCTTTTTAATAATGATCAGCGGAATCGTCTCTATCTTTTCATAAGTCGTGAAACGTTTCCCGCATGCATCACAGGATCTGCGTCTGCGGATAGAATTGCCTTCTTCCGCCGGTCTTGAATCTATAACTCTTGTATCTGAATTACCACAATATGGACATTTCATCACACTAAATTCCTTTCATACATTCTATCTTTTAGTATATCGGTTGCTCTTAGAGAAGTCAAACATCAAAAGAAACATTTTACTTTTCTTCATGCATTTCAATCAGAATAATATCCGGTCCAATCCGTTTAATACAGGCAAATGGAATGATGTATTCTCCATCCTCACAGAAAAAATTACAGATCCCCCGCCCTTTTGGTATAATGATTGCTTCAATTTTTCCTTTTTTCTCATCTATGACCAGATCTTCTACATATCCAAGTTTGCAACAGTCACACGCATTGATCACTTCTTTTTCCTGAAATTCACTGAAACGCACACTGACACTTCCACTCGTATTATTCTTATATTTATTATATGCAGCACGCTGCTTATTCGTACAGGTGCACATCTGGTGGAGCGTTTTTATATATCAGGAAAGTTCTTTCCCGATAAACAAAAACAGGAGTACAGTTCTTCACCATACCCCAGTTTATCTTCGCATTTTATTACTCCACAATATCAATCACAGATACCGGACAGTCATCTCTTGCTTCTTTTGCTGCTTCTTCATATTCCGATGCAACTTCTCCACATGCTTCCGCAAGTCCATCTTCATCAAACGAGAATACTTCCGGGCACGTTGTCACACATGCACCGCAGGAAATGCAGCCATCCATCACTCTTGCCTTCATCGGTTACCTCCTTCATTTTTCCGGTAGTATAACCAGATTGCAGACATTTTAAACGAATTTCTTAAGAAATCTTAGTTCCTGTCTTTCCTTTTAAAGCTTCGCCAAGCTTATCAAAAGAAGTAATGAGTGCGCTTCTTCCTTCTCCTTTTTCAATGAAAGAAACAGAAGCACTTAACTTCGGAAGCATATTATACTCTCCGAAATGTCCCTCTTCCATATATTTCTTCGCATTTTCTACGGAAATCTCGCCCAGTGCTTCTTCATTGTCACGTCCGAGATTAATCTTCACCTGATCTACACTCGTCAGAATGATCAGCTCGTCTGCCTGTGTATCCTCTGCCATCTTTCCGGCAGTCAGATCCTTCTCAATGACAGCGCTTGCACCTTTCAAATGGTTATCCTGTTCCAGAACCGGAATACCACCACCACCGCATGCAATAACAATCTGATCTGCATCCAGAAGAGCCTTGATCGCATCAATCTCTACAATGCGTACCGGATTCGGTGCAGACACGATGCGGCGGAATCCTTTGCCTGGTTCCTCTACTACATAATTACCCTTCTTACGCTCCTCATTTGCTTCTTCCACATTCATATAACGTCCAAGGATCTTGGTCGGTGTATAGAATGCTTCATCATATGGATCCACAACTACCTGTGTCAGGATCGTGCTGACTGTTCTGTAAATGCCTCTGTTTAAAAGTTCCTCGCGAATCGCATTCTGAAGGTCATATCCGATATAGCCCTGGCTCATGGCAGAACATACAGACATTGGCGCCGCTGTATAGTTCTCGTGTACTTTTCCAAATTCATTCATCGCTGTATGGATCATACCTACCTGCGGTGCGTTGCTGTGTGTAATGGCAACCTGATATCCGTCCTCGATCAGATCCGCGATTACTTTTGATGTTTTCTTAACTGCTTCCTGCTGCTCCGGCAAGGTCGTACCAAGGGCACGATGTCCCAGCGCAACGACTACTCTTTTCTTCATGCTCTATACCTCTTATTTTCTGTAAATTTCCTCTCAAGATTATAAAAAGAATTATAGCCTCTTTCTGAAAAAAATGCAACTCCTGCTCGTCTTTTGTGGTAAACTGAAATTATTAAAAGGGATTTCCCGATACGTGTTGAAAACGTATACGAAAGGAGTTTACATTTATGAAAGTTATCGTAACAGCCCCAAGAGGGAAAATGGGCAAATTGATCACACAGGTTGCAGCCTCCCGTGATGACATGGAACTGGTTGCCGGTATCGGTCCAAAAGGGCGCGATTACATCGGAACAGATCTCGGAACTGTCGCAATGGTCGGAAAAGAACTGCACGTTCCGGTTGTAGATGATCTCGAATCCGTTATTGACAAATGCGATGTGATCATCGATTTTTCTACTAAAGAGATGGCTATGGAAGTTCTGGATCTTGCCATCAGACATAAAAAAGGTCTGGTCTGCGGTTCTACCGGTTTCTCCGACGAAGAGATGAAACGTTTTGAAGATGCTGCTTCTTCTATTCCAATGCTCTATGCAGCCAACACTTCCAAACTCGTCAATGTCATGAATAAAGTTCTGGAATTTATCACAAAGACAGTTGGGGAAGAACTGGACATTGAGATTCTTGAGATGCATGATCAGTGGAAGAAAGATGCACCAAGCGGTACTTCCAAAGAAATGGGCGAGACCATGGCACATGCACTTGGCAAAGAATTATCTGATATCGCTGTATACGGCAGAGAAGGAGTTTCTCCGCGAGAACCTGGAACAATCGGTTATCATTCTCTGCGCGCCGGCAATATTCCAAGTAGCCACACTGTATTCTTTGGTGGCATGGGAGAACGTCTGGAAATCACTCACCACTGCTACAACTGGGAATGTTTCGCAAGAGGCGCCTGCGACTGCGCAGCATATCTTGCTAATAAAGGTCCTGGATATTATACCATTAAGGATGTCCTGCATCTGAGCTAGTCCGGCTCGGGTCAGTCTGGCGGTTTATCTGTAATAACGACTGCCATAGGTCATCCGTAACTACTTTGACAATTTAATTAACAAGATGTCAGGATTTTCCCCTAACATCTTAACATTAACATTAACTTAACATTAATCAGAAAGGATTTTATTTATGATATTAGTAAACACAGATTATATAACCGGAAAGAAATTTGAAATGATCGGACTTGTAAAAGGAAATATGATCCAGTCTGTACATTTTGGAAAAGACCTTGTAAACAGCTTTAAGACACTTGTAGGCGGTGAACTTACTTCTTATACAGAAATGATGAATGAAGCCCGTGCCATCGCCACAAAGCGCATGAGCGAAGAAGCCGAAAAATGCGGTGCCGACGCCGTCATTAATATCCGCTATGCATCCAGTACTGTCGTACAGGGTGCTGCTGAAATCATGGCTTACGGAACTGCAGTAAAATTCGTAGAAGAGTAGTTTCAAAAAGCGCCTGCCATCCTGTTATATTGATATATCCACAAATGGTCTGAATGTCCGGTGCCAGTGGAATAGCAAATGGCAGGCGTTTTTTAACTATTAATGCTTTTTCACTATCTACCAATATTGTTTCTATTTTTAATACTTTTTTCTGCTATTTTTACAGCACCATTTTCTCTTCGATCCGGATTTTCTCCAGATGCTTGATCCTGTCCACGAGATGTGTTTCCGTCAGATACTTATACACGCTCTTCGGGACAAGATGCGCCCATTCTTCATCCATGGCAATACAGCTTCGCACCCATGAAGCACTGACTCCGCGGTCTTTTTCCTCTCTTCGCCAGAGAACTTCTACATCCAGCTTCAAGCTTCGCAGGATCTTATATTTTTCTTCATCCCACGCATCACTGAGTCCCATAAAATACGTCGCATCTTCCGGCATATAATTTGCAATATATTCCGGGAAATTAATCGGAAACGGCAGAATATCATATTCCTGCTCAGGGACTTTAAATTCCTGCATGGCACCTTTTATCATCTCATAACGTTCAAAATACGTCAGCGGATTTGCCGCTTTTGTGGATCGGTTCTGATCATTTACCGAATCGCCGGTCATTCTCCCGTCCGGATTCGTAAGCCCGATATACAGTTTCCGGCACCGCATCTTTGCCGCCAGAATATATTCCATATGCTTTAAATGCAATACCTGGAATCTTCCATTTACAACACCTGTCTCTATCATACTTTCCCCTCATCTTTCGCAGTTATTTATGTTACAAGACCATCTTTTTCAAAAATATTCTTTCAATTCTTCCACAGCCTCTTCCGGCATATACGGAAGATCATGTCTGGAATCCGATGCCGACGCAAGAAGATATGCATTTCCCTTCACAACACGCAGTTTCTTTGCCACTATATTCTGACTAACTGAAAAATACTGGATCTGCGGATAATGCATGTATGTGGTTTCTCGACCAAATACACCGCTTGATACGGCCAGACTCTTCTTATCACAGGCAAATGCATCCGTAACATAGCCGCCCGCAAGCATCACCAATACAACCAGCCATCCACAGACACACGCCAGATTGATCCACAGAAAATGGGATCCTATGATTTCTTTCGCAAACCGGTCTGTCACAAATAATGCAACTGCCCAGATCACTGCCGAGATTGCCTTAAGAAAGATAACCGACTTCTTCTGTCTCTGCAGCGGAAGTTCCATTGCTTCTGCAAATTCCGGCAAAAGTTTCTGCATTTTTTCAATCACGTCTGCATGACTCTGATACAAAAGGAAAAAGGCGTCCTTTTCTTCATCGTCATCTCCCATTCCGACATTGATAAGTTCCACCCGGTATCTCTTAAAAATCCTTGCAATCCATGTCTGTCTCACCGTTACGCCATGAATCCGCTTTACCGGAATTACATAGCTTACTTTCTTTAAAAGTCCGTAAGAAATATAGATCTTATCACTTTTTCGTGTAACCTGATACTGATAATACTTAATAAAATCCTTCACCGTATCCCAGACTGCTGTTGCGCTGATAAAAAATGCTACCGCCCAACCTGATATTATTTCCAGAATATTTTGTCCTGAAATTCCTTCCTGTATGCCAGAAAGTAACTTTGATACGGAGCCTCCGATTCCTCCAACTGCAAGCAAAACAGCAAATAAATTAATCGCAAACACTCCATGCCAGATCATATCATTTACATTTGCTGTCACCGTTGTCTCTGTGATGTTTTTACCGTTTTCCTCATCTGTTATCCCGGCAGTTTCTTTGTACGCGCCACTTTCTGTCTGATGATTCGCATCCTGCGCATAAACTTCTGCCCCGGAACGGTTACCTTCCGACTCCATAATCGCAAAAACCGTCTGACGGAACCACTCTGCTTTTTCTTTTTTCAGCACTAGTTTTACGTCTGTATCATCTGCCGTTGAGAAACTGTCTGTATCCAGTTTCACAGTGCATGTGCCAAGCATCATTTCCAGAATATTCTGTGAGAGATTGACATTGGAAATATGCTTGATGCCGATCGTCTGCACCTTGCGGTTCCATGTATTTTTCTCAATCACGATTGCCTGCCCCTGGATAGAAATATAAGTTTTCGCCCAACGGCGGAACTGCCAGAATAAAGCAATCAGGAACAATACAAGAAACAGACTGGCTCCCGCAAACTCATCTGCCAGATATTCTTTCAGATTATCCATATGCTTTACAATTTCTTTCAGGTCGTCCAGTGCCGATCCTGCAAGTACAATCACGATTCCAATAAATATAGTTCCAAATCGTTCAATCACAATGGAGATATGGTTTCTAAATTTCGTTTCTGTCGTTTCCATGTTTTTCCTCCGCTGCGATCTGATTGATCCGCTTCTGTAAATTCTCTGCGATCTGTTCCGCTTTTTCATCTTCCAGAAGATTGATCTCTACATCTCCACCTGCTGTTGTCACAACTACATTTGCCACGCCGAAAGCTCTGGCAACCGGGCCTCTCTCCACCTGCAGTTTATGTAACCGTTCCATCGGAACAATATTGCGCTCTATGAAAAGATACCCTTCGACCGTATCTATACATTCTTCATCTATGTGATAACCATATCTCCGGTACCGGAAATACGGGCTGATCACACAGTTCAGAATGATCAGAACAACAAGCACCAAGGATATTATCTCGCCAATCCGGATATCTTTTGGACTGAGCCAGAATGCATTTACGCAGATGATCGCTGCCAGCAGAATAACACTTAAGATCACGGTCGACACATACATGCACCCCAGCGCACGTTTACTGAGTCGTTCATATTTCATCTTCTCTTCTCTCATTGATTTTCTCCTTGTAACTAGTCGTTTCTATTCTAGCACAAATAAACCACCATTACAAAAAAAGAAGATACTGTTCTGCACTGATATACAGCACACCACGGTATCTTCTCCTTTATAATCTTCTTTTTTAATGAATGGAAACATTTAGTCCATACTCTTCCATAATACCTTTCAACTTCTGCATGTATTCTTCACTCGGCGGAGTCGCCTCAGCCACCGGTTTATCACTGATGCGAAGATATTTCATTACTCCAAGATTATGGTACGGCAATAATTGAATCATTGTAACTGCATCTCCTAATTCTTTACAAAATTCTGCATTGCATGCAGGCCTCTCGATACATGCAGCAAATCAATTTTATCTTCAATTTCCCGGGCAAATGCAATCTCATCATCCAATGACGGTGAGCCTTCTACCATATCACTTGCATTGATTCGATATTCAATTGCCATTGTATTTCCTATTTTTTTCGAATTGCTGCTAAAAGTTCTTTTGTAAATCTTGATGCATTTTCAATTGTATCCGCACTATATTCATCTGTTCTTTTGTTAAATCTGTAGGATCCAGCTCTACCGCAACATTCTTTCCTTTATCACGCTTTTCAAAAGATCCTGCATAAAAATTAATTGCAAACAACTCTATCCCGATTTTTGCCTGATACATATGTGCAAGATCTGTCAGTGACATCATCTCATTAACCACCGTTTCTTCAGACATTCGCAGTAAATGTGTAACTACAGGCGGAATATTTCTATTTACACATCCGCACCCAATATTAATACAGGCAACTCCCCCTTTTACAATATCTCTTACCCATTCCATTAATTCGCGATTGTGTAATCACACAATTTAAGGGTTACATTAGCTGTTATATTTTATTAATAAATCCCCCGCTAACCCTTATAAACACTAACTTTTCTGCAAGTGAGCTTTCCCTTATGTATCCCCTTGTGTTATATCGTTTTACAAGGTTTTACGCCCCCTCATAAGGGCAAAAATAAGGGAAAGGAAATCATATAACAAATTATAACATAATATGAATGGACTGTGTGAACTGATTGAAATGCTTTTTAGATTTTACCTAAAAGAGGTTTGATTTGATGAACATAATATATACGGATTACAACATTTACCACAACAGCTTTGATATATGCACTTATGCCGGATATATTCTGCGGAAATCTTCTGTTAAGGTGTGTAAACCTTATGTAATAATAAAGTTATTAGAGGAAGAAAACAAAACTGAATAAAAACAAGAAGAGAATAATTAGAGAGGAATAATTAGAGAACATCAAGCAAGATGACACTGCTTATTCTCTTTTTTGATTGAAATTCGCAACTTCTTGGCGAAATTAGCTTTGATATTGGTGATATTTCTTGACAGAATCAACAAGACGATATATAATGTGACTAAAATATTGGTATGGAGGTGCGTAGTATGAGGATGAGCTATAAAAAACTTTGGATTATGCTTGTTGAAAAAGAGATTTCTCAAGCTACGCTTAGAAAAGATTTAAATATTGCTACGGGGACAATGACGAAGTTGCGTCGCAATGAAGAAGTTGCATTGTCTGTACTTCTTCGGATATGTGAGTATCTTGACTGTAATATCGGCGATATTTGCGATGCAATAAAAACAGATAATACTATGTAAAACGTTTATAAGGAGATTGCTATGGCTTGAAAAATAATATGTAATTCAGAACCCGATTTTCGCGAAGATTGTTTTTCTGGCATGCGTCCGAAATTCGGCAAAAAAGCAACTATGACAATAAAATCTGTGGGAAGTGTAATGTGTAATACTGATTTGCAAAAAACATATCGTAAATCAGGTATGAAATGCAGTTTGTTAGATGGTAAAAATGGAGTTGGTTTTTCTTCCTGTATGGAGAATTGCCCTCTTGAACCAGAAAAATATTTATAACTACAGTGTTGATAAAAACAAAATATTGAGGAGGAATAGTAATGGCATTTTGTATTAACTGCGGACAAGAACTTACAGAGGGAGCAAAGTTCTGTGCAAACTGCGGAAAGGTAGTAAATGGCGAAAATCCTACGCCCCAAAGAAAAACTGTTTATGAAGGACAAATTCACAAATGCCCTAATTGTGGTGAAGTATTAGGGGCATTTGTTTCAACATGTCCTTCTTGCGGATATGAATTAAGAGGAACTCAAAGTGCAAATTTGCTTAAAGACTTTTCTATGAAAATTCAGCAAGCCTCATCTGATGAACAGAGAGTCACCTTGATACGAAATTTCCCCATAGCAAACACGAAAGAAGATATTTTTGAGTTTATGATTTTGGCATCAAGCAATCTTACAGGTGAATTTAACGAGTTAGTGTTTAATGCTTGGTTGGCGAAATTTGAACAGTGTTATCAAAAAGCAAAGTTGGCTTTTGGAGGAGATACAGATTTTGCAAAGATTCAGAATCTATATGACCAAACGTCTAAACAGGTCAGCAAGGAACGAGTGGCGCATGGAGCAAATAAGGTTGGCACTGTAATTTCTAAATTCACAGCAACATTTCCGAATCCAATATTTGGTATAGTAGTAGTTCTTTTGGGAATTTATGAAATAATCCGTATTGCTAAAGGTGATTTTGCGGGATTAGATATTATTATGGTCGCACTGATTTTGTGGTGCACATATAAAATTACCAATAAAAAAGACAAAAAGAAATAAGGAGGGATTGTACAATGGCGTTATTTGATAGAAACAATCGCAAAGGCGCTTTTATGGATGAAATACGGTGTGATGAGCCTTCGTATCTGATTTGGAAATGGCATCCTTCTGGAGTTCAGTTGGGAGAGACAGTTAGGGAAAATTCAATTCGTTGGGGTTCATCCTTACGAGTTAAAGATGGTGAAGTGGCTGTATTTGTATATAAGCAAAAAAATGGAACTATGCAAGATTTTATTGTAGGACCATTTGACCAAACTATTAAAACAGTGAATTTCCCAGTGTTAGCGAGTATTGTTGGTCTTGCATACGAAGGTGGCACTCCATTTCAAGCAGAAATCTATTTTATAAATCTTGCTAAAATTATACAGGTTAAATTTGCTGTGCCATTTTTTGATATATATGATCCAAGATTTGATGATTTTGGTGTACCTGTGGCAATTAGGGGAAC